>FWWL01002029.1_pt1 | contig 44480 bp, 53 predicted proteins | sample 2228331 | NCBI WGS metagenome assembly FWWL01 (sample SAMEA103939775, study PRJEB20133) | metagenome | reverse complement strand
CACGACTTGCATGTCTTAGGCACGCCGCCAGCGTTCACCCTGAGCCAGGATCAAACTCTCCAAAAAAGTACGCCCGAAGGCGTCTGGGTTCGTGTTTAGCCCGAATCCTGCGCTTTCAAGATCCCCCGTCGGCTTCCAGCCGACGCAAAAAGCAATATACCGCGCACCCCCCTTTCTGTCAAGATGGGGGCATGGACCTCTTGGTGGTGGTGCCCCACCCGGACGACGAGACCTTTGGGGCCGGGGGCGCGCTGCTTCTCGCCAAGGCCGAAGGGCTTAGGACCGGGGTCATCGCCCTCACCCGGGGGGAGGCGGGGCGCACCCTGGGCCTCTGCCCCCCCGAGCGCCTGGGGGAGGTGCGGGCGGAGGAGCTAAGGAGGGCGGCGGAGGTTCTAGAGGTGGACCACTTGGAGGTGCTCTCCTTCCCCAACGGCCTTCCACCGGAAGCCGGGGAGGAGGAACGGGGGGTTTTTAGGGGCGAGGGCCTCATGGCCCACCCGGAGGCGGGGGAGGTTTTGCGGGCGCGCTTTCTTGCCTTAAGGCCCCGCTTCGTCCTCACCTTTCCCCCCGACGGCATCAACGGCCACCCCGACCACGTGGCGACAAGCCGCTACGTGCGGGAGGCGGCGGAGGGCCTTAGGCTGGTTTACTTCGTCCGCCCCGATGGGCCTTGGCCCGTGACCCACCGCCTGAGGCTTCCCGAGTGGGCTCTGGCTCGGAAGCTCAGGGCCTTGGCCCAGCACAAGACCCAGGCCCTTTCCGTGCTGGCCTTCATGGAGAGGTATCCGGAACGGCTCTGGACGGAGAGCTTCTTTGTGGTGGGGGCGGAGGGGCTGAAGGAGGGGCCATGGTGGTGAGGCCTTTGGAGCACACCGCGGACGTGGGGTTTGAGCTGGAAGGGGAGAGCCTCGAGGCCCTCTTCCAGGCCGCCCTTCTGGGCCTTTTGGAGGTCATGTTCCAAAACCCCCCACAAGGGGGAAGGAGGCGGCGGAGGCTTCGCCTGGAGGCGGAGGACCTGGAAGGGCTCCTGGTCCGCTTCCTAAACGAGCTCATCTACCTGATCCAGACCAAGGGCTTCGTGCCGGGCCGGGCCAGGCTGCGGATTAACCCCACCCCCACGGGCTACGCCCTGGAGGGGACGCTCTTTGGGGAGCCCTTTCGTCCGGAAATGGGCTTCCAGGGGGAGGTGAAAAGCGCCACCTTCCACGGCCTGAAGGTGGCGGAGGAGGGGGGAAGGTGGCGGGCGCGGGTGATCCTAGACGTATAAGCGGGAAAGCCTTTCCTTGACCCGCTCAAGAAGCCCCGCTTCCGCCAGGGCTTTGGCCCGGAGGAGGGCGTTTTTCACCGCCTCCTCGTCCGCGGAGCCGTGGCCGATGAGGACCGTGCCCTCCACCCCCAGAAGGGGCATGGCCCCGTACTGGGCGGGGTCCACCTTGGCCCTCACCCGCCTCAGGGCGGGGAGGACCAAAAGGGCCCCAAGCCGGGCCAGGGGGGAGGAGGTGAGGGCCTCCTTGATCCAGGAAAGGAGGACCTTGGCCTCCCCTTCCGCCAGCTTCAGGGCCACGTTCCCCGTGAAGCCGTCGGTGACCACCACCTCCGTGGTGCCCAGGAAGATGTCCCGCCCCTCCACGTTGCCGAAGAAGCGCTCCCCCAAAGCGGCCTTCAGGAGGGGGTAGGCCTCGAGGACCAAGGCGTTCCCCTTCCCCTCCTCCTCCCCGATGGAAAGGAGGCCCACCTTGGGGGCCTCCGCCCCGCTGGCCTCCGCGTAGGCCAGGCCCATGGCCGCGAACTGGAGGAGGAAGGAGGGGCGGCAGTCCGCGTTGGCCCCCCCGTCCAGGAGGAAGGTGCGGCCCCGTTGGCTGGGGAACTCCACCAGGAGGGCCGGCCGCTCCACCCCCTTCACCCGCCCCAGGGTGAAGAGGGCCGCGGCCATGGTGGCCCCGGTGTGGCCCATGGAGACCACCGCCTCTACTTCCTTCCTTTTGAGGAGCTCCATGGCCACGGCGATGGAGCTTTCCCGCCGCCTCCGCACCTCGGTGGCCTGCTCCTCCATGCGGATCCAGTCCGGGGCGGGGTGGATGGGGAGGTGGCCCCCCTGGCGCTGGAGTTCCTCTTTCAGCCGGTCCTCCGGCCCCACCAGGACCACCTCCACCCCGGATCGGGCCGCCTTCAGGGCCCCGGCCACCGTGACCCTGGGGGCGTGGTCGCCCCCCATGGCGTCCAGGGCGATCCGCATCAGGCGCTGGGGGGGAGGTGCTTCTGCAGCTTGGCCTCAAAGTTGCGCTTGGGCTGGGCCCCCACCAGGACCTCCACCGGCTGGCCCCCCTTGAAGAGGATGACCGTGGGGATGCTCATCACCCGGTAGCGCATGGCCGTCTTGGGGTTCTCGTCCACGTCCAGCTTGGCCACCACCACCCGCCCCTCATACTCCTGGGCCAGCTCCTCCAGGATGGGGGCGATCATCCGGCAGGGGGCGCACCACTCCGCCCAGAAGTCCACCAGAACCAAGGGGTTCTGCGCCAAGAGCTGGTCAAACTCCGCGTCCGTAACCTCCACGGGCTTCGCCATACCTCCCCCACTTTAGAGCAAAACCCCCCGGGGATAAACCCCAGGGGGAAGGGGCCTTGGATCAGCGCTTTTTCTTGCCGCCCTTCTTCCCCTTGCCGCCTCCGAAGCCCCCCGTGCCCCGGAGGAAGCTCTTGAGCTTGTTCTCAAACTCCGGGGCCTGCCGGGGCAGGCGCCGGGGCCTAGGGGGTGGGGCCCCCTCGGGCGCAGGGGTCAGGTCCTTGATGGACAGGTCCAGCCGCCCCTTGGCGTCCCGGCCCTTGACCATCACCTGGACGATGTCCCCCTCGTTGAGGAAGTCCCGGACGTTTTTGACGAACTCGTGGGCGATCTGGGAGATGTGCACCAGGCCCTGTTCCCCGCCCGGGAGCTCCACAAAGGCGCCAAAATCCGTAACCCGCACCACGCGGCCTTCCACGATGCTTCCAGCTTCTAGCTCCACTGTCCTTCTCCTCGCGCGAGCACGCCCGCGGTAGCCCCACTATAGCACAAGGGGGCGCACCCCCTTCCCCTCCACCCTCTTCAGGAGGTCGGCCACCCGCTGGCCCAGCCGGGGGTGGACCAGGTCGGGGGCCAGGTCCGCAAGGGGCACCAGGACGAAGGCCCGCTCCTGGAGGCGGGGGTGGGGGAGGGTAAGGCCCTCCTCCTCCAGGACCAGGTCCCCGTAGAGGAGGAGGTCTAGGTCTATGGTCCTGGGGCCTAGGGGCTCGGTCCGGACCCGGCCCAGGGCCTGTTCTATGTCCAGGAGATGCTGGAGGAGGGTCTTGGGGGGGAGGGCGGTCTCCACCTCCGCCACCAGGTTGAGGTAGAGGGGCTGGGGGGGGCCTACGGGGTCGGTCTCGTAGACGGGGGAGAGGCGGAGGAGGTGGGTCTTGGGCAGGCGGGAGAGGGCGGAAAGGGCCAGGAGGAGGTAGCCGGTGCGGTCCCCCAGGTTGCTCCCCAAGGCGATGTAGGCGCGCACGCCCTCCAGTCTACGCCTGGCAGCGGGGGCAGAAGTGGGTGCCCCGCCCGGCCACCCGGAGGCGGAGGATGGGGCCGCCGCAGCGGGGGCAGGGGAGGCCCTTCCGCCCGTAGACCGCGTGCCGGGCCTGGAAGCCCCCGGGGACGCCGTCCGGCTGCTGGTAGGTCTTGTCGGAAAGGGTGCTCCCCCCTAGGGCCACCGCCTCTTCCAGGACGCTCCTCAGGGCCTGGTGCAGGCGGAAGGCCTCCGCCTCCGAGAGGCTTTGCCCCGGGCGCAAGGGGTTTAGCCCCGCGCGGAAAAGGGCCTCGTCCGCGTAGATGTTCCCCACCCCCGCGGCCAGGCGCTGCTCCAGGAGGAGGGCCTTGAGGGGCTTCCGGCTCCCCTTAAGGGCTTCGTAGAAGGGCGGAAAGGGGAAGGCCCCCAGGGGCTCGGGGCCCAGGCGGGCGAGGAGGGGGATTTCCCCGTACGCCCCCCGCTTCACCACCCAGATGCGCCCGAAGCGCCGGGGGTCGTGGAAGAAGAGGTGCCCGTCCTCCAGGACGAACTCCACCCGGGCGTGGGGGGTCTTCTCCTTGCGGAAGCCCCCGGTCATGCCCAGGTGGACCACCATCTCCTTCCCCTCCGTGAGGGCGAAGAGGAGGAACTTCCCCCGGCGCTCCAGGTCCAACACCCTTTTCCCTTCCGCTTCTCCTGTGTTCCGGTAGCGTAAGGGGTCTTGGTGGAGGAGCTTGAGGAGGGCCTTTCCCCGGAGGAGGGGAAGGAGCTTTCTGCGGGTGGTCTCCACCTCGGGGAGCTCAGGCATCCCGGGGCCTCCTGCGGGCGAGCGTGCGGTAGAGCCAGGGGCCCACCCCCAAGGCCCCCCCGAGCCAGAGGAGGGGGTAGAGGGGCCTTAGGGGGGGGAGGGCGCGGGCCAGGGCCAGGAGGGCCCCGTAGCCCCGGTGGACCCTTTCCCCCTCAAAGACGTGGAGGGCCTCGAGGAGGGCGGACCTGTCCCCTTCGGGGGCGCTTCCCACGGGGAGGAGGACGAGCCTCCCCTCCCGGTCCAGCCGCTTAAGGGCCTTCCCGAAGGCCCGGCAGTAGGGGCACCCTTCGTCTAGGTAGGCCTTCACGGCGCGTCCACCGGGACGGGCTCCCCCTTCTCGTTCACCGCCACGTAGGTGAGCTCCCCCTTGGTGGCGAGAACCCGCCCGTTCTCCTTGCCGAAGCGCTCCTTGTACACCTCCACCTCCACGGTGAGGGAGGTCCGGCCCACCCGCACCACCCGGGCCACCACCTCCAGGAGGTCCCCGGTGCGGATGGGCACCTTGAACTCCACACCCCCCACGGCCACGGTGACCACGGGCTTCTTGGCCCGCCGGGCCGCGGCGTAGGAGCCCACCTTGTCCATAAGGCCCAGGACGAACCCGCCAAAGGCCGCCCCTAGGGGGTTGGTGTGCTCGGGGAAGACGAGCTCGAGGGTGCGCGCCTCCATCCCCCTTAGCCTAAGGGACGTAGAGGCCATCCGTCAGCCGGGCCATCTCCCGGTCCCTCTCCGTGACCCCCCCCTTGGTGTGGGTCCACCACTCCACCGTCACCCGCCCCCACTCCACGGTGAGGCGGGGGTGGTGCCCCTTCTCCTCCGCCAGGGCCCCCACCCGGTCCGCGAAGGCCAGGGCCTCCCGGAAGTCCCGAAAGCGGAACTCCTTGTAGAGGCGCTCGGGGTTCTCCAGCACCTGCCAGTCCATGCCCTGAGGGTAAGGCAAAACCCCCGGGCCTTTTGTGCCCGGGGGCGGGTTTGGTTGCGGGGGCGGGATTTGAACCCGCGACCTTCGGGTTATGAGCCCGACGAGCTACCAGGCTGCTCCACCCCGCGTCGCCAACCTTTAGTATGGCGGGCCTAGGGGGGTTTGTCAAGGGTGGGGGGTTTGGGTATCTTGGCCCCATGCGGCTTTTAGAGGTGGCCCTGCCCCTTCCCCTGGAGGCCCTCACCTACCTCCCCCCCTTGGGGAGGGAGGAGGAAGAGGCCCTGGGCCGGCGGGTGGCCGTGCCCTGGCGGGGGGAGGTGCGGGTTGGGGTGGTGGTGGGGGAAGGGGAGGGGCGGCCCGCCCTCCACCTCCGCCACGCCCTGGCCTACCTGGACGAACGCCCCCTCCTCCGGGAGGAGGAGATCGCCTTCCTGAAGGCCGCGGCCCACCACCTCTTCGCGCCCCTGGGCCAGGTGCTTGCGGACTTCCTCCCCCCCATGCCCGAGCTCGTCCACCGGGTGCGCCTCTTCCCGGGGGCGGACCCTGGGCTTCTTCCCCCTGGGCTTTCCGCCCTAAGGGACTGGCAGGAGGCCAAGGGCTTTGACCCCAAGCTTTTGGACCTCTTACGGGAAGCCGGGGTTCTGGAGGAGGAGGTTTCCTTTAAGCCGCAAAAGAGGGTCCTCCGCCTCCTGAAGGAGCCCGAGGAGGGGCTGGAGGAGGCCCCTAGGCGGGTCCTGGAGGCCCTCAAGGCCCTGGGGGAGGCGGAAAGCCAGGCCGCCCTGGCCCGGGCCGCGGGGGTGGGGGTAGGGGTGGTGAAGCGGCTTTTGGAAAAGGGGTACATCGGCCTCCTCCCCCCCGAGCCCCCAAGGGGGCGGGGCCCGGCGCTTGAGCCCCTCCTCCTCCCCGAGCGGCCCGAGCGGGTGAACGGGGGGCGGCTTCGGGAGAGGATGCGCGTCCTCAAGGGCCTCCTGGAGGAGGGGGACCACCTCGTCCTCTTCCCCGAGGTGGGGCTTCTGGAGCGCTTCCTGGAGGGGTTCCCCGAGGCCAGGCCCTACCACGGGGGGCTTCCCCCCTGGGCCCGGGAGGCCCTCTTCCAGAGGCCAGGGGGCACGGTCTTCGCCACCTACGGGGGGCTTCTCCTCCCCTACACCCCCAAGGGGATCGTGGTGGTGGAGGAGGGGAGCGAAAGCTACAAGCTCCCCTCGGGCACCCGGGCCTTCATCCCTCCCCTGGCGGAGCTCAGGGCCCGGCTTTTGGGGATCTCTCTCACCTACCTCTCCCTGGTGCCCGCGGTGGAGGTCCTGGAGAGGAAGCCCCTCCGCCTCCCCGTGCCCAAGCCCCGCCTCCTCACCCTCTCCCTTAAGGAGGAGCGGGGCTGGCCCTTCACGGGCAGGGCCCTGGCCCTCCTCAAGCAGGTGGAGGAAAGGGGCCGCCAGGCGGTGGTCCTGGCCTCGAGGCGGGGCTTTAGCGCCCTCCTCCTCTGCCCGGACTGCGGCTACAAGCCCACCTGCCCGGACTGCGCCCTCCCCTTGCGCTTCCACCAAAGCCCCCCCACCCTCCTCTGCCACCAGTGCGGCCACAAGGAGGCCCCGCCCCCCCTTTGCCCCCGGTGCGGCTCCCCCCTCTTAGAGCCCCGGGGCCCGGGGGTGGACTGGCTTGTAAGGGAGCTTAAGGAGCGGCTTACCCTCCCCGTGTACCGCTTCGCCAAGGACGGGAAGGACGACCTCACCCCCCTCCTCCGGGGAGAGCCTGGGGTGGTGGTGGGGACCACGGCCCTCCTAAGGGGCCCGGTGCTCCCCGGGCTTGCCCTGGTCCTCCTCCCCTACGCGGACGGCTTCCTCCTGGACTCGGACTTCCGGGCCGCGGAGCGCTACCACCGCCTCCTTTGGGCCCTCACGGAGCTCAGGCCCGGCCACCGGCCCCTCCTCGTCCTCCAGACCTTCCACCCCGACCACCCCGTCCACCGGGCCCTGGAGGAGGGGGAGGTGGAGGCTTTCCTGTGGGGGGAGAAGGCGCTCAGGGAGGCCCTGGACTACCCCCCTAAGGTGCGCATGGTGAAGCTGGAGGTGGCCCACCGCCAGGAGGAGAAGGCCCTGGCCCTGGCCCTGGAGCTCCTGGAGGCCTTAAGGAAGGCGGCGGGGGAGGAGGAGGTCCTGGGCCCCGCCCCCGCCCCCGTGCCCAAGCTCAAGGGGCACTACCTTTACCACCTCCTCCTGAAGGGGAGCACGGAAAGGCTCCACGAGCTCCTAGCCCACCTGGACCGCCGGAAGTTCAAGCTGGACCCGGACCCCTTCCGCTTCGTGGGCCTTTTGGAGGACTGATATCCTTTTGGCCATGGAACCCCCCTACCGGGCCTGGCTGGAGGTGGACCTGGGGGCCCTTTGGGCCAACTACGCCCTCCTTTCGACCCGGGCCAAGGGGGAGGTCATCCCCGTGCTCAAGGCGGAGGCCTACGGCCACGGGGCCCTGCCCCTAGCCCGCTTCCTCCTGGGGCGGGGGGTTAGGCGGGTGGCGGTGGCCACCCTGGGCGAGGCCCGGGCCTTAAGGCGGGGGGGCGTGGGGGGGGAGGTCCTCCTCCTCGGAAGCCTCCACCCCCTCGAGGCCGAGGAGGCCCTAGCCCTAGGCCTCGTCCCTACGCTTTCCACCCTCGAGGCCGCCCGGGCCCTGGCCCAAAGGGCCCAGGCCCTCGGCCTCACCCCCAGGGCCCACCTCAAGGTGGACACCGGCATGAACCGGGTGGGCTTCCCCTGGCGGGAGGCCCTGGCCGCCCTACGGGCGGTAGAGGCCCTGGGGGTCAGGGTGGAAGGGGTGTACAGCCACCTGGCCACCGCGGGGGAGGACCCCTCCTTCGTGGAGGTGCAAAGGGCGCGCTTTTTGGAGGTGCAAAGCGCCCTTGGCCCCGGCTACTTCTACCACCTGGAAAACTCCCATGGCCTCCTCCTCCATGGGGGGGAGAACGCGCGGGTGGGGCTTGCCCTCTACGGGCTCATCCCCGGCTTTGGCCTTAGGCCCATCCTCCGCCTCCTGGCCCGGCCCACCCTGGTGAAGCGCCTGGAAAGGGGGGCGCGGGTGGGGTATGGGGGGGAGTACGTGGCCCGGGGGGGGGAGTGGCTCGCCACCCTGCCCGTGGGCTACGCGGATGGCCTCCCCCGGGGGGCGGTGCGGGGGGTGAAGGGGCCGGACGGAAGCCTCCTCCCCGTGGCCGGGCGCATCTCCATGGACCAGACCACGGTGCTCCTCCCCGCTCCCGTGGACCTGGGGGCGGTCTTTGAGGTGGTCGGCCCCGACTTCGGCCCCACGGGGCTTTGCGCCCTGGCGGAGGCCCGGGGGACCATCCCCTACGAGGTGGCCGTCCACCTCTCCCGCCGCCTGCCCCGGCTCTACCTCCTGGAGGGGAGGGTGGTGGAGCGGGTAGAGTGAGGGGGTGCAGGCCGTCCGCCTCTACCAGGGCTACCTCTGGCACCCCAGGGAGGCCCCTTTAGACCCCAAGGCCCTCCTGCCCGAGGAGGTGGAGGGGGCGAGGCTTCTTCTGGACGAGGTCCCGCCCCCTGTGCCTTTCTTTGAGGACGGGACCCCCACGGCGGGCCAGCGCTTTTACCAGCTCACCCTTCTTGTCCTATCGGAAGCGCCGCCGGAGGCCCTGAAGCCCCTGGCCGAGCGGGTGGCGGAGGCCCTAAAGCCCCTTTTGGAAGGCCTTCCCCAGGGGGTGGGGTGGCTCCTTCTGGAGGACCTGAGGCCCCTTTAGGCGGGCCGCCTCAGGGGCCAGTACCCAAGCCCAAGCCCGAGGAGGAGGAGGAGAAGCCCTAAAGGCCTCGGCCGCACCAAAAGGCCCAGGAAGGCCCCGAAGAGGAGAAGGCCAAGCCCCACCCGCCTCCTCCCCAGGAGAAAGGCCCGGCCCGAAAGGAACCCCAAAAGGAAGGGCAGGGCCCAGGAGACGAGGAGGAGAAGCCCAAGGGCCCAGGGGGTCAAAGCCGGTGCTCCTCGGGGGCGAAGCCCTCCACCCAGAAGCTCCCGTCCGGACGGTGCTCCTTCTTCCAGACGGGGAGGATCTGCTTCACCCGGTCAATGGCGTACTGGCAGGCTAAGAAGGCCTCCTTGCGGTGCCTCGCCGAGACCACGATGGCGATGGAGGCCTCCCCCGGGTCCACCCGGCCCAGCCGGTGCCAGAGGGCGATGCGGCCCAGGTCCCAGCGGGCCCGCATCTCCCCTAGGATCTGGGCCATGACCTTCTCCGCCATCTCCGGGTAGGCCTCGTACTCCAAATAGGCCACCTCCGCCCCCCGGTTGGGGCTCCGGGTGGTGCCCAGGAAGCTCACCACCGCCCCGTACTCGGGGGCCGTGGCCCAGGCCACCAGGGACGAAAGGTCCAGGGGGGCCTCCGTGAGGCCGAAGCTGTCCTGGCCCCCGGAGACGGGGGGCAGGAAGGCCACCTCGTCCCCCTCCCTTAAGGGGGTTTCCCCTCCCACCAGGGCCTGGTTCACCGCCGCCATTCCCCCTTCCAGCTGGAGACCGGGAAAAAGGGTTTCCAGCGCCTTCTGGGCCTCCAAGACCCTCGCCCCCTCGGGGAGCTCCAGGGTGAGGTGGTCTTGGCCCGCCTGCTCCCGGTAGAGGGCGAAAAGCCGCACCTTAACCCGCATGGCCCTCAGTATAGACCCGGCTCAGGCTGTAGGCCACGGCCAAGGCCTCGGGGTAGCGCATGCGCATGGGGCCTAAGAGGACCAGCTCCCCCGTCCACTCCCCCCGGGCGAAGCCCGCCTGCACCGCGCTCACCCCCTCCACCTCCCCCACCCGCACGTCCACCCGGCCCGGGGGGGTGAGGAGGTCCTCCCCCTCCGCCTCGTAGAGCTGGACCAGCCGTTCCAGGAAGGCCGGGTCCCGGGCCTCGGGCTCCTTTAGGGCCTGTGCCAGGCCCTCCCGGTAGGTCTGCCCCAGCCCCTGGGCCAGGATCCGCTCCAGGGCGGCGAAGAGCCCTTCCAGGCCTGAAGGGGCTTGGGGGAGGTGCTCAAAAGGCCCCTGGAGGGCTTCTTCCGCCTCCCTTAGCCGGGCCGGGCTTAGGGTGAGGGGGAGCCTGGCCTCCTTCACCCGGCCCCCCTCGAGGACCAACACGGCCAGGGTCCCCTCGGGGAGGGGGGAGAGGTGGACCTGGAGGAGGCGGGGCCTTCTCCTCGGCCTTAGGCGGAGGAGGGCGGGGTAGCCGGAAAGCCCCGCGGCCACCTTCACCAAAAAGGCCTCGGGCTCCCGGGCCCCCTCTAGGGCCCGCTCCACCCGCTCCTGGACCGAGGGGGGCAGGCCTTTAGGGGGGAGGAGGGAGAGGCTGTATTGCCGGAAGCCCTGGCGGGTGGGCACCCGGCCCGCGGAGGTGTGGGGCTTGGTGAGGTAGCCCATCTCCTCCAGGGCGATGAGCTCGTAACGGGCCAGGGCGGGGGAAAGCCCGAGCCCCTCGGCCACCTTGGCCGAGGGCACGGGGGCGCCCGTCTGGATGTAGGCCTCCACCAGGAGGTTCAGGATGGCCCGCTGCCTGGCCGTCACACCCCTATTGTACCGGGGTCACCGCGGCCTCGTCCTCCTCCCCGGTGCGGATGCGGTAGACCTTCTCCACGGGGAGGACGAAGACCTTTCCGTCCCCCACCTCCCCGGTGCGGGCCGCCTTGAGGATGGCCTCCACCGTGGGCTTCACGAAGGGCTCGGAGACCCCGATCTCCAGGCGCACCTTCTCGTGAAGCTCCATCTTCACCGTGGTGCCCCGGTAGGTCTCCACCTTTTCCGTTTCCCCGCCGTGGCCCTGGACCCGGCTTAGGGTGAGCCCCCGGACCTCGGCCTTGAAGAGGGCCTCCAAAACCTCCCCCAGCTTCTCGGGGCGGACGATGGCCACGATGAGCTTCATGCCTCACCTCCTTGGGGCTTCAAGACCGGGGGCGCGGCCTCGGGGAGGACCAGGATGGCCCCCTCCCCGGAGGCGTAGGCCTCCTCCCCGTGCTGGGTCACGTCCAGGCCCAACCCCTCCTCCTTGGGGCCCGCCCGAAGGGGGGTAAAGAGGCCCACCAGCTTGAGGAGGAGGAAGGTCCCCAGGGCGCTGTAGAGCACCGCTACCCCTACCGCTAGGGCCTGCACGCCGAACTGGGCGGGGTTTCCGAAAAGGAGGCCGTCCGCCGCTCCGCTCCAGGCCTTCTCCGCCAAAAGCCCGGTGAGGAGGGCCCCGGCGATCCCCCCCACCCCGTGGGCGGCGAAGACGTCCAGGCTGTCGTCCAGCCGGGTCCGGGCCCTGAGGAGGAGGGCGAAGTAGCTGGGGAAGGCGGAAAGGGCCCCCAACACCAGGGCGGAAAGGGGGGAGACGAACCCCGCGGCCGGGGTGATGGCCACCAGCCCCACCACGATGGCCGTGGCCGCCCCCACCGCGGTGGCCTTGCCCGTGCGGAAGAGGTCCAGGAGGAGCCAGACCACCAGGGTGGCCATGGGGGCCAGGAAGGTGTTGGCGAAGGCAAGGGCGGCGATCCCATTTGCCCCCAGGGCGCTTCCCCCGTTGAAGCCGAACCAGCCGAACCAGAGGAGGGCTGCCCCTAAGAGGGTGAGGGGAACGCTGTGGGGCAGGATGGCCTGGCGGCCGTAGTCCTTCCTGGGTCCGAGAACCAAGGCGGCCACCAGCCCCGCCACCCCCGCGTTGATGTGGACCACCGTGCCCCCGGCGAAGTCCAAGGCCCCCAGCTGGCCCAAGAACCCCCCGCCCCAGACCCAGTGGGCCAGGGGGGCGTAGACCAGAAGCCCCCACAGGGTGAGGAAGGCCAGGTAGGCGGGGAAGCGCATCCTCTCCACGATGGCCCCCGAGACCAAGGCCGCGGTGATGATGGCGAAGGTCCCCTGGAAGGCCAGGAAGAGGAGGTGGGGGATGGTGCCCTTGGCCTCGAGGCCCACCCCCTGGAGGAGGGCGTGGCCCAATCCCCCAAGCCAGGGCCCCCCCTCGCCGAAGGCCAGGGTGTAGCCCAGAAGAGCCCAGCCCACCCCCACGAAGGCCAGGGCGGCGAAGCTCATGAGCATGGTGTTCAGGGCGTTCTTGCTCCGCACCAGACCCCCGTAGAAGAAGGCCAGGGCCGGGGTCATGAGGAGGACGAGGGCGGTGGAGACCAGCATCCAGGCCGTGTCCGCGCCGCTTAACTCCTGGGCCAAGCCCAGGCCGCTTAGGGCCGTAAGGGTTAGGACGGCTTTTCTTCCCATGGTCACCCCCTTAGGGTTGAGGGTAGATCAGTATAGGCAACTTGTCAAGATAAAGCTTAACAAGTTGCCTATACTATCCCAACTAAAAGCCAGATATATCTCCTAAATGTGCCTTTTGTCACTCTAAAGATGTACAAACTGCAAAACCACCAAGCCGTTCGTGCCCGTAAACTGGAGCCCGTGACGTGGGCGGAGCTTCTGGAGCGCCTGAAGGCCGGGCAGGACGAGCGCACCCTCTTCCTGCCCCAAGACCTTTCCCCGGACGAGCTGGCCCGCTACGCGGTGGGCCTGGCCAACCACAAGGGGGGGACCCTTTTCCTGGGGGTGAGCCCCGAAGGGCGGGTCCTGGGGGCGGCGGAGATCCACCCCTTGCAGATCGCCCACGCCCTTTTCCAGCTCACCCAGGGGCTTCTTCTGCCCTACGTGGAGGTCCTGGAGGGCCCGGAGGGGCGGGTTCTGGCCCTCCACGTGCCCAAGGCCCCGGCGGCCATCGCTTTGGGCCCCGGGCGGGTGCCCTTTTGGGACGGGGCCCGGCTTACCGAGCTCAAGCTGGGGGAGGCCCGCCCCGAGCCCGACTTCACCGCCCAGGTGCTCCCCGCGGCGAGCCTCTCCGACCTGGACCCCCTGGAGGTCCTGCGCCTACGGCGCATCCTGGAGGAAAGGGGAAGCGCCTTAGCAGCCCTGCCCGACCTGGAGCTCCTCTTCGCCTTGGGCCTCATAGAGCGGGTGGAGGGGGAGGAAAGGCCCACGGTGGCGGGCCTTCTCCTGGCGGGCACGCCCCTTGCCCTAAGGAGGCTTTTGCCCCAGGCGGAGGTGAGCTACTACTTCCACCAGGACGAGGAGGGCTACGCTTTCCGGGAGGACCTCCTGAGGCCCATCCCCGCCCTATTGGAGCGCCTTAAGGACCTCATCCAGGCCCGGAACCGGGTGCGCTACCTCACCGTGGGGCTTTTCCGGATAGAGGTCTGGGATTTTGACCAGGAGGTCTACCGGGAGGCCCTCTTGAACGCCCTGGTCCACCGGGACTGGCAGAGCCTGGACGCCATCCAGGTCCACCACCACCCCGACCGCCTCGAGGTCTCCAACCCCGGGGGCTTCCCTCCCGGGATCACCCCGGAAAACGTCCTCCGCCACCCCCCGAAAAGGCGGAACCCCCGCCTGGCGGAGGCCCTTTACCGCCTGGGCTACGTGGAGCGGGCGGGGAGCGGGGTGGACAAGATGTACCGCCTCCTCCTCAAGTACGGCAAGGAGCCCCCGGAGTACCGCCTTTTCCCCGAGGCCCTCACCCTGGTCCTCTACAACCCCGAGCTGGACGAGGCCTTCGTGCGGGGCCTGGCGGAGGCCCAGGAGCGCCACGGGGCCTTCAGCCTGGACCACCTCATCGTCCTGGGCCACCTGAGGCGGGTGGGGAGGGCGGCCCTGGAGGAGCTCGCCCGGGCCCTCCAGCTCCCCCCGGAAAGCGCCCGGCGGGTCCTCCACCGCTTGGAGCGCATGGGGCTTCTCCTTAAAGAGGGGGGGCGGTACCGCCTCCAGGGCCAGGACCCCCTGGCCCAGCGCCTCCTCGCCGCCCTAGGGGCTCCCCGCACCCGGCGGGAGCTAGAAGCCCTCCTGGGCCTTTCCCCGAAGGAGGTCCTGGCCCTCCTCCGCCGCCTCATGGGGGAGGGGAGGGTGCTGAGGGAGGGCCGGGGGCCGGGCACGCGCTACCGGAGGGCCTGATGCTCCACCTCGTCCTCTACCAGCCCGAGATCCCCCAGAACACGGGCAACGTGGCCCGCACCGCGGCCGCCTTGGGCGTTCCCCTCCACCTCATCCGCCCCCTGGGCTTCCGCCTGGGGGACCCTAGGCTTCGGCGGGCGGGGCTGGACTACTGGCCCCACGTGCGGCTTTTCGTCCACGACACCTGGGAGGCCTTCCTGGGAAGCCTGCCCGAGGGGGCCCGGGTTCTGGCCTTCAGCGCCCGGGGAGAAAAGGACCTTTACGAGGCCGAGTTTCGCGAGGGGGACTACCTCCTCTTCGGCCCCGAGACCCGGGGGCTTCCCCAGGAGATCCTGGACGCCCTTCCCTCCCTCCGGATCCCCATGCCGGGCCCCGTGCGCTCCCTGAACCTGGCGGTGGCCGTGGGGGTGGCGGCCTACGAGGCCTACCGCCAGCTGAGCTCCAGAAGGGCGTAGCCCTGGGCGTTCACCACCTCCACCCCTAAGGGGGTGCGGTGGCGCCGCTTGGGGTTGGCCCCCAGGAGGGGAACGTGGCCGTGGACGTGGACCCTCGGGCGGTAGAGGCGGTGGAAAAGCCCTAGGGCGGGGCTTCCCCGGTGGGCGAAGTCTTCCCCTGCGCTCGGCCCTGGGGGCGGGGCGTGGGTGAGGAGGAGGTCCACCCCGTGGCCCCTTTTGAGCCTCCTCGGGAAGAGGAGGGGAAAGGGCTTCAGGACCAGGCGGAGGAGCTCCCCTTCCGGGAGCTGGCCCTCCCCCTCCCGGTACCGGGGCACGCCCCCGATCCCGTAGATCCAAAGCCCCCGGTGGACGAAAAGCCGCCCGTGGAGGAGGACCACCCCCCCGGGCCGCCTCCGCCCTTCCCCTTCCCCCACCCACTCCTCCCCGTGGTTGCCGAAGACATAGAGGACGGGCACCGCCACCTTGCTGGCCAGGTACTCCAGGTACTCCCCGGGGAGGTCCCCCGCGGCCAGCACCAGGTCCAAGGGGGGGAGGTTTTGGGGGAAGCGGGGGGTGTGGAGGTGGGGGTGGACCTGGTCGGAAAGGAGGAGGAGGCGCACGGTTTTGCCCCAGTCTACCCGGGCATGATGGGGGCGTGAAGGCCTACACCACCTACCACCTCCCCCTGGACCTACCCGAGGGCCACCCCTTTCCCCTCTACAAGTACCGGGGGGTGGCGGAGGCCCTAAAGGGGCTTCTCCCCATGGAGCCCGCCCCCCAGGTGCCCAAGGAGGCCCTCTTCCTGGCCCACGACCCCCTGTACCTGGAACGGGTCTTCCGGGAGGGGCTTTCCCGCGAGGAGAGCCTCCGCCTGGGCCTCCCCTTCACCCCGGCCTTCCTCCGCCGGGCCCTCCACGCCGCCGGGGGGACCCTGATGGCCGCCCTGGACGCCCTCGAGGAAGGCCTCGGCCTGAACCTGGCGGGGGGCACCCACCACGCCTTCCCCGACCGGGCGGAGGGGTACAGCCTCTTCAACGACGTGGCCGTGGCCGTGGCCTGGCTCAGGCGGCGGGGTTTCTCGGGGCGGGTTCTGGTCCTGGACCTGGACGCCCACCAGGGGAACGGCACCGCGGTCTTCTTCGGGCAGGACCCCACGGTCTACACCCTCTCCCTCCACGGGGAGCGGAACTACCCCCTGAAGAAGGAGCGGAGCGACCTGGACGTGGGCCTGCCCGACGGGGTGGGGGACGGGGCCTACCTCCGGGCCCTGGAGGAGGCGTTGGAGAAGGCGGGGGCCTTCCGCCCGGCCCTGGTCTTCTACAACGCGGGGGTGGACGTCCTGAAGGGGGATCGGTTTGGGCGGCTTTCCTTAACCCTGGAAGGCGTGGCCCAACGGGACCTCCGGGTCTATCGCTTCGTGAAGGAGGTGGGGGCGGCGTTGGTGGTGGTCATGGGGGGCGGGTACAACCGCGACCCCCGCCTCACCGTGGAGGCCCACGCCGCCACCTACCGGCTGGCCCTAAGCTCCTTGGCGTAGGTGGCCACCGCCTCTTCTAGGCGGAAGCCCAGCCTTTCGTAAAGCTCCCGGGCCTCCTTCTCGTGGTCGTGGGCCCGAACCCTTAGAAGCCTCGCCCCCTTCTTCCGGGCCAGCTTGGCGGCCTCCGAGAGGAGGGCCCGCCCGATCCCCTGCCCCCGGGCCCGGGGCACCACCCCGATGTAGGCCACGCTGGCCTCGTCCCCCTCCACCTCCACCTCCGCCATCCCCACCGGGGTTCCCCCCTGGTAGGCCACCAGGAGGTGGACGCCCGGGTCCTGGAAGTGCTCCCGGAGCTCCTCGTCCGTCCAGCGGAGCCTTAGGGCCCAGCCCTCCTCGCTTTCCCGGTAGAGCTCCCGGTAGACCCCAGGCCCAGGGAAGCCCTTCCGGATGACCACCCCCTTAGGGGGCGGGTAGTCCAGGCCCTCCGGGGCCTTCACGTAGAAGTAGGTGAGGTGGAGGAGAGAAAACCCCGCCTCCTCCAAAGCCTTCCTCAAGGGGTGGTTTTCCGCTTGGGGAAAGGCGTAAAGCCGTTCGGCCCGAAGGGCCTTGGCCCGCTCCTCCGCCGCCTGGAGGAGGGGGAGGAGGTCTTCCGCCCGGTAGGCCAGGGGGCCTTCCAGGGCCGCCCCGTCCCAGAAGGGGTAGAGGCCCACGTACCCCTCCACCTTTTCCCGGTGGAGGACCAGGCCGTCTTCCAGCTCCTCCGCCAGGCCCTCGAGGTCCCGGGCCTCCGGGGCCAGCACCCTGGGGCCCCCCTCCTCGTCCAGGTGGCGGAGGAGGTCCAAGAGGCCCGGGAGGTCCTGCCGGGTGACGGGCCGGATCATGCCCCCAGTTTACTCCTTCGGGAGGGGCCCGAGGTTCAGGGCCTTCACCACCCCCTCTTCCCCGTAGAAGTCCACCACCGTAAGCCGGGCGTAGTCCTGCTCCACCCGCAAGCCCTCCTCCGGGGGAAGGGGCAGGGCCAGGCTTAGGGCGGCGCGGTTTAGGGTGCAGTTCCCGATGAGGAGAACGGCCTGCCCCCGGTGCCTCTCCAAGAGGCCCTTCACCGCCTTTTTCCCCCGCTCCCAAGCCGCAAGGAGGCTTTCGCCCCCAGGGGGCGCGAAGCCGGCTTCGTCCCGAAGCCAGCTTTGCACCTCCTCGGGAAAGCGGGCCTCCACCTCGGCGAAGCTCAGGCCCTCCCAGGCCCCCCAGGCCCGTTCCCGAAGCCCGGGGAGGAGGGTGTGGGGAAGGCCCAGGGCCTGGGAAAGGAGCGCCGCCGCCTCCTTTTCGGCGAGGCTGTCCGCCGCGTAGAGGTGGGCCAGGGGGTAGGAGGCGAGGAGGGGAAGGAGGGCGAGGAGGGCCTTCCGCCCCTCCTCCGCCAGGGGCAGGCCGGGGTGGCTGTAGAGGAGGTGGTGGGGGTTTTCCACCGGCCCCGCGCGGGTGAGGAGGAGGGTGGTCTTGGGGTGGGGGCCTTGCAGGAAGTGGGCGAGGAGGCCCATGCCCCTAAAATACAGGGGTGGAAAGGTGGGTCATCGTCAACCCGGCGGCGGGCCGGGGGAAGGTGGGGCGGCTTTCCGGGGCCATCCTGAAGGCCGCCCGGGACAAGGGCGCCAAGGCCTTCCTCACCGAAGGGCCGGGCCACGCGGCGGAGCTTGCGGGGAAGGCCCCCCCTGGGGCCCGGGTGGTGGCCGTGGGGGGGGACGGGACGGTGCACGAGGTCCTAAAGGGCCTTGCGGGCACGGACAAGACCCTGGGGGTGGTGCCCATCGGAAGCGGGAACGATTTCGCCCGCATGCTGGGCCTAAGGGGCCTCCCCTGGCCCCTGGCCCTGGAGCACGCCCTCTTCGCCCCGGAGGAGGCGGTGGACCTGGGCGTGGTGAACGGGGAGCCCTTTGGGGCCTCCCTGGGCCTGGGGTTTGACGCCCTGGTGGCCAAGAAGGCCCTTTCCGCTCCCCCCTTCCTCCGGGGCATGCCCCGCTACCTCTACGCCCTCTTCGCCGTTCTTAAGGACCTCCGCCTGCCCGAGGGGCGGGTTTTTCTGGACGGAGAGGAGGTCTACAGGGGGCCTCTCCTTCTCCTTGCCGCCATGAACGGCCCCGCCTACGGGGGCGGCATCCCCATCGCCCCCATGGCCGACCCCCGGGACGGGCGGCTTGCCGTGGTGCTGGCGGGGCGGTTTTCCCGGCTGGGGGTGGTCCTCATCCTCCCCAGGCTCCTCCTTGGCCGGCACCTGGGGCATAAGGAGGTGCGCGCCTTCTCGGGGCGGGTTTTGGAGGCCCACTTTGCCGCTCCCGTCCCCGCCCATGCGGACGGGGAGCTCCTTCCCGAGGCCGAGCGTTACCGCGCCGAGATCCACCCCCTGGCCCTAAAGGTGGTGGGCCGCCGGGCCCTGGAGAAGGGGCCCAAGCTCAGCCCCCTCGGGGCTTAGAGGCGGAAGGGGGTCCTGAGCCCCGCCAGGGCGATGGCCCGGGCCTCCTCCGGGGCGAAGGAGAGGGCCAGGACCCCCCGGTAGGCCCTGAGGGCCCGCTCCCGTTGCCCCGAAAGGTCCAGGAGTTGCCCAAAGCGGGCCAGGACGTAGCCCGGAAGGTAGCCCGGGTGCTGGAAGTCCATGCGGAAGACCTCTTCCATAAGGGCCAAGGCGTCCTCCCACTGCCCCGCGGCCAGGTAGATCTGGGCCGAGAGGAAAAGGGCCTCCGGGGTGCCCACCTCCAGGAGGCCCTGGAGGAGGGCCGCCCAGTCGTCCTCCTCCTTAAGCTGCCAGGCCCGGTCCAAAAGGGCCCGCACCCGCTCTTTCTCCGTGGGGGTGTGGGGGGGGAAGGTGGCCCCGGGGAGGGCTTTCAGAAGGAAGGGGTAGTCCAGGAAGTCCGCCACCACCGCCCCTTCCTTCCCCTTCAGGGCCTCCGCCACCCGGGCCATCCGGCGGGCGCGGAAGCCCGTGGCCGGGCCTTCGCCGAAGGCCTCGGCGAAGCCCCGGTATACCCCTTGGACTTCCTCCCAAAAGGCCCGGTCCGCCAGGACCTCGGGGGTGAGGGGCCGCCGGAGGAGGGCGAGCAGGGCCTCGTCAAAGGCCCCCATGCGCTCCAGGTGGCGCGCCCCCAAGGGGTGCTGGGCCAGGGCCTGGCGGAAGGCCTCCGCCTCCCCCTTGAGGTGGGCCTCCCCGTCCAGGGCCACCACGGGGATCCCCCGCTCCTCCGCCCAGGGGAGGAGGTGGAAGAGGAGGGGGTCCTCCTCCCGCCAGGCCCCCCCCTCGAGGCCCTCGGGGCTGTGGGAGGCCAGGTAGAGGGCGGAAGGGGCCTGGGCCTCGAGGATGGCCAGGACCGTGGCCGCGTTGTAGCGTGGGTGCAGGATGTGGAAGGGCCCGAGGGAAGGCAGGAGCACCATCCTCACCATCTTAGACCTCCGCGAGCGGAACTACCGCCTGGCGGTGGTGAACGGCTGGCTGGTCTGGCTGGGGGACACCTTTTTGAACCCCAACATCGTCCTTGCGGGGTTTGCCGCCAAGCTGGGGGCCCCCGCAAGCCTCATCGGCCTCCTCCCCGCCCTCCTCCAGGCGGGGGGGATGGTGCCCCAGGCCTTCTTGGCCCCCTGGGTGGCGCGGCTTCCCCGGAAGATCGTCCTCTACCGCAAGGTGGCGGCCCTGAGGCTCCTTGGGGTCCTCCTCATGGCCCTTTCCGCCTTTCTCCTTGGCCCCTGGCCCCACCTCCTCTTCCTGGGGTTTCTCCTGGGCCTCCTCCTCAACGCCCTCTTCACCGGGGTTTCCAGCCTGCCCTTCTGGGAGGTGGTGGCCAAGACCGTGCCCATGTCCAGGCGGGCCGCCCTCTTCAGCGCCCGCAACCTGGTGGGGGGGCTACTGGCCTTTTTGGCGGGGTTTTTGGTGCGGGCCATCCTGGCCCTGCCCCTCCCCTTTCCCCTGCCTTACGCCCTCCTTTTCGCCCTGGGGGCTTTGGCCTTCGGGGCGGGGTGGTACCTCTTCGGGCTCACGGAGGAGCCCAGGGAAGAGGCCCCGCCCCAAAAGGTGGACCTCCTGGCCCCCTGGCGGGACCCGGCCTTCCGCCGCTACCTGAGGGTGCGCCTTCTTTTGGGCCTTGGGGGCATGGCGGAGCCCTTTTACGCGGTCTTTGCGGTGCGGAGGCTGGGCCAGGGGGCGGAGCTTGGCCTTTACCTTTCCCTCTACGCCCTCTCCTTCACCCTCTCCAACCTCCTCTGGGCCCGGATGGCGGAGCGGGGGTCTAAAGGGGTGCTCCAGGCCGGGGCCTTCCTGGCTGTGGCCACGCCCCTTCTGCCCTTCCTCCTGCCCCCCTCCCTCTTCGGGGTGGTCTTCCTCCTCCAAGGGGCCTACCTGGCCGCCCTTGGCCTCGCCACCACCACCTACCTCCTGAACCTGGCCCCCAAGGAGGAGCGGAGCGCCTACATTGGCCTGGCCAACACCCTGGCCGGGCTTTTCGCCTTTTCCAGCGTGCTGGGTGGGGCCTTGGTGGACCTCTTGGGCTTTCCTGCGCTTTTCCTGGCGGCCTTTGCCTTTTACGCCTTGGCCCTTTGGGTGGGGCGGAGACTTCCTCAGGAAGGCTAGGCGCCTTTGCGGTGAAAAATCCCCATGGGGCCCTACCAGATCCGCTCCACCCCGTAGCGGTCCAGGATGGCCTCCTTGCTCACCAAGGCCAGCCCTTCCTCCCGGGCCTGGGCCACCAGGAGGCGGTCAAAGGGGTCCTTGTGGTGCCAGGGCAGGGCGCGCACCGCCGCCGCATGGACCAGGCTGACGGGGAGGGGCAAAAAGGCTTCGCTCCGAAAGACTTCCGCCAGGAAGGCCTCGAGGTCCCCGGGAAGGTCCAAACGGCCTAGGCTCGCCTTGATGGCCATCTCCCACACGCTGGCCGCGCTGACGTAGACCTCTTCCCCTTCCTCCACCGCCCGGCGGGCCTTAGGGGAGAGGCGGGGGTCGCCCGTGAGGAAGTAGAGGAAGGCGTGGGTGTCCAGGAGGAGCTTCACAGGCCGAAGGCCTCCGCCATCTCTTCAGGCAGGGGGGCGTCAAAGTCTTCCCCGATGCGGATCTGGCCTTTGTACCGCCCGAAAAGGCGCTTCCGCCCCTCCTTCGGGTAGGGGACCAGGAGGGCCACCGGCTCCCGCCCCCTCATGAGGACCACCTCCTCCCCCAGGGCTACCTTGCGTAGGAGACGGGAGAGCTCGGTTTTGGCCCGGTGAACGGTGACCTTCTTCACGCCCCCATCTTCTGGCTAAGGGCTTGGCTAAGTCAAGCCTCTCCGGGGGAAGGGATATAGTGAAGGGCATGACGGTCTACCTACCCGATGGGCGGGCCCTCGAGGTCCCCGAGGGGGCCACCGCCAAGGATGTGGCCGAGCGCATCGGGCCGGGCCTGGCCCGGGCGGCGGTGGGGGCCATCGTGGACGGGGAGCTTTACGACCTCTTCAAGCCCCTCCCCGAAGGGGCCACGGTGCGCATCCTCACGGAGAAGGACCCCGAGTACCAGCACCTCTTCCGCCACACCCTGGCCCACGTCCTGGCCCAGGCGGTGAAGGAGTTCTTCCGGGAAAAGGGCTACGATCCCGACCAGGTCCGCCTGGGGGTGGGGCCGGTGATCGAGAAGGGCTTTTACTATGATATAGAGGCCCCCGAGCCCATCTCCGACGAGGACCTACCGGCCATTGAGGAGAAGATGCGGGAGATCCTGAGGCGGGACCTCCCCTTGCGTCGCTTCGTCCTCCCCCGGGAGGCGGCCCTCGCCCGCTACCAGGGCAAGGACCCCTACAAGACCGAGCTCATCCTGGACCTGCCCGAAGGGGAGGAGATCAGCTTCTACCAGCAGGGGGACGAGGCCTTCGGCTTCACCGACCTCTGCCGGGGGCCCCACGTCCCCTCCACCGGCCGCATCCCCCCCCACTTTCGGCTCACCCACGTGGCCGGGGCCTACTGGCGGGGGGACGAACGGCGGCCCATGCTCCAGCGGGTCTACGGGGTGGCCTTCCGCACCGCGGAGGAGCTTAAGGAGTACCTCTGGCAGCTGGAGGAGGCCAAGAAGCGGGACCACAGGAGGCTCGGGCGGGAGCTGGAGCTTTTCCTCATAGACCCCATGGTGGGGAAGGGGCTCGTGCTGTGGCTTCCCAAGGGGAACGTCATCCGGGAAGAGCTCATGGCCTTCATGCGGGAGGAGCAGATCCGCCGGGGCTACCAGCTGGTCACCACCCCCCACATCGGTTCCCTGGAGCTCTACAAGACCTCGGGCCACTACCCCTACTACGCGGAAAGCCAGTTCCCCCCCATCAGCTTCAAGGAGCGGGGCGAGGAGGAGGAGTACCTCTTAAAGCCCATGAACTGCCCCCACCACATCCGCATCTACGCCCATAAGCGCCGCTCCTACCGGGAGCTTCCCTTGAGGCTTGCGGAGTTCGGCACCGTCTACCGCTACGAGAAGGCGGGGGAGCTTTTGGGCCTCACCCGGGTCCGGGGCTTCACCCAAGACGACGCCCACATCTTCTGCACCCCCGAGCAGGTGAAGGAGGAGTTTTTGGGGGTTTTGGACCTGGTCTTAAAGGTCCTCTCCACCCTGGGCCTTAAGGACTACCGGGCCCGCATCGGGGTGCGGGACCCGAAGAGCGATAAGTACGTGGGGGACGAGGCCAAATGGTCCCTGGCGGAGCGGCAGATTGAGGAGGCCGCCCTGGAGGCGGGCCTCCACTACACCGTGGAGGAGGGGGACGCGGCCTTCTACGGCCCCAAGCTGGACTTCGTGGTGAAGGACGCCCTGGGGCGGGAGTGGCAGCTTGGGACCATCCAGGTGGACTACAACCTCCCCGAGCGCTTCGGCCTCACCTACGTGGGCCGGGACGGGGCCGAGCACCGCCCCGTGATGATCCACCGGGCCCCTTTTGGTTCCCTGGAGCGCTTCATCGGCATCCTCATAGAGCACTTCGCCGGGGACTTCCCCCTTTGGCTTTCCCCGGTGCAGGCGGTGGTGGTGCCCGTTTCCGAGAAGCAGGAGGACTACGCCAAGGAGGTGGCAGAACGGCTCAAGGCCGCGGGCCTCCGCGCGGAGGCCGACCTGAGGCCCGAAAGGATGCAGGCCCGGATCCGGGACGCGGAGGTGGCCAAGGTGCCCTACGTGCTGGTGGTGGGGGAGCGGGAGAAGGCCGAGGGGGGGGTGAGCGTGCGCCGCCGCCACCGGGGGAACCTGGGGAGCATGCCCCTTTCCGCCTTCCTGGAGGGGGCCCTTAAGGAGTACCGGGAGAAGCTTCTGGAGTCGGCGTTCTAAGATGCGTGCCCGCTCCACCATCTTCACCCTGTTCCTGGAGTACGTGTACCCCGAGCGCCAGGCCCCGGTGCGGGCCCTGGTGCGCATGATGGCCGCCCTGGGCTTTTCCGAGGCGGCGGTGCGGGCGGCCCTTTCCCGGAGCGCCAAGCGGGGCTGGGTGAGGCCCGTGCGTGCGGGCCGGAGCGCGGCCTACGCCCTTTCCGACCGGGTCTACTGGCAGGTGGAGCAGGTGCGGAAGAGGCTTTACGGGGCCCCGGCCCCCTGGGACGGGCGCTTTCTCCTGGTCCTCCCCGAGGGCCCCAGGGTGCGGGCGGAAAGGGAGCGCTTCCGGCGGGAGATGGCGCTTTTAGGCTTTGGCCTTCTCCAGAGCGGGGTCTACCTGGGGGCGGGGGTGGAGGAGGGGGCGGCCTCCGAGCTCCTGGGCTTCTACCGGGTGAAAGGGCTCCTCTTCCAGGCGGAGCCCCTAAGCCCCAAGGAAGAGGTTCTGAAGGCCTTTCCCCTGGAGGAGGCGGCCCGGTTTTACCGCGCCCTGGTCTTCCCGGTGGCCCCGGAGGACCCCGAACGGGCCTTCGCCCTCCTCACCCGCCTGGTCCACGAGATGCGCAAGGCCCTCTTCCTGGACCCCGGCCTCCCCGAGGCCCTTCTCCCCGAGGGGTTCCCGGGCCTCGAGGCCCGGCGGGCCTTCCTGGAGGTTCGGGCGGCGCTTTACCGGGCAGCCCTCCCCTTCCTTAAGGAGGTGGGGCTTTCCCCCTCAGGCGCTCTCATGGAGGCCCCGGTAGGCTTTAGGGGATGAGGGCGTTTTTCCTCCTTCCCTTTTTGCTCCTGGGGTGGGCCCAGACCGCCATCCCCTTCTGGCACACCGCGGGCCCCCCGGGGGACAAGGTCCTCCTCAAGGCCATAGACCGCTTCCACGCCGCCCAGAAGGCCTACCGCCTCGAGGCCCGCTACCTCGGGGACTACCGGGAGGCGGGGGTGAAGCTCCTCTCCGCCCTCCGCTCGGGGGGGGCCCCGGCCATGTTCCAGGCGGAGCTCTCCTTCCTCCCCCGCCTGGCCCAGGAGGGGGCGGCCCTTCCCCTGGACCCCTACCTCCAGGACCTGCCCCAGGACCTCTACCCCGAGTTCCTGCGGGCAGGCCAGGTGAAGGGGAAGACCTTTGGCCTTCCCTTGGGCCTTTCCGTCCCCGTGCTCTACTACAACAAGGACGCCTTCCGCGCCCGGGGGCTTAGGGCCCCCACCAGTTGGGCCGAGGTGGAGGAGGCCGCGGCCCGCCTCACCAGCCGCACCGCCAAGGGCCTGGTGGTCTCCACGGACATCTGGAGCTTCAACGCCATCGTCATGAGCCTGGGGGGGAGCCTGGTGAGGGATGGCCGCCCTGCCTTCACCTCCAAGGAGGTGGTGGAGGCCTTGGAGATGCTCCACCGCATGGTGAAAAAAGGCCACGCCCAGGCCCGCAACCTGGCGGAGGCCCAGTTCGCGGTGGCGGACTTCCTGCGCACCAAGGCCTTCATGGGCCTAGGCCCCAGCACCGCCTTGCCCGTGGTCCTGAGCCAGACCTCCCTGCCCTTCGCCGTGGGCCTGGCCCCGGTGCCCCGCCTTCCCTCGGGGGCGGTGCCCCTTTCCGGGGCGGTCTTGGTGGTCCTCAAGGGGGCCTCCCCGGAGCAGGCCAAGGGGGCGGTGGCCTTCTGGCGGAGCTTCCTGGAGCCCGAGCTCCAGGCGGAGTGGGCGGAGACCACCTGGTACCTCCCCTTGCGCCGCTCGGCCGAAAGGGCCTTGGGGGAGTTCTTGAAGGACCCCGAGCGGAAAGCGGTCTTCGCCCAGGCGGAGTGGGGCCGGCCCTGGAGCCAGGACCCGGAGATGGTCCTCTGGTACGGCTTTCTGGAGGAGGCCCTGGAGCGGAGCCTCAAGGGGGGCCTGGATCCCAAAAGGGCCCTGGAGGAGGCCCAGAGGAAGGCCCTGGCGGCGGAGGGGCGCTGAGGTCCTAGGGCCGGGGGAGTGTAGGGGGGGCTACGGGCCTTAAGGGGTAAACTCCGTACCATGAAGCGGTACCTTATGCCCCTTCTCCTCGTCCTCGCCGCCTGCGCCCCCCGGGTGGGGGAGGCGGGGCCCACCCTCGAGGGCCCCGTGGGGTTCTACCCCGCCCTCACCGGCCTGGAGTGGGTCTACCTGCCTGAAGGGGAAAGCCTCTCCGCCCCGCCCTACCGCCTAAGGGTGGAGGGCCCCGGGGTGCTGGGGGGGGAGGAGGCCCTGCGCTTCCGGAGCTTTGGCCGGGGGGAGGATCGGGTCTACTTCCGGCAGGTGAAGGAGGGGGTGAGGCTTTTGGGATTCCAGGAGCCCTCCGCCCGGGTCACCTTCACCCCGCCCCTCCTGGAGTACCCCCCCGAAGGGCTCCTCCAGGTGGGGTACCGCTGGGGGGGAAGGACGGAGGTAAAGGTGGAGCTCCTCGCCCCTTCCGGAAGGGAGCCTTTGGCCAGCGGGGCGCTTTCCTACACCATGGAGGTCCTGGAGAGCCGGGAGGTGCGGGTGCCCGCGGGGACCTTCCGGGTCTTTCGCATCCGCCAAAGCTTCAAGGATGAGCGGGGCGAGGCCCTCTACGAGGTCTGGTTCGCCCCCGGGGTGGGCGAGGTGCGGACCCGGGAGGGGCGGGTTCTTCTGGAGCGCAACTTCCGCTAGAGGTGAGCATGATCCTGGACAAGGTGAACTCCCCTGAGGACCTGAAGGCCTTAAGCCTGGAGGAGCTTCTCGTCCTCGCCGAGGAGATCCGGAGCGAGATCATCCGGGTTACGGCGCAAAACGGCGGCCACCTGGCGAGCTCCCTGGGGGCGGTGGAGCTCATCCTGGCCCTCCACCGGGTCTTCCACTCCCCCAAGGACAAGATCCTCTTTGACGTGGGCCACCAGGCCTACGCCCACAAGCTGGTCACGGGCCGCAAGGACCGCTTCCACACCATCCGGCTGGAGGGGGGGCTTTCCGGCTTCACCAAGGTTTCCGAGTCCCCCCACGACGCCATCACCGTGGGCCACGCCTCCACCTCCTTGGCCAATGCCTTGGGCATGGCCCTCGCCCGGGACCTCCTGGGGGAGGACCACCACGTGGTGGCGGTCATCGGGGACGGGGCGCTTACGGGGGGGATGGCCCTGGCGGCCCTGAACAAGATCGGGGAGCTGGGGAAGAGGATGCTCATCATCCTGAACGACAACGAGATGAGCATCTCCGAGAACGTGGGGGCCCTCAACCGCTACTTCAAGGAGCTCCAGATCAGGAAGTGGGTCCAGGACATGGAGAAGCTGGGGAAAAACGTCCTGGAGCACATCTCCCCCCGGCTCTTCGGCCTGGTGGACCGGGCCAAGGAGGCGGCCAAGCTCCTCCTCCACCAGGAAAACCCCTTCTACGCCTGGGGCATCCGCTACGTGGGCCCGGTGAACGGGCACGACCTCAAGGGGCTCATCCACATCCTGGAGCACCTCAAGGAGCTGGAAGGTCCCACCCTCCTCCACGTGGTCACCCAGAAGGGGAAGGGCTACAAGGTGGCCGAGGCCGACCCCATCTACTGGCACGGGCCCCCCGGCTTTGACCCCAAGAAGCCGGAGAAGGTCTCCAAGGGCTACTCCTGGAGCCAGGCCTTCGGGGACGCGGTGACGGAGCTCGCCCGCCTCGAGCCCCGGCTTTTCGTCATCACCCCCGCCATGCGGGAGGGCTCGGGGCTGGTGCGCTACTCCACGGAGCACCCCGAGCGCTACCTGGACGTGGGGATCTGCGAGGACGTGGCGGTGACCACCGCCGCGGGGCTGGCCCTTAAGGGGATGAGGCCCATCGTGGCCATCTACTCCACCTTCCTCCAAAGGGCCTACGACCAGGTGATCCACGACGTGGCCATAGAGAACCTGCCCGTGGTCTTCGCCATAGACCGCGCGGGGCTCGTGGGGGCGGACGGGGCCACCCACCACGGGGTCTTTGACATCGCCTTCCTGCGCACGGTGCCCAACCTGCAGATCGCCGCCCCCAAGGACGCCTTGGAGCTCAGGGCCATGCTGAAGAAGGCCCTGGAGGTGGGGGGGCCGGTGGCCATCCGCTACCCCCGGGACAACGTGGAGCGGGCCCCCGAGGGGGTCTGGCCGGAGATTCCCTGGGGGAAGTGGGAGGTTTTGAAGGAGGGGCGGGAGGTCTACCTCTTGGCCTTCGGGAAGACGCTGAGGTACGCCCTCGAGGCCGCCGGGGAGGACCCCCGGGTGGGCGTGGTCAACGCCCGCTTCCTGAAGCCTTTGGACCGGGAGATGCTGGCCTGGCTTGCGGGCTACAAGCTCATCACCGTGGAGGACCACCAGGGGATGGGGGGCTTTGGGAGCGCGGTCTTGGAGGCCCTAAACGAGATGGGCCTGAAGCCGGAGGTGCGCGTCCTCGCCCTCCCCGACCGCTTCTTTGAGCACGGGGCCATCCCCTCCCTCCACCGCCAGGCGGGGATCGACGCCGAGGGGATCCGGAGGGCCCTTAGGGAGATGGGCGTGGCCCCCGTCCATGAGCGGGCCTGAGCGCCTCCCCTTCGCCGCCAACCTCTACCGCGTCCCCGCGGAAGGGGGCTACTTCCTGGTGGACGCGGGGCTTCCCTGGGAGCGCCGGCGGCTCCTCGCCCTCCTCCAAAAGCCCCCTCTCCTCCTCTTCCTCACCCACCACCACCTGGACCACGCCGGGGGGGCTAGGGCCCTTTGGGAGAGGTTCCGCCTCCCCGTCCTGGCCCACCCCCGGGAGTGGCCCTACCTCACGGGGAAAAAACCCCGCCCACCCCTCCCCATCCCCCTCCTTGGGGGCTTCCTCGCCAACCTGGGCCCGCCCCTGCCCGAGGAGGCCCTGAGACCCGTGGAGGAGGGGATGGAGGTCTTGGGCTGGCGGGTGGTGGAGCTGCCCGGCCACACCCTGGGCCAGGTGGGGCTTTTTAGGGAAGGGGTGCTCCTGGCGGGGGACGCCCTGAGGGGCCGGGGGCTTCCTCCCCGCCTCATCAACGAGGACCACGCCCTGGCCCGGAAGACGGTGCGCAGGATCCTGGACCTGGGGGCGGAATGGGTCTACCCCGGCCACGGGGGGCCCCTCAAGCGGGAAGAGGTGGAGGCCCTCGCCCGTAAACTGGGGGTATGAGAAAGGCCCTGGCCCTCCTTCTCCTGGGCCTTGCCGCCCTGGCCCAGGAGGTGACCGTGTATCCGGGCTTCGCCGAGGTCAAGGAGCCCCTTACCCTTCCCCCTTCCGCCTGGGTCTACCTGGGGGGGGAACGGCTGGAGAAGACGGTGCCCGGCTCCCTGCGCCTCCTTGGGGTGGAGGAGGTGGAGCGGCTGTACCGCCCGGGGGCCGTCTTCTTCCGCTACCGGGGGGAGGGGGAGGCCACCCTCCGCTACCTCTACCTGGGGCTTCGGGGGGAGGTCTTCTACACCCTGGAGGAGGGCCTTCTCACCGCCTGGGCCCGGCTTACGCTGGAGGGGGAGCCCCTGGAGGCCCGGCGGCTCACCCTCCTGGCGGGGGAGGCCCCCCTCCTGGAAAAGGCCATGGCCTATCGGGCCCTGGCGGAAGGCCCTGGGGAAAGCCCCTTCGGCCTCTTCCGCTACCAGCTTCCCCCAAGGCGGATCTTGACGGGCACCACCGAGTTCCCCTTCCTCCAGGCGGACCTCAAGCCCACCCGCCTCCTCCGCTACCAGGGGCCCTTCGGGACCGCCAGGGTCCTCCCCTTGGAGCGGGGCTACCGCTTTAAGGCCCCCTTCCCCCTGGCCCCGGGGCGCCTCGAGGCCGTGGAGGAAGGCCTCTTCCTGGGCCAGGCCCTCCTCCCCGCCACCCCGGAAGGGGAGGTGGCCGAGGTCTTCCTGGGCCGGGACCTAGGGGCGCGCCTCCTCCGCCAGGTGGAGGAGGTGGCCCAGGGGGAAAAGGAGCGCTCCTACCGGGTGGAAACCCTCCTGGAAAACCCCTACCCTTACCCCGTGACCCTCCTCCTCTTTGAGGTCTTCCCCCAGCCCTTCCGCCTGGACTTCCCCGGGGCCACCCTCCTCCCCGAGGGCTACCGCCTGGAGGTCGCCGTGGGCCCCAAGGAGGCCCGGCGCCTGGTCTACCGCCTCACCCTGGCCCGCTAAAGCGGGGGGCCAGAGGGACACCCGTCCCTCCCCCCTAGGGGCATCCTGGGGGCATGAAGCCCGACCTCCACCGCTTCCCCCTCCTGGTGGCCTGGGAGATGACCCGGGCCTGCCTCCTGGCCTGCCGCCACTGCCGGGCCTCCGCCGAGCCCCATCCCCTGCCCGGGGAGCTCTCCACGGAGGAGGGCCTGGCCCTTTTAAGGGAGCTCGCCACCTACACCCCCAAGCCCATCCTCCTCCCCACCGGGGGGGACCCCCTGGCCCGGCCGGACCTCTTCCTCCTCCTGGAGGAGGCCCAGCGGCTGGGGCTTAAGGTGGGCATCACCCCCGCGGTGACCCCGAGGCTCACCCGGGAGGTGGTGGCCCGCTTCAAGGAGCTGGGGGTGCACCAGATGGCCATCTCCTTGGACGGGGCGAGCCCCGAAACCCACGACGGCTTCCGGGGCGTGCCCGGGACCTTCGCCCTGGCCCTCGAGGCCCTGGACTGGGCCCGGGAGGTGGGGCTCATGACCCAGGTGAACACCACGGTTTCCCGCCTCACCGTGGGGGAGCTTCCGGGGATCGCCGAGATCCTCAAGGCCAAAGGGGTGGCCACCTGGGAGGTCTTCTTCCTGGTCCCCGTGGGCCGGGGGGCCCTTCTGCAAAGCCTCTCCCCCGAGGAGTACGAGGAGGTCATGCACCTCCTCTACGAGCTCTCCCGCCGCTACCCCTTTAAGGTGCGCACCACGGAAGGCCCCATGTTCCGCCGGGTGGTCCTCCAGAGGCGGGCCAAGGAGGGGGAAGAGGACGGGGCCTTGGTGGGGGCGGGCCGGGGGGTGCACCTCTCCGACGGCCTGGGCTTCGTCTTCGTCTCCTCCACGGGGGAGGTCTACCCCTCGGGCTTCCTGCCCCTTTCCGCAGGGAACGTCCGGGAGAGGCCCCTTCTGGAGATCTACCGCCAAAGCCCCCTCTTCCTGGCCCTCCGCGACAAGACCCGCCTGAAGGGGAAGTGCGGCCTTTGCGAGTACAAGGAGATCTGCGGGGGAAGCCGGGCCCGGGCCTTCGCCGAGACCGGGGACTACCTGGCCGCCGACCCCCGGTGCGCCTACACCCCCAGGACAAATGCCCCTGGCCCCGCCCCGCTACACGGGTAAGATGGAAGCATGAGGACGTTCCTCCTGCTCTTGGCCTTCCTGGGCCTGGCCCTGGCCCAAAGCGAGGGGGCCAAGGTCTACTCCGCCAACTGCCAAAGCTGCCACCAGGTGAACGGGCAGGGCCTGCCTGGGGCCTTCCCGCCCCTTACCCACCTGGACAGGGTGGTCCAGGCCCAGGGGGGGCGGGCGTACCTCATCCGGGTGGTGCTCTACGGCCTCCAGGGCCCCCTCACCGTGGAGGGCAAGACCTTCAACGGGGTCATGCCCCCCTTCCGCCAGCTCAAGGACCCGGAGGTGGCGGCGGTCTTGAACCACATCCTCACCGCCTTCGCCAAGTCCAAGGCCAAGCCCTTCACCCCGGAGGAGGTGAAGGCCCAGCGGGCCAAGGCCTACGCCCCGCAGGAGGTGCTCAAGTCCCGTCCCCCGGTCAAGTAGACCGGTGTACTCCCTCCCTACCGGGGCCCCTTAGGGGCCCCGGGCCCTTTACCTGGGAGGGGGGGTTGGGGTAAGGTAAGCCCATGGCTCCCGTCTTCGCCTGGTGGTGGCCCGGCTAGGCCCCGGGGTGGAGGCGGGCGTTCCCCCGGGGTGCACCCCGGGGGGCTTTTTTAGGGGGTGGCATGGCGATCAAACCCTTTCGCAGGACCTTTCTGGCGGACCTGGAGACCCCCGTCACCGCCTACCTGAAGCTTGCGGAGAAGGCCCCGGTGAGCTTCCTCCTGGAGTCTGTGGAAAGGGGGCGGCAAAGCCGCTTCTCCATCGTGGGGGTGGGGGCCAGGCGCACCTTCCGGCTTAAGGATGGGGTCTTCACCGTAAACGGGAAGCCCCTGCCCGCGGAAGACCCCTTGCGGGCCCTCTACCAGGCGGTGCACGCCCCCCTGGAGCGCCCCCCTGACCTTCCCCCCTTCTTTGGCGGGGTGGTGGGGTACGCGGCCTACGACCTCATCCGCTACTACGAGCGCCTGCCCGCCCTCAAGCCCGACGACCTGGGCCTGCCCGACCTCCTCTTCGTGGAGCCCGAGGTGGTGGCGGTGTTTGATCACCTGAAAAGCCTCCTCCACCTCATCGCCCCCGGGGAGGACGGGGAGGAGGCGGAAGAGCGGCTCGCCTGGGCCGAGGCCCGGCTCAAGGGGCCCCTCCCTGGGGTTCCGGGGATGCGGCCTGGGGGGCGGGCGGAGTTTAGGGCGGACCTCACCCGGGAGGCCTACCTCGAGGCCGTGGAAAAGGCCCTCCGCTACATCTACGCCGGGGACATCTTCCAGGTGGTCCTCTCCCTGAGGCTTTCCTCCCCCCTCACCGTCCACCCCTTCGCCCTCTACCGCGCCCTTAGGAGCGTGAACCCGAGCCCCTACATGGGCTATTTGGACCTGGGAGAGGTGGTCCTGGTCTCCGCCAGCCCCGAAAGCCTCCTCCGCTCCGACGGCCGCCGGGTGGTCACCCGGCCCATCGCGGGGACGAGGCCCAGGGGGAAGGACGAGGAGGAGGACCAAAGGCTTGCGGAGGAGCTCCTACGGGACGAAAAGGAGCGGGCGGAGCACCTGATGCTCCTGGACCTTTCCCGAAACGACATCGGCCGGGTGGCCGCCTTCGGCACGGTGCGGGTCCTGGAGCCCCTGCACGTGGAGTACTACTCCCACGTGATGCACCTGGTGTCCACGGTGGAGGGGGTGTTGGCCGAGGGGAAGACCCCCCTGGACGCCCTTTCCAGCGTCCTCCCCATGGGCACCGTCTCCGGGGCCCCCAAGATCCGGGCCATGGAGATCATCGAGGAGCTGGAGCCCCACCGCCGGGGGCCCTACGGGGGAAGCTTCGGCTATCTGGCCTACGACGGGGTCATGGACATGGCCTTGACCTTGCGCACCTTCGTGATCGCCAAGGGGTGGATGCACGTGCAGGCCGGGGCGGGCATCGTGGCGGACTCCGTGCCCGAGAGGGAGTACCAGGAGTGCCTGAACAAGGCGCGGGCCCTCCTGAGAGCGGTGGAGCTTGCGGAGGAGGGGCTATGAGGGTCTTGGTGGTGGACAACTACGACAGCTTCACCTACAACCTGGTCCAGTACCTGGGGGAGCTTGGGGCGGAGCCCATCGTGTGGCGGAACGACCGCTTTGAGCTGGAGGCGGTGGAGGCCTTGAACCCGGACCGGATCCTCATCAGCCCCGGGCCCTGCACCCCCCTCGAGGCCGGGCTTTCCGTCCCCCTCATAAAGCGCTACGCCCCCCGCTACCCCATCCTGGGGGTCTGCCTGGGCCACCAGGCCATCGGGGCGGCCTTCGGGGCGGAGGTGGTGCCCGCGCCCATCGTCATGCACGGCAAGGTGAGCCCCATCCACCACGACGGCACCGGGGTCTTCCGGGGCCTGGCAAGCCCCTTCCCCGCCACCCGCTACCACTCCCTGGTGGTGCGAAACCTCCCCGAGGAGCTTTTGGTGAACGCCTGGGTGGAGGAGGCCGGGGGCAGGACGGTGATGGGCCTCCGCCACCGCGCCTACCCGGTGCACGGGGTGCAGTTCCACCCGGAAAGCTACCTCACGGAGGCGGGTAAACTCATCCTCAAGAACTTCCTGGAGGACCCATGGAGGCCATAAGGAAAGCGCTTTTGGGGGAGGTGCTCACGGAGGAGGAGGCCTACGGGCTCATGGGGGCCCTCATGCGGGGGGAGGTCTCCCCGGTGCGGGCCGCGGGGGTGCTCACCGCCTTGGCCCTGAGGGGGGAGCGCCCCCACGAGATCGCGGCCATGGCCCGGGCCATGCGCGAGGCGGCAAGGCCCCTTAGGGTGGAAAGGAGGCCCCTTCTGGACATCGTGGGCACGGGGGGGGACCATAAGGGCCTGGTCAACCTCTCCACCCTGGGGGCCCTGGTGGCCGCGGCGGGGGGGGTGGCGGTGGCCAAGCACGGGAACCGGGCGGCGAGCTCCCAGGCGGGTTCCGCGGACCTCCTGGAGGCCCTGGGGGTGGACCTCGAGGCCCCCCCGGAGCGGGTGGGGGAGGCCATCGAGGCCCTGGGCTTCGGCTTCCTCTTTGCCCGGGCCTTCCACCCCGCCATGCGCCACGTGGCCCCGGTGCGCTCCGAACTCGGCATCCGCACGGTCTTCAACCTCCTGGGCCCCCTCACCAACCCCGCGGGGGCGGACCGGTACGTGCTTGGGGTCTATAGCCCCCATTGGCTTTCCCCCATGGCCGAGGCCCTGGAACGGCTTGGGGCGAAAGGGCTCGTGGTCCACGGGGAGGGGGCGGACGAGCTCGTTTTGGGAGAGAACCGGGTGGTGGAGGTGGGGGGAAGGGCCTACGCCCTCACCCCCGAGGGGGTGGGCCTCAGGCGGGCCCCCCTGGAGGCCCTGAAGGGGGGCGGCCCCGAGGCGAACGCCGAGCTGGCCCGCCGCATCCTGAAAGGGGAAGAGAGGGGCCCCTTGCGGGACGCGGTGGCCCTGGCCGCGGGGGCCGGGTTCTACGCCGCGGGGCGGGTGGGAGGCCTGGAGGAGGGGGTTAGGCTCGCCCTCGAGGTCCTGGCCTCGGGGGAGGCCTACCTCCTCCTAGAGCGCTACGTGCGCTTCCTGAAGGGCTAAAGGGCGCTTGTTTATAGGGGGTGCCCCTCCACCTCCCCGATCCGCCGCCGCACCGCCTCAGGGAGAGGGGCGGGCCGCCCCTCGTCCAGCCAGACCAGGACGGAAAGCCCCCGGGCGGCGGGCTCGCCGTTCGCTAGGATGAGGTGCTCCATCTTGAGGCTGGAGCGCCCGATCCCCACCACCTTGGCCCCCACCCGCACCTCGTCCTCCAGGTAGATGGGCTTGAGGTAGTCCACCTCCATGCGGGCCACCACGAAGTGGCCCTCCTGGAGCCAGTCGGGGGAGATCCGCTGGAAGTAGCGGATGCGGGCGAGCTCCATGTAGGAGAGGTGGACGGCGTTGTTCACATGGCCCAAAGGGTCCAGGTCGCGGAAGCGCACGTCCACGTGGACCACCACCGGAAAGCCTTCCATGGCCCAAGACTATACCACCCCCACGCCCCTGACCGCCGGGTCAGTATACTGGGGCCATGGAAACCACCTGGGACCTTACCCCGCTCTTCCCCGGCCTGGAAAGCCCCGAGTTCCAGCGGGCCTGGGAGGGCCTGAGGGGCCGGATCGGGGCCCTTAGGGACCTCCTGGAGAAGGAGGCCCCCCTTCCTGAGGTCTTGGCCGCCCTGGACGGCCTCCACGAGGAGGCCCTTCCCCTCCAGGCCTACCTCTACGCCCGCTTCACCGCGGACACCGCGGACGAGGCCGCCGCGGCCAAGCTCTCCGAGTTCCAGATCCTCCTCCTGGAGCTGAAGCGCCTCGCGCCCCGCCTCACCCGCCGCCTGGCCCTGGAGGACCCTGAGGAGGCCGGCCCCTACCGCATCCTGGTGGAGGAGGCCCGCCTCCAGGCCCTCCACCTCATGCCGGAGGGGGAGGAGACTCTGGCCGCGGAGCTTGCCCTGTCGGGCCGGGAGGCCTGGGCCAAGCTCCACGAGAGCCTCACCAGCCAGATCACCGCCCTCCTGGACGGGGAGGAGCTTCCCATCACCAAGGTGCGCAACCTCTACTTCCGCCCCGAGGAGGAGGTGCGCAAGAAGGCCTACGAGGCGGAGCTTAAGGCCTGGGCAGCGCACGAGGTCCCCCTGGCCTTCGCCATGAACGGGGTGAAGGGGGAGGCCTCGGTGCTGAACCGCCGCCGGGCCTTCCGGGACGACCTCGAGCCCACCCTCCTTGCAAACCGCATCACGAGGCGGGCCCTTTCCGCCATGCTGGAGGCGGTAAGGGAAAGCCTCCCCCTCTTCCGCCGCTACTTCGCCCTGAAGGCCAAGGGGCTTGGGAAGGAAAGGCTGGACTGGTGGGACCTCTTCGCCCCCCTGGGGGAGGGGCGGCGCTGGACGCTGGAGGAGGCCCGAAGCTTCCTCAAGGAGAAGCTTGCCCGTTTCCCGAACGCCGCCCGCGTGGCGGAGCTCGCTTTTGCGGAGCGCTGGATGGACCTCCTCCCCCGAAAAGGGAAGGTGGGCGGGGCCTACTGCATGCCGAGGGGCGGGGGGAAAAGCCTCATCCTGGCCAACTACGAGGAGAGCTTTGAGTCCCTCTCCACCTTGGCCCACGAGCTCGGCCACGCCTACCACAACTTTGCCCTCGCCCGGGTGCCCGCCAGCCTAAGGGAGGTCCCCATGACCCTGGCGGAGACCGCCAGCATCATGAACGAGACCCTGGTGGTGGAGGCCGCCCTCAAGGAGGTGGACCCCGGGGAGGGGCGTCTCATCCTGGACGCCTACCTCCAGGGGGCGGCCCAGGTGGTGGTGGACATCTACAGCCGCTTCCTCTTTGAGTCTTGGGTCTTTGAGAGGCGGCGGGCCCGGGAGCTATCCCCAAGGGAGCTTAAGGAGCTCATGCTCAAGGCCCAGAAGGAGGCCTACGGGGAGGCCCTGGCCACCTTCCACCCCTACATGTGGGCGGTGAAGGGGCACTACTACGGCTCGGACTTCTACAACTACCCCTACACCTTCGGCCTCCTCTTCGGCCTGGCGGTCTACGGCGAGGCCCAGGCGGACCCGGCCTTCGCCGAGCGCTACGAGGAGCTCCTGGCCCTTTCGGGGATGCACCCCGCCAAAGAACTCGCCGCCCGCTTCGGCTTTGACCTGGAAAGCCCCGCCTTCTGGCGGAAGGCCCTGGGGGTCCTGGAGGAGAAGGTGGAGACCCTGGCCCGGATGGTCTGACCCTCCCCTGACGGTGGGGCTTTAGGCTTAAAGGGGGATGCGCCTCCTCGTCCTCTGCACCCACAACTCCGCCCGCAGCCAGATGGCCGAGGCTTGGCTCCGGCACCACGCCCGCCTCCTCGGGGTGGACCTCGAGGTTCACTCCGCGGGCACGGAGAAGACCTTCGTCAAGGAGGAGGCCAAGCGGGCCATGGCCGAGGTGGGGCTAGACCTTTCGGGCCACACCTCCAAGACCCTCCTGGAGGTGCCCGACCCCTGGAACTTCGGCCTGGTCCTCACGGTGTGCGACCAGGCCAAGGAGGCCTGCCCCGTTTATCCGGAGAAGACCCTAAAGCGCCACGTCTCCTTCCCCGACCCCTCGGGGAAGCCCCTAGAGGAGTGGCGCCGGGTGCGGGATGCCCTGGGGCGCATGAGCCTTTTCCTGGTGCAAAGCCTCAAGGAGGGGCGGGTGCCCGCCGACGAGGAGCTAGAGCGGGCGGCCTGGGGCTAAGCCTTGTCCCCCACGTGAATGGCCGCCACCCCGAAGGTGAGGAGCTCGTAGCGCACCTTAAACCCCACCCCCTCCATGAGGGCCTTCAGGGCCTCAGGGGGCGGGAAGGCCTCCACGCTCTCCGGCAGGTAGCGGTAGGCGCCGAAGTTCCCCGAAACCACCCCCCCGATGAAGGGGAGGAGCTTGCCGAAGTAAAGGCGGTAGACCAGGCCGAAGGCCCCCTTGGGGGGCGGGGGGAACTCCAGGAGGACGAGCCTTCCCCCGGGGGTCAGGACCCGGTGGATCTCCGAGAGGGCCTTTTCGTAGTCCGCGAAGTTGCGGAAGCCAAAGGCGAGGGTGACCGCGTCAAAGGAGGCCTCGGGGAAGGGGAGGGCCAGGGCGTCGGCCTCGAGGAACTCCACCTTGAGCCCCTGGGCCTCCGCCTTCTTCCGGGCCAGGGCCAGCATGGGCGGGGCGAAGTCCGCCCCCACCACCTGGGCCTCCGGGGCCCGGGCTTTCAGGAGGAGGGCCAGGTCCCCCGTGCCCGTGGCCAGGTCCAGGATGCGCCGGGGCTGGCGCTCCAGGGCCAGGGCCACCGCCCGCTTCCGCCAGGAGAGGTCCACCCCCAAGGAGAGGAGCCGGTTTAGGAGGTCGTAGCGGGGCGCGATCTCGGAGAACATCCGCCGCACCCTCTGGGCCTTGTCCTCGGACGCCACCCCTAAAGTCTACCCCGGGGGCATGGGGTAGAATCGTGGGCGTGTTGACCGATCGCCGCGTGGGGGCGCTGGTCCTTTTGGGGGGGCTCCTTACCCTTCTCCTCTGGTACCTGGCCCCTTGGGCCGTGCCCCACCGACTCTTTGGCGGGGAGGGGGTGCTCCTGAACCCCTTTGGGCACCACCTCCCCCTGGGCAGCCTTCCCCAGGGCTACCGGGACACCTGGCTCCTCCCCTACTTCTACCTGGCCCTGGCCTGGCTCCTCCTCACCTTGGTCCTGGGCTTCCGGGCGGGGCCCAAGGGGCTTTACCTCCTGGGGGGGATGGGGCTTGGGCTCTTCCTCCTTTTGGCCTTCCTCTTCTACGGAAGCGTGGGCCAGGCCAACGCCCCCGCCCTGGCCCAGGGGGAACCCCCCCCTTTAAGGCGCTTTAGCCTCGGCCTCGCCGCCTACGCCACCTTGGCCTTTAGCCTCTACCTCCTCCTCCTGGGGCGGCTTCGGGCCCCCGGGGGGCTGGCCTTCCTGGTGCGGCGCCGGGGGGCGGTGGTGCCCCTCTTCTCCCTGCTCCTTGCGGTGCTTCTCGGGGGGCTCATCGTGGCCCTCATCAAGGAGAGCCCCGGGGAGGCGAAGGGCCTCAGGGAGGCCCTCATGGTCAAGCTGGACCTCATCGCCTACACCTACCAGCTCCTCTTCAGCCCCCTGGTGAGCCTTCCGGGCTTCCTGCAAAGCCTCCTCCTGGCCACCCCCCTCATCTTCACCGGCCTGGCCGTGGCCCTGGGGTTTAGGGGCGGGCTTTTCAACATCGGGGCCCCGGGGCAGCTCATCCTGGGGGCCATCGCCGCCATGCTGGTGGGGGTCTACCTCCCCGGACCCCGGTGGCTGGTCCTGCCCCTGGCCATCCTGGCCGCCGCTTTGGCCGGGGGGCTTTGGGGGGCCCTGCCCGGCTGGCTCAAGGCCCGCTTCGGGGCCCACGAGGTCATCAACACCATCATGCTGAACTACGTGGCCGCAAGCCTCCTCCTCTTCCTCATCTCCACCAACGAGTACCGCTTCTTCGGCCAGCCCGTCTACCTGCCCTTCAAGTACCCGGGGTACGAGGCCAGGAGCTACGAGATCCGCCCCGAGGCCCGCATCCCCCTCTGGACGGACCTTCTGGCCCCCGGGGGGGAGCTTTCCTTCGCCCTGCCCCTGGCCTTCCTCCTCGGCCTTGGGGGGTACTTCCTGGTGCGGAAAGGCCTCGGCTACCGCGTCCTTGCGGGGCTTTTGGGGATGGTCCTGGGCTACCTCCTGGGGGGGCTTCTTCCAGGCCCCCAGGTGGCCCTGGGGGGGGAGCTCACCTCGGTGCGGCTTAACGGGAGCTTCCTCCTGGCCCTTCTCGCCCTCCTCTTCTTCCACTTCTACGTCTTCCGGAGCGTGGGGGGGTATGAGCTTCGGGCGTTAGGCCTTGCCCCCAAGGCGGCGGAGTACGCGGGGGTTTCCTCCGGGCGCAAGATGGTGGCCATCCTCTTCCTCTCTGGGGCCCTGGCGGGCCTGGCCGCCACCCACTATGTCCTGGGCGGGGGGATTGACGAGTACCGCCTCAAGCAGTCCCTCCCCTACAGCGTGGGGTTTGACGGCATCGCCGTGGCCCTCATGGGCCAGAACACCCCTCTGGGGGTGGGGCTTTCCGCCTGGCTCTTCGGCGTCCTCCTCACCGGGGGGCTTCAGGTGAACCTCCAGCTCGGCATCAGCCGGGAGCTGGTGGCCGTGCTCCAGGCCCTCATCGTCCTCTTCATCGCCGCTGGGGGGTTCCTCCCCCGCTACTTCACCGATCCTCTAAGGGCGGCGGAGGTGGAGCTTAGGGCCCAGGAGGCGGGGAAGGAGGGGGCGCGATGAGCCTGGACGCGGCCTTCTTCCTGGCCCTCCTCCTCTCCACCCTGCGCCAGACCACCCCCCTCCTCCTCACCGCCTTGGGGGGGATGTTCTCCGAGCGGAGCGGGGTGGTGAACATCGCCCTGGAGGGCATCATCCTCTTCGGGGCCCTTTCCGCGGCGGTCTTCGTGGAGCGGATGGAGGCTTCCCTAGGCCCCGCCCCCTGGCTCCCCTGGGCGGGGGTGCTGGTGGCCATGGGGGTGGGGGGGCTGGTGGCCTGGGTGCACGCGGTGGTCTCCATCCGCTACCGGGCGGACCAGATCGTGAGCGGCACGGCCATCAACCTCCTGGCCCTGGGGGCTCCCAGCCTGGTCCTCACCTACTTTTACGGCAACGCCACCAACTCCAAGGAGGTGCAAAGCCGCCTGCCCCTCCTGGGCCCCGAGGGGTTTGCCCTTTCCCCTTTGGTCTACCTGGCCTTCCTCCTGGTGCCCCTGGCCTGGTGGGTCCTCTTCAAGACCCCTTGGGGCCTGCGCCTTAGGGCGGTGGGGGAGTACCCGGAGGCCGCGGACACCTTGGGGGTCAACGTTTACCGCATGCGCTACCTGGGCGTGGTCCTCTCGGGGGTCTTGGCGGGGCTTGCGGGGGCTTACCTCTCCATCGGCTTCCTCAACCAGTTCGTGCGGGGCATGTCCGCGGGGATGGGCTTCATCGCCCTGGCGGCCATGATCTTCGGCAAGTGGCACCCGGTGGGCATCCTCTTCTCCACCCTCCTCTTCGGCTTCGCCAGCGCCCTGGCCATCCAGCTCCAGGGGACGGACATCCTCCCCGCGGTCTTGGTCCAGGCCTTCCCCTACGTGGTCACCATCCTGGTCCTGGCGGGGTTCATGGGCCGGAGCCGCCCCCCTGGGGCGGTGGGGAAACCCTACGAGAAGTGAGCCTGAAGGCGGCCCAAGCGGTAGCGAAGCTGGAGGGTGCTCCCGTCCCGAAAGCGGAGCTCCACCCCGCCCTTCAGGAGGGCGAAGCCCGCAAGGGCCTCCTCTCCCTCCCCTTGGGCGAAGCGGGCGAAGCCGTCCGCCCTAAGGTACAAAAAGCCCTCCTCCAGGAAGACCTGGGCCTCCGTGCCCTGGCGGTTCAGGGCCAGGCGGCGGACCCTCCTTCCGAAGGCCTCCGCCTGGGTCATGGCCGGAAGGCCCCCTCCGCCGGACGGTAGGACCTCACCGGAGTTCCTCCTTGGGGACCTCCAGCACCTTCCCCTCCTCCAGAAGGAGCTCCACCGTGCCCTTTAAGGGGTTCACCTTCTGCACCTTGCCGCAGACCCCTTCCCGGGTGCAGGCCCGGGCGTTCCGCTTGGGAAGCTCCTTCAGGAGCTCCTGGTACACGGGGTGCTCGTAGGCCAAGCAGCAGAGGAGGCGGCCGCAGGGGCCGGAGATCTTCTCCGGGGAGAGGGGCAGCTGCTGGTCCCGGGCCATGCGGATGGACACCGGGGCGAAGCCCTGGAGCCAGGTGGAGCAGCAGGACTCCATCCCGCAGGCCCCCAGGGTGCCCAGGTAGGCGGCCTCCTCCCGGGGGCCTTCCGCCTGGAACTCCACCCGAAGGCCGAAGGTGCGGGCGAGCTCCGCCCCCAAGGGCCTCAGGTTCACCCGCTCGCTGGCGGCGTAGTGGACCAGGAGGTGGCGGCCGTCCAGGGTGAGGTCGCACCCCAGGACCTTGGCCTTCACCCCTTCCTCCTTGAGCCGGGCCCGGAGGTAAAAGAGGATCTCCTCCCCCCTGGCCCTAAGCCGCGCCGCCCGGTCCAGGTCCTCCTTGCTGGCCAGGCGCACCACCTCCCCCGCCTCGGGGGCCTTCCTTGGGGGGGTGCGCACCTTGCCCACCTCGAGGCCCCGGGGGGTGCGCACCACCACGAAGCTGTCCAACGGGGGCGGCTCCCCCTGGAAGCGGAAGTAGCGGAGGGTGGGGGTGCGGAAGCGAACGCCTACGGTCATACCCCTAAGTCTAAGGCGAGGCGGGCCAGGACCAGGTCCGGGCTCACGTAGCGCTCCAGGGCCTCCTGGGCCCGGAAGAGGGCGGAAAGGTGGGCGGGGTCCTTAAGGAGGGTGTGCAGGGCCTGGAAGCCTTCCTCCTCCTCCAGGAGCTCCTTGAGGAGGCGAAGCCGTTCCAGGGGCCCCGCCCGGAGGAGGGCCCTGGCCGTTTCCATCCGCGCCCGGAAGGCCTCGAGGTCGGCAAGGGCCCTAAGGAGCCTCCCCGGGGCCCCCTTGGCGTAGGCCAGAAGCTCCGGGTCCTCCGTGAGGGCCCTAAGCTTCTCCTCGGACACAGGGGAAAAGGCCACCTCCACCGACCGGCTGGCCAGGGTGGGGAGGAGGGTGTCCCGGCTGGGGGCGATGAGGATCAGGCGGGCGTAGGCCGGGGGCTCCTCCAGGAGCTTCAAAAGGGCGTTGGCCGCGGGAGGGGTGAGGAGGTGGGCGCCGTCCAGGATGGCCACCTTGGCCCGGGCCCGGGGGTGGGTGGAAAGCCAGGCGAAGAGGGGTTCCACCTCTTCCAAGGAGAGCTCGACCTTTCCCCTCAGGGCCTTTCCCTTGGGGGCGATCTCCAGGAGGTCGGGGTGCTCGGAAAGGGGTGGGGGCGGGAAGCCCAGGTTCAGGCCCAGGGCGTACCACCGGGCCACGGTGCGCCGCCCCACCCCTTCGGGGCCCGTGAAGAGGAGGGTGGAGGCCTCGAGCCTCGGGAGAAGGGCCAGGATGGCCTCGTGGCCGATTATTGTCCCACCTTGAGCCGCTCCAGAAGCCATAGGGGAAACCCCTCCTCCAAAAGCCGGGCCTCCACCCGGTTCAGAGGGTAGTCCACCCGGAAAAACTCCAACTTACGCCCTTCCCAAAGGAGAAAGGCCGCCCCCGGCACCCCGTCCCGGGGCTGACCCACGGAGCCCGGGTTCACCAGGGCCCGCACCTTGGGGGAAAGGAGGAGCTCGCCCCCTTGGGGAAAGGCCTGGTGGCGCACCCAAAGCCTCGGCCCCTCCAGGGCCAAAAAGGCCCCCGCCAGGTGGGTGTGGCCGTGAAGGACCAGCTCCTTCTCCGTGCAGGCGAAGGCCTCCCGGGCGGGGGCCAGGTCGTCCAGGTAGGTGAAGGGGTCGCAGGGGCTCCCGTGCACCAGAAGGGCCCCCTCCACCTCCTTCTGCCAGGGCCAGCTGGCCAGGTAGTCCAGGTGGCGGCGGGAAAGCCTTTTCCGCTGCCAGGCCAGGATCTCCAGCACCGGCCCCTCCACGGGCAGCTGCTCCAGGGCCAAAAGCCAGGCGTCGTGGTTGCCCAAGACGCCTTCCGCCCCCACCTCCAGGAGGAAGTCCAGCACCCGGTCCCCGTCCGGGTAGTAGCCCACCGCATCCCCCAGGAAGAGGACCCGGTCAAAGGGAGGGGCGGCCTGGAGCACCGCCTCTAGGGCGGGCCAGTTCCCGTGGATGTCGGCGAGGACCAGGTAGCGCACCGGGCTTAGGATACCATAAGGCCATGACCGAGGCCCTTCTGGAGCGGCTTTACGTGGACCTCGAGGCCCTCTCGGAGCACGTGCGGGCCGGGTTGGACCCCTTCGGCACCCTCTTCGCCTACCTGGAGGGTGGCCTTGGCGGGGGGACGGTCCTCCTCCACGCCCCCTACCAGGAGGCCCTCCCCGTGCTCCAGGCCCTAAATGGCCTCGCCTTCCGGGGCCGGATCCTCCTGGCCCTGGACCCTTCTCCCCTTTCCCCCACCCTGGAGGGCCGCCCCCTCTCGGGCCCCACGGGGGCCCCCCTGGCCCACCTCCTGGTCCAGTTCCGCCCCCAGCGCCTCCTTTTGGCCTTTCCCGGGGAGGGGCTGGGCCTTTCCTTTCCCGGGGGCAAGGAGACGGAGGAGGGGTGGCGGCCCTTGGAGGCGGAAGGGGAGCCCCTTCTCCTCCGGGTGGAGGCCCCCACGGGCCTCGTATACCAGGAACGGCGGCTCTACCCCCCGTGGCGTACGGAGAAGCCCCCCGTGGACCTGCTGGAGGGGCCCGGCCCCTACTGGGGGGCGGTGGGGTGGGCCCTGGGGGTTCCCACCTATGGGGTGGGGCTGGTAAACTTGAGGGCGAACCTGGAGGCCCTCATGCGCCTCTGGTGAAGGGAGGGAGAGATGGCGTACATCGCGTTTTTTGCCCTGGGCGCGGCCTTGGTGACCCTGCTTTTTTACCTCATCCTGAACCCCCGGGTCCTCACCACGGAAGGGGAGACCTTTGACCTGCGCTTTATCTTTTTCATGCTCCTCCTTATCGTTCTCTCCGCGGCCACCGTGGCCCTGATGCTTTGGCTGGGCAAGGCGTACCACCTGCTCTAGCCTGGGCCCGCTTTACTGCCCGAGCTCCTCTTTCAGCCGCTTAAGCTCCTCCTCCACCGCCTTGTCCGTGGACAAGGTGGAGAGTTCTTTTTCCAGATCGGCCCCCTCCAGTTCCTTTAGGGCCTCGTGCCGGTCCTCCATGGCCAGGATGCGGGCCTCCATCTCCTCAAAGGCCTCCAGGGCCGGGTGGCCTTCCAGGCGGGACTCCATGCGCCGCACGGCCTCGGCCGCCTCCACGCCCCGCTTGCGGGCGATGAGGAGCTTCTTGCGGGCCTCCGCCTCCTCAATCTTGGCCTCGAGGGCCTTGAGCTGGGTCACGAGGCGCTCCACCAAGGCCCGTTGCTCCTCCTCCTGGACCCGAAACCCCTCGGCCAGGTCCAAAGCCCGCTTCTTCCGCTTTAGGGCCTCCCGGGCGAGGTCCTCCCGGCCCGCCCTCAGGGCCTCCTTGGCCTTCTCCTCCCAGAGCCCGGCCTCCTTCAGGTGGCTTTCCCGCTCCCTTTGAAGCCTTTTCTCCTCGGCCATGGCCTCCGCCACGCTCTGGCGGGCCTCCTTGAGGGCCTCCTTCATCTCCCTAAGGGCCTCCTCAATGATCTTCTCCGGATCCTCCGCCCGCCGGAGAAGGTCGTGCAGGTTGGCCCGGATGAGCCGCCCGATCCGGTCTAGTAGGGTCATGCCCCCAGTATGCCACACCCCTCTTGACAGTTTGTTTTGTGGGTGGTAGGTTTTTATTTGCGCTGCCCGGAGGGGTGGCGGGGGATCTTGAAAGCTGGGGTGGAGA
>FWWL01002009.1_pt1 | contig 44494 bp, 41 predicted proteins | sample 2228331 | NCBI WGS metagenome assembly FWWL01 (sample SAMEA103939775, study PRJEB20133) | metagenome | reverse complement strand
AGCAGGTATTGGAACTCCCCAAACTCTTTGGCGGGAGATACACCAGTCAGGCCGTTCTTCTATCATTGCGCTGATTCTGTTCTTTCCCCAAGCTGGTACCCAGTTGACTTTTTCTATCTGATCCAAAATCTTCTTCCTAAGGCTGTTCTTGTCGATGGAGATGAACCATTGGTCTGTTGCTCTGAATATAACCGGCTTTTTACAACGCCAGCAGTGCGGATAAGAATGCGTCACTTCAGAGGCTTTCAGCAGTGCTCCAATCTTTCTAAGGTCTTCGATTATAATTTTGTTTGCGCTTACGATATTCATCCCAGCGTATTTGCCTGCTTCTTTCGTGAAGTGTCCTGTTTCATCAACTGGGGAAAGAACCTCCAAGCCATGGAGCTGATAGCCATACTCATAGTCTTCCTCACCATGACCTGGTGCGATGTGAACGCAACCTGTACCTGTTTCCATGTCAACATAATCAGCGACGATGATCCGCGACGCTCTATTGTAAAGTGGGTGAATTGCGAGTTTCCCGTTGAGAACTTTACCGTTGAACCTCTCGATTAGCTCATAATCTTTTACTCCCAGCTCCTTCATCATGGCTTCCAGCAATTTCTCGGCTACGATCCAAACTTCGTCGCCAACCTTCACTTTGACATAAGTGTGCTCAGGATGAACAGCAACACCCGTGTTTCCCGGCAAAGTCCATGGGGTAGTTGTCCATATTACGATGTACTCTTTGGAATGGTCCTCCATCTTGAATTTGACGTAGATCGAAGGAGAAGTATGATCGTAGTACTCAATCTCAGCTTGGGCAAGAGCTGTTTGACAGTGTATACACCAAAGAACAGGTTTTCTGGCTCTATATATGTAGCCTTCTTCAACCAATTTTTCAAACACCTCGTAGATTTTGTACTCATAGTCGGGCGTAAGTGTTGCGTAATAGTTTTCCCAATCGCCGATGACCCCAAGCCTTTGAAATTGCTTTTTCTGCATCTCAATTTGCGAAAGTGCAAATTCTTCACAAGCCTTCCTTATTTCCATCGGAGACATTGACTTGACTTTTTCACCCAGGGCAGTTGTAACCTTGTGTTCGATCGGTAAACCGTGAGTGTCCCACCCGGGCACATAAGGCGACCTGTAACCTTGGAAGGTTTTGTACTTGACTACGATATCCTTCAAAATCTTGTTCATCGCAGTACCTATGTGTATAGCTCCATTTGCATAAGGTGGCCCATCGTGCAATATAAACGTAGGACGAGCTTCTCTGTGCTTCAGTATGTAGTTGTAGACGTCAAGCCTTTTCCATTTTTCAAGGATCTTTGGTTCCTTTTCAACCAAGTTCGCACGCATTGGAAAATCGGTACTTGGCAGGTTCAATGTGTCTTTGTATTCCAATTCGATACCTCCTCACATATGTAAGAGTTTCGCTATCGTATTTTTGAGTTCACTGAGATCCGCCGATTTCACTATATAAGCATCTGCAGCCCAGGAAGCAAGGTCGTACTTGTAATGGCTGTAAGCAGTTAGCAGTACTATCTTTATACCTGGTATTTTTTGTCTCAACAACCCCGCAAGCTCTATACCGTTCATCCCAGGCATTTCGATGTCAATTGTTGCCAAGTCAAACTGAGTTTTCTCCAATTTGCTCAGAGCCTCTTCAGCGTTGGCAGCACTTTCGACGACATATCCTTCGTCTTGGAGTTCCTCGCTAACAAGTAATCTCACATTATCCTCGTCTTCAACTACCAGGATTCTTGCCTGCTTTTTCATTCTCACCCTCCTCTCCCACCGGCAGTTCAAAGAAAAACTCCGTTCCGTTGATCCTTGGCTCAACCCATATCCTTCCACCGTGTTCATCCTCGACGATCTTTTTACAAATCGGAAGCCCAAGACCCGTACCGTATGTTTTCGTTGTGAAGAAAGGGGTAAAGAGTTTCCTTGCAACGTCGTCTTTTATTGGTTCCCCAGTGTTGAAAACCGATGTAACAACCCTATCATCATCGTAAAAGGTTCTTATGATGACTTTACCTTTTTCAGCACAAGCTTCAATGGCATTCTGCACAAGATTTATAAGAACCCTCTTTATCCTGTTCCTGTCGGCTAGGATTTCTGGGACTGCCGACGGATGGAATTCTATTGTTATGTTTTGCTTTAATGCTTTCTCGTTCATCAAAACAACCACTTCGTCGATCAACTCGTTTAACTGAAATTTTACACGATCTATCTTTACCGATGCTTTACTGAAATCAAGTATTTCGTTGACAATCGTCTGCAGGTTATCTATTTCTCTATTCAGGATTTCCAAGTACTTTTCTCTTGCAGTGGGATCCGATATGTTCTTTTTTAATCTGTTTAGAAAACCTCCGAGTACAGTTATAGGGTTTCTCAGTTCGTGTGCTACTCTTGCCGCCACTTCGCCGAGCAATATCAATTTCTCCTTGGTCTTCCTTTCCTGCTCAGCTTTGTACTGTTCTGTCACATCATCCAGCGTGACTATAACACCTATTAAAACCTCACCAGTGCTGTCCCAAAGGGGTGAATACTTCACATCAAAATACCTTTCGCCTTTTGATGTCTCTATCATGTAATTCGACAATGAAATTGCTTCGTTTGTCTCAAAGACCTTCATACCTACACCAAACAGATCCAGGAAAGACATTCCGAATTCTTCGTAGGAACGACCTATTGCCGCTTCTCTCGGCAAACCAAGGATTGATTCGACCCTCTTATTGCATTCGAGTATCTTACCAGTTTTGTCCAAAACCACGACAGCCGTGCTCAAGTTTTGGAGGATGCTTTCACTGAACCTTCGAAGATAATCAATGACATTTTTCTGCTGTTCGAGACTTTCGGTTTTCTTTCTGAGTTCCTCATAGTTCATGGCGTTTTCTATTGCCAGTCCTGCTCCATCGGCTATCAATTTCAAAATCTCTACATCTGTCTGAGTTATAGGAGACCTGGTGAACTTGTTGTCCAATATCAAGACTCCTATCGTATCCCATCTACCCACCAAAGGTACAACGATAAATTCTTCAACATCAAGAAGTCTCAACAAGTCTCTTATGGAATCCTTCATAGTCTGCACCAGTTCGGGCGTGATGTGTATCAACTTTCTTCTCAAAACCACTCGTTCAAAAACCGGATGTTCCTTGTAGTAGAAAACCTTGCCGGAAATCCTTTCGGTTAATCCTTTGTTCACATCCAACATCATCGCTTCTTCCCTCAAATACTGGGATAGATCTCCATAGCTCATGGCACGTCTTTCCGCTTCTTTCCAAATCTGTTCAACGTTATCTGTTTCCTGTGGCCCAAGCCAGAATTTGCCTTCAAGAGCGTCGATCTTTCTGTTCCTGAGCAAAAGCATCGCCCTGTTGAAGCCAAAACTCCTACCCGATGTCAACCCAAGCAGCAGGATTTTGTAAACATTGCTCAAATCGTAGCTCGAACGCATTGCATTGCTTATGGCATGAACCAGATCCATCTTCTTCAGATAAATCCTTTGCTCTTCGATCAGCTTCTCGTAATCTTTTGTGTATTTCGTAAGCATTTCCACTTGCTTTTTCAAGTCCTGTTGGTAAATCAAACGTGTGAGTGCCAAAGAAAATCTGCGCGCAGCCTCTGTCAGTATTGCCAAATCTGTCTGGTCGAAGCTGTGGCTTGGTCTATAACCCTTTGGTTGTGCTTTGTTCATGGCAATCAAGGCGCCGAAAAGTTGGTCGGGTAAACCCACCGAAGTGGCGATAAGTGATTTGCACTCGAAGCTCACAAAGTCTATCTTTGGCTTTAGCTGCAGAATTCCCCCTTGGTTTTTCTGAAGTTTACTAAACAACTGGTGAGTCAAAGGAACTCTGTCGAACAGCAGTTGATTCTTATCGACACCATAACCAGCTGAAAAAACGTAGTTTTCGTTAACCTTCTCAAAATACACAACTATCTCGGCGTTCAGGACTCGAGATACACCCTTAACAAATTCTTCGTAAAGTTGCCGTGGCTCACTGCAGCTGTAAAAAACTTCCGTAATATACCCCATACTTTCGTACCGTCGACAGTCATCGTACACCTGGATGTACCTTTGAACCCAAGCAAGGGAAATCGACAATTCTTCGACAACCCTTTGTACGGCCTGCAAATCTTTGGGCTTGTGAAGCAAGACTACTCCAAGGAACGCATCGGCATGCCGCAGTTCGAATATCATTGTGTCTTGATCGCGCCGAAGGCCTTTTGGAGATATCTTTGTTGTCAGAACTGAGGATTGATCTTTTGTGGTTCCTACGAGTCTTAGCGTTTCTTTTCTATCTTCAAAGAAAAAGATTTCACAGTTCTCCGCCAGACTTTCCTCACAAATTTGTTGAGCTATCTTCGACATAGCTTTTGATTCGTAACCCTTTTCAAAAAACTCAAAAATCAAGTCGACGTATCTCACAAATTCAACCTCCTGAACTCATTAAGTGCATGTTCTACATGACTGCCTTCCCAGTACAATCTGCCGCACACGGGACATTCGTAAAATTCACTTCTTATTTGTTGAACATACAACGGTACCTTGTTTTTGACCTTTTCGGAATCTGCTACGACAAGTTCTGTGTTGCAAAGGCTACACCTTGTCATGCTCGATGCGTTTCTCAAATCAACTATTTTCGAAAGTTCAATGAGTTGTTCTCTCCAGGTGTTGGATGTTAAAAGCAGACTCCTTATTCCCAGCTTTAGGGCTTTTGAATGAAGTTCTTTATCTTTTGTTATCAAGATTCTTTTGTTTTCCTGACAAAGGTTGAGTATTTCCAGCTCGTCTATATGCGAAAAATAAACTGTGTCGAACCCAAGCAACCGGAGTTTTTTGGCAAGTTTCCCAAGCATTCTGTCTGCGAAAAACTTCATGGCAGCTCTCCTTTTACATAAATTATAAACTAACTGCCAACATTTAGAAAATGCGCCAGATATTTACCTGAAAGACAGGTATAATATACAAGCGAGGTGCTGAGGTTGTGTGATACGCTCGTCGCACTAAAAAACTCGACGGCAGCAAATTCTGTGATCTTCGGAAAAAACAGCGACAGAGAAAAGGACGAACCTCACGTGATCGTCCATGTACCGCGCAAAAAACATCCGAAAGGCTCTAAGTTGAGATGTACGTATCTTGAAATCGAACAAGCTGAAGAAACCTATGAATGCATACTTTTCAAACCATCTTGGATTTGGGGTGCCGAGATGGGGGTTAACGAACATGGAGTAACAATCGGAAACGAAGCTGTTTTCACAATCGAAAGACAAGGACCTGATGCTCTTCTTGGTATGGACATTTTGCGCATAGCTTTAGAAAGAAGCAAGAACGCACTCGAAGCAGTTAAAGTTTGTATAAAGATGATCGAGACTTATGGACAAGGTGGAAAGTGCGGCTATACAAAAAATCTTAGATACCACAACAGTTTTTTAATCGCCGATTTCAACTCGGCTTACGTCTTGGAAACCGCTGGAAAATTCTGGGCTGTTAAGAAAGTTGAAGACGTATGGGCTATCTCCAATTCCTTGAGCCTTAGAACTGACTACGACTTTTCCAGTTTCACACACAATTCAGATCTAGAACCGATCGCAACGCACAGTGAAAAGATCGATTTCAAACTGCGCTTTGAAAACAGATTTATAGCGTCAATTGCCCAAGGGGATTTTCGAAGGAAAATCACCTACTCGTTTTTGAAAAGAAATCAAGGTGCCCTTGGTGTGGAAGACTTCATGAAGATATTGAGACATCATCACAAACTTTCCACTTTGAATTTCTTCAATGGCTCCATGAGGAATATCTGCATGCACCATGGCAGTTTGATATCCAGTGAAACAACGGGAAGTATGATCGTTGAGCTTAAAGATGGACAGATAGAAATCTGGGCAACTGGCTCACCTTTACCCTGTTTATCCTTGTACAAACCGATTTGGTTCATCGGAAAGAATTTGCTCTGGAACGAAGAAAATCAGCAAAAAGCCGTTGTCTACTGGTTGAGGGAACGAGAGAAAATCTACAGCGCGATAAAAAATGACAATCAAAAAGACATTTACATCAAGAAAAGAGATGAGCTGGAAAAGCAGTTGATGATCAAAGCTCGAACGGTCCTGACCAACGAAGAAAGACTGGACATTATGAAAAAAATCTGGAGTCAGGAATTGACCCGATAATCCTTGGACAAAAGAACAGAGCCAAAACGGCCCTGCAAACAACGGATCTGTGTGTTTTCTACACAAACTGTTTCAAATGATTCAAGCCCATTACCAAGCCCTTCTTCGATTTCTCGACAGCTCCAGCCCAAATTGGATCTTCGTGCTCGATGCTTATAACAAAGTCGTAACCGACCTTTTTCAGCGCCTTTATAAATTCTTGCCAATCTATCTCTCCAAAACCTGGCAGTCTGTAAATCCACCAGCTCTTGCCATGTAGGTTCGTGCCAAAGTGCCCAAAAATGCCTTGATAATTTAAAAGCTGCTGATTTATTTCCGTATCCTTTGCGTGAACATGAAAGATTCTGTCCTTGAATTCCTCGAGAACCTTGACATAATCGATTCCCAACCAGTGAAGATGGGATGGATCGTAGTTAATCCCAAATGAATTCGGTGTTATTCTGAAGATCTCACGCCACAATTGCGGTGAATAGAATATGTTTCCTATCTTTTCCTCCTGCTGCCAACCAACCATTGGACAGTTTTCTATCATCAATTTAACGTTCTTGCTCTCCGCATAGGCAATGATGGGTTTGAAAACTTTTTCAAACTCCTCGATGTTTTGCTCAACACTCTTTCTGATATCCCTTCCGATAAAAGTTCCAACAAGCTCTACACCAAGCATGTTTGCTGCATCTATGACCTTTTTCAAATGGTCGTTTATCGCTTTTCTCTTCTGTTCGTTTGCATCCAAGTTGTTGTCGTAATAGGCCAGAGACGAAACAATCAAACCATGTTTTTCCAAAAGTGACCTTATTCTCTCAGCTTTACTCTTGGTGAGTTCTTCCACGTTTATGGTTGTCGACGAGAAATCTCTCTCATTGACAAGAGGCCATGCTGCGATCTCAAGTGCCTCAAAACCAACGCTCGATGCCCAGGGTACTAGCTCCTCCAACCTTGTGTTTCCAAGGGCAACAGTTAGAAAGCCCAATTTCACAGTTTCACCTCCAAGGGGCAGGGGAAGGCCCTGCCCTCAGAAATTAGAAGACTGACTCTGGGAAGTAATAGAACTTGGCATTTTCTCTGGTTACCTTTTCCGTTGCAAGGATTATCTTCCTTGGAATACCTCTTTGATAGAATCCGTTCAGTGTTTCTCCGCGAAGAGCCATAACAGCCAAATTGATCGCAGTTGCTATCATATTTGGTGGATAGGTGAAGTTGACTTCGATCAGCGGATCACCGTCCATTATTCTTTTAACCATGTTCTTCTCGCATGCACCGCCGACGAGAACTATGTCCTTTGCCCTACCGGCTTGTTGTAAAGCCAAAAGAACTCCATAAAGCATATCATCATCGCCAGTCCATACTGCGTCGATTTTTGGGAATTTGGTGAGAAGTGTTTGCATCACTTCAAAGGCCTTTTCTCTGTTCCAGTAGCCAGGCTGCTGGGCAATAACTTTGATATCCGGATAAGTCGCAATTGCATCTTTGAAGGCTTTAACCCTTTCTTCGTTGATTGGTGAAGGTATTCCTTCGATGATTACCACATTCCCCTTACCCTTGAGTTTTTCTGCTATGTGCTTTCCGGCCAAATAACCGTACATGTAGTTGTCACCGGCGATGTAAACGTTGTACTCTTCAGACAGAATTCCTCTGTCAACGATCACCGTGAATATTCCCTTTCTAAAAGCTTCGACGCAGATTGGAGTAAGCGGCGCTGACTCGAACGGGTTGATGACCAAAGCATCGATACCTTTTGCCATCAAAGCCTGTACCTGCGCAATCTGTTCGCTTGGTTCCTTTGCGGTAACAAGTGTGAATTCGACGTTTGGATCATCCTTGTACTGGTTGATGGCGTACTGTGCCCACCAGACCATTCCACCTGTCCAGCCGTGTGTTGCCGCCGGGATTGCTACACCAATTCTGAGCTTCTGAGCGGCAAAGCCTACCACAACTAATGCCACCGTCAGTAGAACTAACAACCTCTTCATAAGAAAACACCTCCTCAATCAAACAACCCCATCAAGGGGAGATTGGATTCACTCTTTTCGCAAACCCTGAAGAATCACCGCAGCGATTATTATCAAACCCTTAACGGCTCCTTGCAGGTAAACTGCCACACCAAGCATCACGAGCATGTTGTTCACAACCCCAAGTATCAACGCACCAAGGAAAGTTCCGACGACGCTCCCTTTCCCTCCACTCAAATTCGTCCCTCCGATGACTGCTGCGGCTATTGCATCAAGTTCAAACCCATTTCCGGTGGAAGTTGAACTTACCGACGACATCATTGAAGAAAGCAAGATAGCTGAAGTGGCAACCGAAATTCCGCTTAACACATACGTTATGATTCGCACAAGATCCACTTTTATCGCTGAATAAACGGCTGCGGTTTCATTAGCCCCAACAGCGTAGACATACCTTCCGAACTTAGTCTTGTCGAGCAAGATATGTGCGATCACAGCGTACGAGATAAAAACAATCATCGCCAATGGAACCTCTCCTATAGACATCATGCCGATACTCGAATAATGCCTTGAAAAAGTCATGAAGACTCCGCCTTTGGCGAAATTCAACGTCAAAGATCTGTATATTGCCATACCACCAAGAGTAGCCACAAATGCGGGAATCTTGGTTTTGGTGATCAGCAATCCCATCCCCAGACCAAGCAAGATTGCCAAACCATACGCAAGAACAATTGCTACAAAGGTTGCTTCTGAATCCTGGCCAAATTTGTTTACCATCTGAATCGCAAAAGATCCAACAAGCGCAAGCATGGAACCAACTGAAAGATCAATTCCACCAGCGATTATCACAAAAGTCATCCCAATCGCTATGATTCCAACGTAAGAGGTCTGCCAAAAGATGTTCAAAATGTTCCTTGGTCGTAAAAAAGCTGGACTCAAGATGCCGGAGATTATCACAAGTGCTATCAGAACAACGATCAATCCATATCTTGAAAAGCTGAATCTCAATCTGAACTTGTTGATCTCATTCACCTCCCCTTACTCCGGTGGCTAAGTAAATGAGGTTTTTCTCGCTCAACTCTTCTTGCTGCAAGATCCCCATAATTTGGCCATTTCTCATCACAATTACCCTGTTGCACAATCCTATGATCTCTGGAAGCTCTGAAGACACCACTATAAAGCTTACTTTGAATTCTTCGATCATAGAGTGTATGATCTCGTAAATCTGTCTTTTTGTGTTCACATCAACCCCTCTTGTTGGCTCGTCGAAGATAAAAACCTTTGCGCCCGTTTCGACCAATTTGGAGATAACAACCTTTTGCTGGTTACCTCCGCTTAAAGTCTTAATGGGCTGCAGCGGATGGCGAATTTTGATATCAAAGCTTTTCACATACCTTTCGAAAACACCCAATTCCTTCTTCAGTTTCGTGAAAAACTTGGATATCTTATCAAGGCTCATAAGCGTTGAGTTTTTAAACGTCTCCATATCGGTTATGATTCCACCGCTTTTTCTATCCTCAGGGAGATAGACGATCCCGAGGTTTTTAGCATGTTTTGGAGAATTTATCTCAACCTTTTTACCATCGATGAGGATTTCGCCAGATTTGATTTTCCTAACACCAATCAACGCCTGCATCAACTCTGTTCTCCCAGAGCCGACAAGTCCATAGAAGCCAAGGATCTCTCCTTTTTTGAGCTCAAAGCAAATGTCTTGAACTTTTCGATCGATCGTTGTTAGGTTTTTCACTTCCAAAATGGTTTGATCTGCGTGCTCCGTTTTGGGCGGGTACATATCGCTGAGCTTTCTTCCTATCATGAGCTCAGCCATTTCTCGTTCGGAAAGAGCAGCAAGTTCCCCATCGTACACCTTTCTACCATCTCGTAAAACAATCAAATGATCCGCAACCGTTTTGACTTCTTTAAGCTTGTGCGAAATAAAAACAACCGCCGTACCAGTTTTTTTCATATTCCTCACTATTTCGAAAAGCTTTGAAACTTCTTCTTCGCTCAAAGACGAAGTTGGTTCGTCCATTATCAGTATTCGTACCTTTTTCGAAACAGCTTTTGCAATCTCAACCATTTGTTTTTGCGCAGGCGAAAGTTCCTCGACAAAACTTCTTGGATCCACGCTTAAACCAAGCTTCTGTATTAATTCGCTGGCTTTCTGGATCATCGATCGCTTTTTCAAAAAGCCAGCTGAACTTTCCTCATCTCCGAGGAAGATGTTTTCATAGACCCTCAGGGTCTCAACGAGGTTGAGCTCCTGTGGAACAAGGATTATGCCAAGTTCCTTTGCTTTCAACGGGTTCAAAACGATCTTTTGCCCATCCACGTAGATTTCTCCCTCAACAGGCTGCAGAAAACCGGAAAGTATCCTCATCAACGTCGATTTTCCGGCGCCGTTTTCACCAATTATCCCGTAGATCTTTCCCGCTTCAAGTCGAAGGTCAACATCGTGCAGAACCCTTACACCGGAGAAATCCATGCAGATTCCTTTTGCATAAAGAACAACCTTCTCAGTCATTAACCCTCACAAACTCCTTCTTTGCAAAGGATTCGAAAAGCTTTTCCACCACTTTGATAGCCACATACCCATCCTCAGCTTTGACAATAGGTTCTTCAAGCCCGAGACAAACCTTTGCAAAATGATCGACAACAGGCATTTTCCAGTAGGGATCCTCATTCGTGAAAAGTGGTTTCATGGAAATTTCGCCGCGAAAGGCTACTGGTTTTGCCAAATAGATATCGATTCTCGTTGGATCGGTTTGGCCGATTTTCAGAGTTCCATTTTCACCGTAGATGACCGTGTAATTTTCCTCCAAACCTTTCGTGATCCAATTCGCATCCAAGGTGGCAAAAGCTCCATTTGAAAGCTTTAAAACAGCGCTCGCAATATCTTCAACGGAAGCCTGCTTCTCAAGTGTCGCCAGGAACGCAGCGCATTCAACAATCTCCAGATTTGTCAGATACCTGATCAGATCAATCTTATGTACTCCAAGATCCCCAAGTGCACCGAACATGGCTGTCTCTTTTTGGAAAAACCAAGCCGCGTTTATAGACCAATTCTCAGGTCCTGAATGACCAAACATGGTTTTGACAAGCCGAACTTGGCCAATCAAACCTGACTGGATTATCTCCTTAGCTCTTTGATGGTGTGGGAAGAACCTTTGCGACTGATTCACCATCAAAGTTCTTTTATTCTGCTTTGATGCTTGAATCATTTCCAACGCTTCTATGGAATTGGTAGCCATGGGTTTTTCAACCAACACGTGTTTTCCACTGTTCAAGCAGTCTATGGTAACCTTTGCGTGCAAAAAGTTTGGAACCGTGACTATCGCTGCATCAAATTCTTCGTTTTTGAGAAGCTCCAAATAATCTGTGTAAAAATGAATTTTGCCATTGTCGAATCTCTTTCTAATGTATTCAAGTCTCTCCAAGCTCTTTTCTGAAATACCGACAAGCTCAACAAATTCAGAAATCAAAGCGTTTGGTATATGCAAAACCTCTGCTATTTTTCCGGCACCAATTATCCCCAATCTCAATTTTTTCATCCCCGTACACCTCCTCAGATCAAAGGTCTTCAAGTTTCAAAAGTCTTCTTCTAAACGGAGAAAGTGGAAATCTTGAGCCTGCGTGTTTAAAAACCTCGGCGAATTTGCAACCAACTTGAATGCCTCTAAAACCTGATGGATAGACGATCGACGGATAAACTTCCTCCCGAAAAACTCTTTCGTCAAAAGCCTCTTTCATCACTTCTATTGCGCGCTTCTTGAAATCAAACGATTCAGATATGTCGACCGCAACATCAAAGGTGAACTCCAACGAAGAAGCAGGTATTTCAAAGAAAAACACCTCTTTCTCGTAGAGCCTTGCAACTTTCAAAACGTTCTGCGAAACCACACCATGGTCGTAAAGGATTTCGTTACCCCAGTGGGTGAAGATTATATCAGGCTTGAAGTTGTTGAAAAATTCTCTGAGCAACTGACTCAGTTTTTCGTCGGGTATATCTCCATATGAAAAATCGAAATGAATCGGTTCAGCTCCAAGCAGTCTTATCGCTTCTTCATAGCCTGCTATTCTGTCTCCACATACACTCACCACTGCGACGTGGTTACCTATCTTAGCTAACTCTCTTGCCGTCCCGCCAGCACCGATTATCGGATCATCGCTGTGAGCACCTACGATAAGGATCCTCTTCATACTGAATCACCTTTTTCTCAAACTCGATTCTCTAACAACAAGTCTTGGAGTGAATATGTAACGCTTGATCTTTATCTCCTTTTTAATGAGCTCAAAGAGCAATTGAGCGGCTACCTCGCCCATCTCAACAACCGGTTGGTGCACAGACGAAAGGGACGGAGATATGATTTCACACAGTTCTTCATCGTCGTCAAAACCAACCACGGCTATATCCTCTGGGATTTTCAAACCTCTTTCCTTGATTGCCCTTATGGCACCGATTGCAACAAGATCGTTCATGCAAAAGACACCGTCTATTTCTTCACCCTTACTCAGAAGTTTCTTCATCTGTTCATAGCCTTTCTTCTCGTCATAACCAACAGGATAAACTCTTGGTTCTAACCCAGCTTCTTTCATCGCAGCTTCATATCCATCCATTCTTCTAAGGGAAACGTAGAGTTCGTGGGTACCACCAAGATGGACAACCTTCCTGCAACCATTTTCAATCAGATGCTTTGTAGCAAGATAAGCACCATAGTAGTTGTCCAAAACAACGGAAACAACGTTTTGACAATCATATTCTTTATCAAAAACAACCAGTGGAATGTACTGAGAAACCTCTTTGACCAAGTCATCGCTGACTCTTGAGTTACCGATTATCAAACCCTGCGCTCCTTGAAATCTGGCTTTTTTGATGAGTTTCTCTTCTCTGTCCAGATCCCTGAAAGAATCCATGAGAATGACAAGGGCGTCTTCACCACAGGCTTTTTGCACACCCCGAGTCAGCATTGCAAAAAACGGGTTCACTATGTCGGGGACTATCAAACCTATGGTGAAAACCTTCTTTTTACTTGCCATCGATCTTGCATGGTAATTTGGTGTGTAACCGAGTTGACGTGCAACCTCTAAAATTTCTCGTCGCTTTTTCTCGCTAACCCTACCCTTGCCGTTGAGAACCTTTGAAACCGTGGAAATCGAAGTGTTGGTCAATTTTGCCAAATCTTTTAAGCGTGGCAAAATCATTCCTCCATTATCAATGAGTGATCAAACGTTTTCCCTAATGCTTCACACTCATACTACCATGGTATTCACAATACAGTCAAAAAGAATTTTGGCTGGAAAACCCCCCAAAGTTTCTCACTGATCACAGCCGTTGGAAAATATCACGATTTTTCTCATCCTTTCACTTGGTTTCTTCAGCTAACTCAAGTTTTCTTTGGTTTTTCGTAAAAGATCATTTCTCTGTTAACAATAGAATGAACTAACAATTCGTATCGCACAATTTCGATCTCACAATCTGAAATCTATTTCTGGCAAGGTCATCTACCAAAGAACAATGTGAAGTGGGTACATGATTTGAAGTGGCAATCAGAGAAAGGGATGATTTTTACAAACACACAACCGGACGTTGTTGGCAAAGCTCGGTTAGAAAACAATTTGATTGTTCTTGTCGTCGGCGATATCTCTTCTATTTCTCTAAACATGCTCTTGAAAAGGTGATTCTCAATTTTACCCTCATTTGTTGAAAAGATAGTAAAATCTATTCTGCAAACGAGGTGATTTGTTTGAACAAGGAAGATTTCGTGGATAAGGTGAAAATATTTGTCAAAGCAGGAAATGGTGGAAATGGTGCGGTGAGTTTTCGAAGGGAAAAATATGTTCCAAAAGGTGGACCTGACGGCGGCGATGGCGGAGATGGTGGCTTTGTCATCCTCAGGGCCAATGCCAATCTTTCGACGTTGCTGAACTTCAAATACCAAAGAAAGTTCATCGCTCAGAATGGAGAGCACGGACGTGGAAAAAAGATGGCTGGGAAAAACGGCGAAGATTTGATCATAGACGTTCCTGTTGGGACGGTTGTTCGAGATGCTGAAACCGGAGAAATGCTTGCCGATCTTGACAAACATGGAATGATGGTCTGCGTTGCAAGGGGAGGAAAGGGCGGTAGGGGAAACGTGCACTTTGCCACCAGCGTGCTGAGAGCACCAAGGATAGCCGAGATGGGTGATGAGGGTGAAAGCAGGTGGCTTGAACTTGAACTGAAACTGCTTGCAGACGTCGGATTGGTTGGTTTTCCAAACGTGGGAAAATCATCCTTGATAGCAGCCGTGAGCAATGCAAGACCCAAGATAGCACCTTATCCATTCACAACGCTTGTGCCGAACCTGGGTGTTGTCAAAATAGGACAGGGCAACGAATTTGTCATAGCTGACATTCCCGGGCTAATCGAAGGAGCCCACAAAGGTCTTGGCTTGGGAAACCTTTTCCTCAGACACATTGAAAGATGCGGTGTCTTAGCTCATGTAGTTGATATAGCCGAAACAGAAGGTAGATCTTTCTTGAAGGACTACGACACCATAACAAACGAACTCGCGAAGTACAGCGAAAAATTGATTGAAAAAGAGATGCTTGTCGTGGCAAACAAGATAGATCTACTCGAGGAGGATGAGTTGGCGAGACGCGTTAAGGCACTCGAAAAACATTGCCAAAAAGAAGTGATACCAGTTTCAGCACTGACAAGGGCGAACATCGAAACACTCGTGAAGAAACTACACGCACTTGTGGGTCAGAGCAAGCTTCAAAGACAGACTGCCGAAGTTCCACCCTTCGAAAAGCCAAAACCAATTCGCAGAAAGCTTGAAGAAAAACTGGAGTACGAGATCAAAAAGGTGAAAGACGGGTTTGAGGTCTACGGCGAAGCAATAGAAAAATGGCTCAGCAGATACTCAATAGAGCACAAGGATGCCCTGGCAAGGTTTCTCGAACTACTTGAGAAAAACCATCTGAGTGAACGACTTAAGGAAATGGGGGCAAAGGACGGTGACACAGTTTACATTTCAGGATACAGCTTCGAATACCACGAGTAGAATTGGAATCTTTGGTGGAACTTTCAACCCTCCCCACGCAGGTCACATAATCATAGCAAACTATGCTGTTGAACAGCTAAACCTTGATTTGTTGTACGTGGTTCCGACCTACAAGCCGTGGTACAGGACCGATGAACTCGCTCCTTTCGAAACCAGATTCAACTGGTGTAAAATATGCTTAGAAAGTGAGAAAATAAAGATCAGCGATTTTGAGAAAACTCAGCAAGGAAATTCTTATTCCATATACACCGTCGAGCATTTTGCGAGCATCCACAAAACCATCCCATTTTTTATTGCAGGTGAAGACTGTCTCTCCTTCATCGAAAAATGGCACAGGTACCTGGAGCTGTTGGAGAAATGTTATTTCGTAGTCTATCCAAGATACTGCGGCAGACCTTATGAAGAACACGCCAAAGAGGTACTGGGAAAGCTTTACGAAAGAGTGATTTTTCTGCACGCACCGTTGATACAACTTTCGGCAACGATGATAAGAGAGAGGATCATGCAAAACAAATCTATCAAAGGCATGGTTCATCCGCAAATAGAAAAAGAGGTGATAGAGTATTTCAAAGCGATTTGAATATCCCGCAAAAATTGGACTTTCCCCGATGGCCGGTATCACGAACAGACCGTTTAGAAAAATATGCTCCCTTTGGGGAGCTGAATTTTCCTTTACTGAAATGATAAGCGCTGAAAGCATCTTGAGAAATTTCCGCGTTGTTGAAAAGATGCTCCCAGATTATTCTGAAAAAAACGTTGCAGTACAGTTGTTTGGAAACAGCCCAGAAAGGATGGCAAAAGCTGCGAAAATAGTTGAACCTTATGCGGCTTGGATAAACATCAACGCAGCCTGCCCAGTGAAAAAGGTTTTGAAAAAAGGCTCTGGTGGGGCACTCTTGCGGGATCTTGAAAAACTCAAACAGATAATACTTGCGGTTAAAAGCGCAGTTGAAAAACCAGTGACCGTCAAGGTGAGAATCGGGTTTGATCGAAATGAGGTTGAAAAAATCTTAAAGGCTTGTGTCAAAGCTGGTGCAGATGGCGTTGAAGTGCATGGAAGGACCGTCGAACAAGGTTACAGCGGAAAAGCCACCTGGGATTTGAAGCTTTCAGATTATCCTGTTTCGACGGCTATAAGTGGGGATATCTACGAACCTGAAGATGTTGAAAAAGCCATAAACGAGTCAAAAGCTCAAGCAGTCTTGATAGCCCGTGGTGCTATGAGAAAACCTTGGATTTTTGCACAACTAAAACAAAGAGAGCCAAGTTTGGAAGAAATCAAACAAATCTTCTTGCTTCATCTGAAAATGCAAGTTGAGCTGGAAGGTCCAAAGAGTTCTTACAAAATGCGGCAGTTTGTGGCTGGATACACGCACGGAATGGAAGGCGCGAGAATGTTCAGAGAAAAGTTCATGAAACTACAAGACGTTGAAAAAATGCAACAGGCGATTCAGGAATTTTTTAATGATCTTCTAATGAACAGTCGGGAAAATAGGTTTGTCAAACCATCTGGAGACTGGGCAAAGGAGGTATTCACATGAAGAAGTTGGCAGTTCTAATGATCCTGGCATTAGGCTTGGGTGTTTTTGCCTATGTGAATCCGGATTATCAAAGTCCTGTGGTTGCCGTCGTGGAGTACGCAGCGCCGGCGGTTGTCAAGGTCGAGGCGGTTAGACAGACCTCGTCTCCTTTTGTGGATCCATTCATGGAAGAGTTCTTCAGAAGATGGTTTGGCTATTCTCCGTTCCAGGGGCAGCAAACGACAAGCCTTGGCTCGGGTTTTATCTTTGACAAGGAAGGTTACATCCTCACAAACGAGCATGTCGTAAGCAACGCAAAGGAAATCACAGTCACGCTTTTGGATGGTTCCGCTTACAAAGCAGAGTACGTGGGTGGAGATGCAGAACTGGATATTGCGGTGATAAAGATCAACTCGGACAAAGAGTTACACACGTTGGAATTCGGTGATTCCGATGCCATCAAAATAGGCGAATGGGCGATAGCCATTGGAAACCCACTTGGCTTTCAACACACGGTGACAATTGGTGTTGTCAGTGCCACAGGAAGAAGAATTCCAAAACCGGATGGTTCAGGATACTACACAAACTTGATCCAAACTGATGCTGCTATCAACCCTGGAAACAGCGGTGGACCACTTTTGAACATCCATGGGCAGGTTATCGGCATCAACACAGCCATCGTGAACCCAGAACAAGGTATCAACCTCGGCTTTGCAATACCCATCAACACGGTGAAAAGGTTCATCAACCAGTTGGTTGAGACCGGCAAAGCTCAGAAGGCGTATCTTGGCGTCAGGGTCATGACTGTGACTTCAGAGCTCGTCAAAGCTTTGGGGTTGAAAGTTGACAAAGGAGTGCTGATCGTTCAAGTCTTGGACAGTTCGCCGGCGCAAAAAGCCGGGCTTAAAGAGAATGACGTTGTGATCAAATTCGACGGCACATCTGTGACCTCGGACGCCGAACTGGTGAGTTTGATAAGAAATCATGTTCCTGGCGACACGGTGACACTTGTGGTTAACCGCGCAGGCAAAGAGATGACATTCACCATCACACTTGGTAGTTCGACCGATGAGACACCAACGACAACAGTTCGAGCAAGCGAATTTGCAGGCTTGGTGGTTGACGAGATAACCAACGCAGACAGGGAAACATATCAAATTCCCGCTTCGATAAGCGGTGTCATCGTCAGGCAGGTAAAACAATCCTCGCAAATTCAAGTTGGAGACGTTATCTATCAAATTGCAGTCAGTGGAAGGACGCATCAAATTGATTCGGTCAAAGACTGGAACAGCATTGTGGAAAAGATCAAGCAAGGTGACTTTGTGGCATTCTTCGTCTATCGAAAAGGTGCGAAGATGATTTACAGTTTCACGTATCGATGAGAAACAGCGGCCGATTGCTGTCGGCCGCTGTTTTCAAGGGGGCGGTGGTATGAAAGGTAAATGGTTTTTAGTGATCTTGGCAGCGGCAGTCATAGCGGTTTTGTTGGCGTCGTGTGGAGTACCTTTGGCAACAAGAAAATTGGCAACTTGGTACAACATCGTCGAAATTGTAGCGAATGACGTTGACAATGATATGAAGGCGATTGCAAATGCAACTTATAATCAAAGGGTAATCTTTTTGTGGTATGATTTCACATCAGGTGAGCGACCAGAGGGGTTTGACCCATTGAATTTTCCAACTGTACCTGCAGATAAACAAGTTTATCTCAACTGGGAAGATGTAGGAAATTATGGTTCAGGTACAGCAGCTGTAATTGAAAACATTGGGGACAACTTAATTAGTAATCCTCCTCAACCGAGCTTGATAATGTATTTAGATCCGGATGATCCACTTGGTACAACCTGGAGTTTATTTATCGGGGAAGGTACATCAACGAAAGCCGCTATCTCAGCGTACGTTTTTGTTGAGTTTGATCCAGTTCCAATTTCAGGAACCACACGGCTGTACAAGGTGACAAAGGTACAATGGAAGGGTGACTGGGAGGACATTGACATCGGCGCTTTGAAGAACAAGTCTATTTCGGAACACAAAGGTTATGTGTTCTTCAAGATTCAAGATAACGTGGTTGTTGATGCATTGGTGCTGATTCCGTAAGTGAAAGGGGGGAATTTGAATGAAAAAAAGTATGATTGTATTTCTGACGCTTCTGGTTGCAGTTCTGAGCTTTGCTGAAATGAACCTTAGAAATATCATAATCGTCCCAAAGCCTTCAAATCTCGAAGTAAAGGTTTGGCTCAACAAGCCAGAGGGATCCGTTTACCAGCCGGGCGAAAAACTTGAGATATTCTTTAGGGCAAACAAAAACTGCTATGTTGTTATCTACAACATCAGAACTGATGGTAAGATAACGTTGCTCTTTCCAAACAGGTTTGATCAGAACAACTACATAGCCGCAAACGTCAACAACAAGATTCCGATCTCGGACAAGTACTCTTTTCAGGTAACTCTTCCAGAAGGCAAGGAATTCATCCAGATAATCGCCAGCACGGGCATGATACCCCTGCTTCAACAACTGAAAGGTCTTGGCACACAACAGAGCTTTCCAATCCTAAGTGAAGATGCGGAAAAATACGTACAAAACCAGTTAATTCCATACCTTACCGGCGAATGGGCAAGTGATATCACGTACTTCTATGTTGGTAGAGGACCAAGAACCGGCACTGTCAGGCTCGAATCAGTACCAACGGGTGCACACGTTTACGTGGATGGAAAGTACATCGGTAGAACCCCGCAAACCGTGACGCTCGATGAAGGAGACCACTTTGCGACCTTTTACTTTGACGGCGAAGCTGTCTACGAGGCATTCACCGTCGTGGCGAACAGGACGATAACCGTCACAGGATGGCTTCAAAGAACGATGATAGACGTCAGATCAACCCCAACTGAGGCACAAGTTTTTCTTGATGGTGCTTTCATCGGTTTGACACCGCTTCAGATGGAAGTAACACCGGGTCAACATACGCTGCTGATCACAAAAGAAGGCTACGCACCTTTCCAGCAAACCTTCACGATTGCAACAGGTGAAACAAGAACCTTCAACGTAACATTGACGAGGGCGACGGCCATCTTGAGAATCTACACCAACCCGTCTGGAGCCCAGATTTACATTGACGGTAGATACATCGGCACAGCTCCATCCACAGGTCTTTCGGTTGAAGTGGAAGCAGGTACGAGAACAATAATGGCAAGGCTTGCGAATTATGAGGATACCACCGTCAACGTTACCGTAAAAGCCGGTGAAACAAGAACCGTCAACATCAACCTACCCCCAATTGTAAGAACAGGTACTTTGAGAATCTACACCAACCCAGTTGGTGCACAGGTTTACGTCGATGGAGTCTACAAGGGAACAGCACCTTCGAACGGTTTATCTGTGACAGTTGATGCGGGCACAAGAACCATAACCGCAAGACTTCCAGATTATGAAGATGCCACGACCACGGTCACGATCAATCCTAATGAAACAAGAAGTGTGACATTGACTTTGAGACCAATTCCAAGAACAGGTGTTTTGAACATCTTCAGCACTCCGGTCGGTGCCTCGATTTTCATCGATGGCAGGTACGTTGGAGTCACGACAGAGCGTGGTTTAGCTGTCACAGTTGAAGCGGGTGTTCGTGAAGTGAAGGCAACCTATCCAGATTACGAAGATGAAGTGGTCAGCGTGGATGTAAGAGCTGGAGAAACAAGGCGCATTGATCTTGTCCTCGAACCGATAATAAAAACGTCCAGCGTCAGGATAAACACCACTCCATCAAGCGCCTTGGTCTATGTAAATGGTTATCTAAGAGGAGTAACGCCTTTGAGAATTGATCTTGAATATGGAACCTACGAACTTGTTTTGATCAAAGGTGGATACTACGCCGAAGTTTTCACCTTGGTTGTCGATAGATCCACCATAACTGTTTCAAGAACCTTAAGACCTATTCCTTGAGCAAAAAGGGGCGCTTTGCGCCCCTTTTCATTCTCTGACATCAACTATTGAAGCTGCTGGCACTCCCTCCAAAAACTTCTTTTCAAAGTTGGGTCGGTCCAGGTTTTTCACCTTCACAACGACCTGGTATTCTTCAGGAGATATTTCATACGTTGCGACAGAAATCAAGTCACCTCCACATTGGTACATTAAATAAAGTATTCTTGAGAGAATCCCAGGTACGTTTTGAATCCTGAACACGTATCTGATACCATCTTCTCTTGCACCAAGCATCGTTATGAAAACTTTGAAAATATCCGTCTCGGTTATAATGCCAACGAGTTTTTCCTCTTCTAAAACAACCAACGAGCCTATCTTTTTGTCAGTCATGATCTTCGCTGCTTCCTCGATGGGTGTGTTTGGATGAACGTGAACGACTTCCTTTTTCATAATTTGCTTGACCTTCAGTTTGCTCAGCAGGCTGGTTACTTCCCACACATCAAGGGTTGTGGCTTGCGAAGGTGATGCCCTGAAAAGATCTTTTTCAGTGATTATCCCAACAACCTCATCGTTGTCCTTGACAACCGGCAACCTTCTGACGTTCTTCTGTTTCATCAAATCCATTGCTTCAAAAAATGTCGCTTCTGGGGATACAGTGATCACGTTCCTGTTCATCACATCTTTGACAAACACACCGATCACCTCAAAAGTGATTGTACAACAAAAAAGGGCCTTCACGGCCCCTTCTAAAATGAACATTCTTACGGAGTAGTTCCACCTACACCCATGAGTAAACCAAGAAGTCCAAGTACAACACCGGCTGCACCTGCGATTACACCTATCAAAGCCATGTTGTAGACATCGTCGACCTTCTTGGAGAACTCAACTGTTGCAGCTTCGATGTCGGACTTCCACGGTTTTGCATCAACAGTCTTCTTCACTGAAGCAACCTCTGCCTCAACGTTGGAGACCCTTTGGTTCAGGTTAACAACCTGACCAGAAACAGTTCCAACATTTTCCTCGAGTCTTGTGACTCTCTTTGTCGCATCCGTTGCCGCCGCAACATCCTTTTTGAGCTTTTCAACATCGGTGGCAAGCGAGGCAACTTGACCTTCGAGTAAGGAAAGCCTTGCATCCAGCTGTTTGGTGGATGTATCCAAGGCTTTTCTCAAGGTATCCACGTCCGTGGACAGTTTGGCTTCAAGTGCCGCCACCTTTGAGTCTAAGTTGGAAACGCTGGCTCTCAGTGTAGAAAGCGCCTGAACATTTGATTCCAAAGTTTCAACTCTCTTCGTCAAAGCGGAAATGTTTGCTCTAACTTCGTCGACGTTCTTGTTAACACTGTTGATCGAAGCCTGTATCTGAGACAAAACTTGTGTAGAAACTTGAGCTTGAAGATCGGATAAGGATTTCTCCACAGCCGAAACTTTGGAAGCAAGCTGACTATAGCTCGACGAAAGCTGGTTGTAGTTGGACGAAAGCTGATTGTAAAGAGTCATCGTCTTGCTCTCTGAGGCGGCAATCATGGTTGGAACATCTTTTCTGAGCTGTGCGATCTCCACTACCGTCGTCTTTAAATTGGAGATTTCAGCGAGAACTGTTTGAAGCGTTTGATCTGTTGCCGCTATTTGTTCACTCTGTCTCTGGGTTCTGTTGATAGCCGTGCTGACAAGATCTTCCACCGCGGACAGTCTTTTGATTATGCCCTGAACATCCCCCGCTGCAAGACCTTTTTCAATTTGAGTTGTCAAATAGTCAAGCAGTTTCTTCAAAGCCACCGCAACTTGGTATCTGGTCATCGGGTTGTTACCTTGGAATGTGCCATCCGGCATACCAGAGACTATGCCAAGTTTTGCAAGCTGCGTCACCGCTTCGTATGCCCAGTGGTTCACCGGTACATCGCTGAAAGCTTGAGCATAAACGAAAGCGGCAACCAATAAAAGAACGCCCAAGAGAACTTTTTTCACCTATACCACCTCCACAAGTGCGAATTTCTGTGGATATTCTACCACGTGCTCCATTGTTTAGACATCAACGAAAACGCAGATGTTCCCTTTTCGTTCCACACAGTATGCTCACAAACCAATTGTTGCAAGATGAAAAAGAGATGCTATAATTTAGACAGAAACAGTCCAAATTTGAGGTGAAACAATGGGATTGTCGATCGCAAATGTTGATTTCTTCACAGCACTCGCACATGGGTTTTTGGCTTTCCTCAGTCCATGTGTCATTCCGCTTGTTCCAACCTTTATCGCGCTGATTCTCTCCGAAAAGGGCTTGAAGTCAGTTCTGAGAATGCTTGGATTCTTCCTAGGACTGGCGGGAACATTTTCGGCCCTCGGGGCAATAAGTGGCACGGTTGGAGCTTTGCTTGATAGAAACGTCATGAGATATGTCGCCGGAACTTTGATACTTGCGATGGGTGTCGTCTTCTTGTTCCAGGTTCAGTTGTTCAAATTGAAGGCTTTCAACCTTTACAGGTTTAGGTCTGGGGGATTTGTAGCTGGTTTGATCATCGGAGTTGGTGTCGGATTGGTCTGGATTCCATGTACAAGCCCTATACTCGCTTCAATTTTGGTTTTGGCTTCAGCAAAGGGAACCGCTCTGAAAGGAGCATGGTTGTTGTTCGTTTATTCGATAGGTATTTCAATACCATTTCTGGCTTTGGGAGGGGTTATCTCGAAGTGGCTTTCAAAGATCACATTCGGTAAGCCTGTCTGGGAAACTGTGGTTAAGATCGCGGCTTTTGTCCTTTTATCAACCGTCGGCATTCTGATTCTATTTGGCGTCTGGTTTGTGTGAAAAAGGAGGGTGCTCATGAGAAAAATTCTTCTGTCCATCTTGTTGTTCGCCACGGCCGTTTTGATGGCCCAGTCAGTTCTGCTAAGCGATGTCGATGTGGCTGTGAATCTTGCAAAAATTGAACAGAAAAAGATTGGAATAGTCTTCACAACACCCACTTGTCCGTACTGTGTGAAACTGAAGAACGAGACTCTCAGAGATAAAACGGTTCAAGAGTTGATAAGAGCAAACTTCATTTTCGTGGAAGCGATGTACGATGGTTCGAAAAGAACATCAGCCTTTGGCAAGGAGATGACTTACCAGGAACTCTTTTCCTATTTTTCGATCAGCGGAGTTCCGACCACTTGGTTTTTGAGTCCTGTGGCAGAACCACTGGTTTATCTACCGGGATATGCACCGGCTTCGACCTTTGCGCAGGTTTTGAGGTATGTTTATCAAGAGCTGAAAGAGGATTTCCAAACATATTCCAAGAAGAAGGATAACTTTGTAGGGGAAACCAAGATAGTACAGGCAAATGAACAAGAAGCACAGTACGTCCTAAAACACGACCCGAACTCCGCTTTTGTTGAACAACTTCCGCAGAAAATAGACATCTTCACTGTCTATGTGACAAAGGACGAATCGCTGGCACACAAACTCAACGAGGCCGGAGTTTTCAGAGTGATCCTTGTGAATTAGTCACGGCTTATAGATTCCTTTGACTTATTAGTCTTTCGCTGTCTGGCAAGCGACAAAATGAGTATGACCGTTGTCAAGACAACGAGTACCGCCAACGTAGCAGGTGAGGAAAAAGCTTCAACGGTTTTGCCCTTGTCTTTTGCTATTAGATAATAGACCCATCCGACGGCTTGAAGAGCGAGAATGAACGAGCCACAGACCATTCCGAGAAAAGCTACCACCATTGAACTTTTCTTGACCGCAAACAACCCTCCTACCACCCCGACAAGAGCGGAGAAACCTACCAGTATTGCAAACCAATTCTCTTGAACAAACGTGCCAACCTTTGAGAGCAAATCGAAGTTTTTGAAAACGGTATCGACAACAAAGTAAGCAATCGCACCAGATGTCAAGAAACCCACAAGGAAGACAAAAATTTTGTACAAAAGGTACAAAGCTATGGCGGCAAAGACACCTACGATGATCAGCGAAATCCAGTAGTTTGTCTCATTGGTCAAGGCCCATTCACGAAACACTTCGATTCTTTCGATGAGTATCGGAAAGAGAACGTAACCACCCAAGATAAAACCAAAGAGGCTGATGGCTACTCTCTCCACATACCTTGATGCAAAAACAAGAAAAAAGGCTATGGGTACCAAAATGTACCAAAGATCCAGGACGCTCCACAATTTTGAAGTGTTGAATATCTCAGAAGCGATGTTCTCCATTCCTTTACACCTCCTTGAGAATAATATAATACACATACCAAGTTATGCCAAAGGTATAATATTTCTTAGGATCGTGCACAAAAAGCGATCTTGCCATTTGAGAAGAATGCTTGATCGCACGGGGATGAGTTTTTCAAAGGTTGGTTCTCGTGTCTGGTACAAGGGCTGTGGCAGGTCAAATTCCGCTTGCTGGGTTCGACCTGCTTGAAGAAAGCGGAATAAAAATAGCCCAGCCTAAACTGTACGACTTGGTACAGTTTAGTCAACCAGGTATTCGATGAAGCTATCAAAAAGGGTGGCTTTAATGCCAGCGTCGAAAACTTTGGAAGTGAATGCACTTGCCCAATCGCTCAAATCCAAGGGAATAGATGTTGTTAATTTAACTGCAGGAGAGCCGGATTTCCCAACACCCGATCCGGTAATCGATGCAGCGGTTGAGGCTATGAGAAAAGGTTTTACCAAGTACACCGATTCTTCCGGAATACCACAGCTAAGAGAGAAGATAGCGAAGTACGTGACCGAAAAGTTCCATGTCAGCTGTAAGGCGGAACAGGTGATCATTTCGAATGGCGGCAAGCAGGCTATCTTCAATGCCTTGGCCACCGTTGTTTCCGAAGATGACGAAGTGATAATAATCGATCCGTGCTGGGTTAGCTATGAGCCAATGGTTCTGCTGCTCGGGGGTAAGGCTGTGCATGTGGAGGCAAAGCCAGAGGATGGTTTTGTGCCCAGGGTTAGAGATATAGAAAAGAAAATCACACCGTCGACAAAGGCAATAATCGTAAACAGTCCCAACAATCCAACTGGAGCTGTTTACGATCGTACCACCATGCAAAGTATATACGAACTGGCTGTCAAATATGATTTGCTTTTAATAAGCGACGAAGTTTACGAATCCCTGGTTTACGATCAAGAACATGTCTCACTTTTTGCAATAGCAAAGGGTGACAGAACTGTTTTAATAGATGCCTTTTCAAAATCCCACTCGATGACTGGCTGGAGAATCGGTTATCTGGTGGCTCCGCTTGAAATAGCCAAAGCCGCGGCAAAAGTCCAGTCACACTTGACTTCGAACATAAATACTCCAACGCAGTACGCTGGTTTAAAGACATTCGAAGTTGATACATCATACATGAAGAAAAAGTTCAAAGAAAGAAGGGATTTAGTCTGCCACTTGCTCGACGACGCAAAAATTCCATACATCAAGCCACAGGGGGCTTTCTATTTCCTTCTGGATGTTCGTCATTACGAGCCAGATGACGTGAAGTTCTGTGTGGATTTGCTAAACGAGAAGTACGTTGCGTTGGTTCCCGGAAGTGCATTCAACGCACCTGGGTTCGTTAGACTATCCTTCGCGACAAGTGAGGAGACCCTAAAAGAAGGAATTAGAAGGATAGCGGAATTTGTCGCAGGCAGAAATAATCCATCTAAATCGAGGTGAATTGCAGTTGATAAAGGACTTTTTGAAAAAACACTGGTACAGATATTTCTTAGGCGTTCTCAGTTTGGTGTTCGTCGATCTTCTCCAGCTGTATATACCCAGGTACATATCCAGAGTGATCGATCATCTGCGCTACGACAAACCAGATATGAGTTACGTTAACTTGATAATCTGGTGGGTTGTTGGCATAGCACTCGGAATAGCGATTCTGAGATTTTTCTGGAGATATTTCATTATCGGAGCGTCACGGAGATTCGATTACCTTGCCAGGAACATTCTGTTCGACAAGCTCCTTTCCTTATCCATGAGTTATTTTGATCTCAACAGAAGCGGTGATCTGATGGCAAGGTTCACAAACGATTTGCAGGCGGTGAGAATGGCCCTTGCCCAAGGTGTCGTCATGGCAGTGGATGCCACCTTCATGGCGACCATGACTGTCTTGTTCATGGGCAAGTTTGTAAGTTGGAAGCTTACATGGCTTGCCATCATTCCAATGCCTGGTGTTGCCTTGGTTGCGTTGTTCTTCGGAAGACTAATCCACGGCAGATTCATGAAAGCACAAGAAGAATATTCAGCTTTGAGCGAGATCACAGAAGAAACTGTTTCTGGTGTGAGAATCATCAAGAGCTTTGCGGCGAACGAGTTGATGCATAGGTTATTCAACGAAAGATCAATGAGAAACTATAAAGCGGCAATGTCACTGGCAAAGGTCTCATCGCTGTTTTTTCCATTGATGATCTTTTTTGCATCTCTTTGCCAAATAATTGCTCTCAGGTTCGGCGGGGCGATGGTTATCCAGGGACGGGTCTCTCTTGGAGAGTTTGTCGCTTTCAACTCTTACCTGGGCATGTTAACCTGGCCGATGATGGCTTTCGGATGGGTGTTGAACATGATTCAAAGGGGTAGAGCCTCCTACAAACGCATCATGGAAGTTATGAGCCAAAAGCCACAGGTTGTTGAGCCAGCCAATCCTGTACGAATAGACAGAGTCGAGAACGTGGTCTTTTCTAAATTGACCTACAGTTACCCAGGTACGACAAGACAGGTTCTCAAAGAGGTCAGCTTTTCTTTCAACAGGGGAAGTATGGTTGGCATAGTTGGCACCGTGGGGAGTGGAAAATCAACAATAGTGAAACTTTTGACCAAACTGTATCCAGTTGAAAGAGGAAAGATTTTTATAAACGGTGTTGACATCAACGACATTTCTTCGGAAAACATAAGAAGTCTTATAGCCTTCGTGCCTTCCGAAGCTTTCCTTTTTTCGGATGAAATACGAAAAAACATCGCTTTTGCCAAAGAAGAAATTGACGAAGAAAAAATAGTCAAATACGCAAAGCTCGCCGCAGTCCACGAGGATATTCAGAAATTCCCAGAAAAATATAAAACTGTTGTTGGAGAAAGAGGTGTCACATTATCCGGCGGACAAAAGCAACGTGTCACGATAGCCAGGGCTCTTTACACGGAGAAAGATGTTCTCATATTCGATGACTGTTTGTCCGCAGTGGACCCGGAGACCGAGGAACGGATTATCTCCACTCTGAGGGAGAATTACCGCGACAAAACGATGATCGTCATAACGCATAGACTCAAAGTCCTGAAAGATGCCGATTTGATAATCGTCTTGGATGATGGGCAAATTGTGGAAATGGGCAACCACGAGGAACTTGTGGAAAGAGAGGGTTTGTATTACAGCATGTTTAAAAAGCAGCTGATAGAGGGAGAAATTGCCAATGAGTAAGCTAGCTCTGCTGCTGAGCTGTTTGAACATGGTCGTTCTTGGGGCGGTGGGTTACTATTTTGAAAACTCAAACCTTGTCGTCACGGGCTTGGAGAAATATGAACAAGTGGAGGTAATTTTCGCAGATTCCAATATAGTCTTGCCAGCAAATTCCATAAGAATTCCTTGGGCAAAGGGCAGAACCGAGGAGATTACCATTGTACCTATTGTGAAAGATCTTAGGGAAAATCCCATCATTTTGAAGATCGACGGGAAGAGGAACTTGCCACCTACCTTTCGAATGAAGATGCCAACCTACCTACCAGCTGGTAGAGTGCAGCTCGAGTACAGTTTAACGGACGACTGGGATTTGGAGGAAAAAATAACAAAGAAGGCTTTCATCGATGGAAAAGCTGCTGATGTTTTTCGTGATGGGTATGTGGAAATCGACACATTTTTTCTTCATTCCGGCGAGCACAGACTCAGAGTTGTTTTGATTGACACTGCTGGAAGAGTGACAGACCAAACCTACAGGTTCACGGTGATACCACATTTGCCTTCACCCCCACAGGTTAAGGCTGGCAGAGTTTTGTCGGAAAGAGAACATCGAATTTACACTCTAAAAAACAGCGGTCCACTGGTCATTACGTCAAAAGGCGATGTAAGCATCAGAGAAAACTTCTGCTTCGTAACGGATATGGACGGAGCAGGCAACGAGAGCTCTGCCGTTCTTCACTACTCACTGCCAAGTCTAACGCCCCTTGAGAGTTCAAATGTAATATCTCTGACGAGTTCTGAGCTCAAAGCAAAAGAGTACACGATCTTCGGACGAGTCGTTTTACCAAACAAAGACGTTCTTGTGCTCAGATCCGGCGCTTCTCTCAAGATACCTGCCGGTTGCAGCTTGATGATTCGAGGAATCCTCGTGGCCGAACCAGGATCGAGCATTCACGGTCAAGGTCAGTTGATAATCGCCGATGAAGCAAGAGTTGCCCTGCTTGGAGCGAATGTCGGCGTGGACATTCTGGTTAATGGTTCAAGCATGATGTGGCTTTCCGATGCAAAGATCAACTCAAAGCTGACAGTGTCACGATCTTTGTTCGTCGCTTTTCATAATGTCAATTTGAAGGAACTGTCTGTTTCAAACGTTAGAAAACTCTGGTTTAATTATTCCTCTGTCGAAGATATTTCCCTATCCGGGGTGGCCGCGTTCTTGATCTCCAACAGCAAGATCACTCAAAGGTTGCAAGTGTCGGACTTTTCAAGTGGTAGAGTTTACAATTCCAACTTGTATTCAACAGATTTACCTTTGGTTGTTTCGAATTTCTCGATGCTCGAAATGATAGACAGCTGGGTTTCGGGAAAAAGATGTGCCCTCGTTCAGGACTTTTCAGTCCTTCGGGCGAGAAGCACACAGTTCAACGGCGATAACTCCGTTCTCGTCTCGGGATTCTCGGTTCTTGATGGTTTTGCCATCAGCATAACCTCGGCAACGGCGATTACGCTGAGAGATTCGCGCGCAAGGTTGCTGAAGGCTGAGATCAGCGGCCAAGTCCTGAAAGTTGGGCGTTCTGAAATGATAAACCTGCAGTAAGGGACTTCAAACCATGAAAAAAAACTTCGATGAAAACATCCTCAAAGATCTGTTTATCCCAGATGTTGGAAAAGCTTACAATGTGACCCACGCGACAACGATTCTCGCCTGGTACTCTGCGCCAAACAAGAAGGTTAAGAAAGTCGTCGAACTTGGGTGTGCAACAGGCGCTGTGAGTGCCTACCTTGCCAAGAATTACAAAGTTGAAGTGCATGCGATAGAGAAAGAACAACACTTGACAAAACTCGCGATGGAAACCGCTGCGAAAAACAATCTGTTGGATAGAATGCATGTTTACAATATCTCGTGTTCGGAGGTTCGAAGCGTCCTGCCATGTGAAAAGTTCGATTTGGTCGTGGCAAATCCACCTCATCATCTTTCCAACGTTCCAAGTTCGGATGAGCTCCGAAAAACAATAAGATCCGGTGATTTTTCAACTGTTGATGAATTCCTGGATGCAACATTTTACCTGCTGCGAAACCGTGGTTATTTTGTTTATGTAATCTCACCAGAGTACTCTATGCTGTGGCTTCAAAAGTTTTTGGAACGAAATCTTCAGCCAAAGATTCTCGTTCCAGTCTACGGTGAACAGTCGCGATCAGCCGTTTTGTTGGTTGTAAAAGGTGTAAAAAATGGGGGCATCGGTCTGAAAATCGAGCCCCCATTGGTCTTGAAAAAGCAATTGGTTTAGAACATCTTCAGTTCCTTGACCTTGTTCTCGACTATGTACTTCGTGTCACGCGCTATGACAAGTTCCTCGTTTGTTGGAACTATCAGAACGGCAACCTTTGAATCGGGCGTCGAGATTATCCTCTCAACACCCTTAACGTTGTTCAGTTCCCTGTCGAGCTTGACTCCAAGAAATCCAAGGTATTCACAGACTTTTTCTCTGACGTACGGCGAATTCTCGCCAACTCCTGCGGTGAAAACTATTGCATCCACCCCATTCATCGCCGCTGCATAGGCTCCGATGTACTTTGCTATCTTGTATACGTAGACATCCAATGCAAGTTGCGCAATCTCATTGCCTTGTTCAGCTGCATTTTCGATGTCCCTCATGTCGGAGCTCAAGTTCTTCGTCAATCCAAGTATCCCACTCTTTTTGTTGAGAACATCGTAAACTTCGTCCACTGACATTCCAAGGTTCTGCTGCAAGTATATGACTATCGCCGGATCGATGTCACCACAGCGGGTTCCCATGGTAAGTCCTTCAAGAGGTGTGAATCCCATAGAAGTGTCGATGGATTTCCCGTGTCGAACAGCTGCTATGGATGCACCGTTTCCAAGATGACAGGTTATGACTTTAAAATCGTAGTAGTCCCTTCCAAGTATCTCTGCGGCTCTTTTGGAAACATACCTGTGGCTCGTACCGTGGAAACCGTATCTTCTTATCCTGTATTTCTCGTAGAACTCATATGGAATTGCGTACAGGAATGCTTTCTTAGGCATCGATTGGTGGAAAGCAGTGTCGAAAACGCCAACGCTTGGAATATTTGGCAGAAGCTTCTGAATGGCTTTGATTCCCATAATGTTCGGTGGATTGTGAAGAGGTGCAAGATGTGAGTTTTCTTCGAGAGCTTTCATGACTTCATCATCAATCAAAACAGAACTTGCAAACGCCTCCGCACCGTGAACAACTCTATGACCAACTGCGGCTATTTCCGATAGGTCTTTTATTACGCCAATCTCTGGATCCATCAAAACCTCGAGGATGAGCCTGATCGCCTGTTCATGGTCCTTAAGAGGTTTTTCTATTACGTGTTTGTCGCTGTTCACAGTGTGAACCAACCTGCTACCTTCAATTCCGATTCTCTCGGCTATGCCTTTACACAACACTTTTTCGCCGTTCATTTCGATGAACTGGTACTTTACCGAAGAACTTCCGCAATTCAGAACAAGAATTTTCACGGACATTCCCTCCTCAAGTTTTATGGTAACTTCCATCCGACATCTTCACAATTTTTCCGGCGAGCTCATACTCGGTTAGTTTCGCAAGTACTTCGGGAAGAGACAAGCCTGTTTTCAGAGAGAGTTCCTCAACCTGAAGTGGTCCTTCATCGAAGATTTTCAGAAAATCGTCCTCTTCTTTTACCGTTTGTTTTGATAGTCCATACAGTTCCAAGACTTGTTCGCAATCCAGAAGCGGTGTTGCTCCCATCTTTATAAGCCAGTTACACCCTTCAGAGGTTTTTCTGTCTATGTCTCCGGGTACAGCGAAAACTTCCCTACCAATTTCAGCGGCTTGTTGAGCCGTTATCAAGGCTCCACTACCCATCGGAGCCTCAATTACGATTGTAGCACGTGAAAGTCCCGCTATGATCCTGTTCCTCATTGGGAACTGGTGTTTTGCCGGCTTTGTTCCCATGGGAAATTCGCTTACAACACAGCCTTTTTGAAGAATTTGATCGTATATTCTCCTGTTCGAAGAAGGATAACAAACATCCACGCCAGTTCCGAGAATTGCCACTGTTTTGCCACCCATTTTGAGAGCCACTTCGTGTGCAAGTGCATCGATTCCAAAGGCTAAGCCGCTTACGATGACAAAACCTGCTTCGACCAGCTGAGAAGTCAACTTTTTCACAACCGCTTTTCCATAACTTGTGGCTTTCCTCGTCCCAACTACCGACACACATCTGTCTCTCAAAAGCCGAATGTCGCCAAGGCAGAACAAAACAACCGGTGGCGAGAGACTTTCTCTGAGCAAAGGAGGATAATCTTCGCTCCAGTAGTCAATTACCCTTACACCAAGTTTTCGGACTCTTTCTCTCTGTTCGGCAACAAACTTTTCATCGTACCTCGCTTTCAATCTCTCATCTGTTTCCATAAAACTAGAGTCAAGGAGCTCTTTTATGGATTTATCCTTCAAGACCTGAATATCTTCAATCTTCAGTCTTCCAAAATAGTTCAAGGCAAAGATCTCAATTTGGTCCATTTTGTTTCAGTATCTCCTTGATCTTCTCTGGAACTCCTCCCGCTTTGCCAGGCAGGCACATGTCCGGTGTGACCTTACCGGCAACCACAGCCTTGGCGAACCCTTCACAGCCGGGATAACCACACGCACCACAGTTTGCACCAGGCAAAGCTTGTTTGACCAATTCGACCCTTGGATCTTCCTTTACCTCAAATTTCTTAGCTGAATACGCAAGGAAGGTTCCGAAGGCAAAGCCTAAAACCGCAAGCAAAACGGTCGAATATATCACTGTCATCGTCCACCACGCCCCTCAAAGCTTTATCAAACCTTGAAATCCCATGAACGACATCGATATAATCGCGGCGAGTATCAAGGTCATTGGTAAGCCTTCAAAAGGCTTTGGCAAATCGTAAAGCTCAAGTCTTTCTCTGATTCCAGCGAAAATAACCAGGGCAATAAGAAATCCTATCCCGGCACCGAGCGCATGAAAAATCGCCTCAAGGAAGGTGTACTTTGCCTGCGCGTTCAAGATGGCTACTCCGAGGATAATACAGTTTGTCGTGATCAACGGAAGATAAATTCCCAGAGCTTCGTACAAACCAGGACTGTTCTTTTTCAGGAAAAACTCGACAAACTGGACAAAGGTCGCTATCACAAGGATGAAAGTAACCGTTCTCAAAAAATCCAGCTCCAGCGCAACAAGCAGTTTGTTGACCACCCAAGTTATTGCCGAAGACATCACAAGAACAAAAGTCGCCGCAAATCCCATTCCAACGGCGGTGTCCATTTTCTTAGAAACACCAAGGAAGGGACATATACCGAGAAATCTTATGAACACATAGTTGTTGATGAGAATCGCTGAGAATAGTATTAGAAAGATTCTCATTTCTTCTCACTTCCCTTCTTCCGGTTTAGGGAAATCGAAGCAAATAGGGCTGCGAGCAAACCAAGCGTCATATATGCACCTGGAGGCAGTATCATTGCGAACATGTTGAACGACTTTCCCCAGATTTCTATTCCAAAGATCGTTCCAGATCCAAGAAGTTCTCTGATGCTTCCAAGAAGTACCAGCGATCCGGTGAAACCCAGACCGTTTCCAAGCCCATCGAGAGCCGAATGCCATATGCTGTTTTTCGATGCAAATGCCTCTGCACGCCCCATTATTATGCAGTTTACGACAATCAGCGGTATGAACAATCCAAGGGTTTTCCACAGTTCATAGGTGAAGGCATGCATCAAAAGGTCAATTATTGTAACAAAGGTTGCTATGACAACTATGAATATCGGTATTCTCAGATTCTTTGGCACAGATTTTCTAATCGCTGAAATAACGATATTTGACATTGTCAGAACGCTCGTAGCAGCAAGCCCCATTCCAAATCCGTTGATCGCGTTGGTTGTGACAGCAAGTGTGGGACACATTCCCAGCACTTGCACGTAAGTGGGGTTCTCTTTGAACAGACCCTTTGTGAATTCCTTAATGGCGCTCATTTTTTCACCTCCGAGTACAGATACTCAATCATCACACTCAAGGCATCTGCGACAGCTCTTGACGTTATTGTCGCGCCGGTCATAACGTCGCTCACTTTTGCCACACCTTTTTGTTTCGCTTCCTCAGGTGTGAGATTAGTTGCACCAGCGTCTTTGTCCACACGAACACCGCTTTTTATCGCTTCCGCTGGCATTGGGTAAAACCTCTTTTGGACCTCCTCTTCTCCTATCCTTGCACCAAGTCCGGGAGTTTCGTTAGCATAACCGGTTACCCTCATGGAATAAAGTTCGAAACCTTCCGGCTTTTCTATGAAGCTGGCTACAACTGTTACATAACCTCCATAACCAATGCCGGCACCGCTGAGAACGTAGATGTTTCCTGATGACGTTTCAAATCTGTACACCGGTGCGTAAACTTGACCAAATGGATTAGAGTAAACTGTGCCTTCACCCTCCGCCTTCGACAGACCAGATCTGATCTCGGACATTGAAACAATGTAGTTCCCCTTCTCGTCTTTTAGAACCTGCTCAATCGCTTGAAGCTTTTCAGATAATTCAATTTGAGCAATTCTTTCTTTAGTCACAACGTAGACAAGCCCAAGGGCTAGTCCAGCTATTGCGCAGTAGACGAGCAGAATCAAACCCATTTTCAAATGTTCTTTCATACCTTTACCTCCCCGAAAATCTTTGGTCTGAAAGCCCTATCGATCAGCGGCGTCACGGCATTCATAAGTAAGATCGCAAGTGAAACACCTTCAGGATAACCTGCAAAAAGCCTGATGATCATCGTCACAACACCACAACCTAAACCAAAAACGGCTTGCCCCTTGAGAGTCATTGGAGTTGTTACCATGTCTGTAGCCATGAACAAAGCACCAAGCATCAATCCACCGGCGAGAATGTGGTACAGCGGTGTACCAAACCTTTCAGGGTTGATGAGGTAAGTCACGGTTGAAAAGGCAAAGACCGTCCCAATGTATGTTGCCGGGATCACAGTTTTTACTCGCCCTCTGAAAACCAAATAGGCAAAACCAATGAGCAACAACAGCGTGCTTGTTTCACCTATACAACCACCAACATTTCCAAAGAAAAGATCCGAGTAGGAGTACCTTTCGATCGCCTGCGAGAATCCCTGCTGTTTTAAAATGCCAAGCGCAGTCGCGCTGGTGACAGCGTCGGGAGCAAAAACACTGAACGATGGAACAGGTGAAATCCATCTGGTCATCATCGTTGGAAATGAGATCAACAAAAACACCCTACCAACCAACGCTGGGTTGAAGATGTTTTGCCCGATTCCTCCAAAAGCCTGTTTTGCTATTCCTATCGCAACTATCACTCCAATTATCAAAAGCCACCATGGTGCTGTTGGGGGAAGATTCATTGCAAGAAGTAAACCCGTTACCGCTGCGCTCAGATCCGGTGAGAATTCTTTTTGCTTTCTCAGTACTCTGAGGATAAACCATTCGATCAACTCCGCGGATAGCGTACCGACAATACACAGAACCAAAGCGTACCAACCAAAGAAAATCGCTCCCGCTGCCACGGCAGGTGCGAGAGCAATCAGTACGTCCAGCATTATTTTTCTTACAGAATCTTCGCTTCTCAGATGCGGAGCGTCTTTGACAACCAAGTTCATTTCTTACCACCTCTTGTCGCCTGGTAGACCTTTTTGGCAAGTTTTATAGCTCTTACGTGTTCGATCTTCGAAGGGCATACATACGCGCAAACGCCGCATTCAATGCAGCTCAGAAGGCCTTCCGAAACGGCTGCGTCGTACTTTCTCTTGGTCGAAAGATAGTACAGCAAATAAGGTTGTAACCCCATTGGGCATGACATCACACAGCGTGCACAACGAATGCAGGTCTTCTGAACCTGTGGTTTTTCTTTCACCAAAACGGTGATCCCACTGGTCCCTTTCATTATGGGTATGTCGAACCTGTTTATGGCTATTCCAGTCATTGGACCACCGAGAATGACCCTCTCGGCATCCTCTTTCAACCCTCCGGCGAAGTTCAGCAACTGTTCAACAGTCGTACCTATCCGAGCATAGAGGTTCGCAGGTTTGTTAATACCTTCGCCGCTCAAGGTGAGAGCTCGTCTGATGAGTGGCTTTCTGTCCACAACGGCTTCCTTTATTGCGATCACGGTCTGAACATTTTGCACGACAACGCCAACGTCCATGGGCAAACCACCCGTAGGCACTTTTCTTCCCGTCAAGGCATAAATCAGTTGCTTTTCAGCTCCCTGAGGATATTTGGTCTTTAGAAGTTTCACTTCTATTTTGTCGGATTTGACAACGCTCTTAAGGTGCTCATAAGCATCCAGCTTGTTGGATTCAACACCTATGTAAGCTTTTTCAACGCCGAGTATCTTCATGACGATTTCTATCCCTGTAACCAGTTCTTCAGCTCTTTCCAACAACAATCTATGATCAACAGCCAAGTATGGTTCACATTCTGCGCCGTTGACGATGAACAAATCTATCTTCTTTCCCTGCGGTGGGGTCAATTTGACATGTGTGGGGAACATCGCACCGCCAAGGCCGACTATCCCTGCCTTTTTCACAATTTCAATCAGCTGCTCCTTTCCCATCGCTTGCCAATCCTCATCGTGATCTAGCAGCTGCCAATCGTCGGTCGATGTTCGCTCAATAACGACAGCATCCATTGGCCTGCCTTGAATGGGATGATAGATTTTGTCAATTTTCCTGACAATCCCCGTGATAGGCGAGTGAACGTAAGCCGATATGAATCCGCCCGGTTCACCAATGATTTGCCCGGTTCTTACCAAGTCTCCTTCCTTCACCAAACACTTTGCAGGAGCTCCAGCGTGGTTGGAAAGAAAGACGTACACTGTTTGTGGAATTGGCATCTCAACCAAAGGGACTTTATTTGCCAGTTCCTTCATCTCCGGCGGATGAGTTCCGCCTTTGAAAGTCAGCAACTTCACAATCTCACCTCCTGTTGAAGTGTCCCTTGCTCAACAACGCATCTGCGTGTATGTTGTAAAGCCGCTGCCCAGGCCTTTCGTTGTAATAAGGTCTGGTGCAGTCCGGACAACCACTAGTCAAGAACGCACTCTCATGGTCTACTGGCAAATCTTTGAATCCTTTTATCCAATCTCCTTCGAAGACTATCGATTCTGCACGCTGGTGGAGAACAAGCCATCTTGCCAGTTGAATTTTTCTGTACCGTTCTATAGAGGGCAAAGGATGGTTCTCAAGTTGTGTGCCTTTGACAGGTGTAAAAGCAAAAAGCCCAACTGCAACGCCAATTCGATGCATTCTGTCGATCAATTCCACCAGTTCTCTATCTGTTTCCCCAAGCCCAACGATCAAATGCGTTGAGATGCAACCAGGGAAAAATTGAGCTGCCTGCTCGATGAGATTCAAGAGTTCCTTCAAACTTCCACCGCGTATCTTCTTAAACAGTTCTTCGTTGGCCACATCTATTGCTATGCCAATTCTCTCCGCACCGAGCTCAAAATACTCTTTCACTTCACCGATTGTTCTCGCGCGCACCGAGACAGAAATCGGAAGCCCCAGCTCCCTCATGAGACGCAGGATATCCAGCAAATCCGATTGATAGTTAGGGTAGGAAACAACCTGAAGGCATATTCTTGAGAAATCTTTTGTGCTTAGTCTGTTCAACAGTTCCTCAAGCTTTGTTTCAATCCAGAGAACTCTGCTGAGAAGCTCTTGGCTGGAAGATGATTTGAGTGCGTGAGTACAGTAAAGACAGTTGTACTGACATTTGCCGTCCACCAAGAGATAAGCTGTTCTCAACCCTTCCGGGACAACGCCCTTTCTAATTCCCAGTTTGTACAACGTGCCTACTGAGGCTCGAATCGTCAAATTGCGTTTTACCTCCCAACTTTATCAACAATGATTGACCGTCTCTCAGAAAAACAAAACCGTTTTCTTCTTCAATTATCTCAAATCCATTCATGTTTTTGCAAATTTCACAATTAACGAACTTTCTAACAAAAATATTCATCGCTGTTCTTCTGAGCAAATCGTTTACAAAGCTTTTGACAATCATCAGCTCATATTGCTCGACCCCATAAGCTGCCAGACCAAAAGCTATTGATAGTACCAATATCCCAAGAAGCACATCGATCAGAGTGTAGCCTCTCATAACATGAAAAAGTACGAAAATATCAGAATCATTCCCAGCACCATTAAAGTTAGAAGAAAGGCTATCAGAAAATCTTGCTTATCGAACCCAGATGAAGTCTTGACCACGGGTTGATTGACAGGACGGCTAACTGCTTTTTCCTCGTTTAGCATCTGCTCCAACTTGCTTTCCCATTGCCTACTCTCCGCCTGTGCAACTTTTTCTTCATACCGTGAGTAATCGCTCATAACCTTTATCGATTTTGGAACAACTGCCTTTCCAACGAAACCTTCTCCAATGTCGACTTTTATGAGAAAGTAATCCGTTTTCTTCCCCCTGATTAACTCCTTGCCAACGAGAGTACCCGCAAGTGGGACAACACTTGAACCCTGGGAAAAGTGTTTTGGATACAACTGCTTCAGTCGCTCCAGGTTTTCAGGCTTCCTAACGTTCAGGATTACAAAGAATATTGGTTCTCCCAGGTCAAATTCGGCGATAGTTCTTCCCTTTATCGGATCAACCAAAGGAAAAATTTCAGGCAAATCACTCAAATCTGCTCTTTTGAGCACATCTCCCAAACCTTCGGCTTCGTATTCATCGAGCAGCTGCATGAAATTCTCCGCAGACAGCTCTTCAAATGCAACCTCACCAAAATCAACGACAACCTCGACTTTTGGTGCCCATTCCTTAAAAACCTCTTGAATGACATAATGAACTAAATCCGAGTCCTTATCCTGAATGGCGGCGCTCAGTTCCGCACCAAACAGTTGGCCGCCTTTTCTTGATATGTAACCTCTTAAATAATTTAAAAGCTCCTGGCTCATGTCTTCTGCCTCTGGAATCTGCTTAAAGATCCTTCGCTTGAGCTCTGCAAAATTCTTCGTGAAGGCAGTGTAGTCCAAACTCAGATCAACACTAAGGTAGTTTGAATATCTGGTTGGTACGATCACAACATCGTACTCTGGGTTCTCGTTGAACTTTCCAAAGAAATAGCCAAGCCCTTCCTCTGCCGTAACTCGCCCCCTCAACTTGTACTTCACGAAATAAAAGTCCACAGAAACTCACTCCCTGGCTAAAACATAACCGCCGGATGGAACGACATTCGATGAAAAATCCTTTTCACCAACCGATATTCCTATGACACAGTTCTTGCCTATGACGCACTTAGATGGTATCTTAGAGTACATACCGATTACCGTTATTCTACCTGTGTAAACATCTCTATCCAACTGACTTGGGGCATCTTCCCCTTCGCCTATAACAACTTCGTCTCCTATAACAACACGCTCTGCTATAACGGCATCCTCGATCCTGCAGTTTTTACCAACGTAGGTACCAGTCATAACAACGCTGTTCCTGACATAAGCACCCTCTGCTACGTAAACACCCTGAAAGATAACGCTTCCTTCCACAGTTCCGTAGATCTCGCAACCTTCGCTTATTATCGAGTTGACTATTCTTGATGTCGAAGAACAATACGCAGGTGGCATCTCCTCTGTCTGAGTGAAAAACCTCCAGTGCCTGTCGTAAAGATTCAACGGAGGTAAAGGACGCGTCAATTCCAGATTGCTCTCCCAGTAAGACTGGATTGTACCAACGTCCCGCCAGTAACCTTCGAACTTAAAGGCGTATATCCTTTTTCCTTCCCTAACCAGTTTGGGGATGATGTCTTTTCCAAAGTCGTGCGAGCTCTTTTCATCTTGAGCGTCCTCGATTAGGCGTTCTTTCAAAAACTCCCAGTTGAAAACGTAAATGCCAAGTGATATCAGGTTCGATCTTGGTTTTGGGGGTTTTTCCTCAAAATCGACTATCCTGTAAGTCAAATCGGTGATCATGGTACCGAAACGGCTTGCCTCTTCTATTGGAACTTCGATACAAGCTATCGTTCCTTCTGCGCTCTTCATTATGTGAAAATCCAGTATGTCGTTGTAATCCATAGCGTAAACGTGATCACCTGACAGTATCAAAACGTACTCGGGAGAATGGGAGTCAACGTATTCGATGTTTTGATAAACTGCATCGGCGGTGCCTTTGTACCAGCCGGCAACTCCACCAAGATAAGGCGGAAGTATCGTCACTCCTCCTCTTTTTCTGTCCAGGTCCCACGGTCTTCCTATGTTTATGTGGTTGTTCAATAAATGAGGTCTGTATTGCGTCAAAACGCCAACGGTGTATATACCAGAGTTAACACAGTTACTCAGTGTGAAATCGATCAGTCTGTACTTTCCCCCGAACGGAACCGCCGGCTTGGCTATCTTCTCTGTTAAAACACCCAGTCTTTTCCCATGACCACCAGCTAAGATCAGCGCCACAACTTTTCTCATGAGGACCACCTCATAAAACGGCTCTTTTCTCGAGTACAGCCAATTTCTCCTGACCGACGAGCTTCACCTCTTGTCGTATTAACACTTCTTTGTCAAGTATCGCATTCCTAACAACAGCCCCTTCCTCAATAATTGAATCTTGCATCACAACAGAGTTTTGAACAACTGCACCGGCTTTGACAACCACTCCTCGGAAAAGAACGGAATTTTCGACGTATCCATTCACGATACACCCGTCGGATATGATGCAGTTTTTCACCACAGCCGTACTTGCAATCTTTGGCGGAGGAAGATCCTTGAGTTTTGTATAAACCTTTCCATGCTTGTAAAACAGTTCGTCTCTGATTTCCTTCTTCAAACCATCCATGTTTATCCTGAAATACTCGTCTATGCCCTTTTTCACGTTTCTCCAATAGCCTTTGAACAAATATCCATTTACCTTCAATCTCCCGAGCTCTGAAATGATTATGTTCAAAAGATCGTTCTCGCCCTTTGTAACATACGCATAGAGAAGTTCCATCAACAAATGTTTGTTCATGAAGTAGACTCCAAGGAACGCGAGATTCCCCTTTGGCTTTGCTGGTTTTTCCTCTATATGTGTAATTCTATGACCACTCATCTCAACTATCCCATAACGGGTGAGATCGTAACTCTCATCCAGTTCCTTAACCAGAAGAGTGATATCTGCATCTGTTGCAAAGTGAAAATCAAAAACTTCAGTGAAATCTATCTTGTATATATGATCTCCTGATCCTATCAACACGTAGTCCTCTTCACCACGTCTCAGGAGGGTCATGTTCTGAAAAATCGCATCCGCTGTACCTTTGTACCAATACTGTCCTTCTGCGCTTACATAGGGTTGTAGTATGAACAATCCTCCGTTCTTTCTGTCCAGATCCCATTCCTTTCCCGAGCCCAAGTGATCCATCAAGCTCCTGGGGTTGTACTGGGTCATCACGCCAACCTTTCGTACGCCTGCATTCACCATGTTGCTGAGTGTGAAGTCTATCGCGCGGTACTTACCAAAAACGGGAAGAGCAGCACTTGCCCTCTTGGAAACCAGTGGACCAAGGTTTTCACCCGCTCCTCCAGCAAGAATCAAACCGAGAACTTTCATTGCAACCCCTCCAGCTTTTATTCTATCACCACTTGGATACAGAATTTTGTTGTTATACAATTTCCAAGGAGGAAGTATCATGTGGTATCCAGGTCACATGGCAAAGGCGACAAGAATGCTGGAAAGCATTAAAAAGCACATAGATCTTTTCGTAGAACTTCTCGATGCCCGCGCACCTCTTGCCACACGATCCTACGAAAGGAGCATCCTCCGTGGAAAAAGGAACGTGATCATCCTAGGAAAAGGAGATTTAGCCCAACCATCCGTCACCGAAAAATGGAAAAGGTTCTTTGAATCCCGGGGTGAAACTGTCTTTGTTTTTCACAAAGATTCTCCTAGACAGGTGCTCGTTGGTTTCCTGTCCAAGCTGGTCCCAAAAAACTCTCTGATCGTCGTAGTCGGCTGTCCAAACGTTGGTAAGTCGACCCTGATCAACAGGCTGAAAGGAACGAGGTCGGCAAACGTAGGAGCTGTCCCAGGGATCACCAAAGGATTGCAGTGGTTTTCTGTTCAGGATCAGTTCAAGGTTCTCGATACGCCTGGCTTACTTCTACCAAAAATATCAGACCACGAAACGGCTGCAAAACTCCTCCTTGTAGGGTCGCTGCCTTTCGAACTTGCACCAGCCGAAGTTGCAAGAAAAGCTTTTGAAATTTACGCAAAACTGACAGACAAAGACTCGGTATCCTTGGACGAATTCATTGAAAATTACGCATTAGAAAAAAAGATGTTGCTCAAAGGTGGTATAGTTGACAAAGAGAGAGCAACCGTCAACTTTTTCAACGCTGTTGCACAAGGAAAAATTGGTAGAATGACCTTTGAGCAACCGCCGGAGGCGATTGAAAATAAAGGCGATAGTCTATCTTCCACTTGATCCTGGGAAGGCAAAGCTTTTGAATTTGCCGGTCAAACTACCGGTACTTGCGGAGGATCTGCCTTTAATTGTAGAAGCCAACCAGATCCCCCTTGACGTCATTGTCAGAGGTCTGGAAGCCCAGTACGAACTGACCAAGGATGATTACTATGGAAGTTATCTGGTCTATTTCTACTACGAGAAAGTAAAAACTGCTTTGAATAGCGGGGATTTAGGTGAAGCAGAGGGATACCTTGAAAAAGCCTCGAAGGTTTCTAAGGATTATCGCTACGATTTCTACAAAGCACTTATAGCTGGAAAATCAGCCGATTACGAAACAGCTGAGATTTTTCTTAGATCGTGCATTTCGAAAAACGACAGGTTTGCACTCGCTTACTTCGAGTTGGGTAACATTTTAATGGCTAAGAAAGAGTTTGAGGATGCCATTCTGCAGTACCAAAAAGCCTTTGAATGCGACAAGAATTTTCTTTTACCCCTTTTGAAGATCGGTGACTGCTATCTTGAGATGGGGGAACTCAGGCAAGCCCAAGATTTCTACCAAGCTCTCACACAGATGGATCCTGAGTTTCAGCAGGCTTACGCGAGGCTTGGCGTAGTGTCGAATTTACTGCAGAAATTTTCACAAGCTGAAAAGGCTCTGAGAAAAGCCATCAAGATTGACCCAGAGGATTTAAACAGTGTGTTCAACCTTTGCTATACCCTTTCAAAGCTTGGAAAGCACTTTGAAACGTTGAATCTGCTGAAGAACCTTGTGGAAAAAGATCCAAACAACACGGCGTTTTTAACGGAGTACGCTTTGGCTTTGAGAAGAGTTGGTCTTTACGAGGAAGCTGTGGATACAATTGAAAGGGCGGCTGAACTCAGCCATGAGCAGTTCATACTCTACAACCGCGGGATACTCAATCTTTTTGTTAATTTCAACCGCGGTTTGCAACTTTTGAGAAACCTATCTGCCGAATATTCCAGTAAGGCGGACGAACTGGAGAACTTTTTGAAATTCTGGAAGCCGAGGCTGAAACCATTCGGAACAATCGAACGAAAGGTTGGTACCGTCAGAGCATCCATGCGGGCGGGAGAGATTGATTTGGTTACGCTCGCACACAAATTGCCAAGCTCTCACAGAATTGATGCGCTCAAACAAGGTGTTGTACCAGCATATGACACAGAGGTAGACACAGTCGAAAACATAGACTTTCTAGTTGCGACAATTTTTGCGAGCAACCGTGATCCTATACAGATCGAAAAAAATGTTACGAAGCTTTCCGTCGGTCTTTATGGCAGTGGATTAATGTTGGCGGTTTCCGTCGTGGTTGCAAAATTGTACATCTTCTTGGAGTCAAACGAGAGTTTTGACCTGCAAGAGTTTTTCAGAGAAGTCATGACCGACGTACAAGAGTACCATTGGAACTTTGCCTTGCAACTGTCAAAACTCGAAGAAGAAAGTTTTTCTTTTGAAGAACTCGAACTTGGCAAAATCGAAAAAGGTTCCGATTTTTTGATCAATTTACTCAAGGTGCTCTCCGCAAACCCCTCACAGGAGGAAATTGAAAAAATACCAAACGAAGTTTTCAGGGATACAGTTAAAAGCTTTTTGAAAAACAGTTGATGGAGGTGGGGAAGGTGAATTACGATAGGCAGGAGATTCTAAGAGAGCTTGTTCAGCCAGCTCAGACAAAGATTCTGCTCTTGGTTATGGACGGTGTCGGAGATATCCCGTTTGATTCATCCGGCACAGCTCTTCAGAGGGCAAAGAAACCCAATCTCGATGCACTTGCTCAGAGATCAGATCTTGGGCAAACCATACCAGTTTTGCCTGGAATAACCCCAGGTAGCGGACCCGGACATCTTGGTCTGTTTGGGTACGACCCAATCAAATACCAAATCGGTAGGGGCATACTTGAAGCGCTTGGAAGCAACGTTGAAGTCGAAGAGAAAGATGTCGTGGCAAGGGCAAACTTTGCAACGGTCAAAGATGGTATAGTTGTTGACAGAAGAGCCGGTAGACCAACAACTGAAGAAAGTTCCAAAGTGGTTGCAAAACTTTCAAACGAGATTAAGCAGATCGAGGATGTGAAGATAACTTTCTATGCCGGAAAAGAGCATCGCTTTGTTGTCAAGCTAACGGGCGACGGTTTGGAT
>FWWL01002028.1_pt1 | contig 44530 bp, 39 predicted proteins | sample 2228331 | NCBI WGS metagenome assembly FWWL01 (sample SAMEA103939775, study PRJEB20133) | metagenome | reverse complement strand
CGGGCATGCAGTAGCGGCACCGCAAGTTGCACCGGTCGGTCACCGATACCCGCAGGTATGTTATCCTGCGTCCAAACGGGTCTATCAGCGGCCTGAAACCCTCAGCAGTCATCTTCAAGCTCCCCACGGCCCAACAGCTCAGCCACAAGCTCGCCGAGGGCCCGGAACGCCCGGCCCCGGTGGCTGAGCGCATTCTTCTCCGCCGCCGGAAGTTCGGCCAGCGTCCGGCCAAGTTCCGGCACAAGAAAGACCGGGTCGTACCCGAAGCCGCCTTCGCCCCGGGGTTCGGGGGCGATTTCGCCCCAGAGCTCCCCCGTGCGAGTCCAGACCCGGCCGTCCGGCGTTGCCAGGGCGGCAACACAACGAAACACTGCCCGCCGGTCGGTGACCCCGGGTCGGGCAAGTTCGGCCAGAAGCTTCTCGACCCGTTCCCCGTCGGTGGCGTGCTCGCCGGCGTAGCGGGCCGAGTGGACCCCGGGGGCGCCCCCGAGGGCCGGGACTTCAAGCCCGGAATCGTCGGCGATGGCGGGCCGGCCGGCCAGGACGGCAAAGGTTAATGCCTTCAGCACTGCATTCTCCTCAAAGGTCCGTCCGGTTTCCCGGACAGTCGCCCGGATGCCGAGTTCGGCCGGGGTCTTCAGACAGAAGGGCAGGCCGGCAAGGATTGTACGTATTTCCCGAACCTTCCCCGGGTTGTTCGTTGCCAGGACGACCGTCTTCAACCCCTTACCAGAATTATATTTGCCCGGCGGGGGCCTTGACAAAATCCGTCCTTCACGAAATAATATGGCAAACTCTCGCCGACGAGGCGCTGCAACCGTCCGAATAGCCGGAGGGAGAGATAAGTCTTTACGGTTTCGGCGGCACGAATCGTCGGACGGTAATCTCCGCTTGCGCGGGCCGGGAAATTTACCTGCGCCGGCGGCACCAAGACCTGAAAGTTCGGGAGAGAGCGGGCAAAGTGCACCCCGGTGGGTTTCTTGAAATTGAGGACGTCCACCTGAGCTTCGGCGGTGTGCGGGCCCTCGATGGGGTGACGTTTAGCGTTCGCCGGGGCGAGGTTTTCGGGCTGATCGGCCCGAACGGCGCCGGCAAGAGCACCCTGTTTAACTGCATCAGCCGCCTCTACACCCCCGACCGGGGCGACATCCGGTTCGAGGGCCGGAGTTTGCTTAAACTTCCGCCCCACGCCATACCGGCCGTCGGCATCGGCCGGACGTTTCAGAATGTCGAGCTTTTCAAGAGCATGACCGTTCTCGAAAACCTGCTCACCGGCCAGCATCTGAGCCTCAATTATCCGCTCTGGTCGGCCCTGCTCGGCCTGCCGGATGCCCGCCGCCAGGAGCGGGCCGCCCGCGAGCGGGCCGTGGAGGTCGCCCGGATGCTTGGCCTCGGCCGGTTCCTGTCGGTTCCGGCCGCCGCCCTGCCCCTGGGCCTCCAGAAGCGGGTCGAGCTTGGCCGGGCCCTGGTCATGGGGCCAAAGCTGCTTCTGCTCGATGAGCCGGCAGGCGGCCTTAACCCGGCCGAGGTGGCCGAACTGGCCGACCTGATCCGGCAGATTCGGGACCTGGGCACAACCCTGGTCGTCGTCGAGCACCACATGGGCCTGGTGATGCAGGTTTGCGAGCGGATTGCAGTCCTGGATTTCGGCCGGAAGATTGCCGAGGGCCCACCGGAGGCGATTCAGAACGACCCCCGGGTCATCGAAGCTTACCTCGGGGAGGAGGACGTTGCTTAGACTGGAAGGGGTTAGTGCCGCTTACGGCCGAATTCAGGCCCTGCGGGACGTCTCCCTGGAGGTGCCGGCCGGGAGCATCGTCGCCCTGCTCGGGGCCAACGGCGCCGGGAAGACGACCACCCTGCGGGTGATATCCGGCCTGCTGCGACCCACCGCCGGGGCCGTTTACTTCGAGGGCCGGCGCATCGACCGGCTCCCGGCCGAGGCCATTGTCCGGCTCGGGGTAGCCCACGTGCCGGAGGGCCGCCAGGTTTTTGCCGAGCTGACGGTTGGGGAAAACCTGACCCTGGGGGCCTATGCCCGGCGGGACCGGCGGAACATCCCGGCCGACCTGGAGCGGGTTTTTGCCCTCTTTCCGGTCCTGCGGGAGCGCCGAAAACAGCTCGCCGGAACGTTGAGCGGCGGCGAGCAGCAGATGCTGGCCATCGGCCGGGCGCTGATGGCCCGCCCCCGCCTGCTGCTCCTGGACGAGCCGTCCCTGGGCCTGGCCCCGATGGTGGTTCGGGAGATCTTTCGGACCATCCGCCAGATCAACGCCGAAGGGACCACTATCCTGCTTGTGGAACAGGACGCGAGCCGGGCCCTGCAGGTCGCCCGGACCGCCTACGTGTTGCAGACCGGGCAGGTCGTCCTGTCGGGTCCGGCCGCCGAGCTGCGGCAAAACGAAGCGGTCCGACGCTCCTACCTGGGTTACTGACGGTGACCGAAGGACAGCTCCTCAGCCTGGCACAGCAGGTCATTAGCGGGTTGAGCGCCGGCAGCATCTATGCCCTGCTCGCCCTTGCCCTGGTCTTGATCTACCAGTCCACGGATGTGGTCAACTTCGCCCAGGGCGAGATGGCGATGTTTACCACCTTCATTGCCTTTACCCTGCTTACCTGGTACGGGGTGCCGTTCGTGCCGGCGGTCGTCTTAACCCTTGTGTTTGCCTTCGGTCTCGGCTATGTCGTCGAGCGGGTCGTCATTCGGCCGGTGGAAGACGCCCCGGTCCTGAGCGTTGTGATCGTGACCCTCGGCCTTTACAGCATCTTTAACAGCGTGGCCGGCTGGGTCTGGGGCTACGTGCCCAAGGGCTTTCCAAGCCCGATTCCCGGGGGTACCGTCCGGTTCCTGGGCCTCACCGTCGGCCTGCTTGACCTCTGGATTCTCGGCTGCGCCCTGGCAATCATGGTGCTGCTCCACCTATTTTTACGCCGGACAACCCTTGGCACGGCCATGCGGGCAACCGCCCACAACCGTACCGCTGCCCGGCTGGTGGGAATTCCGGTCGGCCGCATGCTCAGCCTGGGGTGGGGCCTGTCGGCGATGCTGGGGGCAATTGCCGGGATGCTGGCCGCCCCGAAAATCTTTCTCGAGCCAAACATGATGGCCGGGGTCCTGCTTTATGCCTTTGCCGGGGCGGTGCTCGGCGGCCTGGGTAGCCCGTTCGGGGCGATCGCAGGCGGGCTCCTGGTCGGGGTTATCGAGAACCTGCTGGGGGCGCTGGTCGCCACCGAACTTAAGGCCGGGCTGGCCTTTTTTATGATTCTCGCCGTGCTGGTTGTTCGCCCCCAGGGCCTCTTCGGAACGGCCCACCGGAGGAAGGTCTGAGACCCGTGGTCGGCCGGGCGCTCCTCGGAATCCTGATCTTCGGCCTCCTGGCCGCCCCGCTGTTCATCAACCAGTTTGCCAACTTCGTCCTGAGCCGGATGGCCATTTACGCCGTGGTCGCCCTGGGCCTCAACCTGCTCACGGGCTACTCGGGCCAGATCTCCCTGGGCCACGGGGCCTTCTTTGCCATCGGGGCCTACGGGGCGGCCATCGTCGCCAACCGCCTCGGGCTCCCGTGGCCGGTCTGCATCCTGGTCGGGGGGCTGGCGGCCGGGGTCGCCGGGTACCTGCTGGGCTGGCCATCCCTCCGGCTGACCGGTCCGTACCTGGCGATCGCCACCCTGGCCCTGGCCATTGCCGTGCCCCAGGCCCTCCTGAAGTTCGAGGGCCTTACGGGGGGCGTCCAGGGGCTTAAAGTGGCCCAGCCCCGACCCCCGGCCGGCCTTGCCCAGGACCAGTGGCTCGCCTATATCTGCCTGATCACCGCCATTGTCATGGTCTGGCTGACGGTGAACCTGGTGCGGGGGCGAATCGGCCGGGCCTTCATCGCCGTGCGGGACAGCGAAATTGCGGCCCAGGCGGTCGGGGTCAGCCTGCCCCGGTTCAAGACGCTGGCCTTTGCGGTCAGCGCGTTTTACACCGGCCTGGCCGGTGGGCTCCTGGCTTACCTGCTGGGCTATATCGCCCCGGACGCCTTTACGCTGGTGGTTTCGATTGAGTTTCTGACGATGGTGGTCATCGGGGGCCTGGCGTCGGTGGCCGGGTCCGTCGTCGGGGCAGTCGTCATCGTCGTTCTGCCCCTAATGGCCTCGAACCTGACCGACTACCTGGCCGGCTTGCTGAATCTGGTCGGCCTTTCGGCGGTCGGGGCCACCACGAGGGGGCTCATCTGGGCGATTTACGGCGTAATCCTCATCCTCGTGATGGTATTTTTGCCCGGTGGGCTAGTCAGTTTGTATGATAAAATCAAAGGCTTTCGGGCCAGGCTGCGCAAGGCCGAGCCGGTGGTGAAGGGCCTAGCGGCGGGTTCGGCTGAGGCCGAGGCGAAAGGGGGTGGTAACCGGCCGGGCATGGGTTAGCCGTCAAAACTAACAGATTCGGTGAAAGGAGGTCAGCGCGGTGAGTTATCAAATTTCAAAGGCGGTAGCGTTTCTGGTAGTGTTGGGGCTGGTTCTGATGGCCTGTCGGGAGGCCCCGACCGGGGCGCCGGCCCCGGCCGGACAGCAGGTGCCCCGGGTGACCGAGGTCGGGGTGACCGATGACAGCATCCTCCTCGGCACCCACCAGCCGATGAGCGGCCCGGCGGCGAGTTACTCGGTCATCCCCCGGGCGTCTGAGGCGTACTTTAAGTACGTCAACGACCAGGGTGGGGTTAACGGCCGGAAGATCATCTACAAGATCGAGGATGACGGCTACCAGCCGCCCCGGACCGTTGAGGTAGTGAAAAAGCTGGTCGAGCAGGACAAGGTCTTTGCCATCTTCAACGGCCTGGGTACCCCGACCCACAGCCAGGTCTTCGAGTGGCTGAACGAGAACAAGGTTCCCGACATGTACATCGCGTCCGGGGCAACGAAGTGGACCGAGCCGGTCCGCCGCTACGTTTTCGCTTTCCAGCCCGACTACCGGGTCGAGGGGACCCTCCTGGCCAGGTACGCCATTCAGAACCTGCCCGGGAAGAAGGCCGGCATCTTCTACCAGAACGACGACTTCGGCAAGGACGGGGCCCGCTGGTTCGAAGAGACCCTCAAGAAGGCGAATTACCCGGTGGTCGCCCGGGAAAGCTACGAGGTAACGGCCACCGACTTTTCGTCCCAGATCATCAAGCTCCGGGACGCCGGGGCGGAGGCGGTCTTGCTCTTCTGCGTCCCGCGGCCGTGCGCTATCTTCCTGAAGCAGGCCGAGCAGCTCGGCTACCGGGCCACGTTCCTGATGAGCGCCGTCTCCAACGACCCCGAGATGTTCAACACGGCCGGCCCCTCGGCCATGGAAGGGGTTATAACCCTGGGCTGGCTGCCGCTCTTTGACGACACCAGCAACCCGCGCATCCGCCAGCACCACGAGATTTTGCAAAAATACGCCCCCGGTCTGCAGCCGCAGAACTTCACCGTTTACGGGCAGGCGGCGGCCGAACTCATGGTGGAGACCCTGCGCCGGGCCGGCCGGGACCTGACCCGGGAGAAGCTCATTGACGCCGCCGAAAACATCAAGAACTGGAGCGACAACATCGCCGGCATTGCCGTCACCATGAGCCCGACCGACCACCGGCCCTTCAAGGCGATGCGCTACATGAAGTTCACCGGCGGCAGAATCATCTTCATCTCCGACTTCCAGTACGAGTAGGCCCGGGACCGGAAGCCGGGGCGGCCAAGATTGGCCGCCCCGGCCCCTTTTAATCCTCCTCCGGCACCGAGGCCGGTGCCGCCTGGTATTCTTTGAGCCGCTTGCGCACAAAAAGGAAGGCGAGCACGAGCAGCCCGAGGATAATCGGGATGTCCAGGGGCCGCATCACGTTGCGAATCGTTTCCCAGTGCTCGCCGAGCAGGTATCCGGCCCCGGCCAGGGCCACCGACCAGGGGAACGACCCGATAAACGTGAGGACCAGGAACAGGGGAAAGTTCATCCGGGCGATGCCGGCCGGGAAGCTGATAAACGTCCGGACGACCGGCAAAAGCCGGGAAAAGAAGACCGCCCAGGCCCCGTACCTGGCGAACCACCGCTCGGCGACCTCCAGGTCGTGGCGGCTGATTAAAACCCACCGGCCGTATTTTTCCAGGAAGGGCCGGCCGCCGGCGAGCCCGACCCAGTAGGCCAGGGCCGACCCGAGGGCATTCCCGGCGGCCCCGGCGAGGCCGGCCACGAGCAGATACTCGGGGCCGAGGCCCGGCCTCTGAATGAGCATCCAACCGGCCAGGGGCATGATAAGCTCCGAGGGGAGGGGAATGCAGGCGCTTTCGATGGCCATCAGGACCGCCACGCCGTACCAGCCGATGGCCTGGTAGACCTGGGCGACCCAGGCCAGGATAAGGGCTTCGAGTTCGGCCACCACTGGCCACAATATACCAGAGGCCCGATGACTCCTGCCAGCCGGAAAAACCGCCCAGCCGCATTTCTGCCGTTTGGCGTGCCGGCGCCGGGGCTGCCGGCCGGGCTAGAATCTAAAAACGGGTGAGCAGTGGCCGGCGTATACCCGGAACTTATCAGGCCGCCCATCGGGTCGTTCTACGGCTGGTGGCGGGGCGACCCGTTCGTACCCCTCCCGCTCCTGGCCGGACTGGATATCGACGCCCCGTCGGACCCGACGTCCCTCGCCACCGGGCTGGGGCTCAATCCGGCCGAAGCCGTGGCCCGGCCTGGCGCCGGGCACCGGCTGTACGTGGCCCGGCTCGACGGACGGCCGGTCGCTTACGGCTGGGTCGCAACGGCTGAGGCGGACATCGGCGAGCTCGGGCTCAGGTTCACCCTGCCGCCGGGGAACCGGTACCTTTGGGATTTCTTTACCCTGCCGGCCTGGCGGGGCCTCGGCATCTATCCCCGGCTGCTGCAGGCGATCCTGGGATGGGAAGCCGGCGCGGAGCGGTTCTGGGTCGGCCACGATACCCCGAATGTTGCCTCCCGGCGGGGCATATTAAAGGCCGGCTTTCAGGAGGTCGGGCAGGTCTACCGGACCGTCAGCGGCGAGCTTGTGCTGGTGCCGGTCGGCCCCGTCGACCGGGCGGTGGCGGCCGCCCGTCTGCTGGGGCTGAGCCTGGTGGCCGGACCGACGCCGGCTTAGCGGGAGGCCGTCAGCCGGGCTTCAAGTTCGGCCAGTCTGGTCCGCAGGGCCTTCTCTTCTTCCCAGCGCTCGGTAACGTCCCGAATGATGGCGGCGATCCCGACCATATTTCCGGCTTCGTTTTTAACCGGCACGATGGTAAACTCGATGGAGATCCGGGTGCCGTCCTTGCGCAGGGCCGGAACCTTCAACAGCTCCCGGCCGTATTTGGTCACGCCCGTCGTCATAGCCCGGTAGTAGCCCTCCCAGTGGCGGGGGCGGTGCTTCTCCGGGATGATGATATCCAGGCTCTGGCCGACCGCCTCGGTCGCCGTGTAGCCGAAGGTCTCCGCGGCCCCGGTGTTCCAGAGGCGGATTTTGCCTTCCCGGTCGGCGAAGATGACGGCATCGTGGGCGCCCTCGATAATGCGGCGGCAGAGCCACCCGGTCGGTATACTTGCCGGCTCCATCGGACATTTCCCCCGAATCCGGTATACGCCTCTCGATCTTAACACCGGCCGCCGAACCCGGGTGGCCGGGCCCACCGGGCCGGGGGGAGTTTCGGGTATCATTTATCGGTCAGCCGAAACGTCCCAATTCGAGGAGGGTAACCGATGGTTCAGGTTTCCGGAAGGCTGGTCGGGTCCCCCGTCAAGCGCACCGAAGACCGCCGACTGGTCACCGGACGCGGCACCTACGTCGACAACATCAAGATTCCCGGGCTGCTTTCCCTGGCCGTCCTGCGAAGCCCGTACCCCCATGCCCGGATCACCCGCATCGACGTCTCCCGGGCGGCCGCGGCCCCGGGGGTTGTTGCGGTTTTCACCGGCCGGGACCTGCTCGAGGCGGGCCTCAGGCCCCTGCCGTGCGGCTGGCAATTGCCCGGCTCGGTGGTCCCGCCCCGGTACGCCCTGGCCGTCGACCGGGTCCGCTACGTGGGCGAGCCGGTGGCGGCGGTGGTGGCCGAGGGCCGCTACCGGGCCCGGGACGTCCTGGACCTCATTGACGTCGACTACGAACCCCTGCCGGCCGTCACCGACCAGGAGACTGCCCTCCGGCCGGAGGCGCCCCGGCTCCACGCCGAGGCCCCGGACAATATCAGCTTCCGGCGGACGGTCTCCGGGGGCGACTGGGAGCAGGCGGTGCGGCAGGCCGACGGGGTCATCCGCCAGCGGTTCGTTATCCAGCGGCTGGTGCCGAGCCCGATGGAAGCCCGGGCCACCACCGCCTGGTACCAGCCGGAGACCGACCAGCTCACCCTCTGGGTTTCGACCCAGGCCCCGCACCTGGTCCGGCAGTGGCTCTGTGAGGTGATTCCCCACCCGGAGCATAAGGTCCGGGTTATCTCCGGGGATGTCGGGGGCGGCTTTGGCGCCAAGATCTTTCTTTACCCCGAAGATGTCCTGGTGGCGTTTGCCAGCCGAAAGCTCGGCCGGCCGGTCCGCTGGGTTGAAACCCGGAGCGAAAACTTCCTGGGGATGACCCACGGCCGCGACCATGTGACCTACCTGGAAGTCGCCTACAAACGGGACGGGAAAATTTTAGGCCTTAAGGTCACGACCTACGCCAACATCGGGGCCTACGTCTCGACATTTGCGATGGTGGTGCCGGGTATTCGCTTTATCTCGATGCTAAGCGGCACGTACGCGATCCCCAGCATCGCTGGGGAGGTTTACGGGGTGTTTACGAACACGGCCCCGGTGGACGCCTACCGGGGCGCCGGCCGGCCCGAGGCCGCCTATTACATCGAGCGGGCCGTCGATATGGTGGCCGCCGAGCTCGGCCTTGACCCGGCCGAGGTAAGGCGCCTCAACTTCATCCCGCCGTTTGATAACTACTACCGGACGGCCATCGGCACCGTCTACGACAGCGGCGATTACCCGCGGGCCCTCGAAAAGCTGCTTGAGCTGGCGGATTACCCCCGCCTTCGGGCCGAGCAGGAGCGGCTCCGGCGGGAGGGGCGGCTCATCGGCCTCGGCCTTTCGACCTACGTTGAGGTCACCGGCGCCGGCCCGAGCGTGGGGTCCGTTCAGACCGGCAAGCGGGCCGGCAACTTCGAGTCGGCCCTGGTCCGGGTCCACCCGTCGGGCAAGGTTACGGTCTACACCGGCGCCCACGCCACCGGCCAGGGCCACGAGACGACGTTCGCCCAGCTGGTGGCCGACCGGCTGGGCATCCCCTTCGAAGACGTGGAAGTGGTTCACGGCGATACGGCTGCTTTGCCCTACGGCCTCGGCAGTTACGGCAGCCGGACGGTCCAGGCCGGCGGCTCGGCCATTCACCTGGCCTGCGAGCGGGTCATTGAAAAGGCCCGCAAGATTGCGGCCCACCTGCTTGAGGCCGCCGAGGCGGACTTGGTCTTCGAAGACGGCCGGTTCTTTGTGCGGGGCGCTCCCGGCCGGGCCGTTACTTTCCCGGAGGTCGCCCGGGAGGCGTACATTCCGAGCCGGCTTCCGGCGGGCTTTGAGCCGGGCCTTGAGGCCGTGGCCTTCTTCGACCCGAGCTCCCCGACTTACCCGTTCGGGGCCCACCTGGCGCTGGTGGAGGTCGACCCGGAAACGGGGGCCGTAAGGCTTCTGCGCTACGTGGCCGTCGACGACTGCGGCAAAATCATCAACCCGATGCTGACCGAGGGCCTCGTCCACGGCGGGGTTGCCCAGGGGGTCGGCCAGGCCCTCTGGGAGCAGGCGGTCTACGACGAAAGCGGCTATCTGATCACGGGCAGTTTCTTAGATTACGCCGTGCCCATTGCCGGATACCTGCCGTCCTTTGAGGCCGAGGCCATCGAGGTCCCGTCGCCGGCGAATCCCCTCGGGGCGAAGGGGATCGGCGAGTCGGGCACCATCGGGGCGCCGGCGGCGGTGGCCAACGCCGTGCTGGATGCGTTAAAGCCGCTGGGCATCCGGCACCTGGATACGCCCCTTACTCCCGAGCGGGTCTGGCGGGCGATTCAGGCCGCCCGGGCCGGTCAAACTCAGGGCTGATGCTTGCCCTCGAGGGCATTCGGGTTCTGGACCTTTCTCGCCAGCTCCCGGGGCCGTTCTGCACCTGGCTCCTGGCCGACCTGGGGGCGGACGTCATCCGCATCGAGGACCCGACGGCCATCGCCCGGGCCCGGGGCGCCGGCGATGCCCCTTTGCCCGGCTCCGAACGGGCCTACGACCCCCGCCGGGAGGTGCTCAACCGCAACAAGCGGAGCCTGGTCCTGAACTTGAAGACCCCGGCCGGAAGGGACGTCTTTTACCGGCTTGCCGAGCGGGCGGACGTGGTCGTTGAGGGATTCCGGCCGGGGGTCACCCGGCGGCTGGGTATCGACTACGAGACCCTGCGGGCGAAAAACCCCCGGCTGGTCTACTGCTCGGTTTCGGGTTGGGGCCAGACTGGCCCGTACCGGGAGGTTGCCGGCCACGACATCGATTATCTAGCCGTTGCGGGCATCCTGGGCCTGACCGGTCCGGCCGATGGGCCGCCGGTCATCCCGGGGGTTCAGGTTGCCGACATCGGGGGCGGGGCCCTCATGGCCGCGTTCGGGATCATGGTGGCCCTCTTTCACCGGGAGCGGACCGGCCAGGGCCAGCATATCGACGTCTCAATGCTGGACGGGGCCTTTGCCTGGCTCGGCCACATCATCGGCCGATTTTTCACCGGTGAGGTCTGGACCCGGGGTCGGGGGCTCCTTAACGGCGGGGTGCCCTGCTACAACGTCTACCCGACCGCCGACGGCAAGTACGTCGCCGTCGGCGCCCTGGAGCCGTGGTTCTGGGCGAACCTGTGCCGGCGGCTGGGCCGGGAAGACCTGATTCCGAAGCAGTTTGCGACCGGCCCCGAGGGCGAAGCGGTCCGGGCCGAGCTGGGGGCGATTTTCCGGACCCGGACCCGGGAGGAGTGGGCCGCCGAGCTGATGGGGGCCGACACGTGCGTGGCCCCGGTTAATGACCTGGCCGAGGCCCTGGCCGACCCGCAGCTTCAGGCCCGGCAGATGGTCCTCGACCTGGACGACCCCCGTTACGGCCGGGTCCGGCAGGTCGGGTTTCCGGTCAAGTTTTCGGCCACGCCCGGGCAGGTCCGCCACCTGGGCGGGCCGCTGGGCGAAGACACCGAAGCCATCCTCCGGGAGCTGGGTTACTCGCCGGCCGAAGTCGAAGAGCTCCGCCGGGCAGGGGCGATCCCGGCCTGAGGCTTTAATACGCCCCCCGGCCGGTGACCACGGCCGGGATCGTCTGAAGCAGGATCTTAATATCGAGCCAGAGCGACCAGTTCTCGATGTAGTAAAGGTCGAGCAGGACCATCTCGTCGAAGGGGAGGTCGCTGCGCCCCTTCACCTGCCAGAGGCCGGTAAGGCCCGGCGAGACCTCCAGCCGGCGCCGGTGCCACGGCTCGTAAAGCTCCCACTCCTCGGGGACGGGGGGCCGGGGGCCCACCAGGCTCATCTCGCCCCGGAGCACGTTTATGAGCTGGGGAATCTCGTCCAGGCTGAGCCGGCGCAGGACCCGGCCGACCCGGGTTCGGCGGGGGTCGTTGCGAATCTTAAAGAGGGGCCCGGTGGCCTCGTTGAGGTCTTTAAGCTTTTCTTTCTCCTGCTCGGCCCCGACATACATCGAGCGGAACTTGTAAAGCACAAACGGCCGGCCGTTTTTCCCCACCCGGACCTGCCGGATGAGGGCCGGCCCCGGCGAATCGAGGCGGATAAGCAGGGCGATCAGAAGCCAGAGGGGTGAAAGGCCCAGGAGAACCACGCCGGCCACAACCACGTCGATGGCCCGCTTAAGGAGCAGGCTGGTCGGGCTCAGATTCCGGGGGCTTAAACTCACCAGGGGTATCCCGTTCAGGTCGTCGACGTTTACCCGCCGCAGGCTTATCTCGTAAAGGTCCGGGACGACCCGGAAGTCGAGGCCGGCCCGCCGGCAGCTTCGGACCAGCTCCATCAGCCGGTCGTGGGAAACGTTCGGCTGGGCGATAATAAACTCGTCGACGTTGAGCTCCCGGGCCACCTTCTCGGCGGCGCTCAGCGGCCCGAGCCACCGGAACCGGCCGATATCTTCCGCTACCTGGTCGTCAAGAAAACCCAGGAGCCGGTAGTCCTGGCCGCTGCCGGTGGTCAGGGTGTGCATGACGAGCTGGGCGAGGGGCCCGGCGCCGATAACCACCGTCTGGCGGACGCCGATGCCCCGCCGGCGCAGGAGGGCCAGCACGGCCCGGCCGGCCAGCCGGAACGCCAGGGTAAGGGCGGCCCCGGCAGCCCAGGCGAAGATAAACAGGAGCCGCGAGTACGGGTAGCCGTAATAGAGAAACGCCGCCGCCAGCAAAAGCATCGACCCCACGCTGGTGGAGGCGACCAGCCGCCCGGCCTCATCCAGAAAGGAATCCCGGAATGGCCGGGCGTAAACCCCGGCGACCCCGTGACTGACGGTGAGCAGGACGGCGAAGGCGAGCTGGAGGGGTAGCAGGTCGGCGTACGGGACGAAGCTTGCCTCCGGCACCTCCCGGCCGAGCTCCAGGACGTAGCGGCCGTAGTAGGCCAGGGCAAACGCCCCGTTGAGCAGAAGAAAATCGACCAGGGCAAGGACCAACCTGAGCATCGTTCCCATCAGGCCGGCCCGGCGGCCGTACCCCCGTCGCCCAGCTCGCCAATGGCCCCGGTAAGCTCATCCACGCCGACCGGGACGGCTCCCACCTTTCCAACCACCAGGCTGGCCGCCAGCGCCGCAACCCGGGCCGCCTGGAGGAGGCTCGCCCCGGCCGCCAGGCCCAGGGTGAGGGCGGCAATGGTGGTGTCGCCGGCGCCGGTCACATCCCGCACCTCGCGCCGGCCCACCGCCGGCACGACCTGTGGCGCCGCCCCGGGCCGGAAAACCATCATCCCCTGCTCGCCCATGGTAATTACCAGGCCGGCGCAACCGAGCCGGTCCAGGAGGGTCTGGCCGGCAGCAGCCACGTCCTCGTAGCCCGAGAGCCGCCGGCCAAGGACCGCCTCCGCCTCCCGCAGGTTCGGTTTGACGAGCTCAACCCCGCCGTATTCGAAAAACTGCTCCAGCTTGGGGTCCACCGTCCGGAGCAGACCCCGCCGCCCGGCCCGGGCCTTCACCTCGGCGATTACCCGGGGGGTAAGGACGCCCTTATTGTAGTCCTCGAAAATCACCGCGTCGGCCCCGGCCAGCAGGGCCTCAAGCCGGTCGAGGAGCTCGGCCTCGACGGCGGGTGGAATCGGGCCCGTAAACTCCCGGTCGGCCCGAACCACCTGCTGGTTGTGGGCGATTATCCGGGTCTTGAGGGTTGTGGGCCGGTCGGGGTCGGTCACCAGGCCGCCGTCGTCGATGCCCTGGCTTTCGAGGGCCTCCCGAAGGAGCCGGGCGGCATGGTCAGCACCAACCACCCCCACGAGCAGGGGCTCGGCGCCTAGGGCCTTGATATTTGCGGCAACGTTGGCCGCCCCGCCCGGCCGGACCGTCTGGCTCTTTATCTCCACGACCGGAACGGGCGCCTCGGGGGAGATGCGGGTTACCGTGCCCCACAGATACTCGTCGAGCATCACGTCCCCGACGATAACGACCCGCTTTGATTGCCAGTTCCGGATGATGGCCAGAAGCTCGGTTGAACCCATGCTGGCGATTTCCCTCTGGAAGTTTACTCGAGGCCGTCGACCAGGGCCTGGGCCAGGAGCGGAACCATCAGCTCGTGGTGGCCGGTAATGTGGATCCCCCGGCCGCCCTGGAGGGTGGGCCGCCGCAGGACATTCTCCGACGGCCGGTAGTGCCGGACCATGTCCAGGTTCACCGTCGTGAAGTTTTCGACCCGGTGGCCCAGGTTCCGGGCCAGGTTAAGCGCCTTCAAGAACACTTCGGGCAGGACAACCGCCGACCCGACGTTAAGATAGACCCCGCCTTCGAGCCGGGCAACCAGACCCGCAAACCGCAGGAAATCCTCGAAGCTGGCGGCGCCCAGGGCGTCGCCCCGGGCCGAGGGGTGCATGTGAATGATATCCGCCCCGATGGTCACATGCAGGGTTGCCGGAATCCGCCGCCGGTAGGCCTGGGCGAACAGGCTGATATCGGCGTTCGGGGCGTCAAGCTCGAGGATTTTTCGGCCGACCATCTCCCCCCACCCGGCCCCGGCGGCCATCGCCTCGGCGGCGCACTCGTTCAGGTAGCGGCCCGTTTCGTCGGCCATGCCGAAGGTTCCGGTCGCCAGGCCCTCGGCGACATCCTCGGACGTCTGCCCGACCAGGGCCAGCTCGAAGTCGTGGATTGCCCCGGCCCCGTTCATGGCCAGGCCGCTCACGTAGCCGGCGTCCATCAGGGCAATAATCACCGGGTTCAGGCCGACCTTGATGACGTGGGCGCCCAGGCCCCAGATGACCGGACGGCCCGAATCCCGGGCCTGCCGGACCGCCCGCACCACCGCCCGCAGCTCGTCGGCGGCCAGGATGCGCGGCAGCCGCCCGAAAAACTCCCGGAACGTGCTCCCCGGCCGGGGCGGTCCGGCCAGGGCGTCCCGAACGACCTTGCTCGGCCGGGAGGGGAGGGGAACGGTCCGGGCGAGCCGGTGGTCAAGGCGGGGAAACTCAGGACTGCCCACCGAGGAGCGCCTCCTCGACCAGGTCGCACAAAATGTGGCCCAGGGTGATGTGACACTCCTGGACCCGGGCGGTATCGTCCGACGGTACCACGAGGGCAACATCGACCAGCGCCGCCAGCGGCCCGCCGTCCCGCCCGGCAAACCCGACGGTTTTAAGGCCAAGGGCCCGGGCGGTTTCGACCGCCCGCAGCACATTCGGGCTCCGGCCGCTGGTGCTGATGGCGATAAGGACGTCCCCGGGCCGGCCCAGGGCCTCGACCTGCCGGCTGAAAACCGCTTCGAACCCGAAGTCATTACCGATGGCCGTCAGGGCCGAAGTATCCACCGTGAGGGCGAGGGCGGGCCAGCCGGGCCGGTTGCGCCGGTAGCGGCCGACCAGCTCGGCGGCCAGGTGCTGGCTGTCGGCGGCGCTCCCGCCGTTGCCGCAGAACATCACCTTGTTTCCCCGGCCGAGGGCGTCGGCGACAAGCCGGGCGGCGGCTGCCAGCCGGTCGGCCAGGTTCTCGGCGAGCCACAGTTTGAGCCGGGCCGACTCGGCAAGCCGGGCCCGGACCGCTTCGACCGGGTCCGTCACGGTGCGCCTCCGGCCAGGTGCCCCACCCCGGCCGGCTTGCCCAGAAGCTCAACGGCCGCCTCGACGATTCGCCGGACCGGGATGAGGGTCAGGCAGTAATTTTCAAGGTGCCGGCAGTGGACGTGGTCGCAGGGCCGGCACGGCAGGTCGATTTCTAAAAGACGATGCCCGGTGCCGTAAGGGTGGTACTTGGCGGGCTCCGAAGGCCCAAAGAACGTGACCACCGGGACCCCAGCGGCGGCCGCAAAGTGCATCGGGGCGCTGTCGTTGCCGATAAAGAGGTCGACCTCCCGCAGTAGGGCCGCCGTCTGCCGCAGGCTGAGCCGGCCCACCAGGTTCACCACCGGGCCGTCATAAGCCTCGATAAATCGGGCCGCCAGGCCCGCCTCATCCGGGCCACCGACCAGATAAACGACCATCTCCGGGTAAACCTGGCGCAGGCCCCGGGCGACGGCCGCAAACTTCGGCACCGGCAGGCACTTGGTGGCGAAGCCCGCCCCGAGGTGGAACGCAACCCGGGGCTTGCCGCCGGAGCCGGCCGCCACCTCCCGGCCGAAAGCGATTTCCTCGGGCCGGAACGGAATCTGCGGCCTGCCCTCGACCGGCCGGGCCCCGAGCAGCCCGACCACCGCCTGCCCGAACTCGACCCGGTGAACCGGCCGGTCCGGGCCCAGGTTCACGTGGAGCCAGGCGCCCCCGCCCCGGGCGTTGCTACCCACCCGGAGCTTCGGGCCCAGCAGCCACATGAACAGGATATCCCGGGGGTCGCCCCGGAGTTCGACGGCGACGTCGAACCCCTCCTTCCGGAGGCGGCGGACGGCCCCGAAGAGCTCAGCCGCCGACCTGGCCCAGCTGAGCCGCTCACCCCGCCAGGCCCGGTGCCAGGGGACCTTCACGACCCAGATGCGGTCGAGGGCCGGGTGGCCTTCCAGCAGGGCGGCCCCGGCCGGGTCGGCTATCAGGTGGAGCTCGGCCGCCGGAAATCGTCGGCGCAGGGCCCGGATGGCCGGCTCCGAAAGAAGCACGTCGCCGATGGAGTCGAGCCGGACCACGGCGATTTTAAGCCCCCGGCCGTCGCCGGTGGCGAGCCGGGTAAAGACCTGCTTCCAGGCCCGGTTTCGGCCGGTGAGCCGGTCAAAGAGGCCGATAAGCCGGGCGATGGGGCCTTCCATCCGGGCTACGACCCGGCTTTTGACCTTGCGGTCGAAGCCCATCATCGTCACGATTATAACACCGGGGGACCCGGCCAACCCTACTGCCGGCCGAGGATGAGCCGGCGGTAAAAGTTACGGGTCTGGTCGGCAATCGTCCGGTGGCAGAACCGGGCCACGGTCTGCCTGCGACCAAGCTGGCCCAGGACCTGCCGGAGGGTCGGGTCGACCATCAGCCGGCGGATCGCCCCCCGGAGTCCGAGGATATCCCCTTCCGGCACAATGAGGCCCCCGTCGCCGATGGTCCGGGGAACCTCGCCCGAATCGCTCCCAATGACGGGGACCCCGCACGCCTGGGCCTCAATAATTACCCGGCCAAACTGCTCCTTCCACCGCCGACCGGTCCGCGACGGGACGACGAGCACGTCCAGGGACCGGTAAAACTCCGGCATCTCGGCGGAGGCGAACGGCCCCAGCAGGCGCCAGCGGTTGCCAAGCCCCCGGAGCCGGGCCTCAATCTGCCGGCGGACGGCCGGGTCCGAGCCGAAGCCGCCGACCATTAAGAGTTCCCAGTCGCCTTCCAGACCGGCCACCGCATCCAGCAACCAGTCCGCCCCCTTTTCGGGCACGAGCCGGCCGACAAACCCGATTCGAAAGGGCCCCGCCCCCGGTCGGGGCTCGGGGCGGAAAAGGTCCGGGTCGACCCCGAACTGGGGGATGACGGCCACCGGGCCGGCAAACCCCCGCCGGCGCAGGACCTGCTCCGCTTCCGGGTTCCCGGCGATGGCCCCGGCCACCCCGGCGAAGACGGCCCGCTGGAACCACGAAAACGGCGGCGGAATCGGATTCAGCATGTTCTGCCAGGTAAAGAACAGGCAAACGGCCCCGACCCGGCGGGCCAGGCGCAGGCCGTGAAAGGTGACCAGGTCGTAGGGCTCCTCGTCGAGGTGGACCAGGTCCGGCTTAAATTCGGCCAGGACCCGGCCCAGGCCCGGGTAGTAGTGGAGGTGGACCTGGCCGTTAAACCGGGGCGGCAGGATAAAGACCCGATAGCCCTCGTCATTTCCCGGCTCGAACGGGGCGACTTCCCGGCCGAACCGCCAGAACGGGGGAACGACCAGGCCGAGTTCGATGTCGCCGCCGTCGACCAGGGCCCGCAGCTTCTTGCGGTACTCGGCCACGTAGCAGGCCTTCGAAACCATCAGGACCCGGAGCATGGTCGTTTCGGCCGCTCACCGGAGACGTGCATCACCACCGCCGAGACGGGAACCCGGCCGAGCACGGTCGATTCCAGGTGGGCCAGGACCCAGAGGACCCGGACAAAGAACTTAAAGAGGGGATTCCGCCGCAGCCAGCCGGCCCAGCCCTCCCGCTCAACATAAAACAGAAAGTCTTTAACCTGGCCGACCGGGTGCATGCTGTAGCGGACGTCCCGGACCAGAAAGCCGGCCTCCTGAAGAAGCCTGAAAATGTCGGCCTGGGTAAAGCGCTGGATGTGGCCGCCGTGCCGCTCCTTCAGGTCGGCCCCGACCCCGAGGCGGTCGGTGAGCCAGTAGAGGGTGAGGGGCTGGCCCTCGCACGGCACGAGCAGGTGAAACCGGCCGCCCGGCCGCAAAACCCGAAACGCCTCGGCCAGGGCCTGACCGGGCCATGGCAGGTGTTCAAGGACGTCTACCATCAGGACAAAATCGAAACTTCCGTCCCGGTAGGGCAGGTGGTGGGCGTCGGCCAGGATGTATTCGACCCGCTCGGGAAACGTCCGGCCGGCCCGGAGGCTTACGGCCGACAGGTCGCAGCCGTGCAGTTCCCAGCCGGGACGCCGGCGGCCGATGGTCCGCAGGAACCGGCCGGCCCCGCAACCCACCTCCAGTAGCCGGCCCGGTTCCGGCGGGACCCAGGCGAGGGCCCGCCGGAAGGCAATATTCAGCGGGTGGACGTAACCGCCGCCCCAGACCCGGTCAAGCCGAGTGCGTGTGAATACACCCAAAACGTCGCCTCCGCCGTCTTCTGCCAGGTGAACTGCCGGGCCCGCTCCAGGCCCCGGACCCGCAGTTCGGCCTGAAGGTCGGCATCCCCTAGAAGTTTTAATATCCCGGCCAGCAGGCTTTCGTCGTCTTCCGGGTCGACCGGCAGGGCCGCCTCCCCCACCACCTCCGGCAGGGACGTCCGGTTTGAACAGACCACGGGGGTTCCGCAGGCCATCGCCTCCAGGGGCGGCAGGCCGAACCCCTCGTAGACCGACGGGTAAACGAACAGGTCGGCCCCGGCGTAGAGGGCCGGGCGGTCCTCGTCCGGGACCGGCCCCAGCAGCCTGACCCGGCCTTCAATCCCGGCCTGCCGGACGGCCAGCCGGATATCCGGAACCACCCGGCCAGGCCGGGGGAGCCGGCCGGCCACGGCCAGCACCCACGGCTCCGGCACCCGGCCGAAGACCCGCACCAGGCGGTCCACCTGTTTGCGCCGGTCGAACCCGCCCAGGTAGAGGATATACGGTCGGTCGAGGCCGTAGCGGCGCCGGACGGCCTCGACCCGCTCGGGCGTAACCCCCGCCCCAAAATCCGGGTCAACCCCCAGGGGAATGACGTCAATCCGGTCGGCCGCAACACCGGTAAACCTGAGGATATCCTTTCGGGTCCAGTCCGAATCGGCGATGACCCGGTCCGCCCGGGGCAGGGCCCGGACCGCAGCCCAGATGTAGAGCCGGAAGGCCAGCGAGCCGCCGTAGCCGGGGAGGGCCAGCATCAGGAGGTCGTGGACCGTCACCACCAGGGGCCGGAGCCGGACCCACGGCGGCCCGAAATACGGCACGTGGACCAGGTCGACCCGCTCCCGCCGGGCCAGCCGCCACAGCTCGACCTGCTCGAACCAGAGTTTTCCCAGGTTGCCCCGGAGCGTGGGCCGGTCCGGGGGGCCCAGGCGGACGACGGTCAGGTCCGGGCCGAGCCGACCGAGGGCCTGAAAGAGGCGGCGGCTGTACTCGCCGCTCCCCGTCTCCGGATACTGCCAGAAGTAGCCGCTGAAACCGACCCGCATCAGCCCCGCCTGCCCAGGACCTCCCGGTAAACGTCCAGCTGGGTTCGGGCTGCCGCCTCCCAGGTAAAGGTTGCCGCCCGCTCCCGGCCGGCCGCAATCGCCCGGGCCCGGGCAGCCGGGTCGGTGAGGGCCGCATAGACGGCCTCGGCGATGGCCGCCGGGTCCTCCGGGTCGACCAGCCAGGCCGCGTCCCCGGCGACCTCCGGCAGGGAAGCCCGATTCGACGTTACCACCGGCACCCCGGCGGCCATCGCTTCCAGGACCGGCAGGCCGAACCCCTCGTAGAACGAGGGGTAAACCAGCACCCCGGCCCGGCCGAGGAGGGCCGCAACCTCGGCATCCGAAAGCCCCCGGAGCCAGCGGATATCCGCCCGGAAGGGCGAAGCGGCCAGGGCCGCCAGGAAGTCGTCGTAAAGCCACCCCGGCGCCCCGACGATAACGAGGGGCCGGTCGACCTCCGGGTATCTTTTGCGGAGCAGGTTGTAGGCCGCAATGAGGCCGGGCAGGTTCTTGCGGGGCTCAACCCGGCCGATAAAGAGGATAAAGCCCGGCGCAAGGCCGAAGCCATCAAGCAGGTCGTCGACCGGGGGTGGGGTTTGGGGCGGGTCGACCCCGCCGTAGACGACCCTCACCCGGCCCGGGTCGACCCTTAAAAACCGGACGATGTCGGCGGCGGTGGCCCGGGAGTCGGCCACCACCAGGTCGGCCCGCCGGACCGAGGCCGGGACCGCCCGGCGCAGGAACCGGCCGAGCCTGGCCGACACCCAGCGGCGGTTGACCAGGAAGTTGAGGTCGTGGACGGTCACCACCCCGGCCGCCCGGGAGAGGGGCGGCAACACGAAGTTAAGGCCGTGGAACAGGTCAAAACCGGGCACCAGCCGGTCAAGAGGAACGGGCAGACCGAGCCAGAACCAGGCGGCCAGGAACGTCCGCTCTTTAAACGGCAGGCGGACCTCCCGGAACCGGGGCCCGTAGCGGGCGGCCGGGTCGAAGGGCGGGCAGTCGCGGGTGGTCACCAGCAAGAACGAGAACTCGGACGGTATCCGGCTCAGGGCGCCGACGAGGCCCCGAACGAACCGGCCGATGCCCGCCGACTGCTTGAGGGCCGGGGTGAAATCAAGGGCTACCACCGGCATCGGCGGCGACCTCCCGGGCCTCGAGCCGCCCCGAAAGGATGTAGGCCGGCAGGCCGGACAGGATCAGGCTCCAGTAGCTTATAACCCGGTCGGCCAGGGCCACCGTGACCGCCACCTCCAGGGGCACGGCCAGACTCAGCAGGCCCGCCACCCCCAGCTCGACCAGGCCGAGTCCGCCCGGGGTGAACGGCACGGTGGTCAGGACCGAGTTTGCCAGGGCGGCAAAAACCACCATCGGGGGCGCAATTTTCAGGCCCAGCGCCTGGGTCACCAGGGCGAGCCGGCCCACCTCGCAGGTCCAGACGGCCACCGTAAGGGCCAGGGTGAGGGGCAGGCTCTTCAGGCCGGCCCGGGTCCCGTATTCGAGCCGCAGGTAGATGTCGGCAAACCTGGCCGGCAGGCGCTCCCGCACCCGCGGCCCGAGGCGGTAAAAGAGGCCGACCCCGACCACGGCCACCACCAGCAGGAGCAGGCCCAATCCGCCGACCTCGGCCAGGGTGCGGCGGGATACCGAGCCGACCAGAAACACGGCCGAGGCCGCCAGGGCGGTAACCACCACCGTCAGGTCAAGGAGCCGTTCGATGAGCACGGTTCCGGCCGCCTCCGAGAAGCCCGAGGCGCCGTTCCGCTTCAGGTGATAGGCCCGGTAGAGGTCCCCCAGCTTCGCCGGGAGCAGGCAGTTGGCAAACCAGCTCGCAAGAATCACCACGGCCAGGTGCCAGGGGCCGGGGGGCGATTTCATCCCCGGCGCAGCCAGGTTGCCCAGAATTACCCGCCAGCGCAGGCCGCGGAGGGGAAACGTTGAGTAATACACCGCAACCGCCAGCAGAAACAGGAGGGGGTTGGCGCTGCCCAGGGCCTTCAGGGCCTCAAAGGGGCTGATGCCGGCGCCCCGGAAGAGGGCCAGCAGCAGCCCGAAGCCGATGGCCAGCGACAGGTAGGTTCGCCAAGACTTGAGAACTTTGGGGAGCTCCGGAAATGACCCGTTCATTCGGAACCCTTTCGGCAGGGTCGGCCGGCGGCCGCAATGCCTGCGGTAAGGCCGAGCTGGGTCGGGAACCCGGCGACAAACATGTTATCAAAGAGGTTGTGGGTTGCAATGGCGACCACCCAGCCGGTCACAACCCAGGCGAGGGGGTCGTCGGGGTCCCGGCGGACCGCCCCCACCCCCGAGGCGATGAGGCCGGTCAGGAGGGCCAGGTGGGCCACCAGGCCGGGGACCCCGGTCTCGGCCAGGACATGGAGATAGTAGTTGTGGGCGTGGGTAGCCAGGGCGGGGAGGGTTTCCCAGCCCCGGACAGCAAAAATCTCGTAAGCAACCCCGAAATTGCCGGGTCCGACCCCCCGCAGGGGGTTTTCGGCGAACATGAACCAGGCGGCATACCAGTAGGCCATCCGCTCCAGGATGGCGTAGTTGTCGGGCCGGAGGGGCTCGTAGCGGGGGTCGGGCAGGGTGAAATATGCCGATAGGGGCGCAAGCCGCCCGGTAACCTCGGCCGGAACCAGGCCGTAGGCCAGGGCCGGAACCCCGACCAGAATCCCCAGGGCCACCAGGACCAGCAGGCCGATAACCGTCCGCCGGCCGGCCAGACTCGTCACCCCGAGGCCGGCCAGGAGGCCGAGCCAGGCGGCCCGGGAGAGGCTGAGCAGTTCGCCCAGGCCGCCCGCCGCGGCCGCGAGCAGGCCGAGGCCGATGTCCCCGGCCGCCCCGCGGCGCAGGCCCTGCCGCATCCAGACGTAGGCGGTCACGATGCCCATGGTCAGGTACCCGGCGTACGGGTTCGGCTGGCCGAAGGTGCCGTACGCCCGCAGGGTCTCGCCGAAGATAAAGCCGAGGGGTCCCAGGCGCAGGACCGACTGCATCAGGCCAAGCAGGCCCTCGCTGAGGCCCAGGACCAGCAGCGTCCGGACGTACCAGGCCCGCTGACTTTCGGTCAGGTCCGCCGACGCCCCGACCAGGATGGCCAGGACGAAGAGGACCCACTTGGCCAGCTCCTTCAGGGCGAGGGGGACGGATTCGGCGGCCGGCAGCGCCCAGATAAGGGCGCCGACAAACCCCAGCGCCGGCCAGAATACCCCGGGAATCCGCAGGGACGCCCCGCCGGCGCCCAGCCGGAAGAGCCAGGCCAGGACATAAACCGGCAGAACCACCTCGGCCGGGCCGACGGAGATATCCCCGAGCCGAAGGCTGAACGGCGTCGAAAGGGGGATGCTCAGCAGGACCGCCAGCAGGCCGGCAAACGGCCAGCGCAGGCTCACAACGAGCAGAAGAAACCCGCCCGCCAGGGCAACGGCCAGGCTGACCGGGAGCAGGGCCACGGCCGCCAGCAGGCCGGCGGCCAGGGCGGCGGCCAGGAGCCGGCCGGGTCTGAGCCATTCGCCGCTAAGGACGGGGGTGGTCACGGGACTAGGTGGCGAGCCGCCCGGTAGTGATCTCTTCCCGGTACCAGGCAATCGTCCGCCGGAGGCCCTCCTCGAGGCCGACGGTCGGCGACCAGCCGAGAATCTGCCGGGTTTTGGTCAGGTCCGGCCGCCGGCGGGCGATCTCTTCCGGGCGCGGGGGGAGGAAGACGATGGGGGCCGGGGTGCCGGTCAAGGCCTTGACGAGCCGGGCAACCTCGATGACCGGCCGCTCGTCGTCATTACCCAGGTTAAACACCTCGCCCGCCAGGCCTTCCCCAAACCCGACCTTAACGAGGCCGGCAACCAGGTCCGAAACGTAGCAGAAGCTGCGGGTCTGGGACCCGTCGCCGTAGACGGTGAGGGGCTCGTTGCGGAGGGCCTGGCGGATGAAATTCGGCACGACCCGCCCATCATCGACCCGGTTCCGGGGACCGTAGGTGTTAAAAATCCGGACGATCCGGACATCCAGGCCGTACTTGCGGCGGTAGGTTACGGTCAGGGCTTCGGCAAACCGCTTGCCCTCGTCGTAGGCGGCCCGGGGTCCGACCGGGTTCACGTGGCCCCAGTACGTCTCGGGCTGGGGGTGGACCTCGGGGTCGCCGTAAACCTCGGACGTGGAGGCCAGGATAAAGCGGGCGCCGGCGGCCCGGGCCAGCTCGAGCAGGTTGTATGTCCCGACGCTGTTAACCAGCATCGTTTCAACCGGGTAGCGGGAGTAGTCCTCGGGGCTGGCCGGGCTGGCCAGGTGAAAGATAATGTCGGGGGCCTCGCCGGCCAGGTCGAGGGGCCGGGTTACGTCGTGTTCGACCAGGCGGCAGCCGCCGGCCCGGACCAGGTGGGCGATGTTTTCCGGCCGGCCCGTAAGAAAGTTATCGACCACCGTAACGTTGTGGCCGGCTTCGGCAAGGGTTTCGACCAGGTGGGAGCCGATAAACCCGGCCCCGCCGGTGACCAGTATCTTCATCGGTTCACCCCGGCAAGTCTTACGCTGGCGAAAATAAACCAGAATAAATAGGCAAGGTCAATCAGAAAATACGAGTTGTCAAAGAGGCCGTGAACCAGCAGCTCCGCCATCGCCGCCCCGCAGACGGCGGCGATAAGGCGGGGTTCCGGCCCCGCCGCCCGTGTAAGCTCAAATATTCGACGCCAGAATTCAAGCTGCAGGAGGCCCAGGGCAAAGACGCCCCCGATCCCAAGTCGCACCCAAAAGTCTAACACAATATTGTGGGGGTGCGAAATATCCGGCTCCTGCCAGGCTTCGGGGGGCATGTATCTTTCCCGGTAAAGGTAAAGAAAGTTATCCAGGCCGACGCCGGTCAAGGGCCGGTCCCGGACCATGCGCAGGGCCGCCTCCCAGATGTAGATGCGGCGCAGGGCGGTTTCGTCGGCCCCGAAGCGGCCGGGAGCAAGGAGGAAGCCGAGCAGGCCGATGGCGGTCAGGGCGCCGAGCAGGGTGACGGCGGCGACCGCCCGCCGCTGGCGGGCCAGAAGCCCGAAGCCGGCGGCCAGGGCAGCGGCGAGGCCCAGCCAGGCCCCCCGGGAATAGGTGAGCCAGAGGGCCCAGAGGCCGGCAACGGCCGTTACACCGGCCGCCAGGCGCCCCCCGCCGCCCCACCCCACCGCCAGCAGGACGGCCGGCGGAATCAGCTTGCCCAGGTAGAGGGCCAGGGCGTTCGGCGAGTGGTAGATGGCGAGGCCCTGTCGCACCCCGCCGGTGGCCTCGGTGACCCCCACGAAGTAATAGTGATAAAGGGTGTAGAGGCCCACGATGGCCCCGGCCACCGTGAACCCGCCGAACACCCAGCCGGGAAGCTCCTTCGGCCGGACGGTCTGAATCGCCAGAAAGTAAAAAATCAGGGGCTCGACGATCACCCGGCGGTACTCCCGCAGGGCGACGTGGCGGTACTCGGCCCAGACGAGCGAAAGGGTCGCAACCCCGAGAAGGAGAACCGGGCCGGCCGGAACGGCCGCCTGCCGCAGAGCCTTAACCAGCTCGGCCGGGGTGACCTGGCGGGTCGCCAGCCCCCAGGCCTGGCGACCGGCCCAGGTGGCGGCCGCCGCCAGGATAAGGACCTCCGAGACGACGAACTCCGGGCCGCCGAACTGCTTGGGGAACCGGTAAAACGGGCTCAGCCAAAGGACCCACCAGAGGACGGCCGGCAGGTCCCGGGCCGCCCCGGCCATGAATATTCCGAGGCCCAGGGCGATAAGGGCCGGGTGCTGGGCGAAGTAAAACAGGGCTATCCCGGCGCCCTGAACGGCAACCCAGAAGGGTCTACTCGAGCCTGTAAACCAGGTGAACCGGCTTCCCATCCCGCTGACGGCTCACAAACTCCAGTACCGGCCGGCGGCCCAGGACGGCGGCGACCCGCTCGAACTCGGCCCGCCGGTCGTAAACGGTCGCCTCCGGCCCGTGAAAGATATACCGGGCGCTGGGGAAACGGCTGGCGTAACCGTACAGGATGTCCACAAGCTCGGGCGGGGCCGCGGCCTGGTAAAAGAAGACTTCAACCGGGTTAACCCGGGCCCCGGTCAGCACCACGACCGGGGCGGCAATACCCCAGTCCAGGGCCAGAACCGGGCCCTCCGGACCGGCGGACAGGTAGTCGGCCAGCCGGTAAATCGCATCCGACATCCGCAGCCAGCCGCCGGTCTCGGCCAGCGCCCGGTGGTAGCCCAGGTCGGCCGTAAGGTCCCCCAGCCCCAAAGCTAGCACGGCCAGGCCGGTAAGGGCCGGCCCCAAGAGGTGGCCGGTAAACAGCCGCGCCAGCCGGGATATCACGCCCACGGCCAGAATCTGGGGGATCGGCATCAGCAGGTAGAGGTGGGTCGGCCAGAGGCCGGAGACCGTAAAGGCGCTCTCGGCCGTGACCAGCAGAATAATTCCGGCCAGGCCGGCCAGCAGCCGCCAGGATTCAGACCGGGGCCAGAGAACGGTCCCGCCGGCCAGGGCCAGGCCCAGGGCGCCGAGCAGAACCGGCGGGTAAGCCGGGTTCCCGAACCGGCCCCCCAGGAACCAGAAGTGGTCGCCCCGGACCAGGGCCAGAAGGTGGTCGAAGGCCGTGGCCAGGTTGTCGGCCACCCGCCAGTTCTCGACCCCGTAGCTGGTCCGCCACAGGTTCGCGGCCACAACCTCCAGGGTGCCCCCGGACCGGATGTTGTAATAAACCGGCATCCAGGCCCCGACCAGGACCGCCAGGACGCCGACGGCCAGCCGGTCCGGACGCAGGAGCTGGCCGACGAGCTGGCCGGCCTTCGGCCCTGACCTCACCCACAGGTAAAGGGCAAGGGCCGGTCCCCACCAGAGAAAGAGCAGTTTCACACTCAGGCCGAGGCCGAACAGCAGGGCCGTAAGATAGGCCCACCGGACCCGGCCGGTCCGGACCCAGTTGTCCAGGGCCAGAAGGCTGGCCATGGCCACCAGGCCGAGCAGGGAACTTACGTGGATGCCCTGCCGGGTCCAGAAGACGAACGAGGGGTGAACGGCCCCGAGCAGGACGGCAAGGCCGGCCGGGACCGGTCCGACCCACCGGCGGCCCAGAACGGCGGCCAGGGCCAGGGTGACCAGGCCGCCGGCGATGGGCAGGAGCCGCAACTGGAGAACCCCGACCCCGAAGGCGGCAAACCAGGGGACGTATAAATACGTGCTCACGGCCCCGACGTAGTCCATGACCATGACCGGGAGCCGCCGGCCGAAAACCTCGATGCCTACGCCCCGGGCCGGGTCCACCGGCTTTCCGGCCAGGAGCTGAACGGCGGGGACGGCGTCGGCGGCCTCGTCGTAATAGAGGCCCGGCAGGTCAGGCTGGGCCAGGGCCAGGGCCCAGAAGGCGACCAGGCCGGTCAGCACCAGGAGACGGCCGGCGTTCATGGCCGACGGCGGGGAACGAGGGTGAGGCCGAGGCCGACGAAGCTTAAGGCGGCCAGCCCGGCCCCGAGGATGGCCGGCCGGTAGTCGGGCTCATCAAGGAGGACCACGAAGGCGTCCACCTGGACTCTCTCGTTCGGCCGGAGCTGGGGGACGGTAAGAACCAGCCGGTGCTGACCGTAGGCCAGGCTGCGGGCAACCGTGACCGGACGGCCCGACGCCCCGGCGGCCAGGTCCAGCAGGGTCTGGCCGGTCGGGTCGGCCGGCAGACCCGGAACCGGGCGGCCGTCAAGCTGAACGTAAACCTTGCCGACGTTCGGTCCGGGACCGGGAACCACCTGGACGCCAGTACCCCGGAAGTTAAACACAAGCCGGGCGCCCGGCGTCGACGATTCGATGTAGCCCCGGGCCAAGGCGTTGTCGGCCCGGACGTAGGCCCACCGGCCCTCGGTCTGGACGGCGGGGGAAGTCTCCTGGTGCTCGCCGGGGAGGGCAAACTTAAACTCTTCGGAGAGCTGCTGGACCGCAAAGTAGAGGGGACGGGGCGTGAAGTCGGGGTCCACAACCCGGAAGTAGTACTCGGCGCTGTCCAGGGGCGAGATGTCCCCGACCTGCCGGAAGTACCAGAGGTTGATCACCCCGAGCCAGTCCCACTCCCGGGCCAGCCGGACGGCCCGGACCGTGTAGGCGGCCTGCTCCTCTTCGGTGACCCGGCCCCAGTAAAGCCGGAACGGCGGGAAAGTCGGGGGGGCGGCGTTCCAGCCGAACTCGTTCAGCCAGACCGGCTTGGCCCCGTCCCCGTTCCGGACCATAATTTCCCGCAGCAGTTTGAGCCGCTGGAAATTGAGCACCCGGGGGTCCGGCGGGTCCTCGGGCGGCCGGTCGAACCCGTAGGCATTCGCCATCAGGATGTCAAAATACTGGGCGGCCCCGGCGGCGTACATGCCCTGGAGGAAGTCAAGGTCGTTGATGGCCTGGGGCGACCGCTCCAGCGTCTGGGCGAGGGGGGCGCTCAGGATGACGACGTTCGGGTCGACAGCCTTCGCCCGCTGGTAGGCCACTTTAAGAAGCTCGGTGTAGGCGACCGGGTCCGGGGGCCGGCCGCCCCATTCCCGGGCGAGGTTCGGCTCATTCCAGACCTGATAATACTGGATGCGCCCGCGGTAGCGGGCGACCACCCGGGCAACGTAGTCGCCGAACTCGTTCAGGTCCCGGACCGGGTAGCGGCTGTTCTCGGCCCGGCTCCGGGCCCAGTCCGGCGGCTGGTCGAGCCGGACGATGAGGCGCAGGCCGTACTGCTCGACCAGGCTGACGATCTCGTCGAACTTGTCCCAGGTGCTCCGGCGGATCCGGTCGTCCCAGAAGAGGCCCTTCTGGGGCTCGATCTGGTCCCAGGGGAACATCTGCTTGACCCAGCCGAGGCCGGCCGCCCGGGCCATCCGGAGGGTCTCCTGCTTCTTCCAGGTTTCGACCTCCCGGTCGAGGAAGAAGTTTGCGCCGAGGGGATTGACGTCGGTAAACGGGATGGGCCGGGCCAGGGCCTGGGTGGTGGGAACCGGGTTCAGGACCGGGTTCGGCAGCCAGAGGGTGAGGCCGAGCCCGAAGACCAGGCCGAGGAAGCAGACCACCCGGACGGTTCGGCGTCCCATCGCCGCCCCCAATATAGCAGCCGGGAGCCGGCTAGTTCAAACGGACCGCCGGTCTCTTAAAAGGAATTCCCGGCCGGCGGGGAAATGTCTCGGGCGATGTCGAGATTTTCTCCAGAACGATAAAGACCCGCTCCAGCCCGTACTCCGAGCCGAATGGCCCGAATATGCCGGTCGGCTCGGCCCCAAGCCGGCGGATAAACTGGGTGGTCGGCGCCAGGTCCGGCAGGTCGGGCGGGCCTTTCCAGTAGACCGCCCGGCCACCCGGTGCCAGCAGGGGCACGGTTATCTCGGCCAGGGTCGGCAGCCGGGCCACCGCCCGGGCCGTCACCAGCGTCGCCCGCTCCCGGTACGTCCGGTCCCGACCGACGTCTTCGGCCCGCCGCGGGACCACCTCGACCCGGTCAAGGCCGAGCTCCCCGACCAGCGCATTTAAAAAGCGGGCCCGTTTGAGGTTCGATTCGATGAGCCAGAGGGTCATCCCGGGAAAGACCAGCCGGATGGGGACCCCCGGAAAGCCGGCCCCAGTGCCGACATCGGCCAGGACCGGTCCGGACCGGAGCAGGTCCTTAAAGCCGGGTATTTCCAGGCAGAGCAGTGAGTCGATAAAATGGCGGGTCTCGACCTCAGCCGGGTCGGTTATGGCCGTAAGGTTCACCCGCCGGTTCCAGTCGAGCAGGAGCCGGCGGTAACTCTCAAAGGTCCGCAGAAGCTCCGGGCTTGGGCCGAGGCCATGGCGGGCCAGAAAATCGCCCAGCCGCTTTAGGCCGCACCATTCAGCCAAGGTCCTGCTGAATCAGCCGGCTCGCCTGGTAGCCCAGCCGGACGCTGTAGTTCTGGCCCCGGTCTTCCGGGTAGATCTGGGTGGTGTTCGCCAGGTAAAGCCGGCGGAGGGGGGTTGGTATCGGGGGGATCCGGGCCTGGTAGTTGGTGGTGATGACCGGCTGGGCGGCGTCTTCCCGGTGGTGGTGGAGCTCCTCGACCCAGGCCGGGTCAAACCGGGGGTTTATCCGCCGCAGGTGGGGCAGGTAGACCTCGAAAAGCTCCGGGCCCGAAAGCTTTAAGAGCGGGTGGTCCCGGGCGAGGTAATTAGAGATATAAACTATGTGCTTGCCGCCGTACTCTTCGGGCGGGAGCAGGTTTGTCTGCTCGATGACGCCGACGAACGGAACCGACCGGTCGGCAATGTTGAGCCAGTAGACCGGGCTCAGCCGCTCCCGGAGGACTAGAACCAGGCAGACCGCCGCCTGATAGCGGATGCTGCGGATCAGGCCGGCGTAGGGTTCGGGCAGGTCCGGCACAAGCCGGAGGAACACCCAGCCCGGGACGGTGGCCAGGACAGCGTCAAAGGCCCACTCCGTGGGGACAGTGACCTTGCCCACCCCCCACTCGGTGGCCGACCCCTCCGCCAGCCGGATGCCTTGGGCCTCACCGTCGGCGGTCAGAATTTGCTCCACCTGGGCGCCGACAAACACCCGGCCGCCCCGGGCAGCGATGGCGTCGCCGAGGGCCCGGTAGACCCGGCCAAAGCTTCCCCGCAGGTAGCCGAGCAGTTCCTTCTGCATGCCCCGGTCCCGGGAGGCGAACCGCAGGTGGATTTTACCCCAGAGCCAGGCCATGCCGACCTCTTCGGCCAGGTCGCCGAACTTGCCCCGCAGAAGTGGCCCCCAGACGGTCTCGTAGTTGCGCCGGCCGGCCCACTTTATGAGCCAGTCCCGGGCGGTGACCTTCTCGAACTTGCCCCAGTTTGACTCGTACCTCAGATACAGGCTGGTAAGGCCGAGGCGGATGCGGTCGATGAGGCCGACGGGCCGGAACCGGAGGAGGTCGAAGGGTGTGACAAAGTTGTAAACCTTGCCGTCCCAGAAGAAGCCGACGGTTGATGGCAGCCAGAGCAGGTCCTGGCCGAGGCCCAGCTCGCCGATCAGGTCAATAAAGTAGGTGTCGCCGCGGAAGAGGTGGTGGTAGAATCGCTCGACCTCGGTGCCGCCGACGGTGAACGTGCTCACCTGCCCGCCGAGCCAGGGAGCCCGCTCGAAGACGACGACCCGGTGGCCGGCCTTAAGCAGGTCCCAGGCCGCCGCCAGCCCCGCCGCCCCGCCCCCGATAATGCCGACCCGCACGTTACTCCGACCCCTTCTCAGCCGGCCGGGTCTCCGAAACGACCGTCGCGACGTACCATCCCAACCAGATTATGCCCACAACCGTCACCGGAAGCCAGAGAACCAGGTGGACCAGCAGGCTCAGGGCCGTGGCCACCGGCCCAGCCCCGAGGGCGGCTGCGGCCTCCCGGACGGCCAGGTCGAAACTGCCAAGGCCGCCGGGGGCCAGGGGCACGGCCCAGGCGAGGTTGCCGACCGACCCAACGACCAGGTACGCCGGCAAACCGAGCCCCAGGCCGAGGGCCCGGCCGACACAGAAGAACACCCCGGCTTCGACGACCCAGCTGGCCAGGGTAAGCCCGCCGGCGGCAGCCAGAACCTCCGGCCGGCCGAGGCCCCGGAGGCCGTGCCGGACCTGGCCCACCAGCCGCCCGACCCCGACCGGTCCGGCCGGTCCGAACTTTAAAAGGGCCCAGGCGAAGGCCAGGGCGCCCAGAAACACCCCGGCGCCAACCAGGGCGGCGAAGAGCCCCCACTCAGGAAAGGCGGTAAGGCCCAGGCCGAGGAAGAGCAGGCCGACCAGGCTCAGGCCGTCCAGGACCCGCTCGGCGGCGGCCGTCGCCCCGACCGTGGGCCAGGGCACCCCGTGGCGGAGGCTCAGCAGGGTTATCCGGGCCAGTTCGCCGGCCCGGCCGGGTACCAGGTTATTCAGGGCGTAGCAGGTGAGGGTGAGCCCGAAGAGCTCCGAACGGTCCGGGCGGGCGATGTCCCTGAGGAGCAGGCTCCACCGCCAGGCCCTGAGCCACGGGGCCACAAAATAAAGAATCGCCCCGGCCGCCACCCAGGCCGGGTCGGTTTCCTGCCAGGCGGACCAGACCGACGCCAGGTCCGACCGGGCCAGGACAAGGCCAAGCAGGCCCAGTCCGACCAGGCTTCCGACCCAGTTCCACCAGCGGGTTCGGCGCCGGGTCAGTTTCAGGACCGTTCGGACCCGGCCGACCAGCGCCATCCCCAACCCCGCCGAGCGCCCGCCGGAGGGCAGCGGCTTGCAAACCGGCGCACGTCGTTGCCATTATACCGGTAGGGACCGGGTATGTCCAGGTACGTACGGAGTTCGGTCGACCCGAGACTCTTCAACCGGTTCGTTCAGCGGGCTATCAGGCGACTCCCGCCCGAGTTTCGGGCGGCCCTGGAAAATGTTGCCATCGTTGTCCAGGAGGAGCCGGAAGGACCTGACGAGCTGTTCGGGCAGTATTTCGGACAGCCTCGCCCGGCCCGGGCCGGGGCCGAACCCCTCCTGCCCGACCGGATCGTCCTCTACCGGGGACCCCTGGTCCGGGCCTGCGGCGGCGACCGCGGCCTGCTCGCCCTCGAGGTCGAGCGGACCATCCTCCACGAGGTTGGCCACCTGCTCGGCCTGGATGAGGACCGGCTGGCGGAGCTGGGCCTCGAATGAAGGCACGGACGGGCCCCATCACCCTGCGGCCCCGGCGCCGGATGAGGCGGCTCAGCATTGGCCGCCTGCTGGCCCTGACAGCCCTGGTCACGGCCGGGCTGGCGGGCCTGGCCCTGGTGCCGGGCAATTACTTCTGGCCGGCCGCCGCCGGGCTGGTTGCGGTAAGCACCCTCGGGGTTATCCGCTTCAACCCGTTCGGACAAGGCCTGGTGCCGGTCGGCATTCTGCCCGGCCTGCTGACGGCTTTGGCCGCCGTGGCCGTTTTTATCGCCCGGGGTAGCCCCTGGGTCTGGGCGGTGGTCGGTGGCGGGCTGGTGCTTTTCCCGGTAATGGTAGTGGTGGAAGGACGGGCCCACCATGAGCCGGCCGTATCGCCGTTCCGCCTCTGGCATAGCGTGGCAGTATACCTGCTCGGGCTCGCCCTGTTCACGGTCATTTTCGGGACCCGGGAGCGCAGCCTTTTTACGGCCACCGGGACGGGGGCGGGAAGCGCCCTGCTCTGGGCCGCCCTGCGGGCCGGCCACCAGCCGGCGGGGCGGAGCGGCTGGGTTTATTACCTGGTAATCTTTCTGGTTATGGGCGAACTCACCTGGGCGCTCAACTACTGGCCGATCAGCACCGTGGCCGGGGGCGGCACCCTCATGCTGGCCTTCTTCGGCCTGACCCAGCTGGCGGGGGCCCACCTGACCCACACCCTCGACCGCCGGCAGGGGCTCGAGCTGGCGTTAATTGTCGGGGTCCTGCTGGCCGTCCTCTGGACCGCCGGGATAAGTCTGGGCAGTGGGTAAGGTTGTCTCCCGGGCCGAGCTGGGGCCGGCCCTCGAGCGGCTCCGGGCGGCCGGCAAGAAGGTGGTCTTCACCAACGGCGTCTTTGACCTGCTCCACCCGGGCCACGTCCGCTACCTGGCGGCGGCGAAGGCCCTCGGGGACGTCCTGGTAGTCGGCCTGAACTCGGACGCTTCGGTCCGGCGGCTAAAGGGACCGCAGCGACCGGTCCAGGACGAGCAGGCCCGGGCCGAGGTGCTGGCCGCCCTCGCGGCGGTGGACTTCGTGGTGGTTTTCGAAGAGGATACGGCCGCCGAGCTGGTGCGGTTCATTCGGCCGGATGTTTACGTTAAAGGCGGCGACTACGCCGGTGCCGGGCCCGACCGCTGGCCCGAGGCCGAAATCGTTCGCCGCTACGGGGGCGAGGTCCGCACCCTCGACCTGGTGGCCGGCTACTCGACCTCGGCCATCATTCAAAAAATCCGCGGGCAGCAAGGCTGATGCGGATCGCCACGGCCAGCCTCATTTTGATGGCGGGCTCGCTGGGGTCGCGCCTCCTCGGCCTGGTCCGGGAGCAGATTATCGCCGCCCTCTACGGTCGCACCCGGGAAACCGACCTCTTCACGGCGGCGGCCCGGGTCCCGACAACCCTCTATGACCTCCTTGTCGGCGGGGTGGTGACGGCGGCCCTGGTCCCGGTCATAACCAACTACCTGGAGGAGAATCCCAAGGAAGCCGGCCGGCTCATCGGGACGCTGCTAATTCTGGCCACCGGCTTGCTCGTCCTGGTGACGGTCGTCCTCTGGGTTTTCGCAATGCCTCTGGCCGAGGTTATCCTGCCCGGCTACAGCCCCGAGGACCGGGCGCTGGCCGGCCAGCTCCTGCGCCTGATGGCCCCGGTCCTGCCCTGCCTTTCCCTCGGGGGCGTGCTGGCGGGCATCAGCGTTGCCCGGCGGCAGTTCGTTTTCCCGAGCCTGAGTGCGGCCGTCCTGAACCTGGTGTTCGGCCTGAGTGCCGTGTTTTTTCGGCCGCTCGGGGTGGCGGCCCTGGCCATAAGCTTTACGGTCGGCGCCGCTGCCCACGGCCTGTGGCAGGCCGGCGGCCTGCGAGGCGTTAAAATCAGCCCGGAACTCGACCTGAATCACCCCGGCCTGCGCCAGTTTTTGCGCCTGTACCTGCCGGTGTTTCTGGGGCTGCTGGTCTCCACGGCCGGCGTAGCCTTTGACACGTACCTGGCGTCGTTTACCGGCGCCGGGGACCTGACGGCGATGCGGTTTGCGACGAATATTATCCAGTTCGCCATCGGGTTTGTCGGCGGGTCCATCGGCCTGGCGGCCCTGCCAACCCTGACCCGGCAGGCTGCCGCCGAGGCGACCCGGGCCGACTACGAGGCCACCCTGACCGCCATGGTCCGGTGGGTCTGGCTGCTGACCTGGGGCCTGGCCGTGGTGATGCTGGTTGTGCGGCGCCCCCTGGTCGGGCTGCTCTTTGAGCGGGGCCAGTTCGGGGCAGCAGATACCGACCGGACGGCCCTGGCCCTTCTGGCCTACCTGCCGGGCTTGCCGGCTGCCGCCCTGGACCAGCAGCTAATTTACGCCTTCTACGCCCGCCAGAATACCCTAACGCCGGTGCTGGTCGGGGTCTTGGCGGTGGGCCTTTATGCGGTAACGGCGGTGGCCCTGCTGGGGCCCCTCGGGATGCCCGGCCTGGCCCTGGCCAATTCGGTCCAGTGGGTTTCCCATGCGGTCGTCATGGTGTGGCTTGCAAGGCCGCTCATGGGCAGCAGTCTGAAGCCTCTGGGGGATGCGGGGGTGCGGGGGATAGCGGCGGGGGCGGTTGCTGCTGCCGCGGCCGCCGTCTTTTCGGTCACCGTCCCGGCGGGACTGCCCGGCCGAACCGCGGCGTACCTGTGGCAGGTGGCGGCCGGTGGCGGGGCAGGCCTGGCTGCCTACTGGGTGGTTCTCTACATGCTTCGGACGCCGGAAGCCTCACTCTTTAAATTGCGGTTCACGGGGCTGCTAAGCCGTGTGGTAAAATTTAGTGACCGAGGCCCAGGACCAGGCTCCCGATAGTGGTCGAACTTATTCCGGCCGTAATCGGCATCGTTATTATCGACCTTGCCCTCGCGGGTGATAATGCCGTTGTCATCGGCATGGCGGCTTACCGGCTTCCCCGCCACCAGCGCAACATCGCCTTGGCCCTGGGGGCGGTGGGGGCGATGGCCCTGGGGATTTCGCTGACGGCGGTGGCGGCCCTGGTCCTGGGATTGCCCCTGCTCCAGTTTATCGGTGGCCTCATCCTGGTCTGGATTGCCTATAAGCGCCTGCGGCCGGTGGAAGCCGTCCAGGCGGCCGCCGACTCCCACGCCGTCGAGGCCGCCAGCAGCCTCTGGGAAGCGGTTCAGACCATCATCATTGCCGACATCGTCATGAGCCTCGACAACGTCCTGGCCATTGTCGGGGCGTCGAAAGGCAATATTCTGGTCCCGATTTTCGGCCTGGTCGTGGGCATCGCCATCCTGATGGCCGGTGGGCGCCTGGTGGCCAGTATCCTCGACCGGTTCCCGGGCTTCGTCTACCTGGGGTCCGGGATTCTGGCCTGGGTTGCGGGGGGGCATGCTGGTCCACGACAGCTTTGCCCACCAGTACTGGGTGCGGTTTCTGCCGGCGGCCGACTGAGTGGTGCCGGGGGTGTTTACCCTGGGGGTGCTGGCGGCCGGCCTCTTCTACCTCCGGCGGGACGACCTCAAGTGGCTGCGGGGCCGCCTTCGCCGCTCGCCCTGACCGATGTCCGGCCCGCTGCCCGCCCCTGAAAGCCGCCCGATGGGCCGGCGAAAGTTCCTGAGCGTCGCATTTGCCGGCGGCCTAATCCTGGCCGGCCTGCGCCTGGGCGAATACGACCGGCTGCTGGACCCGCTGGTCGGCTGGCCCCGGCTCCCCGACCGCCGGCCGCAGCGGGCCCGATTTTTCACCACCCTGGTCCCTTCCCGGCTGGTTGACTACTACCGGCGGGCCACCGGCCGCCGGCCCCGGTTCGAGAGCGTCCTGGACCGCATGCTGGAGCTGCCGTTCCAGGGCTACCGCTTCGGGGTCCCCGTTTCGGCGGCCGAAGACCCGAACGGCTTTCGGCAGCCGGATACGGTCATCAACGCGGCCATCGGCCGGGGCAAGGAGGTTTACCTGTCCGTGGGCCTCAAGCTTCCCGGCTACCCGGAATTTTACCCGCCCCGGGGGATGGAGCTGCCCAGGTTCGGGCCGTTCCGGCCGAGTCCGGCCGAGGAGGAGCGAATTTTCCGGGCCGTGGAGACGATTCTTAACCGCTACGGCCGGGTTGGAAGCTGGGTCTTCGTCGAGAACGAGGCCCTCGACCCGGTCATGTACGACGGCCTCTTCCGGTACCTGCATCCGGACTATCTGGTCAGCATCTGCCGTCACGTCCGCCGGCTCCTGGCGCCGGACCAGCTCCTGGTCCTCACCACCTTCGTGCCGAGCGCCTGGTTCTTGCGCCTCCTGGACCAGCTCCGGGAAACCGTGCCCTGGCGGTTCCTGGCCCGGTGGGCGGTGGGGCCGTGGTGGATGTTCCCGTCCCGCCGGACCCTCTACGACGAGGCCGACCTGCTCGGCCTGCACCTGTATAAAAAGGTGGTTCAACCGACCATCTGGGGCGAGTTCCCGGTGAACGCCGAGCACCCCCGCGATTACAACACCCTCGACATTCTTCGGGTCGAGATGCAGCGGCGGGCCAAGGGGGTTATCATCTCCGAGCTTCAGGGTTCGCCCTGGGAGCCCGACGTCTGGGCGAAGTTCCACGCCGACTACAGGTTCTCCTTCACCCCGGACGACATTGCAGACCTGGTCCGGGTGGTCCTTGACCACGGCATTACCCAGGTCGGGATGTGGGACGTGGACTTCTGGCTCGCCGCCGACGCCGCCGGCGACCCGTCCTGGCTTAAGGCCGGGGTCGACGTTATCGGCCGCTACTCAGAGCCCCGCCCTTCGGCGAAGGCCGGTCATCAGCCCCCGGCGATGGGCACGACGTCGATCTGAGCCCGCTGGAGCCGGCCGGAATAGTCGATATAGACCGTCTTCCACTCGCTGAAGACGTCGAGGACCTGCTCGCCCCCTTCCCGGTGGCCGTTGCCGGTGGCCTTCGTACCCCCGAACGGGGTATGAACCTCGGCCCCGATGGTGCCGGCGTTAACGTAGACGATGCCGGTGTAGCTTTGTTCAATAAACCGGAACGCCTTGTTAACATCCCGGGTGTAAATCGACGCCACTAGGCCGTAGGGGACATCGTTGTTGACCCGGGCCGCCTCTTCCAGGGTATCCACCACGATAACCGAGGTGACCGGCCCGAAGATCTCCTCCTGACAGACCCGCATCTCCGGCCGGCAGTTGCCCAGGACCGTCGGCTTGAAGAAGAACCCCCTTGCCAGCTCGCCTTCCCGGGCGATTTCGCCCCCGCACAGGACCTCGGCCCCCTCCTGCCGGGCAATGTCCATATAGCCGGCGATTCGCCGGAGCTGCTGCTCATTGATGACCGGGCCGACATCGGTGTCCGGGTCGAGGCCGTTGCCCAGCTTGAGCCGCCGGGCCCGTTCGACCAGCCGGCCGGTCAACTCTTCGGCGACGCCCCGCTGGACGATGACCCGGCTGGCGGCGGTGCACCGCTGGCCCGATGTTCCGAAGGCGCTCCAGACAATCCCGTCCAGGGCCAGGTCCAGGTCGGCGTCGTCCAGGACGACAATGGCGTTTTTGCCGCCCATTTCCAGGGATACCCGCTTGCCGAGCCGGGCACACTTTTCGGCTACCTCAGTGCCGACCTCGGTCGACCCGGTAAACGAGATGAGCCGAACACCTGGGGCTTCAACCAGGGCGGCCCCGGCCTCCTCCCCGAACCCGACCACCATGTTGAGCACTCCGGGCGGCAGGCCCGCCTCCTCCAGGGTCCGGACGAAGTTATACGCCGAGAGGGGCGTGTCTTCGGCGGGCTTGAAGACGACCGTGTTGCCGCAGACCAGGGCCGGGATAATTTTCCAGGACGGGATGGCCATCGGGAAGTTCCAGGGGGTGATACAGCCGACGACCCCGACCGGCATCCGGATACACATGGCGAACTTGTCCGGAAGCTCCGATGGGGTCGTGTAGCCGTGGAGTCGGCGGCCCTCCCCGGCAATAAAGTAGGTCATGTCGATGGCTTCCTGGACGTCGCCCCGGGCCTCGGTCAGGACCTTGCCCATCTCCATCGTCATCTGGCGGGCAAATTCTTCCTTGCGCTTGACTAAAAGCTCGGCGGCCCGGAAGAGAATCTCGGCCCGCCGCGGGGCCGGGACTTTCCGCCAGGTTTCGAACGCCCGCTCGGCGGCTTCAACCGCCAGCCGCACGTCCTCAGGACCGGAGCGGGGGAAGTAACCGAGGACCTCGCCGGTGGCCGGGTTGATATTGGGGTAGGTGCGCTCGGTGACCGAATCAACCCAGCGGCCACCGATGTAGTTTTTATAGACCTCAGCCATCGCCAGCCTCCTCCCGTAGCTTTTCGGTCCTGCCCAATTCTACCACCGGCCGCCGCCTCACGGCACCGCCCGGCCGGCCAGAACTCCCGTTGGCTTGCCCCCGGCCAGGGCCACCTGCCCGTTCACCAGCACCCATTCCACGCCAATCGCCAGGCTCCGGGGATATTCATAGGTTGAGGTGTCGGTTATCGTGTTCGGGTCGAAAACGACCACATCCGCAAACTTGCCGGGGGCCAGCACCCCGCGGTCCCTCAGGCCAAAGCGGGCCGCCGGCACCGCCGTCATCCGGTTGATGAGCAGCTCGAGGGCCACCCCGTATTTTCGGCGCAGGGGGCCGAGGATTCGGGCAAAGCAGCCGTACGCCCGGGGGTGGGGCCGCTGGCCGACCCAGATGGCATCGCTCCCGACCATGTAGTCGGGCCGGCTGAGCAGCGCCATGATGTCCCGGTCGATCTGTTCCCAGACTTCGGCCTCGGGCGGGAGGCCCCAGAACCCGACCCGGAACTCCTCTTCAAGCAAGAGGTCGCAGAGCAGCTCGGGTACCTCCTTCCCCCGCCGCTCGGCGGCCTCAACGAAGGTGAGGCCGACCAGGTCGGCGTTCCGGGGCAGATAGCTGAACACGAGCTCGTGCCAGCCCCGGGTTCCCCGGGCCGAACCCATGTAGGCCCAATCGATTTCCCGGAGGAGTCGGCGGCGGGCCTCGGGGTCCTGGAGCCGGGCAAGCAGGGCGTCGGGGCCGCCGTCGTGGGCCCACGGCGGCAAAAACATCAGCCCCTGACTGCTGCCGGTCGGGTAGGGGTAGGTTTCAAGGGTAGAATCCACCCCTTCGGCCTTGGCGCGGTCAATGGGCGCCACGATCTGGTCGACTTGACCGGCGGTGAGGGGGCCGGTCCGGAAATGGGAAAAGTGGACCTTAACCCCGGCCCGCCGGCCGATTTCCAGGGCCTCTTCGACCGGGTCGAACCCCTCGCCCCGGAAGACGGTCCGCAGGTGGGTCACGTACGGCCGGTCATACCTGGCGGCGACCTTACATAGCTCGACCAGCTCGTCGGTGTCGGCCCAGGAGCACGGGTAGTAGCTTAAGCCGGTCGAGAAGCCGACCGCCCCCTCTTCCAGGCCCTGGGCCAGCAGCCGGCGGGCCCGCTCCAGGGCCGCCCCAACCAGGGGCACATCCCGGAACCCGACCGCCTCGAGCCGGACCGCCCCGTGGGGCACCAGGTAGGCGGTATTGACGGCGACCGTCCGGTCAAAGCAGGCCCGGAACTCGGCCACGGTTGACCAGGTGTACGGCAGGTCCGGGTTGCCGTTCAGGCCGGCCAGGTACCGGCGGTAGGCCCGGAGGTTTTCGGCCGAAAGGGGCGCATAAGAGAGGCCGTCCTGTCCGAGGATTTCGGTCGTAACCCCCTGGCGCAGCGCCGCCTCGTGGGCCGGCTCGGCCAGGAGCATCAGGTCGGAGTGGACGTGGGTGTCGATGAACCCCGGGCAGACCACCTTTCCGGCGGCGTCGATGACGGTGGCGGCGGTTACGTCCGGCCCGCTCAGGTCGCCGATGGCCGCAATCCGGTCGCCGTTTACGCCGACGTCGGCCCGGATTCCGGGCCGGCCGGTGCCGTCAATTACCGTGCCGTTCTTGATAATCACGTCAAAGGCGGGCATGGCTACTTTTCCTCGTACTCCCGGAGGGCGTCCTCGTTCGGCTCGAACCCGAGGCCCGGCCGGTCGGGAAGCTCGACCCACCCCGCCTCGGGCCGGAAGGCGTCCTTGAAAAGGGCCTCGCCGGTGTACCACATCGGGACGTGGAACTCGACCCGCCAGCCGTTGGCCACCGCCGCGTAGAGGTGGGCGTTGTGGTGGGGCCAGCCGCCGCCGTTTGCGATCTTTAGATTAAAGCTGTCGGCCAGGTCGGCAACCTTGCGGCCCTCGGTGTAGCCGCCCACGTAGCAGACGTTCGGCTGGGCGATATCGACCGCTCCGCCGGCGATCAGGTCCCGGTGTCGCCAGCGGTGCTCCTGCTGGCCGGCGGCAATGGGCACGGTCGTGTGGGCCCGGAGCTGGCGCAGGAGGTTCACGTCGTTGGTGTAAACGGGTTCCTCGAACCACCGGATATTGTACGGCTCAATCCGGCGGCAAAGCTCAAGGGCCGAGACGTAATCGAAGAGGTGGTTGGCATCGACCATGAGCTCGACCCCGTCCCCGACCGCCTCCCGGACGAGCCGGACCCGCTCGGCGTCCTCAGCCACGTTCTGGGCGCCGTCGATGGCGACGACCATTTTGAGCCGGGTGTGCCCCTGCGCCAGCCAGTAGCGGGCAGCCTCGACCAACTGCTCCCGGTCATACTCCAGCAGGCCAAACGTTATGTAGGCGGGCACCCGTTTTGAGTGGCCGCCGAGCAGCCGCCACACGGGCTGGTTTAGATACTTGCCCTTGATGTCCCAGAGGGCGATGTCGACGGCGCTCTGGCCAAAGATAACCACGCCGGAGTTGCCCCTGGGGTTAAAGGTCCGGTGGATGAGGGCCGAGATGCCCTCGGTATCGAGCGGGTCCCGCCCAACCAGAAGGGGGGCAAGCTCCCGGTTGATGAACTCCCGGGTGGCGAACCGCAGCACCCCGCCGGTCATACCGGTGCCGACGATGCCGGCGTCGGTTTCGACCCGGACCAGCACCACCTCCCGGTGGATGACCTCATCGGTTATGGGGGCGCGGGTTGGGACGCGGTAGGTTGCGGCCGTAACACGGGTGATGCGCATTTGACCCTCCTGGGCGGTGTTTGGTTCGGATAATTATAGCCGGAAGCAGGGTCTGCTTCCGGCTAAACAACCGTCAGACCAATATTTTCAGAATCTGAGCAGGGCGGCGATCCCGCCGGCAGCGTCCAGCTTTTCGGCCCCTTTCCCCCGAACCAGTTCGACCCGGGCCTGCTGGCGCAGCACCGCCCGAATCAGGCTCTCGACCAGGTCGTTTACGTGGACGAGCGGGGCGCCGCAGAGCGGACAGGTGCCCCCATCCGGCCGGACGCTAATGAACCCACATTCCGGACACTCGTACCCTTCCGGGCGGGTGTTTTCGGTTACCAGGAGGCGCATCACCCGGTTCTCCATTGCCGCCTCGACCGTGTCGTCGAGGCCGACGGTGGCCGGACCCCCCTTGGCGGCCAGGGCCAGGGTTTGCTCGACCAGCTCAAGCTCTTCGGACCGCTCGAGCGACTGTTCAAGCTCAAGGGTCTTAAAGAGGACCTCTTCCGGCGGGGCGATAATCTGGGCGGTGAAGGTCCCGGCCAGCTTCGTCTCAAGCTCCTTGGGCAGAAGCTCAACGAAGGTGCTGAGCACCTCGGTCGGTCCGGCCACAACCAGCCGGTCGAACGGGTGGCGGGCTTCGAAATCCCGAAGCTCCTCCAGGGTGCGCTTAACGTGCCAGACCACGTGGGTTTCGTGGTGGCGCTGGAAATCGGCCGAAGACCAGCCCCCCTGCTTGTGCTTTTTCACGATGAGGTCGGCGAATTCGTCAAGCTCGACAACCTTGGCCAGCTCGACAAAGAACAGCCTGGCCCGGGCCTTGTCCAGGAGCAGGACCGCATACCGGTCGTACTCGTCAAGCAGGTCCACGAGGGGCCGGATATACGGGATCGCGTTGTAGTGGGCCTGGTTTCTCGGCCTGGTGTGGAGGAAAACTACTTCCCAGAAGCCCTCGGGAATGCACGAGTAGACCGCAACCCCGAGCCCGTGGGGCACGAAGTGGCGCTCGAAGTAGTCGTCGACCCGCTCAATTTCGGCCTCAAGCAGGCGGCGCTTATCCTCGGGCGTCTTGCGCCGCAGGTCGTCCAGGAGGCTTTTGCGGACGACGTGGTAGGTCCGGTTCTGGCTCTCCTGGGGCGAGGTATCGAGGATAAGACTCAGGACATTTTCGTGCTTTGGCTTGAAGGCGGCAATCCGGTAAACCTGGTCCCGCCCTAACTCCATTTGTCTCCTCCGGAAATTTTCTCGGTCTGGTCAGGCCAGCGGGGCCGCCACCGGGGCCCGGCGCAGAACGATGGAACCGCCCTCGGCGTCGACGATGACGGTGTCACCCGGCTGGAACTCGCCGGCCAGAATCTTCACGGCCAGGGGGTCCAGGACGGTGCGCTGGATTACCCGCCGGAGCGGCCGGGCACCAAAGGTCGGGTCGAAGCCCAGCTCGGCCAGCAGGTCCCGGGCGGCGTCCGTTATCTCCAGGTTGACCTTCTGGTCGGCGAGCCGTCCCCGAACCTGCCGGATCTGGATGTCGACGATCTGGCGCAGGTCGTCCCGGTCCAGCGGCCGGAAGACGATGATCTCATCGATCCGGTTCAGGAATTCCGGCCGGAAGTGGGCCCGGACCGTATTGAGGACGAGCTGGCGGACGTCTTCCAGGGTGAGGCCGGGCTCGCTGAACCAGTGGCTCCCCAGGTTGCTCGTCATGATAATGACGGTGTTCCGGAAGTCGACCGTGCGGCCGTGGCCGTCGGTGAGCCGGCCGTCATCCAGAATCTGGAGCAGCACATTAAGCACGTCCGGGTGGGCCTTTTCAACTTCGTCAAACAGCACCACCGCGTACGGCCGGCGGCGCACGGCCTCGGTGAGCTGGCCCCCCTCCTCATAACCGACGTAGCCAGGCGGGGCACCGATCAGCCGGGCCACCGTATGCTTCTCCATGTATTCGGACATATCGAGGCGAATCATCGCCTGCTCGTCGTCGAACAGGAACTCGGCCAGCGCCCGGGCCGTCTCCGTTTTGCCAACGCCGGTCGGGCCGAGGAACAGGAAGCTCCCCAGGGGCCGGCGCGGGTCCTGGATGCCGGCCCGGGCCCGCCGGATGGCATTCGCCACCGCGCTGAGGGCGTGGTCCTGGCCGACGACCCGCTGGCGGAGGCGCTCCTCCATGTGCAGCAGCTTCGCCCGCTCGCTCTCGAGCAGCCGGCTCACCGGTATGCCGGTCCAGCGGCTGACCACCTCGGCGATATCCTCCTCGTCGACCTCTTCTTTGACGAGTCGGCGGGGGCCCAGGGCCGCCAGCTGCTGCTCGGCCTCCCGGAGCCGGCGCTCCAGCTCGGCCAGCACCCCGTACTGGAGCTGGGCTGCCCGGTTCCAGTCGCCGGCCAGCTGGGCCTGCTCGAGCTGGTGGCGGACCGCCTCAATTTCTTCTTTTACCTGCCGGACCTGCTGGATGAGTTCCCGCTCCCGCTCCCACTCCATCCGCAGCCGGTTGTATTCTTCCTTGAGGTTGCTCAGCTCCTGCTCGAGCCTGGCGAGCCGCTCCCGGGACGCCGGGTCGGTCTCCCGCTTGAGGCCTTCCCGCTCGATCTCAAGCTGCATGATCCGGCGCTGGAGCTCATCCAGCTCGGCCGGCATCGAATCCATCTCCATCCGCAGCCGCGCCGCCGCCTCGTCTACCAGGTCGATGGCCTTGTCCGGCAGGAACCGCCCGGTAATGTACCGGTGGGCGAGCCGGGCGGCGGCGATGAGGGCCGAATCCTTGATCCGTACCCCGTGGTGGACCTCATAGCGCTCCTTAAGGCCCCGCAGGATGCTGATGGTCTCCTCAACCGTCGGCTCCTCGACCAGGATCGGCTGGAACCGCCGCTCCAGGGCCGGGTCCTTCTCAATGTGCTTGCGGTACTCGTCGATGGTCGTTGCGCCAATGGTCCGGAGCTCACCCCGGGCCAGCATCGGCTTGAGCATGTTGCTGGCGTCGATGGCCCCTTCGGCGGCGCCGGCCCCGACGACGGTGTGCAGCTCGTCGATGAACAGGATGATTTCGCCCTGGGACTCCTGAATCTCCCGGATGACGGCCTTGAGCCGCTCTTCGAACTCGCCCCGGTAGCGGGCCCCGGCGATGAGGGCGCCCATATCAAGCTGGACGACCCGCTTGTTCTTGAGGCCCTCGGGCACGTCGTTGCGGACGATCCGCTGGGCCAGACCCTCCACGATGGCGGTCTTGCCGACGCCGGGTTCGCCGATGAGCACCGGGTTGTTCTTGGTCCGGCGCAGCAGGACCTGAATGACCCGCCGGATCTCGTCGTCCCGGCCGATCACCGGGTCGAGCTTGCCCTGGCGGGCCAGCTCGGTAATATCCCGCCCGTAGCGCTGGAGGGCCTCGTAAGTGCTCTCAGGGTGGGGGGAGGTGACCCGTTGCGCTCCCCGCACCTGGGTGAGGACCTGATAAACCCGGTCCCGGGTGATGCCGAGACCCTGAAAGATTCGCAGAACCGGACCACC
>FWWL01002024.1_pt1 | contig 44609 bp, 39 predicted proteins | sample 2228331 | NCBI WGS metagenome assembly FWWL01 (sample SAMEA103939775, study PRJEB20133) | metagenome | reverse complement strand
CATTGGCATCCTGTTCGCGCGCAACGGCGGCTTCGTTCGCGCCTGCTCCCGCTGGCGCAACCGGGATGACGGTGATTGGTTCGGTGACGGCACCTTGCCAGAACGCACTCGGTTCCAACGCTTGCGCACCACGCATCACGAGTGGTGTGACGCGCGTTTGGCTGACCCACCCTTCTTCACCGTCATTGACCGCTCTCCGATTGACCTGATGGTTCCCATCCGTCACGGTCGCAGCCCGCTCCAACTGGGCAACCAAGGGCGAGACCAGGGTCGCTGGAGGGTCGGAATCACGGTGTGCGGGCTGGTGAACGACGGTGGTCGGGTCGTCGCCTGGGACTGGGACACCATGCACGTGAGCGATACACCCGGCAATCGAATCGTCAAGCCATTTGTTGGCACGACCATGGTGCTGGCAGACGACGGTTTCCGCGACCAGCACGGCGTTCCAGAGCACATGAAGGTCTGCAAGAACGGCACGTGGAATGAGCGCATGGGCGTCGAAACAGCGTTGTCAATGGTCACCGTCATCGGTGATGTGAAGCGCATTCGGCATCGCGTGGCAGCATCCATCCAGGCACGGCTGGCCGTTGTTGCTGCCATGGTCACCGTGCTCATGGACGTGTTCCCCATGCTGCATCCCGATGCCAACCCTTCCAAGATGAGCATCGCCGAGTTCTCACTCTGAAAACGAGCACCAATGGTTATGTAGTTCACCTATCAATTCATTTACGTAGGGATTTGATCTGCCGTAACTCACGATTGCTACGTCTAGATCAAAATCTCCGTAAAGTTTCAGGGCGCGTCGGATTGCTCCAATGATCCAATCCAGTTGATTACCAAACGCTCCCCCGCCCAGCAAAGTAAGGAAAACTCTGTTGCTGCCATTCGCTTCCGCGTTCAAGATCGCCGCACAGAGGGTTGCCTCATAAGCCGCTTCCAATATCAGCCGCGCAAAGTCCGCCCAGAGTGCCGGTGAATGACGCGAATAGGCAACGGGTAAGGCAGAACAGTAAGCTTGCGAGACCCAATGTTTGCAGTCGTTCAGCGTTACTTGTGTATTCCATTGGATGCCGATTCGCAGCTTTTGGCGCAAGGCGTCTACTTCTTGCTCCCTTGATGCTCGAAGACGTTTTGTAATTCCGACCAATCCTTCGTACGATGCCAATGCATAACCGTTTCTCATCTCCCAGAGCTGATTTCCGGAGTTTCCCAAAGCAGCGCCAATGTCTGCAAGACAGTTGATTTGGTTGTTTGCAGATTGACCGACCTGTCCATTCACAATGGCAAAATAGTTCCGATAGATCGTGCCGGCGCCTGCTGCTATGGCGCATGCCGGTCCTTGGGTATGATCGTGTTCATAGATTCCAACTCCCTGCTCAGGTGTAACATTGGGAGAAGCCATCTCCAGGAGATTGAACTGGGAAGCAACCTGAAACAATGCTCCTGCATTGGATTCGTCGGTGTGCAGGGCCTGGACATCAGCAACAACCTCGCGCAACAATAATCTCCCGGATGGCCGCGGACGTGAGCGAACACGTTCCCTTAACTCCGACAAGGAAGGGATTTCAAGTGTGCCGCTAGTCCACGCTCTCGCGTTCACATGGGATTTCAGTGTGGTGCCGTCAAGCGATAGGTTCGCCCGAACCTGCTGCGGAGATTCTTCAGCGAAACCGGTCAAGCGTTCAAACCAAGTCATAAATTCTTTTCTCCCTGTGGCGGCATAACGGTCGCGTTCAGCCGCACGCGGAGCGCAGCGGAGCGTGTCGGCTGGAACGCGGTGTTAGCCCGCGCCCTGTTGAACCCAAGCGTACCTTGTAGTGATATATTCCCACCACGCCTGCGTTTCCGGGAATTCTTCAACCGACCAACCGCCAAATAGTTGCTCGGTGCTGATACTGATGAACCTGTCAGGAGGTTGCACCAACTTTTTCCAAACGTTCGTTACTGTATCCCCAAGAGGCGCAAGTTCAGGCGAAGTAACTCTGCGAAAATCGGCGTTACGGTCTGGGGCAATATGAAGTACACATACCATTTCCGCGCCCAGCTCTTTGGCTTGTTCCATTTCGTGGGCTAAAAACTGCTGGCGCATAAGTTGGTAGAACGGCTCATAGAACAATGCTTCAAACCCGGGCAACAATTCCTTGTTGATTGGGCAATCATCCCGCCTGAAAAGAGGGCTGTAAATAGCGGTGCGGTCTGTTCCACTATTGGCGATTTTGAGCGACGCGCTAGCATACGACTCGGTATATTTCCACTCAATCAGAGCAATTTGCCGTTTCCCATCTACCCGCTCAAACATCACCATCGCGTCTGCGCTTGTAAAATTGGCGCCACGTGTCCGTCTGCCATTCCGCGAGATTTTCTCGCGCAGGTAGTTTTCTTCGCCTATCCACTCAAAAGCGACGTACTGTCCACTTTCTACGGGAAGCATTGCTCGAATAGCAGGGAAGACGGGGCGCAAGAGCCGGGCTAATGCGTCAGGCTTGTCCGCAAAAGCAAAGAGGAAATTGACACAACAGACCTGGGAGTCGCAAAGATGATTGCTCGGGTTGCCATTGTGCCCATCGTGCCATTTGATTCCTTGAGAAGCAAAGTAGGCAAGCGCCGCCTGTCGAATCTCTGGGAAAAGGTTCTCTTCGGCATATTCGAGAGGCAAACAAAATGGACGCAACTTACCCTTATACACTCCATCAGCGCGAGCCAGATCGGAAAAGTAAGGTGAACTCGCTTTGAGTCTCGCCTGATGCAGTTTTTCGATTTCGAGAAACTTGCGCATCCTGTGTATCCTTACTGCGTTGAGCGGGCTAACGGCTTGCGCTTCACCTGCGCCGCGAAGCGCAGCGGAGCGGCGTCAGGTGGAAGCGCGGGTTGGGCGGCCTTTCCTGCAAAGAACTATTTGCTCGCAACGATAAACACCCGCCCTTCCTTAAACTCATCGGGCAAAGGTTGATCAAAATCGGGGTGCATGCTCATACTGCCCGCATGTAATCCTGGGACACGCTGCCCAGCCTGCGATGTGATGGGCACGAGACGCGCACGTGGCGTCTGCCCATCGAGTAAGATAATCTCGGTTCCTGTCGCGACCTGAGCGACCAATTCCGCAAGGTGTTGCTGGGCTTCGTGGATCTCAACTGATTTTGTCGTCATAGCTTCCTCCAACGATATGCGCAAATTGTAGCCCAGGACCGCGGTGCTGTAAAGCCGGTCGGTCATATCCTGGCGTATAGCACAGGAGCAAACGGCAATCGTCTTGGCACAGGTATGATGGATGAGCCGCCGAACGGTCGGGTTCAGCCGCACGCGGAGCAGCGTCAGGTGCAGGCGCGTGTTGGGCGGCGATGTGGCGAAAAGTTTGCCTGACTCACTGGAGAAGACGGTCATACTCATCGTGGGCGCCAATCCAGAACCAGGTAACAGTATCCTCTTTGAGCAATCCGAGAGCTCTATATCCCAAGCCAATACGCACCGAATAGAGTGGCTGACTTTCTTTCACCCGCTTGAAGAAAAGGCTCGGATGCGCCGGGTTATCACGCCACAACTTGTAGACCTGCCGCGCCCGTTGGCGGATTTCTGGGGGCAAGGCCCAGTAATGCTTCCAGAATGATGGGGTTGTTTGCGACTTCACTGGTGTTCGATGAATTCGCCGCGTTCATCGAACATCGGCAGCGTCTTACCTTCATTGATGTCGCTCTCGACTGCCGCTACCAGTGCAGCCAGCTTTTCATTCTCCGTCGCCGCGAATTGCGCATCCCACAGGGCCTCATCTGTGGCGATTTCTTCAAATGTTTCTTCGGCAGGCAGCGGATGTGTCTTGAGGAAGAGCGCGAACTGATAGAGTTGCACTGTTCGCGCCAGCGGCATAGTTGAAGCGATGTCAGCAATGGCTTTCACCAAATCGGCTTGGGTCTGCTGTATCTTCGTCGTCATTTCTCTCACTCCACGTGATAATTCTACCACGTGCTTTCTGCGCGGTTGCGATCACGCCGCCCAACATGAATTGGGCGGAAATCATCCGTCTATCTCCCCCGGAATGAGACCGCGCCCGTATCCGTCTATCTCCCCCAAACTGCCGAGATAGGCGGAACGACTCGTCCGCCTGTCTATGATACTACGCAGGCGATAGGCGGTCAATCACCCGTTCGCACGCAATGGAGGACAACTACGATGGACTCTGCCAACCCCCGCCTGCTCGACGCCGTGCGCCATGCCCTGCGCCGCAAACACTATTCGTGACGCGCGGAAGAAGCCTGTGTCGGCTGGATCAAGCGCTGCATTCTGTGTTACAACAAACGTCATCCCAGGGAGATGGGCGCGGCTGAAGGAGCGGCGTATCTGACGACTCACCTGGCGGTGGAAGGACAGGTGGCCGCGTCAACCCAGAACCAGGCGTTGCATGCCTTGCTCGTTCTCTCTGCCGGGGTGCTGCGCCAGCCGTGAGACGAGCGTATTCAGGCGGCCCGCGCCACACGCCCGGAACGGTTGCCCACGGTGTTGAACCGCGACGATGTGCGCCGCTGGTTGACGGAGCTGAACGGTATCCGCCGGCTGCAGGCGCAGTTGCTCGATGGCAGCGATCTGCGCCTGCTCGAGTGTCTGCGCCTGCGGGTGAACGATCTGGATTTTCACTACCGTCACATCACCGTGCGTGACGGCAAGGGCCAGAAAGACCGCCGTGCCATTCCCAAACGGCTTGCCGTTCGCCGGCACTCCTGCCCGTCGTGTGGGTGTGAGCTGCGCCGCGATCATCATGCTGCACTCAACATTTTGAAGAAGGGCGGGGGCGCCGCCTTCGGGGAGGCGCTGCCGTTGGGCGGGCCGAAGAACCGAGAATCCCACGGGCTTTAGCCGTGGGAGTGTCAGCAGCCGGTGCAACGTTCTACGCCTCCCGCATCCATCACCGCCGTGCCTGCTCCAGCTGATCCAGCAGCCTCATCAGCTTGTGCTTGCGCCCGTGCTGCGCGCGCAGGCTCTGCAGGTAGGCCTGCCACTCCGGCTGGCGGCCCGTCGCCTGGTAGGCCGCCCGCGCCCGCTGCAGCCACTCGACCGCCGCGTCGTAGTGCTGGGCCTTGCCCGCGTTGATGATCCCCGCCGCGCGGGCGGTCGCCGCCGCGATCACCCAGTCGGGCCGGCTCGCCAGTGCGGCGTCCATCACCCGTGCCAGGTCGTCGCTGCCAGGATGGGCGCCCAGCGCCGCGATCGCGTCGTCGATCAGCCCCTCGTGGAGAAAGATGTCGATCCGCCCCGCGACCATCCAGCTCTTGCTGGCGCGCAGCACCGCCAGCAGCCGCTCGCACAGCTCCGGCCATTCCCCTTCGACAAGCTCAGGGTGCGCACCGGCAATCTCCGCCAGGCGCAGATAGAGCGCCAGTTCCGGCGCGACCCGCAGCGCCTCGGCCCCGGCGCGCAGCGCCAGGTCGATGCGCCCCTGGCCGGCGGCCAGATCGACCAGCCAGGCCGCCAGACGCGCCCGCGCCTGCTCCTGACCGGCAATGCTCGGCGCGGACCCGCCGAGGTCCAGCCCGTGCTCGCCGACCGCCAGCGCGTGCGCCGGCTCGCCGCGCTCGCGCAGGGCCTGGGCGAGCTCCAGCGCATCCTCAGCGCTGCTCAGCTGCCTGCGCCCCAGCTCGACCGCCTCAGCGACGCGGCCCACGCGCAAGAGGAGCAGCGCCTGATCTTTGACCATCCCCGCCGCCGCGGCCAGGTTCAGCGCCTCCTGGATGTGGCCGCGGCGCTCCAGAATGCGCAGGCGAATCGCCAGCAACTCATCGGTGAACTCGCCCGTCGGCCGCCGATCGGGTCGCGCCTCGCCGAGCATTGCTGCATCGATCCACGGCTCACTCCAGCCCTCATCGGCAGCCTGTAACGCAATGTCGAGCCCCTCGCAGCCGTACTCCTCGGCGCTGGCAGCCCATCCCTCCAGCCGCTCACGCCAGCGTTTCAGCTGCGCCTTCTTTGGATTGGCGCCCAGCAGCGCCTCCGCCCACAGCGCGCCCAGCTCGTCGAAGAATCCGCCCAGCTCGCCATCGGAGTCATCGTAGTCGACCCAGCTCGCGCTGTACTCGTCTCCAATATGCCGACGGGATAAAAAAACGCTTCCTGACGATGCAGACCATCAGGAAGCGAGTGGTATTGGTGGAGATGGGGGGAGTCGAACCCCCGTCCAGAAAAGTTAGACTCAGGCGTCTACAAGCTTAGTCCGTCGTTTGCTGTCGCTCGCAATCGCACGACGAACAGAGCGATTTTTGAGCCATCCTGCTTATCTTAGCCCGGTGTCGCAGGCGTTCACCGGGAGCGCCCCGACTGTCTGACGCTCGAACTTACTCCATCGGGGTGAGAGCAAGGGAGCGAGCTGCTGTTTTCTTAGGCAGCCAGAGCCATCGCCGGCTTGAAGGCGACGACTTTGTTGTTGTTGGCAGTTATGCCGTTGCCCCTTTAACGAGACTGGGCGGCTCGGCTTGCAACCTGAGACATCCTCCCCTGTCGAGACCAGTCATCCCCAGGCACACACTATTGTAGCAGATCGGCAGAGGAGTGTAAAGAAGTTTTCGTTAGAACATTGTTAAGGGCGCTGGCGCGTCCGGGGTTGCCTGCAGATTTACCCATTCCTGCGCAGGCGCTGCCCCACCAGCAATTCAACCTGCGCCAGTTTTTCGGGAGGGATGACGGCGGGATCGGTGATAATGGCGTTCGCCAGTGCGTGATGCGCCGGACTGTCGAAACCGTCGCCAATCAGGGGAACGACGCGCCGCACGACATCCTGTGCAAGGCGCACATTTGCCTGAAGCACCTGCACGACCATTTCCACGGTGACGGCATCGTGCCCAGGATACCAGCAGTCGTAGTCGGTCACCATTGCCAGCATCGCGTAGGCGATCTCGGCTTCGCGCGCCAGTTTGGCTTCGGGAAGCGCCGTCATGCCGATCAGATGGTGCCCGCGCCGCCGGTTTTCTTCGCTTTCCGCAAGGGTGCTGAACTGCGGACCTTCCATAACCACCAGTGTGCCGCCGCGATGCACCGTTGCCCCCGCTGCGCGCGCCGCCTGTTCCAGACGATCGGATAGCCCGGCGTCGAACGGTTTGTCGAACTGCACATGGACGACCAGCCCGCCGCCGAAGAAGGTGTCGGGACGATGCCCTTTTGTGCGGTCGTACAACTGATCGGGGATGACGATGTGCCCGGGGGCGTACTCTTCGCGCAGACTGCCAACGGCGCTCACAGCAATCAGATAGCGCACGCCAAGCATGCGGAAGCCGTAGATATTGGCGCGGCCCGGCACTTCGCTCGGTGAAAGACGGTGACCGACGCCGTGGCGCGGCAGGAAGGCGACGCGATACCCTGCAATTGTGCCGATCACATAGGCGTCACTCGGCGCGCCAAACGGGGTCTGCAATGTGACACGCTCGACGTCGGCGAGACCTTCCATCGCGTACAGACCGCTTCCGCCAATGACGCCTATCGTTGCACGCGGTTCCATCGGTTGAGGTGCGGTCATATGGTGCTCCGGGGGACATTACACCGCTTCGTCCATGCGACGGCGGTACTCCTGGCGATCAGCGGAGCGCGGCACCAGGATCGGGTGACCGCGCCCTTCAACCACTTCGGCATTGATGATACAGCGCCCAATGTGTTCCTGTGACGGCACCTCATACATCACATCGAGCAGGATTTCTTCGACGATCGTGCGCAACGCGCGCGCGCCAGTCTTCGACAGGAGCGCCCGATCGGCAATTGCCTGGAGTGCATCAGGTGTCACTTCCAGCTCGACGTGATCGAGGGCGAGCATCTTCTGATACTGCTTGATGATCGCATTGCGCGGCTCGGTCAGTATCCGCATCATCGCCTGCCTGTCGAGCGGATCAAGTGCTGCGACGACCGGCAGCCGCCCGATGAATTCGGGAATGAAACCGTAGCGCAGCAGGTCGTCCGGCGTGACCTGCGAGAGCAGCGAAGCTGAAGTATCGCATGGCTCGCTGACGTGGAAACCAATACTGCGTTTGCCGCCGATGCGCTTGCTGATGATGTTGTCGAGCCCTTCGAAGGCGCCGCCACAGATGAACAGTACGTGCGAGGTGTCGAACGAGATGTACTCCTGTTGCGGATGTTTGCGTCCGGGCACCGGTGGAACGTGCGCCACACATCCTTCCAGGATTTTCAGCAATGCCTGCTGCACCCCTTCGCCCGACACATCGCGGGTGATCGACGGATTATCGCTTTTGCGCGCGATTTTGTCGATCTCGTCGATGTAGATGATCCCGGTCTGTGCGCGTTCGATATCCCCATCGGCCGCCTGGATCAGGCGCAGCAGGATGTTTTCGACATCCTCGCCGACGTACCCCGCTTCGGTCAGCGCTGTGGCGTCGGCAATCGCGAAGGGCACATCAAGCACACGCGCCAGCGTTTGCGCCAGGAGGGTCTTCCCGCTGCCGGTCGGACCGATCAGCAAAATGTTGCTCTTGCCGATCTCGATATCATCGGTGTTCTGCCCGGCGCGCAGCCGCTTGTAATGATTGTAGACCGCGACCGAGAGTACTACTTTTGCGCGATCCTGTCCGATGACATACTGATCGAGCCATTCGCGCAACCGGCGCGGCGTCGGCAGGCGCGTTGGCAGGCTGGCGGACGAACGTCGCGTCGACGGACGCGCGCCGGTTTCTTCGGCAATGATCGCGCTGCAGAGCGCCACACACTCGTCGCAGATAAAGACGGTTCCAGGACCGGCGATCAGGCGCTGCACCTCTTCCTGTCCTCGTCCGCAGAAGGAGCAGAGGTACGCGCCACGACTGTTGGGCGAATTGGGGTTGCCGCCGCGTGTGCGAGACATAGGCGCTCCTGTGTGCACTCAGCGGCGTTCGCCAGCCGCCTGCAAATCTTCACGGGTCAGGATTTCGTCGATAATGCCGTACTCTTTGGCCTGCTGCGGATCCATGAACAGGTCGCGGTCGAAGTCGCGTGCAATGCGCTCGAGTGGCTGGCCGGTATCCTTCGCCAGCAGTTCACGGATCAGTTGCTGTTCGCGCAGCAATTCTCGCGCCATGATTTCGACATCGGGCGCGTAGCCGCGCGCACCGCCGCCGGCCGGATGCATGTGAATGGTCGAGTGCGGCAGACTGTAGCGCTTGCCTTTCGCGCCGCCGGCCAGGATCGGCGTCGCCATACTGCCGGCCATGCCGACGCAGACCGTCGCCACATCGGGGCGAATGACCTGCATGGTGTCGTAGATCGCCAGTCCTGCTGTGATCGAACCGCCAGGGCTGTTGATATAGAGCCAGATATCGCGGTCCGGGTCTTCGTGTTCGAGGAACAGGAGCTGAGCGACGATCAGATTGGCGATCTGATCCTCGATCGGGGTGCCCAGGAGGATGACGCGCTCTTTCAGCAGACGTGAATAGATATCGTAGGCGCGCTCGCCACGATTGGTGCTCTCGACCACCATGGGAATGAGCGACTCAATGCGCGGCGCGGTCCAATCGATCTGATGGTGTGATTGCCAGTTGCCCATACCTGTTTACTCCGTTCTTGGTTCTTGGGTTGCCGCTTCAACAGCAACACTGCTTTCGGCGGATGCGACATCCTCTTGTTCCTCTGATACGGCAGGCGCTGCGTCAGGGATGGCATCCGTTTCATCCACAGGCAAATCGCCGGCATCGGCGGCTGCCTGCGCTTCATCGACGGCGACCGGCGCAGCGCTCTGTTCGGCAGGTAACGCTGTGTCTGCGGCTGCCTGCGCTTCATCGGCGGCGACCGGCGCAGCGTTCTGTTCAAACGACGGGTCACCGGTCGCAATCGCGAGAATACGGCGGCGTAGTTTGCGTTCCACAATCTCGGCGGTGATGAGAGGGCGCAGGTCGGACCCCAGGATTGCGCGAGCGTTTGCACGATCTTCTTCTTCTTCGATACTTGCCACAACGGCTTCGATCTCCCGCGCAATTTCCGCCGCATCCGGCGCCAGTCCTTCGGCTCTGGCGATCTCACGCAGCGCCAGACCGCGTTTGGCGCGCTCTTCCGCAACCGGCGTCAACTCCTCGAGCAGGTCTTCGCGCTTCTTGCCCATCGCCTCGTAGACCTGTTCCGGGCGAATGCCGTACCGTTCGTACTCGTGCTCGCGCTCGCGCAGGATGCTGTCCGCCTCTCGTTCGATCAGCGCGTCGGGGATATCGAAGGTCGTCGCTGCAACAACCCGGCTCACATATTCGCTGAAGACCCTGTTCTCTGCATTCTTGCGCGCTGCTTCGATGAGTTCCTGACGGGTCTGCTCGCGCAGTTCGTCGAGCGTCCCCTCGACGTTCTCCAGCGCCGGCAGTTCGTCCCATTCCGGCAGAAGACGTTCCTGGATCTCCAGAACATTGACGACGAAGCGCACATCCTTGCCGCGCACCTGCTCATTGTCGTGGTCATCCGCCATGCGGACGGTCACATCGACCATGGTATTCGGCGACACGCCGAGCAACGCCTCATACAGTCCAGCCACGATACGCTCGGGGTCGAGCACCAGCGTCGATTGTGGGATCTCCTCGCCTTCAGCGCGCTGATCGATCAATTTGCCATCGACGTATGTTTCGAGCTGCACCGTCAGTTGATCGCCGTGTTGCGCCGGGCGCGGCTCCTCGAGCGACCGCAGCACGACATGCCGATCGCGGCGCATCTCCATTGCGCGCCTGACCATTTCGTCCGTCACTTCGTCTGGCTCGAATGGTACGTGGATGGCGCGATAGTCCGGCAATTCGACCGTTGGCGCTACCGGCACCTCGACCGTAAAGTTGAAGGGTGGCTCATCGAGGTTGACAGCAGTCACGTGCGATTGCGCATACGGTTCGATCCCTTCCTGCTTGAGGGCATCCTGGAACGCCTTTTGGATCAGATCGTCGGACGCTTCTTCGAGCAGCGCTTCACGCCCGAAATAGTTTTCAACAATGAAACGAGGCGCCTTTCCTTTGCGAAATCCAGGGATGTTGTACTTCTGCGACATCCGGCGCGCCGCGCGATCCAGCGCCTTCTCGATCTGTTCTTTATCGAGTTCGACGGTTAGTTCGAGAATACTGCGAGGCTTCTTTTCGGTTGTGACCTTCACCGACACCACTCCAGAGAGCTAGAAAAAGTAAAGCAATTCTTGTGTATTATAGCACGAAGGGGCGTGCGTGCAACGTTGTTGTGTCTATGCGCCGCCTTTCGCTTTGCGCCGGGCTGCGCTTCGTGGTACTCTGGTAAGGTAAAAGTAAGAAGATTTCATGAGGAGCCGGTCAGACGACCAGGCTCCCTTTCGGTGTTGGTGTATGGCAGCAACGACGTTTTTATCACTGACGGATCTTCTCGATGAAATAACAGCGCTTGCTCCGATTCGGGAACTGCTGGCGACGCTGCGCGCGCACACCGGCGCGCGTGTGCATATCGCGCCTGTTCCGGGAGCGGTGCGCGCGCCGCTGGTCGCCGCAATCGCTGCGAATACGACGGCGCCGGTGGTGCATGTGGTGAGCACAACCGATGCAGCGCTGCGTGCCTGTGATGATCTCCGCCAGTGGCTTGGCGACGAACGTGTACTGCTCTTTCCGGCAAGCGATGCGCTGCCGTATGAGCATATGTCCACCGGCGGCGACATTCTTGCCGCCCGCATGCGAGTGGTGCGTCGCCTGGCGATGCACGAAGCCGGCGATAGTGCGCCGCTGGTCGTCGTGGCGTCGGTCAGGGCGTTGATGCAGCCCACGCTGGCGCCCGCCGAACTGCAGGCTGGTAGCATTCGTCTGGAGCGCGGCATGCAATGCGCGCTGGACGATTTGATGGCGCGTTTGATCGATCACGGGTATCGCTACGCGCCAATCGTCGAAGAGCCAGGTGAAGTCAACCGGCGCGGTGGCATTGTCGATGTGTTTTCGCCAGGAGACGATCTGCCGCTGCGAATCGAGTTCTTTGGTGATGAAATTGATAGCCTGCGACGTTTCGACCCGCGGACGCAGCGCAGCGAGGCGCAGATCGGCGCGGCGATCATCGGTCCGCCGCATGAGTTTCCGTTGTGGCGGCGCGACGCAGCAATGGCGCGTATGCGCGACATCGATACAGCGGCGCTGCGTCGCGAGGCGCTCGATGAATGGTTGCAGGCATTCGAGCACATTAGGCACGGCGAGCGTTTCGAGGGGCGCGCAATGTTCGCGCCATTCTTCCGCGACGAAGCGGACGATCCGTCCACGTTGCTGCGCCATCTGCCGCCGGGCGCACTTGTTGCGTTCAATGATGCGTTGCTGCTGGCGCAGCACGCCGCAGACCTCGATCATCAGGCGGAGACGCGCCGCCGCCAGCAGATCGATGCCGGCGAATTGCCTGCCGCTTTTCCGCGTCCTTATCTGCGCTGGCGCGAACTGACGGCGCAGGCGGAATCATTGACCCTGGCGGATTTCAGCAACAATGAGCGACCGGTGTGGGATGCGCTGCTCGCCGAGCCTGCATCGCCAGTTACGCCGCGCCCGGTCAATGGCGCCGCCCCTCCCGATGAACGGTTCCGCACGCATCTTCTGCCGGAGCATCTGGTGTTGCCCGCCGACCTGTTCGGCGGGCGGATCCGACGCCTGGTCGAGGATATCGTCGAGCGAGTGTGCGCTGGCGAGCGGGTCGTCGTTGTGACGCCACAGGCGGCGCGCCTGCAGGAGCTGGTTATGGAAGGCGTGCAGCGCGACACCGATCTGGCAGTCAATCCATCGCTGTTTACTGCCATCCATGGTTCACTCGATGCAGGGTTCTGTCTGCCCGCCTTACGCCTGACGCTGTACAGCGACAGTGAAATCTTTGGCTGGCAACAGCGCCGGATGACGACCGAGCGCCGACGGCGCCGTGAACACGGCGCCGACGAGCGCGCGGCGTTCTTGCGCGGGCTGAAGCCTGGTGATTATGTGGTGCATATCGAACACGGCATTGCCGTCTACGAAGGATTAGTGCGGCGCAGTGTCGGCGGCATCGCGCGCGACTACCTGAACCTGCGGTATGCCGAAGGCGACCGGCTCTACGTTCCGGTCGATCAGATCGACCGCGTTTCACGCTATATCGGCGCCGGCGACGCCGAACCGCATCTCACCCGTCTCGGCACGCAGGACTGGGAACGCGCCAAGCGCAAAGCGCGCGCCGCCGTACAGGACCTGGCGGACGATCTGATTGTTCTCTACGCGCAGCGCCGCCTGGCGGAAGGGCACGCATTCAGCCCGGATACCGAGTGGCAACGCGAACTCGAAACCAGTTTCCCGTATGTCGAAACACCAGATCAACTCAAAGCGATTATTGATGTCAAGCGCGACATGGAGCAGCCGCAGCCCATGGATCGCCTGATCTGCGGCGATGTTGGGTTCGGCAAAACGGAAGTGGCGCTGCGGGCGGCGTTCAAAGCGGTGCAGGACGGGAAACAGGTGGCGGTGCTGGCGCCAACGACGGTGCTGGCGCAGCAGCACTACGACACGTTCAGCCGGCGCATGGCGGCGTTTCCGGTGCGGGTCGAGATGATTTCACGCTTTCGGTCGGCGAAAGAACAGAGCGACATTGTGCAACGCCTGGCGCGCGGCGAGATCGACATCATTATTGGGACGCATCGTCTGCTGTCGAAGGATGTGATCTTCAAGGACCTGGGATTGCTGGTGATCGATGAAGAGCAGCGGTTTGGTGTGCGTCATAAGGAACGTATCAAGCAAATGCGCACCAATGTGGATGTTATCACCCTCACCGCAACCCCGATTCCACGCACACTCCATATGGCGCTGGCTGGAATCCGTGATCTGAGCGTGATCGATACGCCGCCTGAGGATCGTATTCCGATCAAGACCTATGTGCTCCCGTATGACGAACACGTGATCCGTGAAGCCATTCTGCGTGAACTCGACCGTGGCGGACAGGTCTACTTCGTTCACAATCGGGTGCAGAGCATCTACTATGTTGCCGACCGGTTGCGCCAGGTTGTTCCGGAAGCCAGGATCGCCGTCGGGCACGGGCAGCTCGATGAGCGTCAGCTGGAGCGGGTGATGCTCGATTTCTTCACCGGCAAGGATGATGTGCTGGTCTGCACGACAATCATCGAGAGCGGGCTGGATGTGCCGAACGCTAACACGATCATCATCGACGATGCAACGAACTTTGGGCTGGCGCAGTTGTACCAGTTGCGTGGACGGGTAGGGCGCGGCACGCAGCGCGCCTATGCGTATCTGTTCTACCGGTCGGAACGTCCCGCGACACCAGAGGCGCAGGAGCGCCTGCAGGCGATCCAGGAGGCGACCGAACTCGGCGCCGGGTTCCGTATCGCAATGCGCGATCTCGAAATTCGGGGTGCGGGGAATCTGCTCGGCGCCGAGCAGAGCGGGCATATCGCCGCAGTGGGGTTCGACCTCTACTCGCGGCTGCTCGAGCAGGCTGTGCGCACACTGAAACAACGGTTGATTGCAACGAACCTGGTCTCCGACGCCAGCGCTCCGCGCATGCCCTCGACGGCGGTTACGACTGTATCACCGCCTCCGCCGCCGCGACCATCGTCGGCGCCCAGGCAACCGCCGGTCAAAGTCGACGAAAAAGTGCTTATTTCGCCGCTGGTGACGCTCGATCTGCCGCTCGACGCCTATCTGCCCGTCGATTATGTTCCTGACGATCAGGTGCGGTTGGCGGTGTATCAGCGGATGGCAGAGGCGCAGACGCCGGAAGCGGTGCACGATCTGCGCCAGGAGTTACGTGATCGGTTTGGCGAACTTCCCGAACCGGCGGAGCAGTTGCTCATCTGGCTGCGAATCAAGGCGCTTGCGCTGGCGGCAGGCGTCACCTCGGTGGTTGCGACCGACGAGGAGTTCATTGTGCGGTTGCCGGAAGGCGCCGATGGACAGCGAGCGCGGCTGGAGCGCCGTTTTGCTCGCGCCAGGGGCATTCGCATCGGTCCGCAGTTTGTGCGCATCGACCGGCGGGTGCACAACGCAGGCGGCGCTCCGGCATGGATCGAGGTGTTGTGCGACGTATTGGAGGTGTCAGGGGCGACCGGTTGAAGGTTGTGGTCGTTGCAGATGGAACGTGGGGGCAGAGCGTGGTGCGCGGCGGCAGAAGCAGCGATCTGTGTGCTCATCGGTCGTGGTGACATCCGCCCGTTTGCCGGTGATGCGGACGTTGCCAGGGTTGCCGACGGCGATGGTCTGCGCGCCGCGTGTGACCGTCACCGTCGTCCATGTCAGGGAGTGGGAGTTGGCGAAGCGTCGGGTGTGGGGGAGGGTGTCGGCGCCCCCGTCACTGTGGGCTCAGGGGTGGCGAAGGTGGGCGTGGCGGTCGGTGACGGCGTTCCGGCATCCGCTGAACCGGTGGTGGCGGTTGGCGTCGTCTCGGGAGTGGCTGTTCCAGGGGTGACCGGTTCAGGGGTTGTCGTCACGATCGTTGGCGACATGCCCGGCGTGGCGGTGACCGATGGGGTTGGGGTCGCAGGCGTTGCCGTCAGTGTCCCGGTTGGCGTCCCGGTTGGCGTTCCCGTTGGCGTCTCGGTTGGCGTTCCCGCTGGCGTCTCAGTCGGCGCCTCAGTTGGCGTCTCAGTCGGCGCCTCGGTTGGCGTCTCAGTCGGCGCCTCGGTCGGCGTTGCGGTTGGCGGGGGCGGCGGAGGTGGCGGGGGCGGCGGAGGTGGCGGGGGCGGCGGGATAAACACCGGCGCCTGAGTGGTTGGGAGCGGTGTTGGCGGTTCGGGGGTCGGTGTCTCGGTTGGTCGCGGCGTTGCTGTAAACGTCGGGGAAGGCACCGGCGTCCAGGTTGGCGGAAGAGGCGGCGTTTCCGTCAGCAGCACAGTCACCTGCGGGCGCGCCGGTTGCATCTGCCCGGCAGCGCCGAACACCCCTGCCCCAAAGAGCGCCGCAATCAGAACTGCCATCAGAATACCGGCGCCGACAGTCCCAACAATTGCCCAGCGTATGCCTTGCGGTTGGGAAGTGCGCCAGGGTATCGCAGCTGGCGGCGACGCGGTCTCCGGCGGGGACGCCTCCCTTGCGCGGATCGGTGGGGCGCCGACCGGCGTTGGCTGGGCGAAGCGCATCACGTTGTTGTCGGGGAGCGCCGCAGAAGGGGGGACGCCTGCTGCACGCGGGACGGTCGTCTGTGGCGACGCAAGGCGTGGCAGCGCCAGATCAGCAAGGTCCTGCCGTGATGCAGGGAGCAGATCATTGCGTCGGGCAACGATGCGCAACGCCTCGACGAACGCGGCGCCGCTGCCAAAGCGCTGTTCCGGACGTTTGGCGAGCGCACGCGCCAGCACAAGGTCGAGTTCCGGCGGCTCACGCGGCGCGATTGACGATGGCGGCGGCGGCGGCGACTGCACGTGCGCCATGATCAACTGCGGCGTCGCGCCAGAAAAAGGCACAACGCCAGTAATGATCTCGTAGGTGACGATTGCCAGCGAGTAGAGATCGCTGCGCCCATCGACGCGCTGCGCTGATGCCTGCTCTGGCGAGATGTACTCTGGCGTTCCCATGAAGATGCCGGTACGGGTGAGGCGCTCACCGTCCGGCGCCTGTGCAATGCCGAAGTCGGTCAGCAGAACGCGCCCTTCGATATCGATCAGAATATTGTGCGGTTTGACATCGCGGTGAACGGCGCCCTGGGCATGGGCGTGGTCGAGCGCGTCGGCGATGGGCGCGACAATGCTGATCGCCAGTGCCAGACCGAGCGCGCCGCGTTCATGAATGATGGCGTGCAGCGTTCGCCCGCGCACATATTCCATGGCGATATACCGCAGACCATTCGCTTCACCGATGTCGTACACCGGAACGATATTGGGATGGCGAAGGTTGGCGACCGTCACCGCCTCACGTTCGAAGCGCCGTTCGAACTCCGGGTCGAGCGCCAGATGGGGCGCCATCACTTTGAGCGCGACCGTGCGCTTGAGTGAGGTGTCGAATGCGCGGTACACCCGCGCCATCCCGCCGCGCCCGATCTCTTCCTGCACCAGATAACGCCCAAGGCGCTGACCAATGAGACGGGTCATTCCTGCTCCTGCATCGCGCCAGCCCTGCTTTGTGACCGGTTGTTGACGTGTCTTGTCACCAGATAGCCGCAGATGGTATAATCGCTTACAGCACCCGACGATTGTACCACATCGCGTCGGCGATACCGATAGCGCACGTGCGAAGGAAATTCGGAGGATATCCATGCAGTCGGGACCCGTACCGATCCTGATTGTCCGGCGGCAGGACGCTGCAGCATTTCAGGTCGAGTGGGATCGTCCGATCTTGACGGTAGGTCGTGACCCCGCGAACGATATTGTGATCGAACACCCGCTTGCGTCGCGTCGCCATGCGCGCTTCGAGCGCGACGAGCATGGGTATGTGATTCGTGATCTCGAGAGCACCAATGGCACATACGTCAATGGTGAGCGGATCGAAGGGGTGCATACGTTGCACAATCAGGATCGCATCTGGGTTGCCGATGCTGAGATTGTGTTCAACGACCCCGAAGCTACCCAAAAAGGACCATTGCCGCTGGAGATTCTCAAGCGTGTGCGCGCGCACGAAGAGGCGTTGCGCGTCGATAGTCGCGCCAAAGAAGTCTATATCGACGGCAAACTGCTCGATCCGCCGCTGACAGTGAAAGAGTTTCAATTGCTCGAGTTGTTGTACACCCATAAGGGTCAGGTATTGAGCAAAGACGAAATTGCCAGGAATGTGTGGGACTACGAGGTGTACGATTACAACGCCATCGACGCTCTTGTCTACCGTCTGCGCCAGCGGATCGAAGCCGATCCCGGCAACCCGCGCTTCGTCGTGACTGTTCGGGGATTCGGGTATAAACTGGTGACGCAACCAGAACAGGGATGATTGGATGGCGGCGTGGTGCATTTCCCTGGCTGGAGCACGCCATATCGTCGAAAGTATACGCGCATGATCTACACCATCACGGCGCCACGCCGGTTACGCGGCGTCGTCTCGCTTCCCGGCGACAAGTCGATTTCGCATCGTGCAGTGCTGTTGAACGCTGTGGCCACCGGTCACGCTGGAATAACGAACTTTCTCACCGGTGCCGATTGTCTGTCGACGATTGCGTGCGTTCGGGCGCTTGGCGTGCGCGTTGAACGGAATGAAGATACAGTCCATGTGTATGGTGCAGGGTTGCACAGCCTGTGTGAGCCGGTTGATGTGCTGGACTGCGGTAACTCTGGCACGACACTGCGCCTGCTGGCAGGCATGCTTGCCGGTCAGGAAGGAATGTTTGCTGTGTTGACCGGCGACGCCTCGCTCCGCTCGCGACCGCAGCAACGGATTGTTGCTCCGCTGCGCGCGCTCGGCGCCAGTCTCGACGGACGGGAGCAAGGCAATCGTGCGCCGCTGGCGATCCGTGGCGCACACCTCCACGGCGGCGCCTACGAGTTGCCGATCGCCTCGGCGCAGGTCAAGAGCGCCCTGCTTCTGGCAGCGCTGTTCGGCGATGGAACGCTCACGCTGACGGGGCGCACCGATGGGCGTGACCATACCGAACGGATGCTGGCAGCAATGGGAGCGATGATGACGGTCGACGGATCAACCATCCGCCTGACGCCGCCGGAGCGTCCTGATGCATTGCAACCGTTGTCATTGCGGGTTCCGGGCGACCCATCGTCGGCGGCATTCTGGTGGGTGGCAGCTGCGATCCATCCCGACGCCGAAGTCACCACAGCAGGAGTCTGCCTGAACCTGACACGCACCGGCGCGCTCGATGCACTCCGCGCTATGGGTGCGCAGATCGAGGTCGCACATCAGCGCGTCGAAGGCGGCGAACTGGTGGGTGATGTCACAGTGCGTTCGTCGCATTTGCGCGGCGTTGTGATCGAAGGGGCGCTCATTCCGCGCCTGATCGACGAATTGCCGGTTCTGGCGCTTGCCGCTGCATGCGCTGAAGGCGAAACGACCATCCGCGATGCGCAGGAATTGCGCGTCAAAGAAACCGACCGCATCGCAACGGTTGCGTCCGGTTTGATGGCGCTTGGCGCGGTCGTCGAGCCCACCGACGATGGCATGATCATCTCAGGCTGCGGCAACCTGCGCGGCGCCACGCTCGAGAGCCACGGCGACCATCGCCTGGCGATGACGTGGGCGATCGCCGGTCTCGTGGCGAAGGGCGAAACCGTGCTGCATGGCGCGGAAGCGGTGGAGGTGTCATACCCGGAGTTCTGGAGCGTCCTGGAGCAGGTGCGCGAATAAGTACGAGGAAAAGGCGAGAGGGATTGCACGTTGAACAGTGCACGTGGCACGCTATATACGCACCATATCGAGATCTACACGACCAGCCTGGTGATTGCCGGCGCCTATGACCTCGTCATTTACCGGCGCGTAAGCGACGCGATCAATGGCGAACAGCGCCGCTATATCACGCTGCGCGACGCGACAATTGCGCCGTTGGGGCATGCCCATACGACACAACGTCTGCCGGATTTGCTCTGCGATCGATCAGAGGCCGTGCTCGTCGCGACACTTTCTGAGTCTCCTCCGCCACCCGACTATCCGCTCGAAGAGCAGCGCCGCGAGGTTGTGCCGCTGACGGCCATGTTCTTTACGACTGCGTTTGTCGTCCGTGGCAGGTATTATGTGCGTCCAGGGTTGACGCTGGCTGAGGCGCTGGAGCGGAACACCGAGGATTTCCTGCCGCTTCGCAGCGTCCAGATCTTCCCGATTGCCGGCGGAGCGCCGATTCTGCGTGACTTTGCTGCATTAGCGCACTCCAGAATCGTCGCGCTCTATCAGGTTGCCGAACCTCCTCCCCCTACGCCGCCAGCTCCCCCTGAACCTGTGGAACCTGCACTGGCGCCGGAGGAAGGGTTAAAGGTCGGAGATTAGTGCGGCCAGGCGCCCACGGCTCGAATACCCGGGATTGTGCTTAGAGCCTATCCGAATAATGCAGGATACCGAAAAACCGCATCCTGAGTAGCGCGCAGCGCGTATCGAAGGGGCGGTTTTTCGGATAGGCTTTAATGGTTTTTTAGAAATTAATCCGGTATGCGCCTGATGCCGTCGGGCTAAAGCCCTCGGCTACCAGGGCAAAGCCCGCCTGCGCGGGCTAAGCGGGGATTATTTCCTGAAAAACCTTCAGTTGTATCTCGCCAGATAATCCGTTTCCGTGGGCGTAATACCAATTGGAATTGAACAAGCCGCATGCGCACGCTCATCAGAGCGCATCACAACGCTATCGCAGCAATCTCCAATCCAAAATCTACAATCTAAAATGGTATAAACGCCTCGGCTACTATCGGCTATGAGAATGGTGGGCGTTGTCCGGTTGGGGCACGGCGGCGCCGTGCCCCGACAGGGTTCTCCCCTGACGCGCAGGCGTCTCAGCAGAATGCACGTTGTGCGTGATCGAAGAGCGCCATAGCCGCCGGGTGCGCCACCGCCGCTCAACCGCGACGCGCCGCTTCAGCAGAGCGGCAACGCCGCGCTGAGCTTCGATGGGATCAATGATGGCGCACGGCGGGCCGCAATCCCAGTGTCGCATGACACCTTTACCATCGAGGTGTGGATCAATCTGGCGAGCGCCAATCACAATGGGCGATCTTTCTGGACCATCATCCTTCGCGCCTTGTGCGTCCCTCAACGTCGTGCAAGAAAATCGCGCACGACCTCCAGATACCGCTCAAACTGATCACGGCGAATACTGTGCCCGGCGCCGGTGATGTGCGCAATCTGGAGATGCGGAATGAGGCGCCGGAGCGTGCGCGCGTGTTCTGGCGTCACCAGCGCGCCACGTGCGGGATCACCGGTGATCAGGAGCGTCGGGCAGGTCACCTGCCGCAGGATGGTCTGCCAGTCAATCTCTGTCGGTGCGCTGCGGTTGATAACATTGAGACTCAGGCGATGTTTGGCATCCGCCCACGGACCGAGTTCATCGTCTGACCACGTCGGTGTTGCGGTGCGTTGGGCGGCGATCAATTCGTCGCGGGTCTGGCGCTTCAATTGGAGGACCCAGGCGCGCATCCCTGCCCAGCGATCCTCATCGGCAGAAGCAGCGCTCAGGGTCGCGCTATCCCACCACGGCGGCGGATCTTCCAGGAGAAGCACACCCGCCAGGTCGGGATACGTTCCTGCCAGTGTCAGCGCCGTGATGGCGCCCATCGAATGTCCCAGAATGGAAGGACGATTGAGATCAAGCGTGGTGATCACTCCTGCGAGATCGCTCGCATGCTCGAGCGGACCGTAGCCGTTCTCCGGTGCATCAGAGCGACCATGACCGCGCGCGTCGACCATGATGACGTCGAACTGCGCCTCGAGCGCGTGTGTCACCGGCGTCCAGCACAAGCCATCGTCGGAAAAGCCGTGCGCCAGGACGAGGGGCGGCTTTGCGCCGCCGGTGCGCGTGTAGTGGATCGTTAGCCCGTTGACTCGAACATCGCCGGTGTGCCAGTGTTTCATTGATCGCTCCAGTTGAGATACAGGTGGCGACATCGCCGCGATACCAGGCGATAATAGTAGCACAAATGCCGCACTTGAACATATGCGAACATGTGTACTGAAAATGCTTGCCATTATCGACACGAAAGCCTTGACGCTTCGCCTGACGCTGCATCCATGGGTTTGCGCGCCAGTGTGGGAAACATGTGTGGGATAATGTGGGATAATGTGGGATATGTTTGGGATAGTGTGTGTAAGAAATAGCCTGACGTATGACACAGCAGGTACGCATCGCCCATCTCTACCCTGACCATATGAACATCTACGGCGACCGCGGCAACGTGATCGCGCTTCAGCAGCGCTGTCGCTGGCGCGGGATCGCCTGCGAGGTCGTTCCGGTCGGTCCTGGCGCGACGGTAGACTGGGCTGGCATCGACATCGTTTTCTTTGGCGGCGGGCAGGACAGCGGGCAGGCATTGATTGCAGAAGATTTCGTGGAGCGGCAAGGACCGGCGCTGCGAGCGGCAATCGATGATGGGCTCGTGATGCTGGCGATCTGTGGCGGGTATCAGTTGCTGGGGCATTACTTCCTGACGCACACTGGCCAACGATTGCCCGGCATCGGTGCGCTCGACGTCTACACAGTCGGCGGGAAGGAACGATTGATCGGCAATGTTGTCGTTGAAACAAACCCAGACCTTTCTGGTCAGGCGTTCCGGCTCGTTGGATTCGAGAATCACTCCGGGCGAACGTATCTCGGTGCAGGCGCTCGTCCGCTGGGTCGCGTGCTCGTCGGGCGCGGCAATAACGGTGAGGACGGAATGGAAGGCGCCGTGTACCGCAACGCGATCGGTTGCTACCTGCACGGCTCGCTGTTACCGAAGAATCCGCAACTCGCCGATCACCTGATTGCAACGGCGCTTCGGCGACGGTACGGCGATGTCGGGCGTGTTGCGCCACTCGATGATGCGCTCGAACTGAGGGCGCAGCGCGTAATGGTCGAACGGATGCTGCGCGTGAGGCGGTGAAGAGCCTGTCGTCTCATCAGATCAGATGTGCTGTCCATTGCCATTCAGCGACGTTCCTGCACCACGTCTCGTCGGCGCAGCGCGCTGGTCGTCGCCCCTGACAAGGACGCCGATTGCATCTTCGAGGCTGGCATAGGTGCGAAATGCGCGCAGATCGACCCCAAGCCCCACGATCGTTTGCGCCACCTCGGCGCGCAAACCAACCAGCCACGACTCGGCGCCGAGCAACCGCACAGCTGCAGCGGTGTGCAGGAGCGCCTGCGCTGTCGCCGTGTCAAGCATGGTAATGCCGGTCACATCGAAAATGACCACCTTTGCACGACGCTGATCGACAGCACGCAGAGCCGTGTCACTCAGCTCTGCAATGCGGCGGGTATCGAAGGCGCCGATCAGCGGCAGCACCAGCACGCCGGGCAGCACCGGCAAAGCGGGGGCGCTGAGTGCGCGCACGGTTTCCTGAGATGCGCGCAGCTCGGCGATCGTCTGCTGGAGCGATGCGGTTCGTTCCGCGACTGTCTGCTCGAGTGACGCGCGGAGCGTTTCAAGTTCGCGCTCGCGTTCGTGCGCCTGATTGAGCGCTTCCTGTAACACGCCGCCAAAACGATCAAGAATCAAACCGATCACGACGGCGACCAGGGTAAATCCAGAGATGAGCACGAACGGTCCGGCGGAGGGCAAATGAATGAAACCGAACCACTGGGGCAGGTAGATCGATCCCAGGGTGGTGAATGCAACACTGGCAATGATCGCGCCACATGTGATCCACAGCGCCTGTCGTTTCATCGTCAGCCCGACAAGCACCAGCGGCGCCATTAAGCCCGGCAAGGTATACTGCGCATGCTGCTGTGTACCGAAAGCCGTCATCGCTCCGGTGATGGCGAGCACCAGCGTGGCTGTAACTGTCACTGCCGCTGCGCGAAAGAAACCACGCCGCAACACCCACCATGCTGCCCCAACTCCGATCAGAACGGCAGCATACACCGTAAGGGCAGTGATCAAACTTTCGGTTGTCTGGTTAGAGACCGGAGCGAGTGCGATCCCTGCGAGAACGCCGCCGATAAGGACGATAAACATTGCCTGCAACAGGCGAGCCTGGCGCTGAAGGAGTGGGGTGTCATACGGCAGACGGTTGAGCCACTGCTGGAAATCTGCTGCCATAAGTGCTGCTCCTTTGCGAACGTAGATTGGTGAAAGGCATATACACGCGCGTGCGAGTCGTAATTTCCTGTAAGTATACTGACATCACCGATCATTGTGAAGATCAAAATCCGTACAATCTTGCAATCATTGGGATCAGCGGTTTGACGTTCCCTCTGCTGCGCGCTACCATGCGGTCGCTGCCATAGACTGGGAAGGAAGCGAATGATGCCTCAGAAATACGACTACGATGCGATCATCGTCGGCGGCGGGCACAACGGCCTGGCATGCGCCGGGTATCTGCAGCGCGCCGGTTTGCGCACCCTGGTGCTCGAACGGCGCCCGATCGTCGGCGGCGCCGTCTGCACCGAAGAGGTTATCCCCGGCTATCGGATCGATGTCGGGTCGTCGGCGCATATTATGATCCATCTGACCCCCGTGATCCGCGATCTTGAACTCGAACGCCATGGTCTCGAATACTGCGACATGGACCCGTATGCGTTCTACCCCATTCCCGACGGCTCAGGCGCGATTGCGCTTTATCGCGATGTCGATCGGACCTGCGAGTCGATCGCGCGCGTATCGCCGCGCGATGCCGAGGCGTATCGGCGATTCATCGATTTCTGGCGCCCGATCAACGAAGCGGTGTTTGAAACATTTCTCAACCCGCCGACAGTGACCGGTCTGTTCGGCAGTATGGTTAAAGCGCAATTGAAGACCGGGCAATTGAACGGAACGCTCGAAACGGTGCGTCGTCTGTTCACGTCGTATGGACAACTGATCGTCGAGCAGTTTAAAAGTGAACCGGTTCGCGCATTTATGGCATGGCTTGGCGCTCAATCCGGACCGCCGCCCGATGAGATCGGCTCCGGCGACCATTTTGGCTGGTATGCCATGATGCATCTCAGCGGCGCGAAGCATCCCAAAGGCGGGAGCGGGATGTTGACCCAGGCAATGGCGCGTTCGCTGGTGGCTTCCGGCGGTGAGGTGCGTCTTGATGCGCCGGTGAAACGCATTCTGGTCCAGGGCGGACGGGTGCAGGGGGTCGAGGTGCAGAGCGGCGACCGCATCAGTGCGCCACTGGTGGTGTCGAATGCCCATGTGGTCACCACCATGCTCGATCTGGTCGGCGCCGACCATCTGCCGCCAGGGCTGGCAGAACGGGTGCGGAACATTCGCGTGGGGAATGGATTTGGGATGACGGTGCGCTGTGCTGCTGAGGAGTTGCCAGACTATCCCGGTGCGCCGTCGGGCGGCAGGCCGCACTGGAGTCATCACGGTTTGCAGATGCTCTGCCCGTCGCTGCAGTACCTGCGCAACGCCTTTGCCGATTATCAACGCGGGTTGCCATCGCGTGAGCCGGCGGTGATCAGCATGACCTTCTCCGCCATCGATCCGACCGTCGCGCCGGAGGGGAAGCATACGGTCTTTCTCTGGTCGCAGTACTTCCCCTACGAACTGGCTGATGGTCGCCACTGGGACGATATTCGCGAGGAGGTGGCAGACAGTATTCTCGAAGTGCTCTATCGCCATGCGCCGAACATGCGTGGCAAGATCATCGACCGCTTCATTCAGTCGCCACTCGATATCGAACGACGGCTGGGGTTGTTGCGCGGCAATGTCATGCATGTCGAGATGTCGTTCGATCAGATGTTCTTCTTTCGACCGTTGCCGGAGCTGGCACGGTATCGTACACCGATCCGCGGTCTGTATCTTACCGGCGCAAGCACGCATCCCGGCGGCGGCGTCTTTGCCGCGAGCGGATACAATACCGCGCGCGTCGTCATTGGCGATCTGCGCCGCGAACGGATGATCTGGGCTGGGGCAGCGCTGGCTGCCGGTGGCGTCGGGTGGCTGGCAGCGCGGCGCTGGCGTTCGTCGGGGCAGGTGTAATACCATTTTAAATTATAGATTTTGGATTGGAGATTGCTGCGATAGCGTTGTGATGCGCTCTGATGAGCGTGCACATGCAGCTTGTTCAATTCCAATTGGTGTAATCGTCCAGGAAGGGAATCGATCGCAGTCTTTTACCGATTGACATCCCGTCATGCCCGAATGTATACTCTGAGGTGAACAGATCTGCCGGGTGTGCGGACATCTCGCCCCCAGTTTCAGGACTGTTTTCATTACGGCGTTGTGCACCCCGCGAACATGGTCTGATGTAAACGTAGCCGGCAGGCGATGATACAAAGGTGTGGTTCGCAGTTGCACGATGGACATTCTGAAGCCGTTCGTTCTCGAAAATCAGGCCTGTAAATGCGAGGTGTCGAATGACTGCACCAGATCTCGAACAGACGCGAGCGCAGATCGGTCATCATCTGCAGTTCCTGGGATACGAGGTCAGCGCGGATGGGAAGACGGTCGTGGCGCGCCACCCGACCAAACCGAATATCATTATTCAGGCGTTCAACGAGGGAGTTCTGTTTACCTCGATCTACGGCTGCGAAGAAGCTGCATCACTCGACCGCGCCGGCTTTCTGGAGTTTATCAATGCAGCAAACAGCAATGCCACCATATCCCGCTACTACGCAGGATCAAACAACAATTTCTTTCTGGAAGCCTGGTACGCCGGCGCCTACCGGCAGGTCGATTTTGCGCGCTTTGTGAGCCTGTGGGAGATGGATTTCGAGCGCCTCAAACAGGCGCCTGGGATTTCAATGTATCTCCAGTGATTGTCTCAACTCAGTTCGAGGCGTGTTGCGCCGCTTCGATCAGCGATCGGTAGAGACGCTCCACCTGCCCGGCAACGATCGCAGGTGCGAAGCGGTGCGCTGCAAGGCGGCGCGCTCCATTGCCGAGCGCCGCGCGCTCGGCGGGTCGTTCGAGCAGTTCTGCCAGACGACGCGCAAAACCAGGCGCCGTTGCTGCCAGTGCGCCGCTTTCACCGTCGATAATGATATCGGGCGTGCCGCCGGTGGGCATCGCCAGGATCGGCGCGCCGCACGCGCACGCTTCGAGCAAGACGCGGCTCAATGGCTCGCCCCACGCCGATGGGAAGAGCAGCAGATCACATCGCGCCATCAGGCGCAGCACCTCGTCGTGATTGATCCAGTCGAGAAATCTTACCTGCACCTGCGCAGCGCGCGCTGCGTGTTCCAGCGCCTCCCGTAGCGGTCCGTTCCCTGCCACCACGAGCGTGTGGTTCCGGAGTGCGGCGCTTGCCTGGCGGACGATGTCGCTCAGCAGATGGGCGCCTTTGTTGCGTTCGAGTTTGCCGACATAGAGAACGAATCGCTCGTCAGGCGGAATGACGGCGGGCGGTGTGGCAATGAGAGCGTCGATCGCCGCCAGATCGACAATATTCGGGATGATGTGCAATCGTTGAGGTTCCACCAGGTCTGCCAGGCGTCCGGCTATATAGCGGCTTCCGGCAATCACGGCGGCTGCCTGGCGCAGTGCTGCACGGCGGCGTGCAAGATGCCTCAGCATGTAGGGAATGGCGGGCAATGCTGCTGCACCGGGCAGAGGACCTAACCGCGCCGGCAGGTCGGTCGCCAGTGATGCCCACGTCTGACGCGGATAGGGCACCAGGTTACCGTGCAATCCTGTGGCAAAATAATCCCAGGGCCAGTGATCGCGCACCGTGATGACCACCGGCGCGCCAAGGCGCCGTCCAGCCATGATAGCGGCAGGTGCAACCTGAACGTGCTGGGCATGGATGATGGTGGGTCGCGAAGGGAAAGCGCCTGATATTCCCGCCTCGACAATGATGGACGCCAGACGCGCCCACAGCCATTCGTTACGTGCATAGTTGCGTATAAAGGGAATACGTGGCGCGCGGTAACCGAACGACAGTGTCGGCACGCCGAGCGTTTCGCTGGTGCTGGCAGCGCCCTGCCCTTCACACGGAACAATCGCAGTCGCCTGATGACCGCGCGCGATCAACGCCAGTGCCAGCGCGTGTGCGCTCCAGCCGGCGCCGCCGCAGCGCGGGGGGAACACATCGGTTGGGAGCAGGATGTTCATCAACACGTGCAACGTCCATCCGCAATCTCTCGCATGACTCGTTCCAGTTCCTCGCAGTGCCGCGCCCACGAAAAGTGCGCCGCAACGCGCTCGCGTCCGCGCGCTCCCATAGCGCGCGCTTCGTCGGGGTGGTCGAGCAGGTATGCAATTGCCGCCGCCAGCGCGTCGGTGTCGCCTTCGGGGTAGAGCAACCCTTCGATGCCATGGCGCACAATCTGATTGAGCGGCGGGACATCAATTGTTACCACGGGTAGTGCTGCAGCCATATACTCGAACACTTTCAACGGCGACCAGAAGAACCCGGCGGCGCGCAGCGCCGGATGCGCTGCCGTATTGAAGGGCGCCACCGCAACCGATGCCCGCGCCAGCAGAGCAGGCACATCATCATGCGGCACAGCGCCGGTGAAGGTGAACCGTTCGCGCCAGCGCGCCGCCAGACGTTCTGCCGCGGCGCGTTGCGGGCCATCACCAACGAACAGGAAATGACACGCGCGCCCCTGCCTGGCCAGTGCGCTGCCTGCGCGCACAATGTCGAGTGCGCCATGCCAGGCGCGGAATGAGCCCAGAAACACGACCATCCCTTGTGTCTGCGCAGCATCGATCGATGAACGATCCACAGCGAAACGTTCCACATTGGCGCCCCACGGCAGTTCGACAATCTGGGCGCGCGGGATGTCGGGCGGAACCGTCGTATGCAGCGGCGTTACGATGCGGTTTGCCATGCGACACTGCGCCGTCGCCCAGCGGCGCATCGGTCCGCCAAGCATATCATCGAGGCGTCGTTTCAGCACGTCCGGGGGGTCGATAATCAATGCATTGACCTCGAGGATCGAAGGAATGCCGAACCGTCTGGCTGCCAGCATGCCCGCGCCGGCGAAATTGTAGTACCGCTCCATAACGATGTCGGGTGCGACAGCGCGCACCAGGCGCATCATCACCGGAGCGGCGAGCAGACTCAGGGTTTTGGGAATATCGATGTGGTGCAGGCGCACATTACCGAAGCGGGAGGAAAGCGGGCGCGCCAGCGAAGCGATGTCCCATGCATTTGAGCGGGAACATGCAACGATATCGACCGTATGGCCGCGCTGTGCAAGCCCGCATGCGACTTCGAGCGTATGGATTGAGCCGCCAAGCGTGCCGGGAACAGGAATGCCACTGGCGACGTAGAGGATCTTCACAGGCGCTCGTAGCGTTCGAGGTCGAGCGTGATCGAGAGCGTTCCAGGCGCTGCGCCGCGTACCAGATCCAGCGCGCGATCGACAGCTGCATCTTCCACGCCAACCAGCAGCGTCGTTCTCCCTTTGCGGAGGAAACCGCCGGTCGATGCCAGCCGGGTGACGCGAAACCCCTGCTCGACCAGCGTATCGACGGTCGCGTCCGCGACACTATCATCGGTCACGAAGATCAGCAACTTCATGGGCGCTCCTTGGTCTGAATGCCAGTGTAGCGAGCATTATACCAGATTAGACTGCCTGTGCATCATTGTGGCGACGCGCGCACATATTTGACAATCATGGCGCTCGTTGCTATACTCCTGAGTCGTTTTTGTGCGGGCGTCGAAGAAGCATGCCCATTCGTCGTTGTCTGTCGCAACGTCAAAGAAGGCGCGCGGCAGTCAATTGCTTGAGCAAACCCCTTCGTCAGGAGGAGCGCTTGAATACCCTTGATGATATGAAGAAGCGAATCGCGCTGGTTTTTCCAGGGCAGGGGTCGCAATACGTCGGTATGGGCAAAGAGTTGTGCGAGGCGTCGCCTGCTGCGCGTCGGGTCTTCGAGAAGGCGGATCAGGTGCTGGGTTTCGAACTCTCCAGACTGTGCTTCGAAGGTCCTCAGGAAGAACTCGACGATACAATCAACGCGCAGCCGGCGATTCTGACGGTGAGTGTTGCGTGCCTCGAGGCGCTCAAGGAGCGTTTTGGTCCTTTCGGGTACCTGGGCGCGCCTTCTCTTGTCGCCGGTCACAGCCTCGGTGAGTTTACTGCGCTTGTTGCTGCTGGCGTGCTCGACTTCGAAGATGCGCTCAAACTGGTGCGTGAACGAGGGCGGTTGATGAAGGAAAGCGGCGAGCAGCGACCCGGCGGGATGGCTGCAGTGGTCGGACTCGATGACAAGACCCTGGAAGAGGTCGTGCAGGAAGCGCAAACGGAAGGCATTGTCGCAGTCGCGAACGCCAATTCCCCAGGGCAGACGGTCATTTCTGGCGAGCAGCGTGCATTGCAGCGAGCGATGGAACTGGCAAAAGCGCGAGGCGCCAGGCTGGTTCAGCGCCTGCAGGTCAGCATCGCGGCGCACTCGCCGTTGATGCAGAGCGCCTCGGCGCGGTTCGATGAACTCCTGGACCGGTTTCAGTTGCGTCCGCCTCAGATTCCGCTGATTGCCAACATTAGCGGACGGGCGCTGACGACCGTGGAAGAACTGCGGCACGAACTCTCGCAACAGTTGACGCGACCGGTGCAGTGGACGCACTCGGTTCAGGAAATGGTGTCCCATGGCGTCGATACCATCGTTGAGGTCGGTCCACGCCAGGTGCTGTCGGGGTTGATCAAGCGCATCACACCACATGCCAAACCAGTGCCGCTGACCGATGCCGAGGTGGCCCGGCTGGTGGCGCAAACAGAAAGCCAGGAGGAAGGCTCCGGCATCTGATGTGGATGCGGTGCGCCTGATCGGGCGAGTGTCGCGTAGACGGCCTGGTTGCCGCTACGTGACGGGAGAGGCTCTGCCATGAGTGACGGGCAGCGAGTCGTTGTGACCGGTTTGGGTGCGGTAACGCCGTGTGGCAACACTGTTTCATCAATGTGGGAAGCGCTCCTTGCCGGACGTAGCGGGATTGGTTCGATTACCCGCTTCGATGCTTCCGGTTTTACGATCCGGATTGCCGGCGAGGTGCGCGGTTTTACGCTCGATCCGGCTGTTGATGCGCGTGAAGCCCGCCGGATGCCGCTCTATGTGCGGTATGCGCTCAATGCCGTGCTCGAAGCGGTGCGCGATGCGCGTCTCGATATGGCGCGCGAAGACCCGGAGCAGGTTGGGGTGGTGTTCGGTAGCGGCGCCGGCGGTCTTGACCTGATCTTCGATAATCACGATGTACTCCGCGAACGCGGTCCCCGGCGCGTGTCTCCGACTCTGATCGCCAATATGATCCCGGACTCGGCCAGCGGCTACATTGCGATTCAGCTGGGGGCGCAGGGTCCGAATATGGCGGTTGTCGCGGCCTGCTCCACCGGCGGGCACAACGTGGGAGAGGCGTATGAACTGATCCGTCGGGGTGATGCCGCTGTTGTGATTGCAGGCGGGAGCGAGGCCCCGATCCATCCGACGATTGTAGCGTCGTTCTCGAATATGCGCGGCCTGGCGGAGGATAACCTCAACCCCGAACGCGCCTGTAAACCGTTCGATGCCCGTCGCGACGGGTTCATTCTTTCGGAAGGGGCCGGCGCGCTGGTGCTCGAAAGCCTCGATCATGCGCTGGCGCGCGGCGCGCCGATTGTGGCGGAAATCGTCGGTTACGGTAATAGTTGTGATGCCGGCGATATGATCGCCGCCGATGACCAGGGGCGCGGTGCGGCGCGCGCGATGGCAATGGCGGTGCGCAAATCCGGTCTTTCACCCGATGCAGTGGAGTATATCAATGCCCACGGCACCGGGACGCCGCTCAACGATCTTGCCGAAACGCGCGCGATCAAGTCGGTGTTTGGCGATCATGCGTATCGCCTGGCGATCAGTTCTACCAAATCAATGCTCGGCCATATGATGGGCGCAGCCGGCGCCGTCGAGGCGCTGATCTGTGCGCTGGTCGTTCGCGATGGGCGCATTCCGCCGACCATCAACCTCGAAGAGCCCGACCCCGACTGCGACCTGGATTATACGCCGAATGTGGCGCGTACTGCCGATGTGCGCGTGGCGCTGTCCAATTCGATTGGATTGGGCGGGCATAACTCGGCGCTGCTTATGCGGCGCTTCGAGGGATAGGAGTGGTCAGCCATTCCCGATTGCCAGGTTGTGTTCCGGGCACCAGCCATCATACCCGCCGACGCTCACAAAACGCCAGCGCGTCCCCTCGGCGTCGACCGGATCGCGATCGAGCAGGGTCACTTCCAGCCCATCACTGAGCGGAATCGGTTGGGTGGGCGCGCGGAAACTCGGCGTCGTGCGCAGCCACCCCGGTCCGCCAGGCGGCAGGTTGACAATCCGCGCTTTTTGGGGCGTGGGCGTGTTGGTTGGCGGCGGCGCGATCGCTGCAGAAAGCGCAGTCGGCGGTGCGCTGGAAATCGCAGGAGCTGCAGGCGTCAATTGTTGCACCCCGATGACGGCCAGTGCGATCAGAAACAGCACGGCGACAGCTGCCAGCGCTACCCGGAACGAGCCACTTTCCGGTATCAGTCCTGCCTGGCGTGCTTTCCGCGCCTCGGCGCGCGCGTGAAACCCGGCCTCTGTCGTCGCAGCTGGTCGAGCAGTTGCAGTTGCGCCGACAGTCGCGCGATGGGCGCCGGTCGGCGTGCGGCGTGCGGCAGTGTCGCGCGGAGCAGCGGATGACGACAAACCACAGAGATCGGCGACGAATTCGCCGTAGGCGGCGACACTGCGCGCGCTGCCGGCAAACCCTTCACCATGGGCGAATCCGGTGCGCACCCGATTGATTTCGAGCACGCGATCACGCTGCTTCTCGGTCAGCAGTCCGACGCGCTGCGCTAGGGTTGCACGCATCAGCCACGTCATCGTTCCTTCGTCGATTGCCTTGCGTTCCGCGTCGCTCAACAGCGGGCTGCGGCGCAGTTCGGCATCCAGGTAGTCCGATAGTGCGCTGTGGAACGCCAGCAACGCTGCACCGAGCAGGTCGCTGTCCTCACCGGCGCGCTGCACCAGGTCAAAGCCGCGTCGTACTTTGTCTTCGACACGTGTCACTGTGATTCTCCTGACACCAACGCCCTTCGTCTCTACTGATGTCATTGTAGCAGTGCAGAGGGTGCAGCAAGACCCGCTGCAAAACGTTTGCCCTTTCACCATGTCGCGTCTGCGAACAGCGCCCCAACCGGTCATGTCTGCGTGTTATGCGCATCGTCCAGGCAGGCGCACGACTGTGCGCCCTGCATTCGTCCTGGAAGTTAATCATAGCACACATGTTCTTTTTCGGCAACAGGGGTATGATCATCGAATGACATCGACGCCGCCCATGTACGGACGCAACGCTTCGGGGACGACGATGCTGCCATCAGCCTGCTGGTAGTTCTCCATGACCGCGATCAGGGTGCGCGGCAGGCCCAACCCCGAGCCATTCAGTGTATGGACGTACTCCGGACGCGCTCCCGGCGCTGGACGGTAGCGAATGTTTGCGGCACGCGCCTGAAACGCCTCGACATTCGAGCAGGAACTGACTTCGAGCCATTCGCCCTGCCCCGGCGCCCACACCTCGATATCGTAGGTGCGCGTTGCAGCGAATCCGAGGTCGCCGGTGCAGAGTTCCTTTGTGCGGAAGGGCAATCCCAGCCGGCGGCAGGTCTCTTCCGCATCGGCGCGCAATTTTTCGAGTTCGTCGTAACTCGTCTCAGGACGGACGAACATATACATTTCGACTTTGTCGAACTGATGCCCGCGTTTAATGCCGCGCACATCGCGACCGGCGCTCATTTTTTCACGGCGGAAGCAGGGCGTGTAGGCGCAATAGCGCAGCGGCAACTGATCCGCCTCCAGAATCTCGTCGCGGTGCAGATTGGTCACCGGCACCTCGGCAGTTGGCACCAGCCACAGGTCATCCTCAACATCGCGGTACAGATTGTCGCGAAACTTGGGTAACTGACGCGCTCCCCACATACACTGCTCTTTGACCACGAACGGCGGATAGACCTCGGTGTACCCCTGTTGCAGGTGCAGATCGAGCATCCACTGGATGAGCGCGCGTTGCAATCGCGCTCCCAGCCCTTTGAGCACATAGAAGCGCGAACCAGACAGTTTGACGCCGCGCTCGAAATCGATGAGATCGAGGGCTTCCCCCAGTTCCCAGTGTGGTTTAGGGGTGAAATCGAAGGTGCGCGGTTCGCCTTCCTGCGCAACGACCACATTGCAGGTCTCGTCCGGTCCATCGGGAACTGCCGGGTGCGGCAGGTTGCGCAGTTCCATCAGCGCCGCGTGCTGTTGTTCTTCAACCGCTGCGAGTTCGCGGTCGAGCGCGGCGATGCGATCACCGACCGCACGCATCTCGGCGATCTTCGCTTCACGCTCGACCGCATCGTTCATCCTGCCGATCTCTTTCGAGACCGCGTTGCGCAGCGCTTTCAGTTGCTCCACGTCACGAAGCAGCGCACGGCGGCGTTCGTCATATGCCAGCACAGCGTCAACCTGCGCCGGATCGACGCCTGCCCGTCCGAGCGCTGCTTTGACCATGTCGGGTTGCTCGCGGATCAATCGAATGTCCAGCATGGGTGATTCCTTTCAGAGCAGCACATAGCTCCACGAGACCATCATACCGTTTTTGTACGGCGCGACGCCGAAGAACATGCGGTTGTCGCGTGCGAAGACCATATCGATCCAGAGCCGGTCGCTGTCCCACAGATTGAGTTCGTGGAGACGCGCCACCGGCACCCATTCCAGATCGCCTTCCGGGTTTCTGGTGAAAGGCGTTCCGCTCCAGCGGTCGATACGAAAGACAAAGGCAAACCAGTCCTCTTCATTCTTGCCGAAACCGGGCCAGTTGAGTGTCCCGCGCAGCACCATGTCTTCCACTTCGATGCCGGCTTCCTCGCGGATCTCACGCTTCATGCCGCTCACCACATCTTCGTGCGAGTCGAGTTTGCCTCCTAGACCATTGTACTTCCCATAGTGCACATCGTCGGGGCGCGCGTTGCGATGCACCATCAGCACCGAGGCGCCGTCCGGCGACATGACGTACCCGAGTGTTGCCAGAATGGGTGTGTATGCAGGCATATGCGTTGCGTGCATTCCTTTCAAGAGCGTGCATCTATGTCACCACAGCGCCGAAACCCCTGCGGCGCCGGACAGGTATTCGTCAATTCGGCGGCGCGATCCGGGGTCGATACCGTCGGGCAGGTCATCGAATGGAAAAAAGCGCGCGTCGGCAATCTCGATCGAACGCGAACGCGACGGACCTGGCTCGCTCTGCGCCGTGAACACAAAGACGACGATATAATTGACATAATTAAAGTGAAAGGCGTCATAGACGCCGAGCACCCGCTGCAACCGGGCGGGCACGCCGGACTCCTCGTAGATCTCGCGGCGCGCGGCTTCTTCGAGCCGCTCGTGGGGATCGACCGCGCCGCCCGGCAACCCCCACGGCGTTGCGCCGCCACGATGACGCACCAGCAGCACCTGTTCGTCGCGCACCACCAGGGCGCGTACGCCCAGCAGCGAAGGACGGGCGATGTGCCAGAGCGCGCCGCGCGCGGCGTGCGCCAGGCGATAGATCAGCGCGAGTGCGCCATTCACAATCTGCTGCATGGTACGATCAATAAAAAATCTCCACGTCCTTGAAGGACGAGGAGTTCTTTCCCCCGTGATGCCACCTTCATTCGCCGCGTCCGCCCGACGCGACCTCGTTGCCCTGCGCGTTAACGGGCGCACCCGGCGCTGGTTCGAGCGGGCGAACAGGTCTGCCCCTTTTCCCAGGCGACTCAGGAGGGGATTCGGCAGCCACCAGACAACCGCCTCACACCAGCCGGCGGCTCTCTGTATGCTGATGAGTGCCTACGTCGTCTCCATCACTGTCATTAGCGGTATTATACCAGCCCTGCAGCGAGGATGCAATGCTGATGCGCAGAACACGCACTAATATCATTTTAGATTTTAGATTTTGGAGTATTACGCCTGGCATCACAGAGCCTGAAACCGCATATGGCAATGCGGTATTATCAACGATAACCGGTATAAGAGCCTGTCCGAAGAACCCAGGATGCCGAAAAACCGCCCCTTCGATGCGCGCTGCGCGCTGCTCAGGATGCAGTTTTTCGGATAGGCACTAATATGCAACGGCGCATCCGTCTTTGCGCGGATCGGAACCGGCGTGTCGCACCCCTGCTTCATCCACGACGATAATCTGCCCGCTGCCGAAGCCAAACATGCCCTGACGATCAACAACACGATGACCACGTGCTGCAAGCGCCGCTGCGATCGCCGGATCATGTTCCAACGCCACGGCATCCTGGCTGAGGTAGGGGTCGATCAACTCGAAGCGCGGTGCATCGAGCGCTTCCTGCGGGTTCATTCCGAAGTCGATCATATTCACCAGCATCTGCACATGCCCCTGCGGTTGCATAAACCCGCCCATGACGCCAAAACTGGCCCACAGCCGGTCGCCGCGCGTGACCATGCAGGGGATGATCGTGTGGTACGGACGTTTGCCCGGCGCAACACAGTTCGGATGGTCTGGATCGAGCACAAAACCGGCGCCGCGATTTTGCAGGCAGATGCCGGTATTGCCCGCCACCACGCCCGAACCGAACCCCATGTACAGGCTGTTGATGAATGAGACGGCGTTTCCTTCAGCATCGACCGCCGTGACATAGACGGTATCGTGCCCGCCAGGAAGGGGGCTGGCGCGGACTGATGACAGCGCGCGCTGCGGGTCGATCCGCGCGCGCTGCTCGTCGGCGTGTGCTGCGGAGAGGAGCCGGTCGATCGGAACGTGAACATGCGCCGGATCGGCGACATATGCAGCTGCATCGGCAAATGCCAGCCGTAATGCCTCAATCTGCAGGTGGAGCGCATCCGGCGCGGCGGGCGCCAGCGCCGCCATATCGAACCCTTCGAGGATGTTCAGCGCCATGAGCGCCGTGATGCCCTGCCCGTTCGGTGGACACTCGTAGATGGTGTATCCACGATAGGTGATGCTGATTGGCGTTTCCCAGGTCGAACGGTGCGCTGCCAGGTCATCAAGGGTCAGGACGCCGCCGTCGCGTGTGCTGGTTGCTGCAATCGCCGCTGCGATCGAACCATGGTAGAACGCATCACGTCCGCCTTCGGCGATCAGGCGCAGCGAGCGCGCCAGTCCCGGCTGGCGGACCAGTTCGCCGGCACGCGGGGCGCGCCCGTGAGGCAAATAGGTGCGCGCCGTATCAGGGTGAGCGGCGAGTTTGGGTTCTGCCAGCGCCCAGCCGCGCGCAATGATTTCACTCACCGGGAAGCCGTTTTCGGCATAGTCGATAGCGGGTGCGAGCACCTGTGAGAGCGGCAAGCGACCATGCGCCGCCAGCAGTTCGACCCACGCATCCACTGCACCGGGAACTGTCACAGGCAGCATACCGGTCAGCGGGATGCTGGTCAATCCACGTTCGGCGAATGTGTCGCACGATAGTGCTGCAGGTGCGCGTCCGCTGCCGTTGAGTGCGCGCACTGTGCGCGATTGCGCGTCATACACCAGCGCAAACACATCACCGCCAATGCCGGTGCTCATCGGTTCGACGACATTGAGCGCAGCAGCAGCGGCAACAACTGCATCCGCAGCGCTCCCGCCCTCCAGCAGCATCCGCAGACCTGCCTGAGCCGCTAGCGGTTGACTGGTGGCCACAACGCCGCGATGCGTCATGACCACAGAACGTCGTGAACGGAAACGCGCACCGGCGAGCGGCGCAAGATCAGCGTGCGACATAGGCGCTCCTTCGGTAGATGACAAAACAGAAACTTGACAACCGGTTTCTAACCTCTGCTATAATAGTTCGTAGTTCCCAAAACAACAAGTGGCGCTCTCGTTTCGATCCATCGGTTCAGCCCCGTCAGCAGCAGGGGAGGGTTGTGGCATGAGTCGTACTGGCGTTCGTGTCGTCAAAGCATCAATACGAGTGCAGCGTCCGGTTGGAGTGGCGATACTTGCGAGCATAGGGGTCGTCGTGGGCATTGTTCTTGCGTTGCTTTTGGTGGCGCTGATCGCATACAAAGCGGCGCTTGGCGTTCCACTGGCAATGCAGGTGATCGATATAGCGTTCGCAATTGTTGTGCCGTTTACGATAGTCTGGTTTTTCTGGGGGTTGTGGGAGGTTTTGCAGAGCGCCTGGTGGTCGCATGTGATTGGCGGTCCGCTGGCGGTAGCAGGGTTGGCGGTGGCGTTTGCGTGGCGCGGTGCGGTTGTCGCATTGCTGGTGAAGGGTCTTCCCGTTGTGGTTCATCACTGGGTCGAGACGGGGTTTGTCTGGTCGGTATGGGTCATCCTGATCCTTGAGATCGTCACTGTGCTCTATCTTCTGACTGTGTGGAAAGCCTTTGGCATTGGTGCGCCGAAACCGTTGTGGGAACGGCGTCGTCTGTAGGTGTTGCCCGTGGATTACGACATTGTTGATGCTCATCTTCATCTATGGGATCCGGCGCGTTTCCGCATCCCCTGGCTCGATGGCAGTGATCTGCTCAATCGCGCCTACGATGTACAGACGTTCTGTGAGCATACTGCAGGTCTGAACGTTACCGCGATGGTCTATGTGCAGGTCGATGCAGCGCCTGCTTATGCGCTGCTCGAGGCGCAGTACATCGCTCAACTGGCGACGCACGAACCGCGCATCCAGGGTATTGTGGCATGGGCGCCGCTCGAAGATGGCGAATGTGTGCGGTCGATTCTGGAAGCGCTGGTTGCTGTCGGTCCGCTTGTCAAAGGGGTGCGGCGCATTCTCCAGGGTGAGTCCGATCCGGCCTACTGCCTGCAACCGTCGTTTGTTCGTGGCGTCGAGCTGCTGGCAGAGTATGGTCTGTCGTTCGATATCTGCATCTACCATTATCAATTGCCTGCGGTTATCGAACTGGTGCGGCAATGTCCCGATGTCGCCTTTGTGCTCGACCATATCGCCAAGCCAGACATTCGTCGCGGCGTGCTGGATCCGTGGCGTGAGCATATTGCGACCCTGGCGCGCCTGCCAAATGTGACGTGCAAGATCAGCGGCGTGGCGACCGAAGCGGATCACGCGCGCTGGACTGTTGATGACCTGGCGCCCTATATCTGGCACGTGCTCGAGGTGTTCGGCGAGGATCGCGTGATGTTCGGCGGTGACTGGCCCGTGGCGCTGCTGGCGACCAGTTACCGGCGCTGGGTCGAAACGCTCGCGACGCTGACGGCCCGCCTGTCGCCGGAAGCGCAGCGGAAACTCTGGTCTGATAATGCCCGCCGCGTCTACCGTCTCCCTGCAGTTGCACGATAGCGCGCTCCGTGGTATCTTGCGCCTGTGTGGGCGCATCTCAACCAGGACATTGATCCAGACGATCCTGTATCTTCGGAGGCGTTACGGCGCATTGCGGCACGCCTTGGCGACTATGCGTCGGCAATTGTCGAACCGCTCAAGGCGCGCCCGACAGGCGCCATCCTCGTGTGTGCGACGAATCGACGCATTGAGGTGCGCATTACAACGGCGACGAACCATCTGTTGCTGGTCATTGCGCCTGATTCGGATCTGGCGCATGAGGTCTTCTTTCTGCGGATGCTTGCGGCGCACGATCTGCCAGCGCCGCGCCTGATCGCGTATGATCTGAGCTGCACCAGCGTTCCCTTTACTTATGCAATCGAAACGTATACCGGGGGGCTGACGCTCGATTCGCTCGATCAGCCCGCGCTTGTGCGTGTTGCAGGGAGGCAGATCGGGCGTGTGCTGCGCCGTGTGCATCGAATTGAGGCGCCTGGCTATGGCGCTCCGACGCCGAATGGGCGCTGGTCGGCGCGGACGTGGCGCGACGCGCTGGTGCGCTGGTTCGAGCAGCAGAATGTTCGTGCGCTTGCAGAATCTGCATTAGGTGCAGACGTGGCTGCAGCATTCTATGCTGCGACGCTCGATCATCCCGCGCTTGCCTGCACGCAGCCACGTGTGCTACACGGCGCCATCGATCCTTCGCGCGCAATCGTCACCGTGGGCGAGTCGGTGCAGCTGGAGGGTCTGGTACGCCCCGAAGCGCCGGTCGGTGGTGATCCGTTGTTTGATCTGGCATATGCGCTCTCATCGCGCCAGTCGTCGGTCTTTCGCCAGGGTGTGTTGGAAGGGTACGAGATGGGAGGCGCGTTAACTGCCGATCAGCAGGTGCGCGTGGATCGTCTCCGTGTGCTGATCGATGTTGTGCATGCGCTCGCGCTGGCCGATCCGCTGGTGCTTGCGGGTCTGCCAGATGCGGTGATGACTCGTCTGGAGGCGCTTCTGTGAAGCACGATCGACAGAACGGCGAAGACGGGTTTCGGTCGTTTCCTGGCGCGCTGGCGATCATTCTCACCGGACATATGCCATACCTGCGTGCTGCCGGTCGTCGTCCCGACGGTGAAGACCCGCTGCACGAGATGATTGCGTATTCGATCATCCCCACGTTGAACGTCCTGTACGATCTGCACGAACGCGGCATGCGTCCATATGTGTCGGTGGCGTATTCGCCAGTGTTGCTCGAGCAGCTGGCAGATATTGTCGTACAGAAACATTTCGTCGTCTGGATGGAACGCTGGCTGGCGCGCTGTGAGGCGGCGCTGCGGCGCTGGCAGCGTCAACGGCGGCGGCATCAGGCGTATCTGGCGCGTTTCTATCTCGATTGGGGTCAGGGGATTCTGCGCAGTTTTATCGAGCGCTATGGGCGCAACCTGGTTGCAGCGCTGCGTGAGTTGTGCGTGCATGGAACGGTCGAACCGCTGGGAGGCGCCGCGACCCATGCATATCTGCCGCTGCTGTCGCGACCAGAGTCGGTGCGCGCGCAACTCGACATCGGGACCCTGACGGTCACCCGCCTGCTTGGTCGCCGGCCGCGCGGCGTCTGGTTGCCCGAATGCGGTTTTCGCACGGGATTAGACCAGGCGCTGCGACTGAATGGCACCCGCTATTTCATTATTGATCCGGCAAGCGTCGCCTCCGATGTCCAGGTTACTCACCTGCGTCCGCGGTGGGTGGCGCCGCGCCGGCTGATCACAATATTGCGTGCGGTTGATGCGTCGCTCCAGATCGTGTCGCCCGGCATTGGCTACGTTGGCGATCCGCTCTATCTGGCGCCGCGCCGGGACCGTGTCACGCACCTGCCGATCTGGCGAAACGGCGACAGTGATACCGTTGTCGCACCGTATGATCCGTATCACGCATTCCGACGCGCTCAGGAGCATGCCATCCACTTTGCCGAATGGGTGGAAATTGAATTGCGCGCGTTTGCTGACCGTCATGATCGTCCAGGAATCGTGGTCATTCCAATCGATGCAGATGTGCTGGGCCGGCGCTGGTTCGAAGGCGTCGCCTGGCTGCGTGCACTCCTGGAAACGGTTCTGACCCAGCAACTCTTTGCACTGACCACACCCTCGCCGTATCTGCGCGCCTTCCGACCGCGCCAGAGCGTGGCGTTGCAGGATGGATCATGGGGTCCGGGTGGTGATCATTCGGCCTGGAATTCGCCTGCCAGCGCTCTGCTCCGTCGCGCTGTCGGCGAAGCCGAAGATCTGGTCGTTGAAATGGCGCGACGCTTTCCTGATGCCCATGATGACAGGGAGCGCGCGCTCAATCAGGCAGTGCGCGAATTGTTGCTGGCGCAGTCGAGCGACTGGCTGTTGCTGCTCAGCCGGAATGATGCCAGTGAAGCGCATCGTCCGTGGGAACACCTGGCGCGCTGTGAGCAGATGTTTGCACTGGCACAGCGCGCCTCGCTCGATGATGCCGATCGGACGATGCTTGCCACTATCGAGGAGATCGATAACCCCTTCACGCACCTGAACTACCGTATCCTGACGGCAGAGGGCATGGGATGACGTGAGAGACGCGGAGGCGCGTCCCTTCCTGCCGACAGCGTTCAACCTCGCGTCCGTTTCTCTGCAGTTGCTCTTCAGGTGACAATCGGCAATCCCGCGCGCACCCACGCAATGATGCCGCCGTTGAGATTGAGCACATCGCTGTACCCGGCGCGCCGGAGCATATCGACAGCGACACCGCTGCGATTGCCCGAACGGCAGATTGCAATGATCGTTGCATCTTTCGGGATGCTGCTCAGTTTGCGCGATAACTGTCCGAGCGGAATGAGCACACTATCGGGAATATGCGCTTCGACGTATTCCTCGTGTTCACGCACGTCGAGCAGGTACAACCGATCCCCGCGGGCAAGGCGTTGCTGCACCTCGACCGGCGTAATTTCATCGGGTCTGGGTCGTGGTCGGAAAAAATTGAACATGGCGCTCCTCTACGATACTTTGTGCATGTCGTCACCAGGAATATGATGCATCGAGCGGCTGTGACGTTACCGACGTATGCGTCACCGGCAGGGTGAACCAGAAGCATGCCCCTTTGCCCGGTTCGCTCTCAACACCCATCGAGCCGCCGTGGGCCAGCACCAGTTGACGGGCAATGGCAAGTCCCAGCCCTGTGCCGCCTTGTGCCCGCGCGCGCCCCCGGTCAGCGCGCCAGAACCGGTCGAATACGTGTGGCAGGTCTTCGGGAGGAATGCCAGGACCGGTATCGATCACGCGGATACAGATCATGTCGGTGTTGGGTGAAGCGCAACCTGGCTGATGCGCTCGTGCAGCGACAATGCGCACCGTTCCTCCTTCGGGCGTGTATCGCAGCGCATTCGACAACAGATTGTTGAGCGCCTGCGCGATGCGGTCGGCATCTGCCAGAACCGGCGGCATGCGTGGTTCACAATCGGTATGCAGAGTCACCTGTTTTTCAAGCGCCTGTGCCGTGAACAGCGCCGCGCTCTGCGCAATGATTGCAGAGACATCGACTGCTGCCCGGTTCAAGCGCAACTGACCAGATTCGGCGAGCGTGAGTTCGCGCAGATCGGCGACCAGGCGACTGAGCAGCAGCGTCTCATCGTAAACCGTTGTAATCTCATCTTTTTCGAGCGGGAACACATCGTCGAGCAGGGCGCGCAGATTCCCCTGAATGACGGTGAGGGGCGTTCGCAGTTCGTGGGCAATGTCGGCCAGCAACCGGCGGCGTGCCTGTTCCGCTTCTTCGAGGCTGGCAGCCATAGCGTTGAACGCTTTAGCAGCGTCGGCAACCTCGACCGGACCGGCAACCGGCGCTCGTTGTGCCAGATCGCCAGAAGCAAGACGGTGTGCGGCGCGCGCCAGCCGATCGAGCGGTGCTGTCAGTCCGCGAGCAATGATAACGCCGAGGATCAACCCAAGCGCACCGGCAAGCAAACCTGCCTGAATCAACGTCTGATTGAGCTGAGCGAGGAAGTGCTGTGCTGCAGCAGAAAGCGCAGTATCGCGCTGCAACCGCGCCACCAGATACCCAGCCGTCGTCCCGTCGACGACCACCGGCATTGCCTGGCGCATGTCATCGGGGCTGAGGCGAGGCGCTGACCCGCTCTCAAAGGCGCTGGCGTAGACGACGCGCCCTTCGGCGTCGGCAAGTATCAGTTCGAGCGGACCGCGCATCATTCCCGGACCGCCCGGTCCCATACCGCGCGGTCCCATCCCTCGGATGCTGGCGAAGACCGTCTCGACGCCGTTCCACGCGCGATGCGTTGCGTAGTATTCGGTCAGGTGCGGAAGCAGATCGAGTTGCTGCACCTGGCTTTGCGCCAGAAACGCGCGAAAATCGGCGCTGGCGCGCGTGTTTGTGAGCAGCGCCGTCATCAGTACACTCAGCGTCGTGACCAGGGCGAATGCCAGCGCCAGTTGAACCCATAATCGTCGAATCATACAATGACCTTCAGCCGATAGCCCACGCCATACACGGTTTCGATTTTGACGCCTGCATCGACCGATTCGAGTTTACGGCGCAGATTTTTGATATGACTGTCAATCGTGCGTTCCATGCCCTCATACTCATATCCCGGCCCTTCTTCGATCAGTTCTCGTCGCGTAAACGCATGCCCTGGAAGGCTCAGAAAGATGCGCAGCAAATGAAACTCGGTCGGCGTCAGATTGAGCGGTTGGTCTGCTGCCCACGCTTCGTGTCGGTCAGGATCAAGCCGCACCCGTCCTGCTTCGAGGATGGGGGCTGGTTGTGGCGCTCCGCCGCCTGTTCGCCGCAGAACAGCGCGCACACGCGCAACCACCTCGCGTGGATTGAACGGTTTGGTGATGTAATCATCGGCGCCGAGTTCGAGCCCCACGATCCTGTCGGTGTCCTCAACACGCGCTGTCAGCATAATGACAGGCATGGAAGCGAGGTGCGGATCGGCGCGGATCGTGCGGGTCAGATCGACGCCATCGACATCGGGCAGCATCAGATCGAGCACCATCAGGTCAGGGCGCTCACTGCGCGCCAGGCGGAGGGCAGTCGCGCCATCGTGTGCAGTCAACGTCCGAAACCCGGCATGTTCCAGGTACGCGCTCACCAGGCGCGTGATCTGACGATCATCATCAACGACCAGAATACATTGGGGCATACCTTAATCCTCGCTGCCGAACACCTCTTTATTGTAGCAGAAGCGGGTCTCACGACGCTGTGAGACCCGCTTCTGTCCACAAAAGGCGCTCAAACCGGGCAGAGCGCGTCGTGCATTCTCAGCGCTTCCAGCGAGGACCGCGCCCGCCCGGTTGTGCGGTTGGTCCCTGACCGGCGTTGTTGGGGCGCTGCCCGATGAGCGGGTCGTGCGCCTGCCGCACCCAGCTGTCAATCGGCGAACTGACCAGGACGGTAATATGAGTGCGCATGCTCATCTTTGCATCGTCCGCCTGTTTCTGGGTGATGACGCCGCTCTTGACCAGTGCATCGATGCGGGCAAACTGCGGTGCGACAAAGGCATCGACGATCTTCAGCGGATCAACCCCTTTTGCCAGCGCCACATCCGCGATCGTCGCACCGTTGTACAGTTCGTTCAGCAGCGCCTGGCGCGTTATGCCCAGCGTATCGGCAGCAACGCCGATCAACCCGCCGTCGCGTCCCTGCATCTGTGCGCCGCTGCCTGAGCGAAGCGCCAGAGGTGTGCCTGTGGGGCAGACTGCTCCAGGTACACACGCTCCTGCACCTGATTGCGCTGCAACGGTCGGGATGGTGAAGACGAGCGCCGCTACCGTAAGCGCTCCTGTAACCCATGCCAGCATACGTGATGTCATCGGTATCCTCCTTTCGGATGAGAGCCGTTGTCTTTGTGATGACGCTTGAAGTGTAGCAGGAGAAGATGGAGAACCGATGGAGGTGATGTGCAGCGTATCGGGAGTTGCTCATTGGTGACATTATACCATTTTAGATTGTAGATTTTGGATTGGAGATTGCTGCGATAGCGTTGTGATGCGCTCTGATGAGCGTGCGCATGCGGCTTG
>FWWL01002021.1_pt1 | contig 44662 bp, 35 predicted proteins | sample 2228331 | NCBI WGS metagenome assembly FWWL01 (sample SAMEA103939775, study PRJEB20133) | metagenome | reverse complement strand
TTGAGTGGCTGTATATGCAACGGCGCGCTACCCAGGAGGCGCTATGATCTGGCAGGCGCCCCACATGCTCTGGTTGTTGCTGGCCCTGCCGGCATTCGTTTTGCTCTGGTGGCGGGGAAACCGCCGGCTGCCATGGAGCGTGCTGAGCATCCGTCTGCTCATCATCGGCCTGCTGATTACCGCGCTGGCCGACCCGGTCTGGCCACAGGCCGGCGCTCCGGCGCGCGGACCACTGATCGTGTTGTATGACCAATCGGACAGTCTGACTCCTGCTGGTCAGGCAGCGATCAGAGCCGAAGCGGAAGCGATTGCCGCTGCTGCTGGCCCGACAACGCGCTTGCTGGCCTTTGGGGCAAATCTGGTTGCCGGCAGCGATCGTCTGCCTGATGGTAGCGGCAGCGATCTTGCCGCAGCGTTGCGCATGGCCCGCCAGCTTCTCCCCGCAGGCGGGCGCGTCATCCTCATTACTGATGGGCACAGCACGGGCGGCAATGCGCTGGTTGAAGCGGCGCTCGCAGCCCAGAACGGGATTCGGATCGATGTTTCCATCCTCTCGCCCCCTGCGCTGCCGGAAGCGGCAATTACCCGGCTTGATGCGCCCATGGTGCTGCAGAGCGGCGAAGCATTCGAACTTACCATCACTACGGAATATCGATCTGCGCTCACCGATGCGCCCCTGATGGGACAATTGCGGGTGTGGGCCAATGATCAATTGCTGGCGGAAGAGCAGATCGTGTTCCCTGCTGGACAGTATCAGTTCACGATCGATCAGCGCGCCGGAGAGCCGGGATTGATCAGGTTTCGCGCCGAGCTGCTGCCAGCCGAAGCCGATACCTTCGCCGCCAACAATGTGGCGTCCGCTACCGCGCTGGTCGTGCCGCCGCCGACAGTATTGCTGGTGGAAGGCTTCCGCGATGCCGGCGCAGCGCTCGGCGCGGCCCTTGGCCAGAATGGGATGACGATTGAGCGTATGGCTGTAGCGCAACTGCCTGCCAGTCTCGATCGCCTGACCCGCTTTGACGGCATCGTGCTGATCGACGTGTCGGCAACGCAGCTTACCTTTGATCAGATGGCCAGTCTGCGCGAATTTGTGCGCAGTGAAGGGCGTGGGCTGACGGTTATTGGCGGCAGACAATCGTTCACGCTGGGCGGATACGCCGGAACGCCGCTGGCCGAGGCGTTGCCGCTGCTGATGGAACCGCCGCCGCGACCGCAGCGCGCGCCTGTATCGCTCTTGCTGATTATCGATCGCTCGGCCAGTATGAGCGCGGCGTTCGGGATCAGCAAATTCGATATGGCCAAAGAGGCCGCAATTCTGGCTCTAAACGCCCTTCAGCCTACTGATCGGATTGGTGTGCTGGCTTTTGATACCGATACCCTGTGGACGGTGCCCTTCCAGGAGGTGGGCAATGGAGCGACAATGGCGGCCATTCAGAACCGCATTGCGACCATGCCGCTGGGCGGCGGCACCAACATCGAACGCGCGCTCGCGGTTGGGCTGACAGCGCTGGCCGGTGAACCCTATACAACTCGCCATGCCGTGCTGCTCAGCGATGGCCGCAGTTACAGCAACAATTACGCTCGCTATCAGCAACTGATGGAAACGGCGCGGGCAGCGCAGATCACGCTCTCGACCATCGCGATTGGCCTCGACGCCGATACCGAGCTGCTCGATCAACTGGCGCGGTGGGGCGGGGGTCGTTATTACTTCACAGCGGACGCCGCCGATCTGCCGCGCCTCGCCCTGCGCGAGAGTGAAATTGCCAGCGCTGAGCTGACAGTGGAAACACCGATGGCTGTGCTGGTCAATCAGCCGCACCCGGTGATCCGCAATCTGAATCCGGCCACAATGCCGCAAATCGATGGCTACATCGCGCTAAAACCGCGCCCCGACGCCGCAGTCGCGCTGGTCAGTGCGGCAGATGATCCGGTGCTGGCGGTGTGGCAGTATGGCCTGGGACGCAGTGTCGCCTGGACGACCAGCGCCGCGGCGCCGTGGGCCAGCGGCTGGCTGGCCTGGCCAGAGTACGATCGGTTCTGGGCGCAAATCGTGCGCTACACGCTGCCGGCTCCAAACAGCGGACCCTTGCAGGTATGGGTGGAACCGACTGAGCGGGGCGCGCGCCTGGTTGCCGATGCTCAGGCGGCGGGAGGCGCGCCGATCGATCTGGCGCAGGTCAGCGCGCGGGTTACGTTGCCTGATGGCAGCACCCAGAGCTTCAATCTGGCCCAGGCCGCGCCGGGACGCTATACACGCGATCTCGATCTCCGTAGCCCCGGCCCGTATGCGATCACCGTCGCGCTCTTCGCGAATGGTCAGACGCTGCAACGCGCGTTGGGATACGCGGTTGCGCCGCCAGCCGAGTATGCGCTGCGTTCGACGACCGCAATTGATCAGGATGCGGAATTGGCGCGCCAGATTGCCGCATTGACCGGCGGCAACGTTGGGAAGGCGATCGCAATAGAGATGGAGTCAGGCTTTACCAGCGCAGCCCCCGCGCTCTGGCCGGCGCTGGCCGGATTGGCGCTGGCGCTGTGGCTGCTTGAGATCGCAGTGAGACGACGCCACACAACCTATGCTCCATGACATCGACGCCATCATCCACGCAGCGATCAGCGAACGTATCTTTCCAGGAGCGGCGCTGATCATCGCCCAACACGGTCATCCGCTGCACGCCGCTGCTCACGGCACGACCATGTACGACGATGACGGCAGCCAGCCGGTCACGCTCAACACCATCTACGATCTGGCCTCGCTGACCAAAGTCTTCACTGCGACGGCAGCGCTGCGCCTGCACGATGCCGGTCTGCTCTCGCTCGACGAACCGATCCAGCGCTGGCTGCCCGCAGTGCGCGCCAGCGGAATCACCGCTCGCCACTTGCTCAGCCATCGGAGCGGTCTGGCAGTGCAACTGGCGCCACTGGCCCGTCACCACTCGAATCTAATCCGACAAACCGTGTATCAGGCCGCGCCGACACATCCTCCGGGCAGCATGACCAGCTACGCCAACCTGAACACCCTGCTGCTCGGCGATCTGGTCGAAGTGGCGTATGGCGGCCCGCTCGATCGGGCGATCGACGAGCTGGTGTGCGCGCCGCTGGGCATGCGCCACACCCGGTTTTGTCCTCCTGCCGAATGGAAAGCGCGCATCGCTCCCACCGAGTGGGATCATACATGGCGCGGCATGCTGGTGCATGGCATCGTCCACGATGAGAGCGCCTGGGCGCTAGGCGGGGTGGCCGGGCACGCTGGCCTCTTCGGTCTAGCTGATGAGGTGATCCGGCTCGTCCAGCTCTTCTTGCAAGAGGGAAGCTGGATGGGACAGCAGCTCATCCGCGCGGCGACGGTTGCAGCAGCAATTCGCGCCCAGCCTGGCGCCCTCGATCACGAGCGCCATCCCGTCAGTGGGCTGGGCTGGATGATGCGTCGACCATTTATGGGGCCGGCGCAGACAATCGCGTTTGGCCACAGTGGCTTCACCGGCCCGCTCATGATCGGCATCCCCGGAGCCGGTCTGGCAATCGTGCTGCTCTGCAACCGCACCTACCCGCAGCGCCTGCCGCCGCCCTACCGTCACCATGCGGTTATGGCGGAACTCATTGCGCGCGTGCTGTGATCAAACTGGAATCGGGAGGAGCGCGATGTCGCGCTGGGCGCAATGATCTAGGGACGATGAGAACACCTCTCGTTGCCGTGATACATAAGGTGTACGTGGCTGCCTGATCCGTGACAAGGTAGCTCCCGTTCGGATCGGCGCTGGAGCGCGCGGCGCTTCCCGCGTTCCAGCGCCATCCATCCGCCTGATGAGGAGCGCGCCGCCCCGTCCCTGTCATTGCGAGGGCGCGTCAGCGCCCGCAGCAATCCCCCGCGTCAGCGGGAAGCGTGCCTCAGCGCCCGCTGCTGCTCGCCCTTCTCCCAGCGGGAGAGGGGCTGGGGGTGAGGGTCTCCGCTCTCCCGGCGGGAGCGGGGCCGGGGTGAGGGCGAGCAGGAGATGACCACGCTGCCGCCATCCCGGTCCTCCCACCGTTCAACGGTATTCCACGCAAGCAGATGGAAGAAATCGGATGGCGTCTGAGCGCAGGCAATTGGTATAATACAAAGGAGCTTGCATTCAAACCGACCGATCACATAGCGCTCGCCAGGCGTCATCGCCAACGGCAGAGCCTCGTAATCGACAATCACTACACAACGAGAAAAACGATGAATCGCAAACGCTATCAGCAATGGTTTCGCGTCATGAGCGCCATTATTATCGGTGTGCTGGTGCTGGCGCTCATCGTGACGGCAATCGCGCCGTACTAGAAAGATCAGACATGCGCTATGTCATGATGTATGACGGCAACTGTCGAATATGCAGTCGTCAGGCTGCGCTGGTTGCCGCTTACGATGATCATCATCAGATTGAGTTGCTCGATGCCAACAGCGCCGAAGCGCGCGAGCGCTTCCCCCAGATCAGCCATGCCGAAGCGATGGGACAGTTGCACGTCATCGGGCCAGACGGCGCGATCTACCGCGGCGCCGATGCCGTGCGCGCGATTCTGCTGCGCCTGCCCGCCCTGCGCGGACTGGGTGAACTGCTCTCGTTGCCGGGAGCGGTTGCGCTCGCCCAGCCGATCTACGATCTGATCGCGCGCAACCGGTATCTGCTCGGCGGGCGAACCGATTGCGAGAACGGCGCGTGCCGATCGAGCTAAGTCGCGCATGCCGCGCCAGGCGAAGAGCGCAGCAGCCGATCTTACGATGCGCATGGCTCAGGCGTAACCGGGCGTGACGCCTGGGTCGGGTGAGGCGCAAGCAGGCGCGCCAGCCGAAAGGGCGCGATATCGTATTCTGTGCCGCCCTGGATCGCAAGATCGGCCAGAATCTCGCCGATCAACGGCGCAAACTTGAATCCATGACCGGCGCAGGGCACGGCAATGATCACCTGCTGATATGCCGGATGGTGATCGATAATAAAATCGCCATCGCCGGTATTGGTAAATCGACAGGTCTCAGCCCGAATCACTCGCCCAACAGCCAGTGGCGCCAGACGCGCCAGCCGTTGCGCCACCACATCACTGGCCGCCGGATCGGGCAACGGCGGCGGCAGGTACGGATCATCGATCACCGGCCCGGCCCCGTGACAAAACGCCAGCACACCCTCACCCAGATCGGGAAAACACACCAGCGGCGGTTGATCAGGTTGCCAGCTCCGATCATGCACCACCGGCAAAAAGCCCAGCGCATACTGCACCCGATCGCGCGGCTGGAAAAAGACCTTTTGCTCCCGCGTTACCGGCAACGGCAGCAATAACCCCAGATCAGCCAGCAATGACGCAGTGTACGAACCCGCCGTGATGACCACCCGCTGCGCCCAATATGTAGCGCCGCTCGCATCGACCCGCGCGCCGGCGCGATCGGGCACAATCCGATCGACCCGCGCCCCCACTGCGATGGCCGCGCCATACCGCCGCGCCTGCTCGATCAGAGTCGCCACGCAGCGCGATGCCGGCATGATCGCCACCTCTGGCTGATAGAGACCGATCGCGTCATCAACAATGGCAAGCTGCGGAAACCGCGCCCGGATCGTCGTCGTGTCCAGCAACTCAAACGAAGCGCCGGCTTGCGTCATACTCTCGGCGCAACAACGCAGCCATGGCTGATCGGGCAACCCCAGATCAAGCGCCGCCGTTTTGATCAGCAGGCGCTGGCCCGAATCGGCTTCGAGACGCTGCCAGGCGGCGCGCGCAGCCGTCACCAATTGAGCGTAGCCGGGAGTGGGATAGGTATAACTGAGCAGACGGGCTGACCCGTGCGAACTGCCGCGAGCGTGGCCGACCGCAAACTGTTCCAGCAGCAACACCCGCCGTCCGCGTCGGGCGAGCGCAAGCGCGGTTGCCGCTCCCATCACGCCGCCGCCCACAACCAGAACTTCGAGCATACGCATATTGCGCCTCGCTTTGCGGAGCTGCTGTTTGTCTGCTTGAATCATACCAGGGGGCGTTACAGTGTGCGGGATGAGCGCCGTTCATAGCCGCTGCCATCGCCCCAGGAACGCGGGCAGGATGGCGCGGCTACGCGCGACGTGGCAATAATACCGACTTTAGCTAGATTGTCACGTATCGGGCAGCCACGTCAACGCTGCCGCAGTGAGCAGGATGCGGCGGGAGCGCTCCGCAGAGCGGTTGCTGGGGCAGCACCGATCGCGCGCCGAACGGTGGAAGGACCGGGATGGCGGCGGCGTGGCCATCGCCTGCGCGCCCTCACCCCCGTCCCCGCTCCCAGCGGGAGAGGGGAGACCCTCACCCCCGTCCCCGCTCCCGCTGGGAGCGGGGAGAGCAGCAGCGGGCGCTGAGGCACGACTCTCGCTGACGCGGGGGATTGCTTCGGGCGCTGACGCGCCCTCGCAATGACATGGATCGGGATGGCGCCACACGCTCCTGACCAGCCAGCAGGATGGCACGGGCGAGCGGGAAGCGCCGCGCGCTGATCTGAACAGGAACTCCCCTGGAACGGATCAGGCAGCCACGCGCGCCCCGGTACGGTGAGCAGGATGCGGCTATTCGGTTGCTTTGGCAGCGATGATTGGACACCTAAAGTTGGTATAACATCGGGGCGCAGGTAAGAGCCGCATCACCGCAATCAGGGTCACTCCCGGCCACGAACCTCGCCCAGCAACTCATCGATCCGTTCCAGGATATACGTTGGCTGGTAAGGCGAATGCTCCAGATCGGCTCGCTGACTATCGCCCGTCAGCACCAGCGCAGTATCCATACCGGCGGTCACCCCCATTGCGATGTCGGTCATCAGGCGATCACCCACAATCAGGCACCGGTCAGGCGGCAGCCCGATCAGATTGCTCACCGTGCGCGCCATGATCGGCGAGGGCTTGCCGACGATTACCTCGCAGCGGGTCGCAGTGCAGGCTTCGATTGCCGCGATAATTGCCGCAGCGTCCGGCTCGCCGCCGCCCGGCACCGGACAAAAGCGATCCGGATTGGTGGCAACCAGCCGCGCGCCCGCGCGAATGGCATCAAATGCAATCTGAAGTTTGCGGTAGGTAAAGGTGCGATCGAACGAGGCGACCACAAAGGCAATCTCGCCCGCTCGCTCACTGAGCGGAAAACCGGCAGCCTCCAACTCGCCGATCAATGGCGCTTCACCCACGACAAAAAGGGGCGCGCCCGGCGCATTGGCCAGCAGCCATTCCACCATTACTGCGGAACTGGTGATGATCTCGCGCTCATCGGCCTGAATGCCCAGGCGCTGCAACCGCTCGGCATACTGCTGGCGGGTTTTCGTTGGGTTATTCGAGAGGAACGTGATCCGGCGTCCCTCATGGCGCAGACTCGCCAGCAACGCTGCCGCGCCGGGCAACAGCGTATCACCCAGATAGATCGTGCCGTCTAGATCGAAAATGTAGCCATCATAACGCGGTATTGCTTGCATGGTCACTCCAGATGCAGAAGGCCGGAATGCGTATCTGTCGCAAGCCGGCCTTCCGCCTGCATCGCTTCACTCACACTGGATGGTACCATAATCTTGCCTGTGTCAGCGCGGATAGCGAACGAAGGGGGGAGAGTGATTACAAGCCAAACCACTCAAGCATGGCCTTGAGATCATCCAGACTGACGGGTTTGGTCAAAAAGTATGATGCGCCCGCAGCGTAGGCATCATTTTCAGCCATCATGTCGGCTGAAATCATGGCGATGGGCATGGCATAGCCCTCTTGTCTGAGGGTGGCTATCATCGCAAGCCCGTCCATCTTCGGCATGTGATAGTCAACAATGATGAGATCATACTGGTACCGACGCGCCTGCTTCAGCCCATCGACGCCGTGGGTTGCGGTATCGATCTTTATTCCAGATCGTATCCGTTTCAGTGCCTGCTGCAAGAAGGAGCGCACATTTGAGTCGTCTTCTACGATGAGGATACGCATACGTTTCTCGTCTGTTCGCAATCAACATGTGTCACTCTATGGAACGCAGGCAGTCAGCAAATTTCGCTGCACATTTGCTAAAACTTTTCTCATCTCTACGCCTGTCAGGCCAGAATGTGCTACGATCAGACGAGTATTGTGCGGTTGAGGAGGATTGCTATGGGGCGACAGCGGTTGGGAGTGGTAACCGGCGGATCACTGCTTGAGGGATTGACGATCCGGCTCGATCCGGGCGCCTCGGTCGAAGATGTGCGCGTGGGGAAGTTTGTGGTGGTGCAGGGTCACCGCTTCACATTTTTCGCGATGGTGACAGATGTTCGCCTGCGCGCGACGACGCCGAAGATTGCGCTCGACCCGCCGCCTGCCGATGAGTTTCTCAGCAGCGTGTTGTCTGGCACCGCCATTTTTGGCGAATTGCATCTTGATCTGCGCCTGATGTTGCCGAACGATGGCAGCGCCGATCTGTTGCCGGTTAAGACGGTGCCGTACCACTTTGCGCCGCTGTTTGATGCCGGTGAAGCCGATTTCAGCCGGGTGTTCGGCAAGGAAGACGCCACCCATTTCATGATCGGCAAACCGCTTGATATGGACGTGCCGGTTTGCATCGACCTCAATCGGCTGGTCGAGCGCTCGAATGGGGTGTTTGGCAAGAGCGGCACCGGCAAGAGTTTCCTGACGCGGCTGGTGGTCTGCGGGGTCATCCTCAGCGATGTTGCTTCCAACCTGATCTTCGACATGCACAACGAATACGGCTGGATGGCGCGCTCGGAGGGCGCCAGCTTCGTGAAAGGGTTGCGCCAGCTCTTTGGCAGCAAAGTGTTGCTGTATGCGCTGGCGGGCAGCGACATCGATCGCAGGCATACCGATGGCGAAATTGTGATCGGCTATGACCAGATCGAACCAGAAGATGTGTTGTTGCTCAGCGAGGAACTCAATCTCAATCCAACCGCGGCTGAAACCGCCGAGCTGCTGGTTGATGCGTATGGCAGCCACTGGCTGGCGCAGCTCTGGGCGATGGACAGCGACGAGGTCAAGGCGTTCGCCGAGGAGAAGAGCGCGAGTGTGGCGTCGCTGAATGCGCTGAAACGCAAGACGCTCCAGCTCAAGCGCCTTGGCTTTGTGCGCGATCAGGCTGATCTCTCGCCAGTTGATCATCTGATCAATGCGCTGATGGCCGGACGCCACGTCGTGCTGAGTTTTGGCCGCTATGATGATCCGCTCGCCTACATGCTGGTAGCCAATGTTCTGACCCGCCGGATCCACCAGCGCTGGCGCGAGCAGACCGATCAGTATCTCCGCTCGCAGAACGAGGCTGATCGGCCTCGTCCCTTGATGATCACGATCGAAGAGGCGCACAAGTTTCTCAGCCCGCACCTGGCCCGCCAGACGATCTTCGGCACGATCGCCCGTGAGATGCGCAAATACAGCGTCACCCTACTGGTTGTTGATCAGCGTCCGTCATCGATCGACAGTGAGGTGCTGAGCCAGCTCGGCACGCGCATCACGGCGCTGCTCAGCGATGAACGCGACATCGATGCCGTGTTTACCGGCGTCGGCGGCAGCGCTCGCCTGCGCGCTGTGCTGGCCAATCTTGACACGCGCCAGCAGGCGCTCGCACTCGGCCATGCGGTGCCAATGCCGGTGGTCGTGCAAACCCGCCCTTACGACGAGCAGTTCTACCGCTTCATCGAACAACATACCCGCCGCGCCAGTAATCCGGCGCAGGCGCAAAAGGAGGTCGATGAGCTGTTCCCGGATTAGATCGATTCCAGGCCGCATGTTCATCCCAGAGGTTGGCGAGCGCTATGCGTCAATTGCGCTGGCCCCAGCTCGGTCGAGCAACCAGCAGACACGTCCGGCAGGCGGATGGATCGCGCGCGTCGGATGATCAAGCGGGTCGCCGCGCTCAGCGAGCGCGGCAGCAACCGCAGCGGCCTTGTCGGCGCCGCTGACGACAAAGACGACCAGGCGCGCGGTATTGAGCGCGGTCGGGGTCAGGCTGATACGCAGCGGCGGCGGCTTCGGCGCATCGCGCACCACGATCACCAGTTCATCAGTGGCAGTCAGCAACGCCGGATGGCGGGGGAAGAGCGAGGCCGTATGCCCATCAGGCCCCATACCCAGCAGAGCAACGTCGAGGTGACCATTGTGCGCCTGCAACAGTGCTGCCGTCTGTTGCTGATAGATCGCGGCAGCCTGCTCCGGATCGCGATAATAGGTCGCCACCGGAAAGATCTGCTCGGCCACCACCGGCACGTGATCGAGCAGGCTCTGGTGCGTCGCCCGGCACGTATTGTCGGGATGGTCAAACGGCACGTAACGCTCATCGGCGAACAAGACGCTCAGCGTCGGCCAATCGATCTGATCGCGCAGCGGCGGATTGGCCAGCAGCGGGTAGAGGCGCGACGTCAAACTGCCGCCAGAGAGCGCAACCAATGCTCGCCCCCGCTCACCGATCGCTGCCTTCAGATGCGCTGTCGTCAGTTCAGCAGCAGCCCGATATAAGGTTTCGCTATCTTCATACACTCGAACGATATTCGCTTCCGTCATGCGCTCCCTTCCTCACGATGGTTGCGCCAGCATCTCCCCCAGTAACTGACGCGCCTCCGCAGCATCGGTTTCATGAGGCAAGGCGCGCGCATAGCGATCACAGGCGCTCCAGGCGCAGGCCAGCAACCGCAAGAGCTGCAAACGCTCGGCTTCAGCCGGACTCAGCGGCCCGGCGCTGCAATACCCTTCGTACAGGCCTTCACGCCACGCCGCCGGAAGGTGAGCGCGCAAGCCAAATGCCAGATCGAACAAACCATCGCCGCTAATGAACCAGCCTGGCTCCTCGAACGCTTCCAGATGAACGTGCTGACCACCGACCGTACAACGCACTGCCTGCGGGCCAAAATCGCCGTGGATGAGCGTCGGCGCAGGGCAATCGAGCCGCGAGTCACGCATGATCAGCGCAAGGTGCTGCGCCTCTTCAGGCGTAAAGACCAGTTGCATAAGCGGCGCAGCGGCCAGCCGTTGCCCGATCGCAATCAGCACATGCCGCCAGCTCAGGCGTGGCCAGCGCCCACTGATCGTTGGCCGGCCTGCGCCCGGCATGCGCTGACGGTGCAACCGGCGTAACGCCCGCCCGGCCTGGCGAGCAAGGCTGTGCAGCAGATGCGGATCGCTCAGCTCTGCCGCAGTTTGTCCGGCAACAAAACTCTCGACCGTGTAGGCAAAGGGCACGAGCGCTTTGCTCAGATCGCGCTGAATGATGCGCGCCCCCGGTATCCCCTCCAGCGCCAGCCCGCGGAGAAAGGCAACATGCGCGGCCAGATCATCTTCGGGTGATACCCGCAAGATCACGTGCTCGGCGGGCAAGGTCAAGCGCACCAGCAGATGCCGGCTGGTCTGCCGGTAGAGAGTTGCCGCCTGGGGACGAAGATTCAACATCCGCGTGACCATAGCGGTGTAGTCGCCTAACCGGCTCAGACTCCGCTGCCAGGCATCACTCAGCTCGGTAGCGGCTGGCGAAACGTGTTGATTAAGTTGGCGAAAATCGGTAAACATCACGGCAATGGCGGCGCAAGCGCCGGTAAACTAAAGCGAGCCACCCGGCCAGCCAGCCGATCAACCATCCAGACACTGCCATCGGGCGCGACCGCCAGCCCACTCGGACTCGCCAGCGGCACTCCGTCGCGACCCACACCCGTCCAGCGCAGCAACGGCTCGCCGCCGGCCCGCGCAATCAGCACGTGCTGACGCGCCGGCACCGCCACATACACTGTGCCATCAGCCGTCACTGTCAGCATGGGGTCATCATAGGTGTTGGCCTGCCAGCCAGGCACCGGCCAGGTTGCAATTGGAACCGGATCGATGCGGTTATCGACAGTGCGGGCAAAGACCTGTACCCGACCATTCCACGTATCGGCCACGTAGAGATTGCCGGCAGCATCGAACGCGAGGCTGGTCGGCTCGTTGAAAGCGCCCGGCGCGCTCCCTGCGCTGCCAAACTGGTAGAGAAATGCGCCGTCGCCGGTGGTGACGACAATGCGTTTGTTGCCCGTGTCGGCAATGTAGACATTGCCGTCAGCGTCAACCGCGACTCCGCGCGGGCCAAACAGACCCAATGGCGCTGCCGCGTTGCGGGCCGGATCGCCTTCTGTAATCGTCGCCCGTCGGCCATCGCCCAGATCGAAGTCGCCGCCGCCCCAACTGGCGATCGGGCGGAAACTGGGATCGTATTTCACAATGCGCGCATTCCAGGTGTCAGCCACGTAGAGATTGCCCTGGGCATCAACGGCAATACCGCGCGGTTCATAGAATTGATCGAGCGCTGCGCCCTGCCCGCCAAACTGACGGATCAGCGTGCCATCAGGGGCAAAGACCTCGATCCGATGGTTGAGCGTATCGGCGACCAGAATGTTTCCCTGTGGCGAGACAACAACACCGGTTGCGCCGCCGCCGCCGCTTGAGAGACGCAGCTCGTCTTGGGCGATCAGCCGCAATGATGGTGTAGCAGCACTGATTGCCGAGGTAACCTGGCCGCTACCGCCTGCCAGATCGCGGCGAAGCCAAACCTCAACCTCACGCGCCCCCGGCACGAGCGGATCAGGCAGTTGCCGGAACAGCAGATAGCGCCCAAGCGCTGGCCAGTTTTCGCGCTGAAATGGCCAGAGCAGCACGTCAAACGGGCCATGCGCCACATTGCTCAGATCACGGTTGCAGTCGCGCTGCGCTGCTTCCAGTGACCACGTGCTGTAGTAGAAGCGTTTGTAGCCGGGATTTTGCGGCGAGCATTTATCGCCTTCAGGGAACCACCAGTTAAAGACCCCTGCTTTTCCATACGGCTGCACATACGACTCGCGCAACAGATCGCGCAGCCGATCGGTCATATATGGGCGGTAGATCATCACTATCGGCGCTAGCTCGCTGCTGCCATCGGGCATAGCGACGGTAAGCTGATCGACTGATGGCACACGTCCCAGCTCACTCCCGTTAACCCACTTGATGTTCTTGAAGTCGCGCAGATACCAGTTGAGCGGCCAGGCCAGCGATCCCTCTGATCCAGGGCCGCCGCCGTCAAGAATGAGCGGCATCGTCAGACCGCCGGTTGTATCCTGCGGACTGCGACTGCCGCGCGTCAGATTGATCGCCAGTTCGCGAATATCAGCGGCGTAGCGCGGCACATCTGGCGCGGTTTGGGTGTAGATCAACGGCTCTACCGGCACATCTGGATGATCGTAGACAACCAGCCACGTTGCCCGGATCATGTACGCGCCAAGCAAGGCAGTGGCAGTCAGGCCGATAGCAGCGCTTACCGCCCGTAGACCTGTCTGACTGATCAGGGTTAAGAGCGCATAGATCAGCCCAAACACAATCAGGAGCGGCACGATCGCCTGCAGGAAGACATTCGGCCCGCCGCCGCCCAACCGCCAGAAGGTCACTCCAAGCGCCACAGCCAGCAGCACAGTCACCAGTGGCGTCAGCCAGATCTGCGCTGGAGCTTTCGATCGACTGACGATTGCGATCAGGTGGCCGATCACCCATGCGGCGAGCAGATTGCCCGGCAAGGCCATGTGCACCAGCAGCCATGGCATCTTCTCGCCTGCCCACGAGAAGACGATGATCGCGGTAACAAACCAGAAGACCACCAGCAACGGGTAGAGTTGCCAGGGCGACGATGCGGCAGGCGATGAAATCGCATCCGATTCTTCAGCGCTGGCCGCTGGACGCCGACTTATCAGCCAGCGCCGGGCCACGGCCACGATCATGGCGATCACCGTCCCGATCCCGCTCACGACCGCCAGCGGCTCGTACAGCGGCAAGAGCATGAGGTAGTAATACCAGGGCTGATCGCCGCGGGCATACTCCTGCTGACTCCCCAGCCAGTAGATGAGACCGGCAGTCAGACCGTCGATTGCGCCCGGTAGATAGGTGAACAGGCTGGTATACAGCACAAAATAGATACCACCCAAAATGGCCAGCGCTGTCCAGAGAGTCGAGCGTTCACCGCGCCAGAGCTGGATCAGGCGTGGCATCAAGACCGGTTCTGGCGGCCAGAGGCGCTGACACAGCCAGGCCAGCGCCAGGGCTGAAGCGATCAGAAACGCCTTTTCGCCGACATAGAGACCGCGACCAAACGGTAGTGGCGGATTGATCACCATCAGCGCGACACAGATTCCGATGACCGCCAGCAACACAATATTCTGATAGCGGGCGAAGCGGCTTTCGGCCAGCAGCCGCATCAACACGAAGATGCCGAAAATGAACAGTAAGATGTAGTACAACTCGTGGGTGGCAATCGCCAGCGCCAGGCCGACCGCCATCAGGTAGAGCCACTGGCTGCGCCCGGTATCGATCCAGCGCAACGCGCCGATCACCATCCACAATTCCCACAACACCATTAACCCATCGTGACGGGCAAAGCGCGTGTAGTAGAGCAACGACGGCGAAAAACCAAGCAAGAGCGCCGCGATCAGCGCTCCGGCCCGGCCCAGGTACGGGCGCAGCCACCACGCCGAGAGCGTCATCCCAATCCCGGCGAGCGCCATGGGCAGACGCGCCTGCGCATCACCATCGCCAAACAGAAAGTAGGACAGCGCCGTCAGGTAATAGAGTGACGGGCCGTGATACACCGGATCGTAGCAGTAGGTCTCGTGGAAACGCCCCCCGCGCGCGTTACCCTGCTCATCAAGGCCATTCCAGCACGAGAATGCGCCGGCGCCGCTGTAGAGTCGCCAGCTCGACCAGGCATGGATCGACTCGTCGTGATGCATGGCCATGCGGTCGAGTGCCCACAGATGCGCGACGATACTGGCGATGACGATCAACGTGTACGCCGCTGTCTCCCAGGTGAGCCAGCCTGCCCGTAACGGGCGATCAAGGAAGGTATCGGTTGATACTGTCTGTACTGCCATTCTTTTGCTGTCTATGCTGGCTAATCCTCAATTTGATGGCATGCGGAGCGATCCACCTAGACCGATTCCGATCTGCCGGGCCAGTTCCGGTCGCACCGCAATCACAAAATCGGTTGATCCCAGCGCTGCCGGCGGCTGCCGAAACATCAGATAGCGCCAGAGCTGGGCTGACGTTTCATAGTCGAAGGGATTGCGCAACAATCGTTCGAGCAGCGAACTGTCGCCAAATGGGGTGAGCCGATAGGTCTGATCTTCGGGGAACCACCAGCGTAACGGGTAGCGCTGAACAACAAACCCCTGCAGATACGCGCGATTTTCGGGATACCGATCAAGATTCTCTTGCAGCAACAACACCGCCTGAATCTCTTCCGCCGGCGGCCCGTTCAATCGTCCTCCCGGCACTGCCACCGCGCCCGGCCAGTCGCGCAAATACCACAACCAGACGGTTTCGTTGTCGTACATCACCGGCAGGCGCGTGCCGCCGCCGCGCCGCAGCGCGGCTTCCTCCAGACGACGCACCACCCGCGCAACATCGGGTGATGTCTGCGTGTAAACCATCATCTCGCGGGCAACATCACCGGTCTGGTAGGCCAGACGAATACTGCTCCGCGCCGTGAACAGGCCAATCCCCAGCGCCAGCCAGATCGCGGTAATTGCCGCCGCAACTCGCCAGCCCCAGCGCAGCCCACTGCCGACAATCAACAGCCCTACCAGCAGCAAGGCAAACAGCAAGGCCATCCATGGTTGAATGGGCGAGGTTGGCCCTGCCGCTACTGTGATCGAGATGAGAATGTAGCCCAACGATACGATCAATGTGAAGAGCAAGCCAAAACTAAACAGCGATCCCTTCGGCAGGCCAAGCGCTCCGGTTTGCCAGTCGTCGAGCCAGCGCCAGCCCCCCGTCGGCAGCGGGGCCAAATCACCGGCGCCGGCGCGCCGCGTCTCTGGTTCAGCGCGGGCAGCATTGTAGACTTCTTCAGGCGCAGCCGTTGCCTCTTCCCACCGGGCCAGTTCAGATTGCCAGCGCGCAAACGCCTGCTGCGCATCCGCCAGCAAGCGCATGAGCGTCCAGCTCAGCAGCAGCGTCAGCGGCAGCGTGATATGGATGGTTAGCCACGGCATCTTCTCGCCCGCCCAGGTGTAGATGCCGAAAGCGGCCAGTGACCACCAGGCAATCAGGCCAACCGCAAACGCTGCCGGTTCGCGCCGCCATACCGCGCGCGCCGCTAACGGCAAGCCGGCTGCGGCGCCCAGCAACAACAGCGGCTCGTAAGTAGCCAGGATCACCGCGTAGTAATGCGCGGGCTGACTCCCGCGCTCGACATTGTGTTGCGCCAGCCAGTAGAGAAGCGAGCCGGCAACGCCTGAGATCAGGCCCAACAGGTTGGTGAACATCGCGGTGAAGAGAATCGCATAGATCGCTCCAATAATAACCAGCGCGATCTGCCAGCGCCGATCAGAGGCCAGACTGGCCAGCACTGCCGCTACCGGATCACCCCGTTCACGCGCATGCTGCCACGGCGTCAGACCGGCAGCATCGCGCCGCAACCAGATCATCCAGATGAGCAACGCGATGCCGCCTATCAAGACAATCAGCGCGCTGATGATAGCCGGATGAGCGACAAAGCGGCCTATATCGCCCAGATAGCGCAACCCGTTTTCCCACACCGTTCGCCCGCCGTCGGTATCGGCGCGATTGCGCACCAGCAAGGCGTAGGCATTGTCTTCAGTCTCCAGCGGCGGCCAGCCAAAGATCGGCCCTGGCCGATCAACGACAATCGCGCCGGTTGCGTCGCGCTGAGCATGGTGAGCGCCGTCAACCACTGCCGTGCCGGGGAGCACAAAGATCAACAGCGCCAGCGCAACCGCCATGCCGGCCAGCACTGGCAGCGCTGGCCGATAGAGATGCCAGCAGCAGAGGGCAAGCAGAGGCGCAGCAAAAATAAGGATGTAGAGATAGGTCGTCTCTTGATTGGTGAGCATCAACGCCAGCGCAGTCGCGCCGAGGTACAGCCAGCGCGGTCGCGGTTCGGCGGCGTAACGCACAATCGCCACGAGCACCAGCATTTCACAGACCATCGAGTAGATGTCGTGGCGAAAGAAACGACCAACGTAGAGCGCAACCGGTGAAATCAAGAGATAGAGACTGGCAATCAGCGCCGCCGGTCGCCCGATCACTGGCCGCAACAAGATCGGGCTGAGCGTAAGCGCAATACTGGCCAGAGCTGCGCTCAGCCGCGCAGTCGTATCGTTATCGCTGAAGAGGAAGAAAAAGAGCGCGCCCAGATGATAGAGCAGCGGGCCATGCAGCAACGGATCGTGCATATAACCGCGCCCGCTCAACAGATACCAGGAATACGCGGCATGCAGCGTTTCATCGTGGTGCAGAGCGCGATCGCCCAGCGCCCACAGTCGGCTGATTATGGCAAGAACGGCTATCACCGCGTAGGCAAGCTGTTCAACAGTAGGCGCCCAGCGCCGATCGGTAGTGGCAGGTTCTGACATAGATCCCAGCGAATTGCGCAATCGCCAGCTCAACCGCAGGCATTGTACACGAACGCAGCAGGCGCGGCAAGAGCGCTCGCGGCACGATAATCTCTGCTTTGGCGCAGGGGCCGGGCGATACCGCGCGCTTGCCTTCATCAGCGATTGGGTAACGATTCCGCTGCGCTTTGTGCAGCGGGGCAATCCCCGGCTCGCCCTCACCTCCGCCCCCGCTCTCGCTGGGAGCGGGGAGGCCCTCACCCCCGGCCCCGCTCCCGCTGGGAGCGGGGAGCAGAAGTGGGCGGTGAGGCATCCCGCCCGCTGACGCAGGGGAGTGCGGCGGGCGTGGGCGCGCCCGCGCAGTGCCATCCAGCATCGTAACCTGTGTGCCTTTGTGCCTTTGTGGTGCAACCCTCGCCCGCGCGCCCTCACCTCCGCCCCCGCTCCCGCTGGGAGCGGGGCGAGCAGAAGCGGGCAATGAGGCATCCCTTCCGCTGACGCAGGGGCGAAGTGCGCTCCGCCCCTTCCGTAAAGGTCAGTATCGCCGTGTGCAGTCTCTACACACCTGCACCACGCGCTATCTCACTTCAAAAACAGATGATACGCCGGGTTGTCGCTCTGCTCACGGTACGGGTAGCCCAGCCGACTCAGCGAAGCGTAGAAGCGATCCAGGTCGCGATCGGGCACCTGAATGCCTGCCAGCACCCGTCCGTGCGCGCTGCCATGATTGCGGTAGTGGAAGAGGCTGATGTTCCACGACGCATCGAGCGACTCGAGAAACTGGAGCAACGCGCCGGGCCGTTCGGGAAACTCAAAGGAAAAGAGCCGTTCGTCAGCGGCTTCGGGCGCGCGCCCGCCAACCATGTGGCGCAGATGAATGATCGCCAGCTCGTCGTTGGTCAGATCGAGCACAGTGTAGCCGGCATCGCGCATGCGGGCCGCCAGTTCCGCGCGCTGGCTGGTATTGGATAGTTGCACACCGACAAAAACATTGGCCGATGGGCGCGGCGCATAGCGATAATTGAACTCGGTAATATTGTGCGAGCCGATGACGCGACAGAATTGCTTGAACGAACCGGGCCGTTCGGGAATCGTCACGGCAAACAGCGCTTCGCGCTGCTCGCCAATCTCGGCCCGCTCGGCAACGTGGCGCAGGCGGTCGAAATTCATGTTTGCGCCACATGTCAGCGCAACCGCGGGCAGATCGGCGCCGCGCTCGGCCAGATACCGCTTCATCCCGGCCACAGCCAGCGCGCCAGCCGGCTCCATGATGGCGCGGGTATCCTCGAATACGTCTTTGATCGCGGCGCATACCTCATCGGTCGTGACCCGCACAAAATCATCGACATAGCGCTGCACGATGGCGAAGGTATGCTCGCCAACGCGACGGACAGCCACGCCATCGACGAAAATACCGACCTGATCGAGCGTCACGCGATAACCGGCCTGGACGCTCTGGTACATCGCATCGGAATCATCCGGCTCAACGGCCACGATCTCGATCTTTGGATTGATGCTCTTGAGGAAGATCGCGATCCCGGCGATCAGGCCGCCGCCGCCAACCGGCACAAAGACCCGGTAGCGCTCAGCGCGCATCTGTTGCGAAATCTCCAGGCCAATCGTGCCCTGGCCGGCAATCACCAGCGGATCGTCGTAGGGATGGATGAAGGTCAGGCCCAATTCGGCCTGCAAGCGATAGGCATGCGCTTCCGCATCGCTGTAACTGTCGCCGAAGAGCACCACCTCAGCATTGCGCCGCCGGCAGGCTGCCACCTTGATCTCCGGCGTCGTGGCCGGCATCACAATCAGGGTGCGCACGCCCAGTTGCTGGCCGGAAAACGCCACCCCCTGCGCGTGATTCCCGGCGGAAGCGGTAATCACGCCGCGCTCTTTCTCAGCGGGCGTCAAATGGGCCATCCGGTTATAGGCGCCGCGCAACTTGAATGAGAAGATTGGTTGCAGATCCTCGCGCTTGAAGAAGATTTGCCCGCCCAACCGCGCGCTTAGCAGTGGCGCTGGCTGAAGCGGCGTTTCCTTAACGACATCGTAGACCCGGCTGGTCAGAATGCGTTGCACATAGGTGAAATCAGGATTTGCCATACGAAGAAAGCTCCTTTGCGCCGCAGACCCGGTTGCGTCCCTGTCGCTTGGCGAGATAGAGCGCGCGATCGGCATCAGCGAGCAGCGTGTTGAGATCGGGATGATAATTGGGATGGAATTCAGCCACGCCAATGCTTAAGGTAATCTGGATGGGCTGATGATCGACCAGGAACGGCGCGCTGGCGATCCCCTGCTGCAACCGTCGGGCCGCTGCCAGCGCCGCATCATACGACGTTTCCGGCAGGAGAAGGGCAAATTCTTCACCACCATAGCGCGCCAGTGTGTCAACGTCACGCAGCATCTTGCGACAACGCTGCGTGATTTCGCGCAACACCTGATCGCCGCCATCGTGACCAAATTGATCGTTGACCAGCTTGAAGTGATCGACATCAATCAATGCCAGACTCAACGGCGTATGATACCGGCGCGCGCGCTCAATTTCGTGTTGCAGCAGGTGATGAAAATGCCGGCGATTGAACAGATCGGTCAGCGCATCTGTCACTGCCAGTGATTGCATCTGGGCGAAGCGAAGCGCATTGTGCACCGCCACGGCCACAGTCGCAGCCAGCATCTCTAGCGCGCTCAGATCGCGCGCGCTGTAGGCGTCGTGCCGATCACTCCACACCAGCAATGCGCCGATGATCCGATCACTGACGATCAACGGTGTTGCCAGCAGCGATCCCGCCCTCAGATCGCCTTCAATCTCCGGCAACAGCTCGACTGCCGGAACCGGCAGTGCCTGCTCGCCAGACAGGCGCAGCGACACGCCAAAACGCAAGACATACCCGGCCAGGCCGTGGCTCAGCGACGCCTGCTGGACCGGCTGACGACCGGCGGCAGTCACACGATAGACGTACTCAACCTGGTGATCGTTGAGCAGCGCAAGCGTGAAACTGGCGCAAGGCGCCAGCCGGGCAACAGCGCGATGGATGGTCTGGTAGAGATATTCTAAATCAAGCGTGGCGCTGATCTCAATACTCGCCCGGTACAGGGCATAGCGCTCATCGGCGTTGCGCACCGCTGCCTGGTAGAGATGGGCATTTTGCAGAGCGATCGCGGTCTGGCGCGCAATCGCCTGCAATGTCTCCCGATCGCGTTCGTGGAACGGCTTGTTGCGCATGCGATACAGGGCCAGGATACCTAACGGACGCAGGTCGTGTACGATCGGGATGGCGATCAGGGAGCGAACGCCGACCTGCACCAGACTCGGCAACGCAGCCGGATGAGCGGGATAGTCGGCAATGAGCAATGGCTGCTGCTGATCGATCATCTGCCACATCAGCCCCTGCTGGCGGGAAGTGATTGGGCCGATGATATCCACGGGCAGGTTCACCAGATGACCGGGCAACAATCGATCCAGTTCGGCATCGTACAACGGCAGCGATCCGGCATCAGCATCGAGCAGATCCATGGCAAAACGCACGACTTGCTCCAGCACCTGCTCGATGTCGAGCGAACTGGTGAAGCTGAACGCCATGTCGCTGAGAGGAAGCGGGCGCCGCTCGTCGCTATCGCTCGCGCGCAACGTCACCACGAAGACGCTGGCTGTTTCGCTCACCATTTGCAGCAATGTGCGACACGCGGCATATTTGCGCCCATCGAGATAGATCGCTGCGCCTGGATCGAGCCTGATCAAATCAGGCAGCAGCGGCATCAGCCGATCGAGCAAGGGGCGCGCAGCGTCATTTGTTGCCAGCAATGCGCCATCAACTGCGATCAGCAGACATGCATCTTCATCGTTCGTCATACCAGCCACAAGTTAGGAGTGATGGGGTCAGGCCAATATCTCGGCGGCAACGGCGACCACTCGCTCGATGTCCGTCGTCTCAATGCCATAATGCGTGACGGCGCGAATCGTTGTTCCCTCCAGCCATCCCATCAAAATGCCATGCGATCGCAGACGGTCAAGGAATTCGTTCACGCTCAGGCGGGGATGCCGCAACTGAAACCGGACGATATTGGTCTGCACCCGACTCAGATCGATCGCCACGCCGGGCAGTTCGGCCAGGCCAGCGGCCAGCAGACGGGCGTTGGCATGATCATCGGCCAGCCGATCAACCATCTCGGTGAGCGCCACAATGCCAGCCGCCGCGATCACGCCGGCCTGACGCATCCCGCCGCCGAGCAGCTTGCGCATCCGCCGCACGCGGGCAATCACCTCGGCAGGACCAGCCACCAGCGATCCAACCGGCGCGGCGAGACCCTTAGAGAGACAGAACATCACCGTATCGACGTGCGCGGTCAGGGCTGTCACCGGCAGACCAAGCGCCGTTGCCGCGTTGAAAATCCGCGCGCCGTCGAGATGAAGCGGCAACCCCCGCTCGCGCGCCAGCGCATGCACTTCAGCGAGATAGCCCGGCGAGATTGCCACACCGCCGCATCGATTATGCGTATTTTCGAGACAGATCACGCCGGGGGGCGCAAAATGCGCGTCGTTGATAGCGGTAGCTGCGGCAGCCAGCCGATCGATATCGATTGTGCCATCGCTGTTGGTGGGCAGGGGATGGTAGACCAGACCGCCCAGAGCGCTGGCGCCGCCGGCTTCGTAGTGATAGATGTGGCTCTCATCACCCAGAATGACCCGCTGGCCACGCTGGCAGTGAGCCAGTAACGCAGCCAGATTCCCCATCGTGCCACTGACAACCAGCACCGCTGCCTCTTTGCCAACCCGCTCGGCGGCGAGCTGCTCGAGCGCATTGACCGTGGGATCCTCGCCATAGACATCATCGCCGAGCGCGGCAGTCGCCATCGCCTGCCGCATTGTCGGACTCGGCAACGTCACCGTATCGCTGCGCAAATCGATCCGCTTGGCGGGCGCATCGTGAGCAGGCAAACCATAGCCTTCCATGGTATTGACCATCCTTCGCAAATAGGTATGCTGTTGACTTGACCCATTATAACACTTGCTGCCGCAGCGGTAAGCGCGAACGGCATGGCGCCTCTGCTGCTCTTTCTGCCAACCGAGAACCCTGTGAGCGCCGCGCATATCAGTGCCCGCGGCGCGGCAAGGATATCACGCGATACTTTTCGCGCGCAGTCTCTTCATTAAAAACTGTCAACCAGAAGCAAGATCTTGCTACTCATGCAACAGGTTGCAGAGCTGACGGGGCTGAATCAACAACAAATCAGGCCCAAAACCGGCTGGCAAACAGCAAACATCAGATCATGCACATCTTTTGCACATGAAAATCACAGTTTTTCGCGCATCTTCCAGGCCGGACAGCAAAACGCAAAGATTTTGCACAATCCTTGTCTATATTCCATTTTATTGACTCTCATGCTACAATTTGTTTGAACATTCGTAGTTTTGATTCTGCACTACGACTCGCTCTCTTCGGTCGGCACGGGTATGTTCTTTGTGAAGGTAGTGCTTAGTTTGCACTACCGTTGAGCGCAGGAGGAACCACGTGCTAGAGATTTCGCAGCACAAGGCTCAGTTACGCGACTACTTCAACGGTCTGGGCTTTGAACGCTGGTCGGCGATCTATGGCAATGCCCCGCTTTCCCTGGTGCGCCAAAGCATTCGCGAAGGTCACAATCGGATGCTGGCGATTGCCGATTCGTGGCTGGCCGATCAACCACCGCCCACCACCGCGCTCGATGTAGGTTGCGGTGTCGGCCTGTTCAGCCTGATGCTGGCGCGGCGCGGCTACCGGGTGCGCGCCGCCGACATTGCGCCGCAGATGGTGGCGGCTACCGCGCAGGCGGCTGCCAATGCGGGCCTGGCCGATCAGATCGAATGTCTGGAGGCCGACATTGAGTCGCTGCGCGAACCGGCGCAACTGGTTGCCTGCTTCGATGTGCTCATCCATTATCCGCAGCCGGCGTTCGGGCATCTCTGCGCGCACCTGGCCAAACTGACCGAGCATACCCTCTTGCTGACCTATGCGCCATACAGCGCGCTGCTCGCTGCGCTCCACCGCATTGGCGGCTGGTTCCCGCATAGCCAGCGCCGCACGGAGATTCAGATGATCCGTGACCGTGACGTCGTTGATATTCTGGCGAAGGCCGGATTGCGGGTACGGCGCATCCAGCCCATCCGCAGCCGTTTCTACCACGTGACCCTGATCGAGGCCATTCGGTCATAGTTTGATAAGGTTGTAGTTCAGAAACGACACTACAGGAGCAAGCCATGCGACGAGTTCTGGCACTGATGGCACTTGGTGTAGCGGCCTTTGCGCTCCACAAGTGGTACAACCGCGAGGTGTTGCTGGAAGGGGAAGGCTTCGTTCGCCTGCAGAGTGAGCACGAGCATTTTCATTTCCACGTCGATCTGCCACCAGGGATGGAGATTCAACCGGGCGACACCCTCGAAATTATGCATCTGCCGCCCACCGAAGACGGTCGCACCAATGGCGAGATCTGCTACCGCAGCCCGATACGGCTGTACAAAGCCAGCGCGCTGCGACGATTCCTGACCAAGAAGAGCAGCCTCGTCGAGATTAACGAGCTGGTCGAACATCCGTAAACGTCGGTTTGCCCGTGGATAGAGGTCAGATACCGATTCGCAAAGGAGCGTCGTGATGTTCTGGATCAACCCGTTGATGATGGAAATGCCCGGTGAGTTTAGCCGCACCACCCGCCATGCGCTGAAAGAGGCCATCCTCTCGCCCCGCTTCTACACGACTGACTTCGCCGCCATCGATAAACTCCAGATCGACCGCAATGGCTTGCGCGATGAGTTCGATTGGATCCGCGACGAGTTTGCTTACGACTACAACCGCACCCACTTCCGCCGCACCGACGAGTTTCTACAGAACTTTGACGACATGCCCGAGCGCGACTCATTCATCGATTTTCTTGAGCGCTCGTGCACGGCAGAGTTTAGCGGTTGTCTGCTCTATGCCGAGATGGTCAAGCATCTGCACGACCCGACCATGAAGGCGATCTTTAAGTATATGAGCCGCGATGAGGGTCGCCATGCCGGCTTCCTCAATCGCACCATGGCCGATCTGAATGTGGCGCTCGATCTGACTGTGCTGCAAAAGCGCAAGAAATACACCTATTTCCAGCCCAAATTTATCTTCTACTCGGTGTATCTGTCAGAAAAGATCGGTTACTCGCGCTATATCACGATCTACCGCCATCTCGAACAGCACCCAGAGTATTGCATTCACCCGATCTTCAAATGGTTCGAGCAGTGGTGCAATGATGAATATCGCCACGGCGAGTTCTTTGCGATGTTGATGCGTTCGCAGCCAGAGATGTTGCAGGGCGTCAACCGCCGCTGGATCCGCTTCTTCCTGCTGGCGGTCTACGCGACGATGTATCTGAATGATGCGCGCCGGGCCAATTTCTACGCTGCGCTTGGGCTGAACTGGCGCGATTACGACCAGAAGGTGATCCGGCTTTGCAACGATATTGCAACCCAGGTCTACCCCGAAACGATGAACCTCGACGACCCGCGCTTTTTTGGGTATATGGATCGATTGGTCGAGTATGACCGTCGGTTGCGCGAACTCGAAGGACGGCGCGATCCGGTGGCGCTGGCGCAGTCGGCTCGCCTGAAGGCCGCAATTGCCTTGCGCCTGCTGGCGATCTACCGTCTGCCTACCCGCAAAACAACCGAGGCCATCCGCTGGAAAGGACTACCCGGTTTCCCGAACTATCCCGGCCCAAATCGGCCACAGCGAGTGATAGCGGCTGATTAAACTCCAGGCTGGCGTTACTCCTCCCGACGGGTCGCCGTCGGGAGGAGAAGCGAACATCTGACCGGCAGCAGGCTGTGATCCTGCTGTCAGGGGAGGTTTGTCGTTTCAAACCGGTTCTGGCTGGCACGAATTGTGAGGAACGCCGATGCATGTCGTGGTCTTGACCATCGATGGAAATCATCGTCCGGCGCTGATGGCCGCTGCCGAGCGATTGCGCCGCGAGCATAAGGTTTCGCTCAGTCTGGCGGTGTACGATGCGGCGACATTGCGCGATGCGGCGGGCTGGGCGCAGCTCGATCGCGATCTGGCGCGGGCCGATCTGGTCTTTGGCGCGCGCTTGTTCAGCGAGGATCTGGTGCGCCCGCTGGTTGAGCGGCTGGCCCATTACGAGCGACCCACTCTGATCATTACGTCAAATCCTGCCCTGATCCGTTGCACGCGGATCGGCGGTTTCTCGCTGCGGCGCGAGAGTGAAAGCGAACCCGGCCCACTGCGCCGCTGGGCGCAGAAGCTGCGACCGCAGGGCGGCGCTGGCGAGGCGCGCCGACAACTGGCAATCCTGCGCAATCTGAGCAAGGTGCTGAAAGTCATTCCCGGCACGTCGCGCGACCTCTACACCTATATCACCAGCCATCAGTACTGGCTGAATGCCTCTGCCGAGAATCTGTATCGGTTACTCTGCGTGTTGATCAGTCGCTACGGGTCGCAACCGCGCCCGAAATTGCCACAGCTCGATCCCATTTCCTACCCCGATACCGCCATCTATCATCCAGACGCGCCGAATCTGTTCGCGTCACTCAACGATTACCGGCGCTGGCGCGGCAAGCGCATTCCATCCGGCGGGAGTGTAGGCATCCTGACGTTGCGCACGGTGGTGCTGAGCGGAAACACCCCGCATATCGATGCGCTGGCGCGGGCCATCGAGGCGCGCGGGTTAGAGGCGCGCGTCGCTTACGCTTCCGGCCTCGACATGCGTCCATTGCTGAGCAATGAACTGGCCGATGTCGATCTGCTGGTGAACGCCACCGGCTTTGCCCTGGTTGGCGGTCCAGCCGAAAGCCAGCCGCAGCAAGCCGCAGAAGCGCTGACCCGCTTTGATCGGGCGTATCTGGGATTGGTGCCGCTGGCGTTTCAGCGCGTCGATGACTGGCGAGCCGACGATAACGGGCTGACGCCGGTGCAACAGGCGTTGAGCGTGGCAATCCCCGAACTCGAAGGGGCCGCCGAACCGCTGATTTTCGGCGGTCCGGCCAGTGATGGGCAGCGCTTTGCCGCCGCTCAGGCCGAGGTTGAGCAGATTGCCGATCGAGTGGCGCGACGGGTAGCGCTGCGCCGGAAACCCAACGCGCAGAAGCGCCTGGCGGTCGTGATCTATAATTTCCCGCCCGCGCTCGGCACGGTTGGCACTGCGGCATACCTCGATGTGTTTGCCAGCCTGTTCAACCTGTTGCAAGCGCTGGCTGCCGATGGTTATCAGGTTGAGATTCCGCGCAGCGTCGATGAACTGCGTCATCTGTTGCTGGCCGATGGTCCGGCGCAAGGGGCAGATGCCCATATCGCCGACTGGCTATCTGCCGATGAATATCGCCGACTCTTCCCAGCCTACACCGAGATCGAGCCGTTCTGGGGGCCGGCGCCCGGCGAACTGCTGCGCGACGCTCGCGGCATCCGGATTCTGGGTCGGCAGTTCGGCAATGTCTTTGTAGGTGTGCAGCCCAGTTTCGGCTACGAGCGTGATCCGATGCGGTTATTGCTGGCCAAGGATGCGGCGCCCAATCATGCCTTTGCCGCGTTCTATACCTGGTTGAGCCACAAATTCCGCGCCGACGCGGTGATTCATCTCGGCACGCACGGCGCAATGGAGTTTATGCCAGGGAAGCAGGTCGGGCTGAGCGCGCGCTGCTGGCCGTTGCGACTGATCGGTTCTCTACCCAACTTTTACCTCTACAGCGTGAACAATCCCAGCGAAGCAGCGATTGCCAAGCGCCGCGGCGCCGCGACGCTGGTGAGCTATCTGGTGCCGCCGGTGCAACATGCTGGCCTCTACAAAGGGCTGCGCGCGCTGCGCGATGCGATCGAGCAGTACGAGCGCGCGCCCGATCCGGCGCTGCTGACCGATCTGCGCGAGCGCGCCGCGCAACTCGGTATCCCAATGCCGGCCAGCGGCGATGATCACGCCGATGTTGCCGGCCTGGCTCACGAATTGCTGCGCATCGAGCAGCGCATGATCCCGCTCGGTCTGCACGTGCTGGGGCAACCGCCAGCGCCGGCAGAACTGGCCGACTTTCTCTTCCTCTACGCCAGTCTGCAACCCGATGGCGGCCTGCCAGCCCTGATCGCCCGCGGCATGGAGATCGACTACGCACAGCTTTGCGCGCGGCTGAGCAGCGATCTCACGGCGCAGAACCAGATGCGCGAGATCGAGGCGCGGGGGCGAGCGGCGATGCTGGCGTATGCTGAAGCGGCTGACGCCGACGCCGGCGCGCGCGCGGCAACCAGTCATCTGGCCGATCTGGTACCGGCGGCTGCGCTGCGTCCATTCTGGCCCAAACTGGCCGAACTGCGCGCCGGTCTGCTCGCCAATCACGAATTGCGCAATCTGCTGCATGGGCTGCGCGGCGGCTTCATCCCGCCCTCGCCCAGCAACGATGCCGTGCGCAATCCGGCGGTCTTGCCAACTGGCCGCAACCTGTTCGCGCTTGACCCCTACCGCGTGCCGACTCCGGCGGCAATGCAGCGCGGGGAGGCGCTGGTCAGCGAATTGCTGGCGCGCTTGCAGGCCGAGCAGGGACATCTGCCGGAAAGCATCGCGGTGGTGTTGTGGGGCACCGACAATCTCAAGAGCGACTGTGAAGGGGTGGCGCAGGTGCTGGCGTTGATTGGCGCTCGTCCGGTAGTGGATGAACTGGGCAATGTGGCCGATGTCGCCTTGCGGCCTCTGGCTGAGCTGGGTCGTCCCCGGATCGATGTTGTCGTGACCGTGAGCGGCATCTTCCGCGATCTGCTCGGCAACCAGATGCGCCTGATCGACCGGGCAGCCTACCTGGCGGCCAGCGCCGATGAACCGGTAGAACATAACTTTGTGCGCGCCCATGCGCTGGCGCAGGTCGCCGAAAGCGGCGTTTCGCTCGCAGAAGCAGCTATTCGCGTCTTTGCCAATGCTCCCGGCAGCTATGGCGCAAATGTCAACTTCCTGGTTGAAAGCGGCACGTGGGAAAACGACGAACAACTGAGTGACGCCTTCCTCTCGCGCAAGAGCTTCGCGCGCACCGCCGACGGGCAATGGCGCGAAGCTCGCGGCTTGCTTGAAGGCGCGCTTCGCCATGTGCAGGCCACCTTCCAAAACATCGATAGCTTCGAGGTGGGCCTGACCGACATCGACAACTACTACGAAAATCTGGGCGGCGTGACCAAGAGTGTCGAACGGCTGCGCGGCGAAGCGCCACCCGTGCTGGTTGCCGATGCGATCAGCGCTCCTGGCGCGAGCCGGATCGCCTCGATCGAGACCATGATCCGGCTGGAGACGCGGGCCAAACTGCTCAACCCGAAATGGCACGAAGCCATGCTGGCCCACGGTTTTGCCGGTGTGCGCGAGATCGAGGCGCGGGTCGGCCATACCTATGGCTGGAGCGCCACGGCCAACGCCGTTGAAGATTGGGTCTACGACGAGATTGCGGCTACGTATGCGCTTGATGATGCGATGCGCGAACGGATGGCCGCCCTCAACCCTGCCGCCACTGCTGGGATGGTGCGCCGCTTGCTCGAAGCAGCCGGACGCGGCTTCTGGGCAGCGGATGAAGACACGCTCAACCGCTTGCAGGCCATCTACCACGACCTGGAAGATCGTCTTGAAGGGATCACTGAAGAGAGGAGTGTCGGATGAGCTGGTTCAAAATGATTCGTCTTGGCATGCTCCACGTTGCGGTTGCGATCAGTCTGGTGCCCATCACCGGCGTTCTTAACCGGATCATGATCTACGAGCTTGGGATTGCGGCCACCGTCGTCGCCGCCCTGATCATCCTGCCGCACCTCTTCTCACCGATGCAGGTCTTCATCGGCCAGTTTTCTGACCGCCACCCGCTCTGGGGCTACCGGCGCACACCTTACATCGCGCTCGGCCTCCTGCTCTGCGTCGGCGGCGCGGCCCTGACGCCCTTTGCCGCCTTCGCGATGGATGCCAGTTTCTTGCCGGGACTGCTGCTCGCCTTGATCGTCTTCGGCATCTGGGGACTGGGTTTCAACACTGCTGTCGTCTCGTACCTGTCACTGGCCAGCGACATGTCGCCCTCGCATCTGCGCTCACGCACCATCGCTGTGATGTGGTTCATGATGATCACAGCGGTTATCGGCACTGCGATCGGCGCCGGGCGGGCGCTCGAACACTACTCGCCCGAACGCCTGATCGAGGTCTTCGCGATCTGCGCCGGAATTGCCCTGACCATCAGCGCGCTCGGTTTGATCGGACTTGAGCCGCGCAATGCCGTGCCGGTCAGCCACGAAGAGCGCTACAGCGCCGCCGACTCGGTGCGCACGGTCATCGGCAACCCGCTGGCCCGCCGCTTCTTTGTCTACCTGATGTTCATGCTATCGGCCATCCTGGGGCAGGATGTGCTGCTGGAACCGTTCGGCGCGCAGGCGTTCCAGTTGAGCGTGCGCGAGACGACGCAGTTGACGGCAACCTGGGGCGGCGCGACCCTGCTGGCCCTGCTCTTGCATGGCATTCTCTTTAGCCGCTGGCTGAGCAACAAGCGCGGCGCGATGCTCGGCGGGGCAATTGCCGCCAGTGGTCTGACTCTGATCGCGCTCAGCGGATTGCTGCACATCGAGCCGCTGTTTGTGCCGGCAATTGCGCTGCTCGGCTTCGGCACCGGCATTGCCACTGCGACCAACCTCGCCCTGATGCTTGATATGACCACGCCGCAGCAGGTCGGTCTCTTCATCGGCGCATGGGGCGTGGCAGACGCCGCTGCGCGCGGCCTGGGCAATCTCCTCGCCGGCGTGGTGCGTGACCTGGCTGCGCTGGTCGTTGGCCCAACCGGCTCCTACGCTACTGTCTTCCTGCTCGAAGCGCTCATCCTCTGCGCCGCGCTGATCATGTTGCGAACAATCGATGTCAGCGCCTTCCGCAGCGAGCGACGCGAGCTGGGTCAACTGGTGGCCGTGATTGGTGATGCATAGAAAAATGTAGAAATAAGTAGATTTTGATGGTATCATAAGACGGCCCGTGCTGACGCAACGGTGCGCTGGCGCGGGATGACCGGGCCGTGTGCCTTGCTGCGCCCGGCATTGGAAGAGGACTCGCTAACGTTTGCAGAGCAAAGGATCAGTCGTATGAACCTGCTCCTTGCCGGTCTCGATCACACCACTGCGCCGGTCGAGATTCGGGAACAGCTTGCCTTTAGTCAGACCGATTTGCCATCAGCGCTGATGCAACTGACGCACCCCGAAACCGGCGCCACGCCACTCTTTGCCGAGGCCGTCATTATCTCAACGTGCAATCGGGTCGAGATTTACGGAGTCGCCACCCCCGGCACAACGGCGCAACACGTGGTCGATTTTCTGGCCGAATTTCATCGTCGACCAGCCGACAGTTTCGCGCATACCCTCTACTTTCATCAGGGAGAAGCGGTAGCCCGTCATCTCTGCGCAACTGCGGCTGGACTACGCTCACTCGTGCTTGGCGAGGCGCAGATTCAGGGTCAGGTGCGCGCGGCCTACGAGGCAGCGCAACGGATCGGGAGTGTCGGCTCAATTCTGCACCGGCTGTTTCAGACCGCGCTGGTTGCCGGCAAGCGGGTGCGCCACGAGACGACAATTGGCAAAGGCGCCGCCAGCGTCTCACAGGCCGGGGTAGAACTGGCCAGACGCCAGCTTGGCGATCTGAGCGGGCGCGAGGTGCTGTTGATCGGCGGCGGCGAGGTGAGTGAACTGGCAGCGCAGAACCTGATCGCAAACGGCGCCGATCGGCTGACGATCGTGAATCGCACTTCGGCGCGCGCAGCAGAGCTGGCGGCCCGCTACGGGGCTGAAATGCTCGATTTCGGCGCGCTGCCGCAAGCGCTCGCCCGCGCCGACATTGTGATCAGTTCTACGGCGGCCCCGGTTCCGATCATCTACCGTCATCATGTCGAAGAAGCGCTGACCCACAAGCAGCGTATGCGCGCCTGCGGCGCGGGCGAGATGCCGCGTATGTTGCTCATCGATCTGGCGGTGCCGCGCGATATTGCCGCCGATGTCGCGCAATTGCCGGGCGTGCATCTCTTCACGGTCGATGATCTGCGCGAGGTGGTCAATCACACGCTCGAACTGCGCAGCGCCGTGATTGAGATCGCGCAGAAGATTGTTGATGAACAGGTCAAGGAATTCATCGACTGGCTGCACACCCAGGAAGCGTTGCCGGTGCTGACCATGCTGCGCCAGCGCGCCGAAGCGGTGCGCGAGATGGAGCTGTCGCGCGCATTGCGTCGTCTGCACGATCTCTCGCCGGAACAGCGCGCTGTGATTGAAGGACTGTCGCGCAGCATCGTCAACAAACTCCTGCACCCGCCGACGCGCTGCCTGCGCGAGGCTGCTGTCCACGGTCAGGGGAAGCGCTACGCAACCATTCTGGCCGAACTGTTCAATCTCGAACACTGATCGATAGAGGTTAGAACCGACCTGCGGCGATGGCGTTGCCAGCCGCCGTATCTGATCTGAGAGGATATATGACTCGGCTCGTTCTTGGCACACGCGGTTCAGCGCTGGCGCGCACCCAGTCTGAATGGGTTGCCGATGCGCTGCGCGTGATATTCGCAGATCTCAACGTGGAGTTGCGCATCATCTCGACGACCGGCGATCGGGTGCTCGACGTGGCGCTGTCGGCAGTGGGTGATAAAGGGTTGTTCGTTAAGGAACTCGAACAGGCGTTACTGGCCGGTGAGGTCGATTTCTGCGTGCATAGCGCGAAAGACATGCCAACCGCAACCCCAGCCGGGCTGACGCTGGCAGCATTTCCCACCCGCGCCGATCCGCGCGATGCGCTGGTGGTGCGCCATGCCGGGCTGGGCGAGAGTCTGGATAGTCTGCCGGTCGGCGCGCGAGTTGGCACATCGAGCCTGCGGCGCGCTTCACAGTTGCGCCATCGCCGACCCGATCTGGCGTTGACCGATGTGCGCGGGAATGTGGATACCCGGTTGCGCAAGCTGGCATCTGGGCAATACGACGCGCTGGTGCTGGCGGCTGCCGGTCTGCGCCGACTGGGATTGTGGGATGGCACACCGGGCGCGCAGATCGGCGAGGCGATGGTCTTCCCGCTGGAACCGACCGAGATGCTGCCGGCAGTCGCGCAGGGCATTCTGGCTATCGAGACGCGAGCCGATGATCGCGCAACGCTGTCGCTGGTCACTGCCATCGATGATCCGGCAGCGCGCGCGGCAGCGCTGGCCGAACGAGCATTGTTGCGCCGTCTCGAAGGCGGCTGCCAGGTGCCTATTGCCGCGCATGCGATGCAGACACCCGATGGGCTGTGGCTGCGCGGCATGATCGGCGCGCTTGACGGCAGTGAGCTGATCTTTGCCGAACAGACCGGCGATCTGGCGGCGCCAGAGGCGCTTGGCATCGCCGTCGCCGAAGCGTTGCTGGCGCAGGGCGGCGAAACAATCTTGACCGCGATTCGCAGCCAGCAGGAGGCGCGCCGATGAGTGGGCTGGCTGGCCGTCGGATTGCGATCACCCGTCCCAGTGGGCGCGGCGAGACGCTGGCCGAACGGCTGCGGGTGCGGGGCGCCGAACCGTTACTGACTCCGCTGATCGCCTACGCGCCACCGGTCGATCCGGCGCCGCTGCAACAGGCGCTGACGCGCCTGGCCGCCGGAGAGTACGACTGGCTGGCGGTCACCAGTCGACAGGCTGTGCAGGCGCTGGCAGATGCAACTATTCCGCCCACCACCGCCATTGCCGCAGTTGGCAAAGCCACTGCCGCCGATTGTCGGCGACGCTTCGGACGCGAACCCGCCGTCGTGCCGGACGAGGAATTGGGCGCGGCCCTGCCGCGCGCGATGGGCACGCTGGCCGGAGCGCGCGTCTTGCTGCCCTGCGCCGACATTGCGCCGCCCACCCTTGCCGAAGCGCTGCGCGCTGCCGGCGCGCAGGTCGATCGGGTTACCGCATACTGCACGATCGCCGGCCCCGGCGTGGCTGAGTTGCGCGCGGCTCTGCAAGCCGGCGCCGTCGATGCCATCGTGCTGGCCAGCGGTTCGGCAGCGCGTCAGTTGTCAGCGCTGCTGCCGCCTGTCGCGGCCTGGCCCGCGCTGGTCTGCATCGGCCCCAGCACGGCTGCCGTCTGCGCCGAACTCGGTTTGCCGGTGAGCGCCATCGCCCAGCGACCCAGCGACGACGATCTGATTGTCGCTTTAGAACAGGTTTTTCAGCCTCGTTATGAGACCACGGAGTAAAAACGATGCGCGCTCCACTGATTAACAGCACAACGCAGCAAACCCCAACGCCGGTCTACCGGCCTCGTCGCCTGCGCACCACGCCGGCGCTCCGCGATCTGGTGCGTGAAACCCGCTTGACGCCCGCGCAACTGATCGCCCCCATCTTTGTGCGCCACGGCCACGATCTGGCGATTCCGATTCGCTCGATGCCCGGCCAGTATCAGATGTCGCCCGACCGGGCAGCGCGCGAGGCCGCCGAACTGGCTGCGCTGGGCATTCGCGCCGTCTTGCTGTTTGGCATCCCGGCGCGGAAGGATTCCTGCGGAAGCGAAAACGCCGATCCAGAAGGTATCGTGCCGCAGGCAATTCGCGCGATCAAAGCCGAAGCGCCGGGTATGGTCGTGATCAGCGACATGTGTTTTTGCGAGTATACCGATCACGGTCACTGCGGCGTTCTCAACACTCCCGATCGCGACGACTATCAGCCGCAGCTCGGCGAAGGGTATCTGCTCAACGATCCCACCCTGACCCTGCTGGCCGAAGCCTCAGTCGTTCATGCTCGCGCCGGCGCCGACATCATTGCCCCGTCGGGCATGATCGACGGCATGGTGGCTGCCATTCGCAGTGCGCTCGACGCCGCCGGTCTCAGCCATACCTCAATCATGAGCTACGCCGCCAAGTATGCCAGCGGCTTCTATGGGCCATTCCGCGATGCCGCTGAAAGCCCGCCCCAGTTTGGCGATCGCAGCCAGTACCAGATGGATCCGGCCAATGCGCGCGAAGCGCTGCGCGAAGTCGATCTTGATGTAGCCGAAGGCGCCGATATCCTGATGGTCAAGCCGGCGCTGGCCTATCTCGACATCATCCGCCAGGTGCGCGACCGCCACCATCTGCCGCTGGCGGCGTATCAGGTGAGCGGCGAATACAGCATGGTCAAAGCGGCGGCGCTGCAGGGCTGGCTCGACGAACAACGGATTGCGATCGAGACGCTGACCGCGATTCGCCGCGCCGGCGCCGATATGATCATCACCTACTGGGCGAAGGAAGCTGCCGGATGGCTGGGGTAAACACCCCGATTTGAACCAATGAGGAGCACCCATGCGTGATCGTTTTCTTCGTGCCTGTCGCCGCCAGCCGGTTGATCGCACTCCGATCTGGCTCATGCGGCAAGCTGGCCGCTATATGCCCGAATACCGCGCAGTGCGCGAACGGTACGGCTTTTTGCAGATGGTGAAGACGCCGGAAGTCGCTGCCGAAGTGACGCTCCAGCCGATCCGGGCTTTCGGCGTTGATGCGGCGATCATCTTTGCCGACATTTTGCCGCCGCTTGAAGGGTTAGGCTTCCGCCTCACCTACGAGAAGGGGGAAGGCCCCGTCATCCACAACCCAATCCGCCAACCGGAAGATGTTGCGCGGTTGCATGCATGCGATCCGCGTGAAACGGTGAGCTACACGTTAGACGCCTTGCGGCTGGTCAAGCGCGAACTGAACGGCCTGCCGCTGATTGGGTTCAGCGGCGCTCCCTTCACGCTGGCCAGCTATGCGATTGAAGGCGGCGGCTCGAAAGAATATCGCCTGACCAAGCGCCTGATGTACGAACAGCCAGCCGCGTGGCACGACCTGATGGAACGTCTCAGCAGCCTGGTGGCGGAATACCTGATCGCTCAGGTCGAAGCGGGCGCCGATGCGGTGCAGATCTTCGATAGCTGGGCCGGCGCGCTGGCGCCCGCCGATTACCGCGCCTACGTGCTTCGTCACACGCAGGCCGTCGCGCGAACCATTCGCCAACGCCTGGGCACAGCCGCGCCGCCCATCATCTACTTCGGCACCGATATGGCCGGGCTGGCCGGTGAACTGCGCCAGATCGGGGCTGATGTCCTGGGCGTTGACTGGCGGATCGATCTCGATGTCGCCTGGGCGCAATACGGCTACGAGCATGCCGTGCAGGGCAATCTCGACCCGATGACCCTCTTCGCGCCGCTGCCCATCATTGCCGCCCGCGCCCGCGAAATCTTGCAGCGCGCTGGTGGGCGACCCGGCCATATCTTCAACCTTGGTCACGGCATTCTCACCGAAACGCCGGTTGATCACGTGCGGTATCTGGTGGAATTTGTGCAGACGTTCTCGCTCACAACGGAAACGCCTGCGCTAGAGGAGGTAGCGCAATGAGTGTCGCAACCGAGCGGTACGCCCGCTCGCAGGCCAACTTTGCCGCCGCGCAGCAGGTCATTCCGGGCGGTGTCAATTCGCCGGTGCGCGCTTTTCGCGGCGTTGGCGGAACGCCCATCTTCTTCGATCACGGTCACGGCGCATACATCTGGGATGTTGACGGCAATCGCTATATCGACTACGTGCTCTCGTGGGGACCGCTGCTGCTCGGCCATGCCCACCCCGCCGTCGTGAGCGCAATCGCCGAGCAGGCGCAGCGAGGTACCAGCTTCGGCGCGCCGACCGAACTGGAAACCGAGCTGGCCCGCCTGGTGATCGAGCTGGTGCCATCGATCGAGCAGATCCGCTTTGTCAACAGCGGCACCGAGGCCACCATGAGCGCGCTGCGCCTGGCCCGCGCCGCAACCGGACGACGACTGATCGTCAAGTTCAACGGCTGCTATCACGGCCACGCCGACATGCTGCTCGTGCAGGCAGGAAGCGGCGTCGCCACTCTCGGTTTGCCCGATAGCCCCGGCGTGCCGCCAGGGGTTGCCGCCGAGACGATCACGGTCGAATACAACGATCTCGACGCGATTGCGGCATTGTTTGCTGCGCGCGGCAGCGAGATCGCGGCGGTGATCGTCGAACCGATTGCCGCCAACATGGGATTCGTCTTGCCCAAACCGGGCTTCCTCAGCGGCGCGCGCGAGATTGCCCAGCAGCACGGAGCCATCTTCATTCTCGATGAAGTGATGACCGGTTTCCGGGTGGCGCCGGGTGGCGCGCAGGCCCTCTGGGGTCTCGATCCTGATCTGACCTGTCTGGGCAAAGTGATCGGCGGCGGCTTGCCGGTTGGCGCTTATGCCGGCAAGCGGTCACTGATGCAACTGGTGGCGCCAGCCGGGCCGATGTATCAGGCCGGCACCCTGAGCGGCAACCCGCTTGCGATGACCGCCGGTCTGACCACCCTCCGCGCCGCTTTTGCCGCCGATGGCGCCGCCTTCGCGCAGGCCGTCAACCTGACCAGCCGTCTGGCCGAAGGGCTGGGCGACCTGGCCGCGCGCTACCGGATTCCAGTGCAGATCGGTCACGTCGGCACTATGTTCGGCTGCTACTTCCTGCGCCAGCCCGATGCCCCGATCACTAACTATGCCGAAGCGAAAGCCAATGCCGACCCGCAACGCTACGCCCGCTTCTTCTGGGCCATGGCTGAACGCGGCGTCTATCTGGCCCCTTCGCAATTCGAGGCCGGCTTTGTCAGCACTGCCCATACCGCCAGCGACATCGATGAAACGCTGGCTGCGGCTGAGGCCGCTTTCGCCCAGTTGTGAGACAGCAATGATAGCCAGACGGGGGACGGCGCTGCGAGCGCCGTCTCGCGTCACCAGGAGAGGGCAATGACTACTACCGACACCCGTACCGTTGTGCATGATCTGATGCGCGCCGGTCAACAGCGCCTGTGCGCCGCATTTGAAGCGATCGACGGACGTGAGCGCTTTGTCGCCCAGAGCTGGGAACGGCCCGGCGGCGGCGGCGGCACGGCCCGCGTTATGACCGAAGGCGCCGTCTTCGAGCGCGCCGGCGTCAATGTCTCGGCGGTGTATGGCAGCGAAGTGCCATCCAGCATCTGGCAGCATCGCCCTGCGACCCGCGGTCATGCCTACTTCGCCACCGGCATCTCGATGGTATTGCACCCGCGCAACCCCTACGTGCCCGCCTTTCACGCCAACTTCCGCTACTTCGAGGCCGGTGATGACTGGTGGTTCGGCGGCGGCATGGATCTCACCCCCAGCTATGGCTTCGCCGAAGATGCGCGCCATTTTCACGTCACCCTGCGCGACTACTGCGCCCGTCACCCGCTGGCCAATTACCAGGAGATGAAAGAGACCTGCGACCGCTACTTCTTCCTCAAGCACCGCAACGAAATGCGCGGGATCGGCGGTATCTTCTTCGACGACCTGCACCCCGACGGCCCAGACGGCTTCGAGCGGGCGTTTGCCTTCGTCAGCGACGGTATCACCACCATCCTCGACGCCTATCTGCCGATCGTGCAGCGACGCATGCACACCCCTTACGGTGAACGCGAACGCTCGTGGCAACTCTACCGGCGCGGTCGTTATGTCGAGTTCAATCTAATCTACGACCGGGGCACGCTATTCGGCCTGCAAACCAACGGCAATATCGAAGCGATCTTGATGTCGCTGCCGCCGCTGGCGCGCTGGCAATTCGACTACCGCCCCGAATCCGGCACACCCGAAGCGGCAATGGCCGAATTCCTCAAGCCCCGTGACTGGGCAAACGAGGAGATCGCGCGTTGATCCGGTGACAGTGCGGTATCCGGCCAATTTTCATCTCATGCACCGATTTTGCACGTATTTTGTTTATACTTCACCTTCTTGCTTTTTATGCTAGAATGTTACTAAAGTCGCGTAGTTCCAAATGGATACTACACACCGCGAGGAGGCGCTATGCAGGCAAAGCCGAGTCTCATCCGCGAGGATGGTCTCTACCACTCATTCTGCGGTCTGGTCAGTGTTGGCTGGCTCTACCAGAAGATCAAAGATAGCTTCTTTCTGATCCTTGGCACTCACACCTGCGCCCACCTGCTGCAAAATACGCTCGGCGTCATGATCTTCGCTCGCCCCCGCTTTGCCGTGTCGCTGCTGGAAGAGGCCGACCTGAGTTCTTCCCAGCCTGACATTTCGGCCCAGATCGAAGAGATCAAGCGCGAACATCATCCATCGGTCATTTTCCTGCTTTCGTCGTGTACGCCCGAAGTGATGAAGGTCGAGTTTGAAGGACTGGCCGCCTCGGTCAGCACGCCGGAAGTGCCGGTGTTGTTCGTGCCGGCCTCTGGCCTCGACTATACCTTCTCGCAGAGCGAAGACTCGGTGCTGCAGGCGCTGATCCCCTTCTGTCCGCCGGCCCCGCCCGATGATCGGCGCGTTGTCTTCCTTGGCTCGGTCAACGACGCCATCGCCGATGACTTCTCGCTCGAAGCAGCCCGGCTGGGCATTCCGGTCGCCGGCTTCCTGCCGGCCAGCCACTTCAGCGAACTGCCGCCGATCGGGTCGGGCACTGTCGTGGCGCCGCTGCAACCCTACCTGCACAAGACCGCCACCCAACTGCGCAACGAACGCGGCTGCACCGTGCTCTCCTCGCTCTTCCCCTTCGGGCCGGACGGCACCCGTCGTTTCTGGGAGGATCTGGCAGCGCAATTTGGCATGAAGGTCGATCTGAGCGAGCGTGAAGCGGCGGCCTGGCAGCGAATCAAACACCATACCGATCTGCTGCGCGGCAAGAAGATCTTCTTCGCGAGCGATACGCTCATGGAACTGCCGCTGGCGCGCTTCCTCAAGGCGTGCGGCGCCGAAGTGGTCGAGTGCTCGACCCCCTACATCAACCGTCGCTTCCATGCTGCGGAACTGGCCGCGCTCGACGGTGTGCGTCTGGTCGAACAGGCCAACTTTAACCGGCAATTGCAAACGATTAAAGAGACCCGGCCCGACCTGATCATCTCGAACATTATCACGACCAACCCCCTGGTTGGGCAGGGCACAGTGGCGAAGTGGGGCACCGAATACTGCTTCCTGCCCATTCACGGCTGGGCTGGCGTCAACAACCTGGTCACATCGTTCACCCGCGCCTTGCAGCGGCACGCCAAACTCGATCCGCTCGGCTCCGATCCGATCTGGTTGACCGGCATTATGCCCAGCTCACCCGGTGGTGTGATCTCTTTGCAGTCCTAGAGGAGACGATCCATGCGTCTGGCTTACTGGATGTACGAAGGTACCGCCCATCATGGCGTTGGTCGCATCGCCAATAGCATGCGCAATGTGCATGCAGTCTTTCATGCGCCGCAGGGCGATGATTATGTCAATGCAATCTTTGCCATGCTTGACCGCAGCCCTAATTTCCCGGCGATGACGACCAGCGTGGTCAGCGGCACCGATCTGGCGCGCGGCACGATCCGGCTGCCTGAGACGTTGCGGCAGGTGGAAGAGCGCGTGCATCCCGATCTGATCGTGGTGGTGGCGTCGTGCTCGACCATTCTGCTGCAAGAGAATCTGGAAATCGCCGCGCAACATGCCGGCCTGAAGTGCGATGTGATGGTCTATGACGCCAATCCCTATCGGATGCAGGAGATCGTCGCCGCCGAGAGCCTCTTCACCGACCTGGTGAAGCGCTATGCCCAACCCATGCCGCGCACGCCGCTGCCTACGGTTAACATTCTTGGCCCGTCATCGCTGGGATTCCACGCTCGCCACGACCTGATCAGTCTGCGTCGTATGCTAAAGACGCTCGGCATCGAGGTGAATGTGGTCGCGCCGTGGGGCGCCAGCATCGACGATCTGCGCCGGCTGAGCGCAGCCTGGGTGACGATCGCTCCCTACCGCGAACTGGGGTTGCGCGCGGCGACCTACCTGGAAGAGCAGTTTGGCGTGCCCGCGCTGACTGATGCGCCGATCGGCGTGCAGCCGACGTTGCGCTGGATCGAGCGGCTGCGCGAACTGCTGGCGCAGGCCGGCGCGTCGATCCCGATGCCGCCGCTGACCGCCTTCTCGCTCGATGGGATGTCGGCGCCATCGGCGGTGCCATGGCTGGCGCGCACTGCCGACATGGACAGCTTTGCCGGCAAGCCGGCCTTTGTTTTCGGTGATGCCACGCACGTGGTTGGAATAACGCGCTTCCTCAGCGATGAGCTGGGCATGCCGATTGCCGGCGCTGGCACGTATGTCAAACATCAGGGTGACTGGGTGCGCGAGCAATTGGCGGGCTACGTCGATGATCTGCTGGTCACCGACGAGTTTCAGACGGTGGCGGCCCGGATCGCCGAGCTGCGGCCTGAGCTGGTCTGCGGTACGCAGATGGAGCGCCATACCTCGCGCCGCTACGATTTGAACTGTATGGTCATTTCACCGCCGACCCACATCGAGAATCACCTGCTGGCCTATCGACCGTTCCTCGGCTTCGATGGCGCTGATGTGATCGCCGATGAGGTGTACACCACCTGTACCCTTGGCATGGAGAAACACCTGATCGATCTGTTCGGTGATGCCGGCCTCGACCTGCCTGAGAAGGCGAAATCGACCAGCGTCGAACCGGTTGCGCCATCACCGCAACCGGTAGCCGTAGCAGCGGTGGACAGCCCCAAACCGGCGGCTGAACCGGTCATGGCCAGCGCTCCGGCAGCAATGGCGAGCGCGCCGACGAGCGTCGCCAGCGCGCCAGCAGCTCCGGTCGATCCGGTATGGGCTGCCGATGCTGAAGCAATGCTCAAGAAGGTGCCGTTCTTCGTGCGCGGGCGGGTGCGCGGGAACGTCGAAAAATATGCGCGCCAGCGCGGCCATGCCGTCATCACGGCGCAGGTGTTGCTGGCCGCCAAAGAGGAGCTGGGCGCATGAGCACTCCCCTGCCGCGCAAGTCAACCCGTCGCGGGCAGCCGCCGCGTCAGCTTGCCGAGATTGCGCTGCTGACGCGCGAGGAACGGCTGGCCGGACGACCCAAACTGTGCAGCGACTGCGGCATCTGCACGGGCGAGCTGCAACCGTTCATGGCCCAGAGCTGCGTCTTCGTCAACAACCGCGCCGAAGAGATCGAACGGCGGTTGCACGGACGCAACCGGCGCGATGGCGATGAACTGCTGTTCGGCATCTATCGCGAACTGCGCGTCTTCCGCATGAAGCCGCCCGTGCCCGACGCGCAATGGAGCGGCGCCGTGACCAGTCTGGGCGCGCTATTGCTCGAACGCGGCCTGGTTGACGGCGTAATCACCACCGCCGCCGCGCCGGGCACCCGCTTCGCGCCGCTGCCCATCCTGGCCCGCACCCCCGACGAAGTGCGCGCCACCCGCGGCAACAAGCCGTGCCTGGCGCCCACCCTCGATGTCCTGACGCAGGTGCGACAGGCCGGTCTCCGCCGCATCGCCTACATCGGCACCGGCTGCCAGGTGCATGCGCTGCGCGCCATTGAAGATCAACTGGGACTGGAACGACTCTACGTGATCGGGATACCGTGTACCGACAACACCACCTACCCCGATCTGCAACGCTTCTTGCAGGTTGTGTCGCGCTCGCCAGCGACGGTCGTCCACCACGAATTCATGCAAGATTTCCGCATCTGGCTCAAGCATGAAGACGGATCGATCGAAAAGGTCAATTTTGTCGATCTCGACGTTGCCAAACTCGGCGGTGAACTGGGCGTCTTTCCGCCAGCCTGTCTAAGCTGTTTCGACTACCAAAACGGCCTATCAGATCTGACGATCGGCTACATGGGCGCGCCGCTGCCGCCCGCCGAGCGTTGGCAGTGGACACTCATCCGCACCGAGCGCGGGGCCGAGCTGTACGAACTGCTGCGCCCCTACGTAGAGGAGCGGGAACCGATCAGCGGCGGCGATCGCACCCGCGGCATGCCGGCCTACATCCAGATGCTGCGGAAACCGCCGCGGCGGGCGCCGTGGCTGATCCGACAGTTGGTAGCCTTTATCCAGCGCCGCAGCGGACCGAAGGGTCTCGAATTCGCCCGCTCGGTGATCGAGATGAAGCTGCTGCGTAACCTCCAGTTCGTGCGCGAACGGCATGGCCGGCTCGAACGCCGGATCGTTCCCGGCTACGTCTACCGGGCGTTAGCCCGCTATGCCGACGTCTACCGCCGGGAGTTTCAGCGCGATCTGTTCCCGGCAGAACAGGGATAATTCGTCGTCGGGTGTCGTCAACCGTTGCCGGTAGAACCGGCGCTAGTGAAGGAGTTGTCAATGTCCCTCATCCTCGCGATCTATGGCAAGGGTGGGATCGGCAAGTCGACCACCTCGGCCAACCTCTCGGCGGCAATGGCGCTCAAGGGTGCCAAGGTGCTTCAGATCGGTTGCGATCCGAAGCACGATAGCACCTTCCCGCTCACCGGCCACTTGCAGCCGACCGTGATCGACGTGCTCGACAGCGTGAACTTCCATCTCGAAGACGTGTCGAAAGAAGACGTGATCCACACCGGGTTCGCCGGAGTTGACACACTGGAGTCGGGCGGGCCGCCGGCGGGTAGCGGCTGCGGCGGTTACGTGGTGGGCGAGACGGTCAAGCTGCTGAAGGAGTTTGGCCTCTACGACAAGTACGATGTCATTGTTTTCGACGTGCTCGGCGACGTGGTCTGCGGCGGCTTCTCAGCGCCGCTCAACTATGCCGACTACGGCCTGATCATCGCCTGCAACGACTTCGACAGCATCTTCGCCGCCAACCGATTGTGCCTGGCGATTGCCCAGAAATCGCAACGCCACAAGGTGAAACTGGCCGGCATCATCGCTAACCGGGTCGATTACGAATACGGCGGCGGCACCAACCTGCTCGATCAGTTCGCCGAGACGGTCGGCACCCGGATCATCGGTCGCGTCCCCTACCACGATCTCATCCGCCGTTCGCGCCTGGCCGGAAAGACCCTGTTTGAGATGGAGGGACCGGGCAAAGAAGAATGCACTCGACCATTTGAAGAGATGGCCGAATACCTGCTGGCGCAACCGCAGGCAACTGTGCCCAATCCTTTCCACGATCGCGCTATCTTCGATGTTATCGGCGGCTGGCGCTAGTCAGCCACGTTTCCCCCTTGTGCCTCCTCTTTCCCCCTGCGCCTCCATACCCGCAGCAGACAATCTGCTGCGGGTTCTCCTTACCGCGCGTCCGGCAACGAGCAATCGCGGGATGATTGCACCACAAAGGCACAAAGGTTACGATGCTGGATGGCATTGCGCGGGCGCGCCAGCGCCCACTCCTGCTGCTCCCCGCTCCCAGCGGGAGCGGGGCTGGGGGTGAGGGCCTCCCCGCTCCCAGCGGGAGCGGGGCTGGGGGTGAGGGCCTCCCCACGCCTGAGCAAGGGACTGCCGCGCCGCGATGCAAAGTTGCGGGATGGGTAGCCCTTCGGTAGAATGGAAAGTGGAATGGGCGTAGCTAAAAACGCCAGGGAGGTCGCGTATGACTACCAGCGTTGAACAAGTATTGCAGGCGGCGCAGCGTCTGTCACCCGCCGAGCAACTGGAATTGATCCGCGCCATCTCGCAATCGCTGCTGCGCCAATATCAGCGCGAGGCATCGGATGCGATCCCTGCGCACGTCAAACGCACCGCGCTAGTTACTGATCTGGTTCAGCTCGCGGCAGATTTCTGGCCAGACGATGAGTCGGCTGACGATGTGAACGATTACATTGCTCAACAACGTCAGGCGGAGCGGATGCAAGATTTATGACTGCCGTGCTGCTCGATACCAATATCGTGGCATATCTTTTCAAGCGCGATAGTCGCGCAACGTTGTACGCTCCTCATCTGTTAGAGCGTGAACTGGCGATCGCGTTGATGACTGTAGCGGAACTTTTCCAATGGGCTGCTGTGCGAAATTGGGGTGAGGAACGGGCGCAACGTCTTGCGCAATACGTTGAACGCTACACGACTCTGCCCGTTGATATCGATATCTGTCGGCAGTGGGCGCAGGTGCGAGCTGTCCGGATCAAGGCAGGTCTCCCCATTTCACCACAAGATGCATGGATCGCTGCAACCGCGCTGCGCTACCAACTGGCGCTCATTACTCATAATCCCGCTGATTACCAGGCCATTCCGGGATTGACGATCATTACCGAAGCGTAGTTTAATCTCCTCTCCCGCAATGCGGGGTCGGGGCGAGGGCATCCCCGCGCCTGCCGTGACGCGGATCGCGGGATGATGCACCACAAAGACACGAAGGCACAAAGGCTGCGCTGGTGAGGTAAGCGAGCCGCGCCGTCATCATTCCTGTCATTGCGAGGGCGCGGGCGAGGGTTGCACCACAAAAGCACGAAGGTTACGATGCTGGAGGGCATTGCGCGGGCGTGTAAGCTCCCGAAGCAATCCCCCGCGTCAGCGGAAGGGATGCCTCATCACCCGCTTCTGCCTCCCCGCTCCCGCTGGGAGCGGGGCTGGGGGTGAGGGCACGCGGGCGAGGGTTGCACCACAAAGGCACAAAGGTTACGATGCTGGATGGCATTGCGCGGGCGTGTAATACCAACTTTAGATAGATAGTCACGTATTGG
>FWWL01002020.1_pt1 | contig 44686 bp, 41 predicted proteins | sample 2228331 | NCBI WGS metagenome assembly FWWL01 (sample SAMEA103939775, study PRJEB20133) | metagenome | reverse complement strand
CCCACCCCCGCCGTATCCGGCACCTAACCTGCTCCTGCCCGCCAACTGCACCGTCTTTACCGCCGCCAACGATTCGGTGACTCTGCAATGGGCTTCGGTGGGAACTTTGCGAGATAACGAGGCGTATGCCGTGACCATTGAGGACCTGACAGAAGGACGCGGCCGCCGCCTGGTAGATTACGTGACGGATACCAAATACATCGTGCCGGCTTCGTTCCGCCCGGTGGATACCGTGCCCCATGTACTGCAATGGTTTGTCGTACCGGTGCGCCAGACCGGGACCTCCCTGGATGGCAAGCCCATTTACGAACAGGCCGGATCACCCAGTGCCCTGCGCGTCTTCGTCTGGTGGGCAGCGGGTTCACCCTCGCCCACACCCTGACCCGCGCGGTTAGTGAACGCAAAAGGCTGCCCAGTTGATCAGGGCAGCCTTTTTATCACGCGGGCAACCTCACCTGTCCTCAAAGGTCAACGCTCTACCCCTCCTGCTCTTGCAGGAAGCGAATGGCCATCATAGCCGCCGCGGCGCCCATGCCGGCAGAGGTCACCACCTGGCGAAAATGCGGGTCCATCACCTCACCCGCCGCAAACACACCGGGCACGCTGGTCCGCATCAGCGCATCCGTTTTAATGTAGCCCTGGGCATCCAGTTCCAATTGCCCCTGGAAGAGCGCTGTATTGGGCCGATGGCCGATGAAGATGAACACGCCGTCGGTGGGTTGCTCCCAGACTTCTCCGGTCTTCACATTTTCCAGGCGCACCGCCTCCACTGCCGTATTGCCGCGGATCTCGCGCACCACCGTGTTCCAGATAAACCGGATCTTCGGATTCTCGCGCGCGCGGCGCTGTAAGATGGCCCCCGCGCCAAATTGATCACGCCGATGTACGATGGTCACCTGCTTGGCATAGCGAGTGAGGAAAATTCCCTCTTCCAGCGCGCTATCGCCGCCCCCCACCACAATGACCTCCTTATCCTTGAAAAACCAGCCATCGCACGTAGCACAGTAGGAAACTCCGCGACCAGTGAATTCTGCCTCACCGGGAAATTTAAGGTGATTGGGGCTGGCGCCGGTGGCAATGATGAGCGTGCGCGCCAGGTACTCCTTGCCGTATGTGCGCACCCGGAAAGGTCGCTGAGATAGGTCCACCGCCTCGGCCGTATCAAATTCCAGGCGTGCTCCAAAACGCTCTGCCTGCTTTTGAAACAATTCCCCCAGTTCCATCCCGCCAACGCCCTCGGGAAAACCGGGGTAGTTTTCAATCGTGTGGGTCAGTGCAGCCTGACCGCCCAACTCAGTACCAGTCAACACCAGGGGCGCAAGTTCGGCACGGGCGGCATAGAGCGCCGCCGCCAAACCGGCCGGTCCGGCCCCAAGGATGAGCACATTTTCCACATCGTTGGAGTGAGATGACGAGGACGCAGTCACTGCACCCAGATTGATCTCCATAGCTTGTACTCCTCGTTGATTTGGATAATTTATCTCCGAAACAACAACCTTAATTTAGATGCGTGGGCGGGGAATAAGGTTACACCTATGCTTCGACCGCCCGATCGGTAATCTGCAAGCCCTCATCCAGGATGGCAAAACCCTCAGCCAGTTGTTCCGGGGTGATGATGAGCGGCGGGATGATCAGCACGACGTTCCAATGAGTGTAGAGGAATAGCCCGCGGTCCAGCAAAAAACGGCGTAAAGCCATCATTTCGGGACTGCTACTGTTGTAAGGAGCCAGGGGCTCGCGCGTCTGACGGTTTCGTACCAGTTCAATCGCCCCAAAAAGACCGATGGAGCGCACCTCACCCACCGAGGGGTGGCGATCCATTAGTTCTGCCAGCATCTCGGCCAGCACCTCACCGGTGGCGCGGGCACGTTCCACCAGGCGATCTTCCTTCATCACCTCGATGGTGGCAATGGCCGCCGCCAGGGAGATGGGATGGCCGTTGTAGGTCAGCCCGCCCTGGTAGACGCGCTCGTTGTAGTACGCGGCGATCTCGGGTTTCATGGCCACCGCTCCCAGCGGAGCATATCCCGAGGTCAACCCCTTCGCCATGGTCATCAGGTCGGGCACAACGCCGTAATGCTCCACGGCAAACCACGCCCCCGTGCGCCCAAACCCGCTCATCACCTCATCACAAATCAGCAGGATGCCGTAGCGGTCGCACAGCGCGCGCACCCCCTCCAGGTACCCGCGAGGAGGGATGATCACCCCGTTGGTGCCGGTGACTGTCTCAAGCAGAATGGCGGCAATGGTCTGCGGCCCTTCGTACTGGATCACTTCTTCCAGGTGGTTGAGGAAATCCTGCGTGAATTCCTCCTCGGGCAGGTCGGGGCAGGTGCGGTGAAAGGTGGAGCGGTAGCGATAGGGATCCAGAAAATGCACCACGCCGGGCATGGTAAGGGGTTCCCAGGCCAGGCGGCGCGGATCGCCGGTAGCGGCAATGGCGCCGTAGGTGGCCCCGTGGTAGGAGCGATAGCGCGCCAGGATTTTCCATCGCCCGGTATAGCCGCGCGCCAGTTTGATAGCGTTCTCGTTAGCATCTGCCCCACCCAACGTGTAGAGGAACTTGGTCAAACCCGGGGGAGTGATTTCCGCCAGTAATTTGCCGAGCAAGGCACGCGGGCGGGTGGCCATCTGCGGGCCCGCAAACGCCAGTTCACGCGCCTGACGGGCAATCGCCTCCACCACCCGCTCATCCCCATGACCAATATTGACGCACATGACCATGGAATTTAAATCCAGGTAGCGCTTGCCGTGAATATCCCAAAAATAGACTCCCTTGGCGCGCTGGATTGGAATGGGCTGTACCTGAGCCTGCGCCGACCAGGTCCAGAAATTGTGTTCCAGACATAAAGGCAGAATCTCAGAATCGGGGAGATCAGGCATAGAGTCCACCTCACGGTGAAATACCCCTCTCATGGGAGAGAGGCATGTTAATGCTATCACGCGAAGCGGAATATGGGAAAGTGGAATTGGAAAATGTTTAAAAGTTTTAAGAAAACCAATCCCCAAGATTATACAAATAGGGGCTATACAAAGGCTGTATAATATGCTAAACTATGTACAACAACAGGCCGAATGTACCGACTTGAAAAGGAGAAGGCCATGCCCACCATTTTAGAACTTTCTGATGAACCCAAGTACACCATCAAGGCCGTAAGCGCCCAGACAGGTGTGCGCCCAGTGACCCTGCGCGCCTGGGAACGACGGCACGAGGTGCTCACCCCGCACCGCTCCGAGAACCGCTACCGACTCTACTCCGACCGCGATGTGGCCATCCTGCGCTGGCTCAAAGACCGCACCGACAACGGCCTGAGCATCAGCGAGGCAGTGGCTGAACTGCGCCAGATGGTCCGCAACGGCTTGTGGCCCGAGGCCATTCCTACCACGCCTCAGGCTCCCACCCGGCCCGCCAGCGCTGCTCCGGAGGTTTATGCCCAGCAACTTTATAAAGCCCTGATCCGGCATGATGAAGCCCGCGCGAGCGAGATCCTGCGCGAGGCCATGAGCGGCTACGCCCTGCGCCCCTTGTTTGAACAGGTGCTGGTCCCCTGTTTAGTTCAGATTGGAGAAGCGTGGTACCGGGGCGATATTCGCATTACAACCGAGCACTTTGCCAGCGCCTTTGTGCGCGGTAAACTGCTGACCCTCTTCCAAACCTACCCCGTGCGCCGGGGGAATCCCTTCATCCTGGTAGGCGGAGCGCCTTATGAGCAGCACGAACTAGGTGCCCTGATGCTGGCTATCTTGCTGCGCAGTGAAGGGTATCGCGTGGAATACCTGGGGCCCGACATTCCCCTGGAGGATCTGGTTGATTATGCCCGCGAAGAGCGCCCCGCGCTGATCGTTCTGACCGCCACCTCAGAAGAATCCGCCCTGGCGATGCGCCGCCTGCAGGAAAAATTATCCCGACTGCGCCCAGCGCCGCTTTTCGGGTATGGAGGGGCTGCCTTTCTCAGGATGCCCGATCTGATCCAGCGCGTACCCGGCGTTTTCCTGGGCAAGACCCTCTCGGAGGGCGCGGATAAAATCGGCGACCTGTTGAAGAGTACCTCGCGCACTGTCCGTTGAGAGGCCTGTGCAAGTGACGCGGGCTTGTACAAAGGAGATACAGACAGCACTCCTCTGTGATAATATTTACATATATCATCCATATAGGTAGAATTGCGACCCATCAAAATTAGATGGAAAACACCGAGATCCCTCACGATCCTTATGCGCCGGTCTACAACATCAAGGCCGTATCGCGCCTGGTGGGGCTACCACCCGTCACTTTGCGTGCCTGGGAACGTCGCTACGGCCTGCCTCACCCCCGTCGCGGTCACCAGGGCTACCGCCTTTACTCCGAGTACGATCTCCACCTGCTGCGCTGGCTCAAACAGCAAATCGAGAGCGGTTTAAGCATTGGACGGGCGGTGGAGTACTGGCGCGAGTTACGCTCCCTGGGCCGCGACCCGGTGGCCGAGCAAACGCGCTTTTACCCCCTCCGACAGCCCATCTCCCCCAGCCACCTGGCGCGCGACCTTTACGAGGCCCTGACGCACTTCAACGAAGAATCCGCCACCGAAATCTTGCGCCGTGCCTCAGCGCTGTACGCCATTGACCAGGTGCTGGCTGAGGTCGTACAGCCCATGCTGGTGGAAATTGGCGAGGCCTGGCACCGCGGTGAGTTGCCGGTTGCCGTGGAGCATTTTGCCACTCAGTTCTGTTTACAGCATCTGATGAGCCTGCTGGCCGCCTCGGCACCACCCCGCCACCCTGGTGTCATCGTCGCCGCCTGTGCCCCGGGCGAAACTCATCAAATTGGCCTGCTCATGCTGGTGGTAATGCTGCGCTGGCGTGGGTGGAATGTGAAGTACCTGGGTCAAGACCTGAAACTAGAGGGTATGGCCGAAGCACTGGGACCGCTCAAGCCGCGCCTACTGCTGTTCACGGCCACCCGGCCGGAAGTGACGCGCAACCTGCTCGATCTGCCACAGGCCCTTGCCGCATTTCCCGACCCCAAACCCTGGGTTGTGCTGGGTGGCCAGGCATTCCAGGATCTGCGTTTACCCGAAGCGATCCCTGCCATCTACCTACGGGCACCTCTCCCCGAAGCCGTCGCTCTGATTGAACGTTTGATGCAAGAACACATCTCCAAGACCTCCCGGAAGTGACTCTCATGCTACGAAACAACCGACGTTTATTTTCAATTTTCCTGATCGTCTTCATTGATCTGCTGGGTTTTGGGCTGATTTTGCCCCTCCTGCCCTATTATGCCGAAACCTTTGGCGCCACGGATTTTGAGGTAGGGCTGCTGGTAGCCGTTTACGCAGCCGCCCAGTTTGTTGCCACCCCCCTGCTAGGACGCCTTTCTGACCGGGTTGGGCGACGGCCGGTGCTGCTGATCAGCATTGCTGGCAACCTGGTCGGGTTTGTTCTGCTGGCCCTGGCGCAGTCCCTTGAAATGCTCTTTGTCGCGCGCATTCTGGCCGGCTTCACTGGCGGAAACATCAGCGTGGCCCAGGCCTACATCAGCGATGTTACGGATGCACGCAACCGTGCCCGTGGCCTGGGGCTGATCGGGGCTGCCTTCGGGCTGGGCTTTATCATCGGCCCGGCCCTGGGAGGACTGCTCTCGCAGTGGGGATTTGCGGTGCCGGCGCTGAGCGCTGCAGCGCTCTCGTTGATTAACTTCCTCCTGGTCGTTGCCTGGTTGCCCGAATCCCTGACGGCACAAGCACGCCAGGATGCCCGCGAGCGCCCTCCGCTGACGTTACGAGCCATGGCAGAAGCGCTGCGCAAGCCCCTGGTCGGGCCCTTACTGCACACCCGCTTTTTCTTTGCACTGGCCTTCTCGATGTTCCAGACCATCTTCGCTCTCTACGCCCTGCGGCGCTTTAACCTGGGCGCGCGGGAGACGGGCTACATTTTGGCTTATGTGGGATTGCTCTCGATCCTGGTGCAGGGCGTGGCAGTTGGGAAATTGGCTCAGCGCTTCGAGGAGCGCACGCTCATCCTGGCCTCCACGGCTCTGATGGCCCTATCCCTAATCGGATGGGCATTGGCCCCAAGCGTGCCGGTTCTCCTGCTGATCCTGGCTCCCACCGCTCTCAGCGGGGGCGTGCTCAACACGGTCATCAACAGCGCCATTAGCAAGACGGTTGCCCCCATTGAAGTCGGCGGCACGCTGGGAATCGCCTCAGCACTGGAAGCCCTGACGCGCATCCTCTCCCCTGCCGTGGGCAGCCTTCTGCTGGCCAACCTGGGAACATGGGCGCCTGGTGTATTCAGTGGTGTTCTGTTACTGTGGCTTACCACCTATGTCTGGCGCTATGTTTATCGGGTCCCCCGCTCCCTGGAGTTCCAAAGTCAACCGGTAGTGAAAGTCGCTCCAGAACAGTAACCCCAAGATGCCAGAATTTCGCCATCGCTTCACCTTGAAGGCGCCTCTCGAAGCCGTCATCGCCTTTCATCAACAACCCCAGGCGCTGGTACGGCTTACCCCACCCCCTTTGTGCCTGGAGATCCTCTACCATGAGCCCCTGGGCGAGAGCTCCCGTCTGCGGTTCCGCTTGAGCCTGGGCCCCTTTTCAATCTTCTGGGAAGCCATCCATCGCGAGGTGGATTTCAGGCAAGGGTTTACGGATGAGCAGGTGCATGGTCCTCTGAAATTCTGGCGTCACCGACACACCTTTATCCCACTGGATGCCAATCACACCGTTGTTGAGGACCACATCCAATACACTTACCGCCCCGGGTGGCGTCACCTCTGGACGCGCGTGATTTTCTCACCATTGGGGTTGCGCTTCCTGTTCGCCTATCGTCAGCACGCGCTGGCCCGCGCCCTGGCTCACAGGGAAACGCCCTAAGATTTCTCTTCCAGCACGCAGGTTCAAGACCTTAAGCATTCATTTTTTCGGCTTGACAATCATTATACAAGCCGAAGTGCCCCGTCTCGCTCTATGCTATAACTGAAATTGGAATCATTCACACCTTGGAGGGACATCTCATGTCAAAACGCGTCATTGTCATAGGCTCCGGATTCGGCGGTCTGGCCATTGCCATACGTCTGGCCGCACGGGGCTACCCGGTCACGATATTCGAAAAGCGCGACAAGCCGGGCGGCCGAGCTTACGTGTATGAAATGGATGGGTTCAAATTTGATGGCGGGCCCACCGTCATCACAGCACCCTTTTTATTCGATGAATTGTTTGAACTGGCTGGACGCAAGCGTGAGGATTATGTCACGTTTGTACCGGTCAACCCCTTTTACCGCATTTTCGACGCTGAGGGGCGTTCTTTCGAATATAACAACCAAACAGATCTGATCTATGCTCAAATTGAAAAATGGAATCCGGCCGATAAAGAAGGGTACCGGCGTTTTTTGGAAAGCACCCGCCCCATCTTCGAGAAGGGGTTTCTGCAATTGGCCGATCAGCCGTTCATCCACCTGAAAGACATGCTCAAAGTGGCCCCAGATCTGGTGCGACTGCGTTCTTATCAAAGTGTTTATACTTATGTCTCCCAATTTGTGCAGAATGATTTTCTGCGCCAGGTCTTTTCCTTCCACCCCCTCCTGATCGGGGGCAACCCGTACGATGCCAGCAGTATTTATGCCATGATCCACTACCTGGAGCGCGAATGGGGCGTTTACTTTGCCATGGGCGGTACAGGGGCATTGGTAAATGCGCTGGTGCGCCTGTTCCAGGAACTGGGCGGGCACCTTGTGCTCAATGCCGAGGTGGACGAGATCCTGGTAGATACAGGACGGCGGCGCGTGCAGGGCATCCGCCTGAAAGACGGTAGCGTGGAGATGGCAGATATCATCATCTCAAACGCTGATGTTGCCTTCACCTACCGCTACCTCATCCCGGAAGTCTACCGACGCAAATACTCCAACCGCCGCATCGAACGCATGCGCTACAGCATGTCCCTGTTCGTGATCTACTTTGGTACCCGACGGCGCTACCTGGATAGTCGCCTGGCACACCACAACATCATCCTGGGCCCCCGTTACAAGGGATTGCTGGATGACATCTTCCGCCGCAAGGTGCTGGCTGAAGATTTCTCGCTCTACCTCCACATGCCCACGCTTACTGACCCCTCGCTGGCACCCGAAGGCCATGAAGCCTTCTACGTCCTCTCGCCGGTCCCGCACCTGGGGGGTAAGGTTAACTGGGAGGAAACCGCCATCCCCTACAAGAACCGCATCCTGGAGTTCCTGGAAGCCCACTACCTGCCTGGTCTGCGTGAAAATCTGGTGGTTGAACATTACATTGATCCGCTCCACTTCCGCGATGTGCTCAACAGTTATCTTGGCTCTGCTTTCTCGGTGGAGCCCATCCTGACCCAATCGGCCTGGTTCCGGCCGCATAATCGCTCGGAGGAATTCGAAAATCTCTACTTTGTCGGTGCGGGCACTCACCCGGGCGCCGGTTTACCGGGTGTGGTGTCTTCGGCGAAGGTGGTTGAAAAACTCATTCTCAACCCGCCATCCTCCTGACCAGGACCATGTCATGACCCGGCAATCCCCGCTCCACTCACCTGCCCCCCTACGCCCAGCCGAGGCGTTTGCGCTCACAGAGGCGGTGATCAAATCACATTCGCGCACTTTCTACTTTGCTACCGCGCTATTACCACGCCGGGAACGGCAGGCCATCCGCGCGCTGTATGCCTTCTGCCGCGCCACCGACGATCTGGTGGACTCACAATGCGCCACTCTGAACGACCTGGAGCGCTGGCGGGCGCAGGTGGCCCTGGAGCCCGAAGACCAACCCCATCCCCTGCTCTATGCCTGGGGCATGGTACGACGTATCTACGGAGTGGACCGCCGCTATGAACAGGCGCTGATTGACGGGGTTGCCATGGACCTGACCTACTGTCAATACAGCACCTGGGATGACCTGCGGCTGTACTGCTACCGCGTTGCCTCCACAGTGGGGCTATTAGCCATCCCCATCATCGGCCTGGCACCGGGTGCCACCTTCGAGCAAGCCGCTCCTTTCGCAATCGAACTGGGAATTGCGTTGCAACTGACCAACATCCTGCGCGATGTGGGGGAGGATGCCCACCGTGGACGGGTCTACCTGCCCCGAGAGGACCTGGAGAAGTTCGGCCTCCAGCGCGAGGACATTCTGAACGGCGTGATGGACTCCCGCTTCATCGGGCTAATGCAATTCGAGATCGCCCGTGCCCGCGTCCTTTACCGCCGCGCTCTACCGGGCGTACGTCTGCTCCGCCCGCGTGCACGTCCGGCGGTGGGAGCCGCCGCTTTGTTATATGCTGCCATACTGGATGAAATTGAGCGGATCGGTTATCAGGTGCATACCCGCCGCGCCCACACCTCCACCTGGCGTAAGCTCCGCTTACTGCCTACCATCTTGCTGCAGGTCCAACGCCTGCCCTCATTAGAAAACGTACTGGCCTCCGAACCTCCACCCCTGGACCTGTCCCCGGATTCCTTAACGGAGGAATGGGGAAAACCTGAAACGGCCTAGCCGGCTGAGAACGACCTCACTATCCAGACGCACACCAAGCAAAAGAAGAAGGGATACCCTTCCCATAGCCGTGAAGGCGTGTCTCTATCCCGGTGCCGAATTTGGGGTTATACTATATGCAGTAGAAGGTTGTCAGACATTTTGGTGAGGTGAGCCATGGCCAGCGAACGACCTATTGAATGGTGGATTAACCCGCGCGCACGGGCCGGGTTTGACCCGGCGGTGGTACAGGCACTTCTTCCCCCCGAAGTTCCGTGGCAAGCGCGGCGGTTTCACCGCCAGTTGCCGGGCTACCGCATGAGCCCTTTGGTGGGATTGCCCAACCTGGCCGCGCGTCTCGGCCTGGGGGGCATCTGGGTCAAAGACGAATCGGCGCGCCTGGATCTGCGCTCGTTCAAAGTGCTGGGAGGGTCTTACGCCATCTACCAGTGGGTGCGAGAGCGCCTGGGCATTACCGACCGCGAGCTCTCCTTTGCCGAACTGACCAGCGGCGCTTTGCGCGAGCGCCTGGGCGAGATCACCTTTGCCGCCGCCACCGATGGCAATCACGGACGCGGAGTGGCCTGGTCCGCTGCGCAAATGGGATTTAAAGCCGTCATTTACGTCCACAAACTGACCTCTCAACAGCGCATCCAGGCCATTCAGCAAACTGGCGCCAAGGTGGTAGTGATTGATGGCACCTACGACGATGCCGTGCGTCAGGTCAACGAAGATGCCCAGCGCTATGGTTGGGTGGTCATCTCAGATACAGCCTGGGAAGGGTATGAATCCATCCCCAAGTGGGTCATGCAGGGCTACACCACCATGCTCAGCGAAGCCCAGGAGCAACTGGCTGCCCAGGGGTTGAGCAAACCGACCCACGTTTTCGTCCAGGCCGGAGTCGGCTCACTGGCTGCCGCCACGCTGGGTTATTACGCTAACCTCTTCGGCCCGGAGCGCCCGCTCTCGGTGGTCGTCGAACCAACCAAAGCCGCCTGTCTGTACCTTTCGGCCAAAATTGGCGATGGTCAGCCGCATAAGTTTGAAGGAGACTTGGACACCATCATGGCGGGCCTGGCTTGTGGCGAGCCTAACCCCCTGGCCTGGCGGGTTCTCTACCAAATCGCTGATGTCTTCGCCATTTGCCCGGATTACGTGGCCGCCAAGGGGATGCGTGTGTACGGCGTTCCTCTGCGCGGCGATCCAATGATCATCTCCGGCGAATCGGGAGCGGTTACGTTAGGCGCCCTGCTCTTTATCATGGAGTACCCCGGCGCACGCGAACTGCGCGATTATCTCGGTCTGGGACCGCATTCACAGGTACTGCTGATCAACTCTGAGGGGAACACCTCGCCAGATGATTTCCGTTACGTGATGTGGGAAGGCGGCAACCCCGTCCCCGACGAGTACAAAATCTTTCGCAGCAGTCTGCACGGTTAGCCACAGCGCTTCGCTCCTACCCCGCGGGACAACCCCTGGGTTAATTCATCTGTACCGAGGGGGCACTTTGGGTTTTCGGCTACAATTAAGACACTACCGGTGAAAATACTTCTCAACCGGTGCCCCCAGCCACCCATGCTTCACCAAAGTCGGGCAGGACACTGAACGGAAGCCCTCCATGAGTTTCGCGGTTGAACTTTATTTTGGCCCCCCTGCAGAAATGCTTGTGCTCCAAGTGTGGGATTGGCTTGCCGAAGCCCGAGTGAGTTCCTCCATGCGCGAGAGCGGTTACCGCCCTCACCTCTCATTAGGAATTAGTGACCGTCTCCATCTAGGGGAAGCCGTGGCTGCACTCGAGCAGTTTGCTCGCCAATACGCCCCATTTCCCCTCACATTTTCGAGCCTGGGTGTCTTTGCCACCCCAGAAGCCACCGTGTATCTGGGCGTCACGGTCACGCACTTCCTTCTCAACTTCCACGCCCAATTCCAGGCCGTCTTTGAGCCTTGCGCCGAGGGTCTTTGGGAGCATTATCGGGTAGGTGCGTGGGTGCCCCATTGTACGCTGGCACTTGGCCTGCCATCGAATCGCGTACCAGAAGCCATTGCCATTGCCCAGGGAGTGACCCTCCCCATTCAAGCGCAGGGGATTGCCCTGGGCATCACTGAGGTCTCCCCGGCTCACAGCGAATCGCTCCACCTCTTTCCTCTGGGTAGTGGGGCGGTCCTGAGTCCCACCTAATTACCTCCCACTTTTTTCAGGTCATAATCCGGCCTTATGATGAGGCACAACCATGCCAGCCCAATTCTCCCCCCTAATGGATCTGAGTAGGCCGGGATAGGGCCGTCCCTTATAACGAGGAGGATATCATGAGAACGCTATCCCGACGATTAATGGGTCTTGCACTGGTCACCACAGCAATCTTCGGCCTGCTGATCAACCTGGCCGGAGTGGCAGGGGTGTGGTGGGCACGGAAGCCCGTCACCCAATCGCTGACCTCAGGGGTGCGGTTAATCATCACCACCCTTGAGACCACCTCACGGGGACTGGAAGTGGTCTCACAGTCGCTGAGCGTGGCCAAAGCCAGTGTGATCCATTTGGACGAAGCCTTCACAACGCTGGAAAATTCCATTGAAGACACGGTCCGCTTGATGAATTCGCTGGTGGCGCTGACCGGGCGCAGCCTGCCCACCACCGTCAAAGCCGCGCAGGGCTCCCTTTTGGCCGCCCAGACCAGCGCCCAGGTACTGGAAGGGGTGTTGCACGCCGTAACCTCCATTCCCTTCTTCCCCGGCAAACCCTATGCCCCCGAGATGCCCCTCTCCACCGCACTGGGAGAGGTGGCAACCAGCCTGAATGGGCTATCGGCCTCTTTCTCCGACATGGAAAATGGGCTGAAAAATACAGGGGGCAACCTGGGCCGCATCCAAAGCGAAACTCGTCGCATGGCCGGGGAGATCCGGCACATCCGTGAAAGCCTGGAAAACGCCCAAGCGGTCGTCGCAGAATACCAGATTACCACCCAGAATCTGCTGGAATCTGCAAGGCGGCTGGAAGCCAACCTGCCCCGTATGATCATGCTGTTGGCCATCGCACTGACGGTACTGCTGGTGGGAATGGGGTTGACCCAGGTTGGGCTGTTCCTGCAGGGATGGGACATGCTCAAAGGGTCAGCGCAGAAACTTGCGCCCCCCGCCACGGATTGAGCCCCGGCCAGCAGGCTCTCGCCCACCCTCCCCCCAGATGTCAATTGTCATTCGTCATCATTGGGGGAGAATGAGGTTTGACACTTGCTCCACCCCCAAAAGGGGTTTAGAATAACATTCGTTCTTGTGAATAACCTTTAACTTCGGATTCGCAGCCAATGCCCGATACGTCCCTTTCTGATCCCACCCTGGAAGCCACAATCAGGACCCAAGCCCATGCGCTGGCAACCCTCCTGCAAGCGACCGAAATCTATCAGGCCTTTGTGCAGGCCTACCAGGCTGCCAGCAATGATGAGCAGGTACAGCGGTTAACCGCCCAAATCCGTGAGCATCATGCCGCGATGCAGAGAAATGAGGGCGACTTCCTGGCCCATTCACAGGCTCAGGAGCAACTGATGGATGAGATGAACGCTTTGCCGGTGATGCAGGCCTATCGTCAACGTGAAGCCGAGGTAATCCACCTTTTGGCCGAGGTAGATGCTGTGATCAGCCAGGCCGCCGGCGTGGCTTTTGCTCGCAACGCGCGCCGCAGCAGCTGTGCCTGTGGGCACTAAACGATATATAAACGATATACACCGTGATGAGGAGAGTACAGCCTTGCTGAGCCCCGAGATTATCGCCGCTGCCCAAGCCGTGGGCGAAAGCCTGCGCCAGCACCCCCTGGTACAGGCCTATCATCTAGCCCTGAGCCGTTTCGAAGCCGATCCCGAGGCGGTGGATTTGGAACAGCGCCTTTACGCACTATTTACCGATTTGGTACGCCGCCAGGAGGGGGGTGAGGTGCTTTCTCGTGCAGAAATTCAATTCTACAACAACTTCAAGCAACAAGTTTTTCAACATCCCAGCATCCAGGCGCGTGAGGAGGCCTTGAATGCGTTGAAACCCTACCTGGCGACAATCGCCGATGAATTGACCCTCCGCCTGGGCATAGATTACTCCGCCGCTGTGTTAGCCGCCAAGAATCACTCAGCCTGATTTCTTCATTATGAGGAGGCGCCCATGCTGAACATCAAAATCCTGGGAACCGGTTGTGCCAAATGCTACGCGCTCGAACAGGCAGCGCGAGGCGCGCTCGAACAACTTCTTCAGGAAATCCCCGACCTTCCGGCCACCCTGGAGCATATCAAAGATATTCTGGCCATTGAACAATACCCGGTGCTACTCACCCCGGCGTTGGTTGTGAATGAAAAAGTGGTATGTGCCGGACGACTGCCCAAGCGTGAGGAAATTCTGGCCTGGTACCGTCAAGCCTTGAGCGGCAACGGTCAAAAAGCGGGTTAAAATACAGGTGTGCGAAATCCCCTGAAAATTCTGTGGACGATTTTCGGGGTGGCAGGATTGGCAATCGGTTGTACATTGCACACGCCCATCACGTCCCCGTCTCCCCCTGCCCTCACCCCTCTCCTTGCCACCCCCAGCCCGTTCCCCTCTCCGTTCGCCACCCAAGCACTTTCCACCCCTACCCCACTCCCAACGCTTCCGCCCACGGCCACCCCTTCCACACCCGCCGACCTGGTAGAGGTGCTGCGGGAGGTGAAAGATGCGCTTAGCCACCAGCGGGCAGAAGCACTGGTTGGGGTGATCGGCGATCAAGGAGTTGCCTTTGCCCCCTTTGCTGTTGGCGCCACCCCACCGGGTTACAACAATGCGCCGGAAATCATAGCGCCCATACGCCAGGCCTTGCAAGCCGGCACCCCGACCTGCCTGGGTTACAATCCGGAATACGGCGAAAGCCCCCAGAAAGCCTTGCTGGTCTTGGGTGACCTCGCTCTGGATTGGGAGGCGCTGAATCTGAGTGGACGTGAGGTGGTAGCAACCGGCTTGATCTTCTACCGCCGCGCCGCGGGTTGGGAACTCACTTTCATCGTCCCCCTGCCCGAATGGGCCTGGCCCAACTTGCAGGCCACGCTACGGCCCTGCCCCTGAAGCCGCCCGCAGTCGCTCCGCCGAATCCCCTGCCGACACTGCCCTCCCCCGAGATCAGGGTGTAGAGATGACCCGATACACCCGCATGCCCTTATCATCCGAGATGTACATAGCCCCCTCCGGGCCAAAGATGACATCCGCCGGGCGTCCCCAGGTGGCCGTGTCGCCACAGGGTTTTCCCGCCGCGCGAAAACCATCCACAAAAGGCTCAGCCGAAACCGGTTGGCCGACATCATCCAGCAGGATGCGCTCCACCTTGCAATCACGATAATTCGCCGGGCTCGTATTCCACGAACCGTGGTAGGCCACGTAGAGGCTTTGGTGGTAAGCCGGCGGGAAGAGCGTTCCCGCCCCCAGCGTCATCCCCAGCGGAGCACTGTGAGCCGGGGCTGTAAACAGCGCCGGGACGGCCTGGGCACAACTCAGACCGCTCGGGAGAGCCAATCGTTCATCACGCACCTCCGGCCCACTGACCCGACCCACCCCAGGCGTGTAGCAGTACGGCCAGCCGTGCCAGGCGCCGCGCTGCACGGGAATAATGATTTCCTCCGGCGGCAGATCATCGCCCAGCCCATCACTGCCGTTGTGGTCGGCCCACAGGTCACCGGAGGGAGTCCACAGAAAATCCACGCTGTTGCGCAATCCCCATGCCCACAGCGGACGCCTGCGAGGATCTGCGTCGCCAGAAAAGGGATTATCGGCGGGAATGCTGCCATCCAGGTTAAAGCGCAGGATGGCCGCCCGACGCGGATCTTCTTCCTCACATACATTGCAACTCGAGCCCGCGCTCACATAGAGTTTTCCATCCGGGCTAATGTGCAGGGTGCGACTGGAATGCCCCTCCGGAAGTGGAATGTTATCGGTGACCAACTCGCGCGCCTCCAGACTCCCATTGCCATCCTCATCTCGCAGGCGCTCAACACGATCTCCCTCGGCCACGTAGAGCCAGCCCGCGTGCCACTCCAGCCCGTGCGGCAGATACAGGCCGCTCGCCACCACCTCGACCGCATCTGCCAGCCCATCTGCGTTGCGATCGGGAAGGCGCGCAATCTGCCCGCTGTCCATTAGGCTCACGTAGAGCCAGCCATCCGGCCCAAATGTCATGAAGCGAGGGCGGGCCGGTAAATTCTGCGCAAAAATGCGAATGGCAAAGCCGGGCGGCACCTGTAAACGGCTTGCGGCTTCATCCAGCGGTGGCAGAGGCAAACCCCGCGCCACCAGAGGCAGGTAGAGGGTGGTACCCCCACCTGTCTGCGCCCCAACCCGCTGACCGGCCCAACCCAGCCCGGCGATCATCAAAAGGCCTAAAATGATGCGATACATTTTCAACTTTTCCCATCCCTGGGGAGATAGATCAGTACTTCCCTCACCCAGCTAACTTTTTGGCTCTGTAAATAACCCGACGCCGGGCAAGACGAACTATGTACATCTTCCCCGAATAGTAAGACCCACCCCTCACGGGTGGTGGGGGATACCACGCCCAATTTGCCTATTTAAGGTTTATTGTGTCTATTATATCTTATTAGGGGCATCATTTGAATGCCCTGCCAGAGCCGCCAGGCGGTCAGCCAGGGCAACGAAATCCGTCCAGCGCCAGAGACGCCCGCTCTTCAGCGGCCACTCCCCCCGCAGTGCCGTGCGCCATGTTTCAGGGATGGCCTCCACGCCGTAAAGCGCCCCTGCCAGCGCGCCGGTCACCGCGCCTGCCGTATCGGCATCCGCCCCCAGGTTGACGGCTTGAATGAGGGCTTCCTCAAAGGTGTGGCTATTGAAGAGGCTCCAGACTGCCGTTTCCAGCGTGTGGCGCACCCACCCGGTGTTGCGCAGTTCTTCGCGCCGCCGCCGTGGTGCCAGCCGAATGGCATGTGCCAATCCTTCCGGCAAGGGCGCCGCCTGGGCGAAAGCCGTCTCCAACGCGGTTTCCAGAGTGGCACCCGCAATGAGCCGCGCCAGCATGGTATTGAGAAAAACGCACGCCGCCACACATTCCGCATGGCGATGCGTCACCCGGCATTGGAGCACGCTGGCCTCACGCAGGGCTTCCAGATCACGCCAGTAGGCCAGCGCCACCGGCCAGGATCGCATCAAGGCGCCATTCCCCGCGCTCTCCGGGCGCTCGCGAAAAACGGCTTCGGCGGCCTCCTCCCAGGGTTCGCCTGCCGCCAGGCGACTGAGCACTGCCTGGGTATGCACGCCCACATCCGGTGGCTCGCTGCGGTACCAATCGGCAAAGTGCCCTGCCAAATCATCTGCATCCAGGTACCCACATGTCAGCAAAGTCTCAGCCACTGCCAGTGCCAGTTCAGTATCATCGGTGAAACTGCCTGCCGGTAGGCGTCCTGGTAACATGGTGCGAATCAGCGCGCGTGGGTGCGAAGCCAGCCCAAATTCCAGAGGCATGCCCAGCGCATCACCCACCGCCGCGCCGACCGCCACACCACGCCACCGCGCCCGTATTTGCATTTCATCGTCCATGATGACCTCACGCCTGAGAGAATGCTGGAAAGGGAGAAAACCTGATGCGCCTGTTATTCTAATCCTATTTGCCCAATTCTTGGAAAAAATGCTGCACCTCCTGGCGTACTCGATTAACCTCGGCGCGCTCGCGAATCAACCCCCGGTTGATCTCGGCGGCACGCCGTCGCAGGTCGGGGGCCTCCAGCGCCAGGACCAGAGCCTCGGCGATGTTCTGCGGGCGGCGCAAATCCACCAGCAAGCCGTTTACGCCCGGCACCACCCATTCTCGCAGGCTTTGTAGATCCCCCAGGACCGGAAAACACCCCCAGGCCATGGCCTCCAGCAGAGTGTTGGGCGTACCGTCGTGGGTGGCCAGCGAGACCATCACCGGCGCCCGCGCAAAAAGATCCCACAACTGGCCCTGAGGCAGGGTAGGCAAGAGCATCACCGCCTCTTCCAGGTGCAGGCGACTCACCCAGGCCTCGGCCTGGGGCTGACCGGCCATGCCGGGGCAGAGGAATCGCACCCCAGGCAAGCGCTCGCGCACCAGAGGCACCACCTGGAAAAACAAATCACTCAGCACGTACTGGCGCATCCCCCGGGGGTTAAGCACCCAGCGCGACTCGTCCTCCCCCAGGTGCGCCGCCCAGGGTTCTCCCAGTCGGGCACGCAGGGTGGGCAGACGTTCCAAATCCAGCCCACCGTTCCCCGGAACCACCAGGGTCGGCTTGGCCGGCGCGTATCCCCAATGGAGAGCCAGGTGCCGGTCCCGGCGGCAGTCGGTGATCAGCGCCGCAACCCGGTGCAGAGCACGCCGGGTCAAACGCGCCATCAGAGGAGAACCATGCGCATGCAGGGTCAGGTCGTTGCCCCAGATGGAAATGACCAGCGGCACTTCCGCAGGGGTGTAAGTCGCCAGCATCCCCTCGTAAGGGATGCGCAGGGCGTGAACGACATCCGGCTGCAATCGGCGCACCCATTTCCGCAGGCGCGGCGCATACAACCCCAGAGTGAGAGGTCCCAGCCAGTAACGCAACCCCTGCAGGGGCCTTCGCCAGCGGCGGCGCATCCCCCCCGTGCCGGATGCCCTTGCCCCACCCCCACCCAGGCCGCCAAATGCCACCGGCAGAATCTCGAAGTGCTCCACCTCAGCCGGGGCGGGGCAGGGGTATGTGGATATCAGGGTCAGATGCCATCCTAGCGGGCGCAGCATCCCCAGCCAGGCGCGGGTGATCGGGCTGCGGCCATCTGCAATGAGCATCAGGTGCATGGCGTCTATCCCGTTCCATGGCGGTATGCCCAAGCCAGATGAATGGCCTGTGCAAAGGCTGCCACCATGCTCTCCAGATTAATCTCTTCATCCACGATGCGGAACGATTCCGCCCCCATTCGCCGCAACCGTTGGGGATCGCTCAGCGCCTCAGCCAGGACTCCGGTCAGCGCAGGCAAATCATCGGGAGGCACGTGCCAGCCATTCGTCGGGCGCACCAGATCTTCTTGCGTCCCATCCCCAACGGCTACAATCACTGGCAGCGCATGGGCCATGGCCTGCTGGACGGCCAGCCCACCCGTGCCGGGCAGGACGAAGAGATCCGCCTGTTCAAAGATGGGGCGCAGTGCCTCGCCGTGGCGCGCTCCCAGAAACTCGGTGTGCGGGTACACTGCCCGGGCCAGCGCCTCCAGGTCGGGACGCGCCGGCCCATCGCCTACAATGAGCAAGCGGGGCTGAAGCACAGCCGGCAAGCCAGCACACGCGCGTATGAGCACATCCACCCGCTTGCGCGTCTGCAAGCGCCCCACAAAGAGCACCGTTGGTTGTCCATTGCGGTATTCGGGCGGACGCATGGGAGGGGCACCGGCAGGTCGTGAGGCGGCCGCGTTGGGGGCCACCACGATACGCGCCGGGTCAAATCCGAGCGCCGCATACTCCGCCGCCCCGCGCCGACTGTAGGCAATGAGGGCGTCAAAAGCCTTCAGGAAGCGCCGCCGCCAGGCCATACGTGCCCACGCCAGCCATGCAGGCGCTCGCCCCCCCGGTGCACCCAGTCCCCAGCCGATGACCACCCCACCATGACGCTTCATCCACCCAATTGCCGTGGGGGTGCTCAAATAGCGGGGGTTAGCCTCGACGATCAGGACCTGGGGCTGCCACGCTTCTAACCAGGTGCGCAGCCCACACTGCCAGCAGAGGTAAACCGGCCCTCCCAGCAAGTGCAGATTGCGGGCTGGGTAGAGGGTGACCCCTTCCACCTGGCACGCGCTCTCAATGGCCTCCTGGGGGCGGGGCTGGCCAGCAAAGAGGCTCACCCCCCCGGCACAGGCACGTGCCAGGGCTGTGAAGAGGGGGACGCGATAGGTGGGCAGCACGCGCTGCTGCACCCCCACACGCCAGGGAACGCTTGTCATGCTTTCCATAGACGAATCTGCGAACCGTTAGGGGTTTTCTCAACTTCCAGGCGCGCCGGGAAGGCGTCTTTAAGTTCATCCAGGTGAGTGATTACCAGGATTTTGGCAAAATCATTGCGGACAATGGAGAGGGCCTCCACCAGGCGCTGGCGGCCTTCAGCATCCTGACTGCCAAACCCCTCATCAATGACCAGCGTTTGCAGGCGCGCCCCGGCCCGCATGGCCAGCACCCGTGCCAATGCCAGCCGGATGGCAAAATTGATGCGGAACGCCTCACCCCCGGAGAACATCTCATAGGGCCGAGAGCCGGCTCCATCCCGGATGATGATTTCAAGGGTTTCTTTCTTCTCACCCACCTTGGTCTTGTACTCCGCCTGGGTCTCAAACGATACCGACATGCTCCCGTTGCTGAGGCGGTCGAGCAACTCATTGGCCTGAGCCTCGATCTCCGGCAGAGCCTGCTCAATCAGCAAAGCCGGCACCCCGTCCTTGCCGAACGCGCGTTCGAGGGTTTTCAGGCGCGCAATCATGCGTTTGGTTTCATCACGGCGGAATTGCAGATCTTCCAGCCGTTTTTTGAGTTGAGGAAGCACCTGCACTTTCTGCCGGGCAGCCCCCACCTCAACCCGCAAGCGATTCTCATTCAGTTTAAGCGCCTGAACCTCCTGCTCGAGCGCCTCCAGATCCGGCAAATTGGCGGCATCACGGATATAACGTGCCTCAGCCTGGCGGTACATCACCTCTGATTCGCTCACCTCGCGCTCCTTTTCGGCGCGTTGTGCTTCCAGATGAGCCAATTCCCGTTCCAGGCTGCTCGCCTCGGCACGTGCTCTCTCCAGACGGCGCAGGGCCTCTTCGCTGGAACGTAGGTCCTGCTCACGCTGCCGGGCGGCCTCATGCCCCGCCGGATCATACCCTAACTCACGGCATTGGGCATCCAATGCGGCCAGCGCCTCGCGCGCGGCCAGGGCAAACTGCCCGTCGTGCAAACGCGCCTCTATTTCTGCCAGGCGCGGCGCGCCTTCGGACTGCCATAATTCCATTTGACGCTGAGCGTGTTGCTGGCGCTCTTCTACCTGTGCCAGGTAGGCGGTAAGCGACTTGATCTGACTTTCAACAATCTCCAACTCGTTCAGGCGCCCATCCAGGCCGCGAATTTCCTCGCCCAGTTCCTGCAAGCGCGCTTTATTGGCACGGAAGCGATCACCCTTCGCTTTCCCCTCCTGCTGCAACTCTTCGATCAGGCGCAGACGCTCGGCAGGCGGCAGAGGCTGACCACATAGCGGGCACACTGCGCCGGTGACGGCTTGCAGGCTCTCAATGCGCCTTTTGATCTCCTCCATCTGGGTTTTGAGCAGGTTATTTTCCGCACTCAGTTCCGCCTGCTCCTGATAGGCGGCTTCCTTCCTGCGCTGAAGGGCTTCGCGTTCGGCCAGGCGGGTTTCCAGGTCCCGCAGGTTCTGGCGCGAGGCAGCCACCTCCCTCTCCATATCTGGCAACTGCGCCTGCAGAGCAAGGATTTCGGCTTCCCTCTCCTTTAACCCCCGCCACTCGCCCTCCAATCGGATTTGTTCCAGCGCGATCTCCTGACGCAGAGCCTGCCGTTGGCTTTCTAGATCCCGGAAACGGGTCGCCAACGCCTCCCAAGCCTCCAGATCGCGCCGGGCTGCCTGCCACTCCGCGTAGGCGGCCTCGATCTCCGCCGCATGGACTAAAAGCCCCTGCACTTCCTCCCACTGGGCTTTTCGCTCGGCCATCAGCGCCTGGTGGCTTTCCAGCGCCTGACACGCCTTCTGCCACTGCTCGCGCAGTGTTTCAACCAGCCGCTTCTGCTCGGCCAGTGCTGCTGCTACCTGCCGGGCGGAGGCCAGCACCTCTTCGCGGGCCCGGCGCAGAGCCTCGGATTGCCTCAAGTCCTCTTCTAATTTTTGCAAGACTGCCCGCCGCTCGCCCTCCTCGGCCAGTTCACGTTCAATCTCCTGCATCTGACCTTCTAAAGCCGCCTGTTCCTGCTCCGCCTGCCGCCGACGGGCTGCGGCCGCTTCTTTATAGGCATCCCACGCATCCAGCCCCAAAATACTCATCAGAATCTTTTTGCGGTCGCCGGGGCTTTGCACCGTGAACTGATCTGCCTTTCCCTGAAGGAAGAAGGAGGCATTGATAAAGGCCTCATAATCCATGCGCAGGAGATGCTGGATCCGTGCCTCGGTGTCCTTGATCTTGCTTTCAGTGAGGGGCCGCCAATTTCCGTCCGCATCCCGGACAAAGAACTCCAGCATGGTAGATTTGCCGCGCAAGCGTGCACGCTGCACTCGATAAAGGTGTTCCTCGTACTGGAAATCCAGCACCACCTCGGCACGATCCATCTGATCGTGAATCACTTCGTCCTGGCTTTTGGTGCGGGCTACACCGAACAGAGCCCAGGTGATGGCATCCAGTAAAGAGGATTTGCCGGCGCCGTTGTGCCCGCTGATGCAGGCCATATCAAACTGGGTAAAATCCACTTCCTGAGGCTGGCGGTACGATAAAAACCCCTGCAAGCGCAGACGAACCGGAATCATGCCCCCTCCTGCGCAGACGATGGGATACGCGAGACCAATACCTTATCAATGCGTCGTCCGTCCATATCCACCACCTCAAACCGCAGACCGTTCCACTCAAACACCTGGCCCGCCACAGGAATAACCCCCAACTGGCTCAGGACAAATCCCGCCAGGGTTTGATAGCCCACCCGCTCTTCCTCAGGAAGGGTTGCCAAATCCAGCAGTTCTTTGAATTGATCAATGGGAAGCAGTCCATCCATCAGCCAGGAACCGTCTTCACGTTGCACCCACAGCGGCTCACTGCTTTCGCCCGCTTCCCCTAGTTCACCCACAATGGCTTTGAGCAGGTCATAGTGCGTCACCATGCCCAACACACCACCGTATTCGTCAATCACCAGGGCAACAGAGACCCCTGCGCTCTTGAGGGCTTCGAGCACTTTCAGCACACTCATGCTATCGGGAACGAAGAGCGGCGGTTGAATCCAGGGGGAGAGGTTGAATTCGCCCCCGCGCAAAGACTGCGCCAGCACGTCCCGCGCCGAAATCACCCCCAGCACGCTATCCAGATCGCCCTGTGCCACCGGGAAACGGGTGTGGCGGCTGCTAAGAACCTGCTCAAGGATCTCCTGGGGGCTTTCCTCCAGGTCAATCCATTCAATCTCCGTACGCGGCGTCATGATCGCATCTACCGTTCGATCCCCCAGGCGGAACACCCCTTCCACCATGCGCTGTTCGCTGCTCTCAAAAATACCCTCCTGGGTGCCCTGCTCAATCAACCCGCGAATATCCTCCTCGGTAAATTCCGGCTCTGCCGAAGGGTGCACCCCCAGCAGACGTAATCCAACTTCTGTAGAGGCACTCAGCAGGCTAACCACCGGCGCTGTGAGCCGCGAGAGCGTCAGCATGGGCCGCGAGACCACCGCGGCAATCCGCTCCGGGTAGTAAAGCGCCAGGCGCTTGGGGATCAGTTCTCCCAGCACCAGCGAGAAGTAGGTGGTTGCCAGCACCACCAATGCCAGCGCCAGGGCCTGGCTGTACGGGGCCAGTGCAGGCCACTGCGCCAACCAGCGCGCCAGGTCGCCCGAGAGGGTCGCCCCACCCAGTGCGCCCGCCAAAATACCGATCAGCGTGATGCCCACCTGAATGGTAGAGAGAAAACGATTGGGCGATTCGGTTAGTTCCAGCGCAGTCTGCGCCCCCTTTTCTCCTTCTTCGGCCTGCTGTTGTAAACGCACTTTGCGCACGGAGACGAGCGCCATTTCCGACATCGCGAAAAAGCCGTTCAGCAGGATCAGCAGAAAGATGACCAGAATTTCCAGAATGCGGTTACTTGCGTCCATTGTACTGAATGAGATCCAAACACAGGTTCATGCTAAATGAATTCACCTTCCGCCTGGGCCAGCACCTGCCGCGCCAGATCTTGCAGTGCCTGAATTTCGTCCGGCGGCAGTGAAAGCGACTTCCAATATATTTCCAGCAGTTCGAGCGGCGTGCGCTGGGCAATGCTTGCCTCCCCGGCCAGGCGCAGGCGCATTTCTGCCCGTGGACGGCGCACCAGATGGACTTCCAGAGCAGGCTCCAGCCACTTGCGTAGTGCCGCCTCGTCCAGCAGCGTCTCCCAGGCCCGCGGGTAATCCAGGACCAGACGCACAATGGCCCCCTCAAGAGCCTGAGGTGGGGGCAGGTGTCGGCGAATGGTCTCCATCACCACCCCAGGCAGAGGCTGCTCGCCTTCCACTTTTTCCAGTTCGCTCAAATCCACCTTTTTATCCACAATGGGGCGCCCCGGCAACGGACGCCACGTGTAACGGGTGGCTCCACGATCCACCTCCACAAGGACAAAACCCTTCTCATCCGCGGCTTCTCCAAAATCCACGCGTTCAATCGAACCCGCGTAGACCACCGCCGGGTAGCCCCCCGGATTCAGATCCTGGTGTTTGTGAATGTGCCCCAGCGCCACGTAATCCACCTTGGGGTGCAGTAACAGGCCGCGCGGAATCACGAAATCATTCCCCAGCATGATCAGCCGCTCGCCCCCATACACGGCCCCCTCTACCGAAGCGTGCGCGGTGAGGATGAGCGGCAGGGTGGGATCCACTTCTTCCAACAACTTCTCCACTGCCCAGGTCAAATTTTCCTGCAAACGTTCGTAGACCCGTTCTGGCTCACTGCCACTCAGTTCTTCCAACCCTATCAACGTGGAACGGGAGATCCAGGGGATGGCCAGCACCTGCAACGGCAGGCCCCATAAGTCAACGGGCTTAAGCAGGGCCAGGCGCCCCAGCACGCGCACATTCGGCACTTCAAGCGTCTCAAATTCTTGCAGCGTGTGCGCCCGTCCCAACGCCGGCGAGATGTCATGGTTGCCCACCAGCAGCAATGTGGGAATGCCCGCCCGTGAAAGGCGCATCATCCGTTTACCCCACTCGCGTTGAAACGTGGGAGCCGGTGTACGGTCTTTATAGGCATCCCCGGCAAATAGCACCAGGTCCACCCTCTCGCGAATAGCCGTCTCGACAATGGCATCCAACGCATTCAGAAAATCCAGCACCCGGATAGGCAAGCCTGTTTGGGGGTCTTGACGTCCCCGGTTGGCGATATCAATGTGAGCATCGGCAAAGTGCAGAATGCGCAGCATGATCTCCTCATCCTCAGGGTTGAAGATGCATGGCTTGGGCCAGTTCCACAGCAGGGATAAAACCAGGGTGGTATTCCAGGGCCGTGCGCACATCCTCAGCCGCCCCGGCCGTATCCCCCAGCGCCAGGCGCGCCCGCGCCCGCCAGATAAACGACTCTTCGATATAGGGTTGATCCGCCGCGCCGATGGTGGTATCTGCCAGGCGGATGACATCCCAGTAGCGCCCAGTGTAGTAGTAGGCGAAATAGGGACCGGTCTGGTACCACATCATGCGCCAGGGGCGCTTATCTTCCGGCAGGCTGGCCATCAGGCTGAAAGCCTGATCGTAGGCCCGCGCGGCGCCGGCGTAGTCTTGCAGGTTGACCAGGCTGGTGCCGTAGTTAAAAAGCGCAAAAAACTGCTCCAGGCCGCTCAATGCACTGGCTTCGTACGAGGCCGTTTGCATAGCCCGGCGGTAAGACTCGGTCGCATCGGCATAGGGACCCAGTACCGCCATCACCTCTGCCTCTCGCTCCGGTGGGTAGATCACCAGAAAAACATAGTTGAATGAACGCCACTGCCAGAGCAGATCTTCGTAGGTTACCGGGTAATCCGGTGAGAAGTAAGCATCCTGGGTGATGAAGCGCCCCGCCGCCTCTTCATAACCGCTGACCACGGTGTAGTGACCCATCCAGCCCAGACGACCGTTGTAGTCACGCAGGTACACGCCCTTTTCAATCACTACCGGGAAACCGGCCGCCACCAGGCGTTTGAGCAGATCCAGTGTGCCTCCCGCCCGTACCAGGGCGCGCAGACCAGTGTAACTTTCCACGTAATCCGCCAGTTCATACGGCATGACATTCTTATCTTTCTCAAACGGCTTGACCACCTGGCCAATGTCGGTACGATCCCCTTCCCAGCCCCAGTAGGAAAGGGCTATCGCCAGAGTCGCCGGGGCGCAGTAATTCCACAGCCCGTGCTGATCGTAATAGCGCCCGCCGGTAAGATGCACTTCAGGTGGCAAGGGGGTGGGAGTGGGGGTAGGCAGTGCCGTGGGGGTGATAACGACAGGGGAGGCCTCGGCAAGCACAGGCAGGGCGGTCGGCGTCATTGTGGGCGTGGCCAACGGTTGGCTGGGAGTCATCGCCAGAGGCGGGGTCGTTGCCTCCGGCACAAACACAGCCGCCTGGGGTGGCTTGAGCGCATAACGAATCTGAACCCGCCAGGATTCCAGATGCCACAGCACCCGCTCACGCACGCCCGGCACCGTCCATAACGCTCCCAGCCCAAAACCACCGATCAGCAGAATCAGCCCTGCAAAGCGCCAGAATCTTGACACATTTTCGATTATAACACTGCTCACCCACCCCCTCCGGGCAGCGCCCAATCAGGATGAATTTCCTGCCAACTGCCTGACACCCTGGCTTTGACTTGCCTATCCGCCCTGACTATACTTAATACTGCCTGAGCGGTTCAGGCGCACCCCAAATTTTCCCTGTCTCACAAAGGAGGGCGTTAGTTTATGACCGCCGAGAGTACATTCAAACTGACCTATGCCACCATGTTCAACCCGCCGGAGGAGTTGCACACGCGTTTTGAGCAAGCCCTGGCACAGGTCAAAGCCAGGCTAGGACGCGAGTACGGCATGATCATTGATGGCAAAGAGGTGTTTGCTGAGAAAAAATTCGAAGACCGCAACCCCGCCAATACAGATGTGGTATTAGGAATTTTCCAGCAGGGCACGGCTGAGGACGCTCGGGCCGCCCTGGCGGCTGCACGGCGCGCATTCCCGACCTGGAGCCGCATGAAGTGGCAAGATCGCGTCGCCCTGATCCGCAAGGCTGCCGACCTGATTGACCAGCGCATCTACGAAATCGCCGCGGTGGTCTCGCTGGAGGTGGGCAAGAACCGCATGGAAGCCCTGGGCGACGTGGCCGAAACGGCGGACCTTTTCCGCTATGCTTGCGACCGCATGGAGGCGAACAACGGTTTTGTCGTCGAAATGGGCCGTGATCCGCTGGTTGGGTTTGAAGCGCGCAATTTTTCAGTGCTGCGCCCCTACGGCGTGTGGCTGGTGATCAGCCCCTTCAACTTCCCCTGCGCGCTGACCGGTGGGCCTGCCGCCGCCGCGCTGGTCACCGGCAATACCGTGGTGATGAAGCCCGCCAGTGATACCCCCTGGAGCGTGCGCCTGATCGCCGAGTGCCTGCGCGATGCTGGTTTACCGGATGGTGTGATTAACTACGTCACCGGTCCCGGCAGTACCCTCGGCCAGGCGCTCATTGACAGCCCTGAGGTGGACGGAATCACCTTTACCGGCTCGTACGATGTGGGCATGCACATTTATCGCTCGTTCGCCCAGGGGCGCTGGCCACGCCCGACCATCCTTGAAATGGGAGGCAAGAACCCCGCCATCGTCAGCCGCCACGCCAACTTGGAAGATGCCGCCGCCGGAATTGTGCGCTCGGCCTTCGGCCTGCAGGGGCAAAAATGCTCTGCCTGTTCGCGCATTTACATCGAAGCCCCGGTGTACGACCAGTTGGTCAGTCGCCTGGTCGAACTAACCAACAAACTGAGCATCGGGGATCCAACCGAGCGCAAGAACTTCCTCGGCCCGGTGATCAACCGCAAATCCTACGCCGATTACCAGGCCTTCTGCGAAGAACTGAGCCAGGCGGGCACCATCCTGACCGGCGGCAAAGTGCTCACCGAAGGCGAGTACGCCAAAGGCTACTTCTGCACCCCCACTCTGGTGGCGAATGTGCCGCTGGACCATCGTTTGTGGAAGTACGAGATGTTCCTGCCCATCAGCACCATCGCCAGGGTCGAATCGCTCGAAGAGGCTATGCGCCTGGCGAATGACGTAGATTACGGCCTGACTGCCGGCTTCTACGGCACGGAAGAGGAAGCCCAGTGGTTCTTCGAGCACATCGAAGCGGGCGTGGTATACGCCAACCGCCCGCAAGGCGCGACCACGGGTGCCTGGCCCGGCTTCCAGCCCTTTGGTGGATGGAAAGGCTCCGGTTCAACCGGGAAGAACGCCGGCGGTGTGCACTACCTGCAACTCTACATGCACGAGCAATCGCGCACCCTGATCCGCCGACTCTAGACCCAGCCGCGGGGGCTGTTCTGTTTCCGGACAGCCCCCGCCTCAACCCCCAGAAAGGACGTCTGACTGACCTGCCATGCCCTCCGATAAACGCTGTTCTCTCACCGAAGCCATTGCCGAATTCGTCCACGATGGCGATTGCGTCTACGCCGCCGGTTTCACCCACCTGATTCCCTTCGCCGCTGCGCACGAGATCATCCGTCAGGGGCGGCGCAACCTTGTCCTGGCCCGCGCCACCCCCGACCTGATTTACGAACAAATGATCGCCGCCGGTTGTGCCCGAAAACTCATTTTTTCCTACATGGGCAACCCCGGTGTGGGTTCATTGCGCATTGTGCGCGCCGAGATCGAAGCGGGGCGGCTGGAATGGGAGGAGTACTCCCATTTTGGCATGATCTCACGCCTGCAGGCTGGAGCCGCCGGACTGCCCTTCATGCCCATGAACCCAACTGCGGCGGGTGATCTGGAGCGCGTCAACCCCAACTACCGCCGCTTGCAGGACCCCTACACCGGGCGCGAGGTGGTGGTGGTACCCCCCCTCAACCCGGATGTCGCTATCATCCACGTCCAGCGTGCCGATCGCCGCGGCAACGCCCATATTTGGGGCATCATTGGAGAGCAAAAAGAAGCCGCTTTTGCCGCCCGCCACGTCATCCTCACCGCCGAGGAAATTGTGGAGGAGGAAATCATCCGCTCGGATCCCAACCGCACGCTGATCCCCGAATTTGTTGTGGATGCCGTGTGCCACGTGCCTTACTGTGCGCATCCCTCCTACACACAGGGCTACTACGACCGGGATAACGCCTTCTACCTGACCTGGGATAAACTGAGTGAGTCGCGTGAAGCCGTGCTGGCCTGGCTGGAGGAGTGGGTCTTCGGCGTCAAGGATCGCCAGGAATACTGGCAAAAACTGGGTGAAGAGACCCATCAGCGACTGGCAGTCAAGCCGCGCTGGTCAGCCCCAATCAACTACGGAGATTACTGAAATGAGCGCCTACACCGCTGCCGAACTGATGACCATCAACGCCGCGCGTCTGTTGCGCGATCACGATGTCGTCTTCGTTGGGGTGGGGCTGCCCAACCTGGCCTGCAATCTGGCCCAGCGCACCCACGCACCCAATCTGGTGTTAGTGTATGAGGCGGGGGTTATCGGCGCCCGCCCTTCGCGCCTGCCGCTCTCCATTGGCGACCCCACCCTGGTCAGCGGCGCCGCTTCGGTGTGCAGCATGTACGATATCTTCAGCCTCTACCTGCAACGCGGATTGATTGATGTGGGCTTTCTCGGTGGGGCTCAGATTGACCGCTTTGGCAACATCAACGCCACCGTCATCGGGGATTACTTCCACCCCAAGGTGCGCCTGCCGGGCTCGGGGGGCTCAATGGAGATTGCGGCGTGGGCCAACCGTTGCTACATCATCACCCCCCACCAAAAACGCCGCTTTCCCGAGCGGGTGGATTTCCGCACCTCAGCCGGCTTTTTGAGCGGGCGTGCCGAACGCCTTGCCAGCGGCGTGCGCGGCGGCGGCCCCCAGGCTGTGGTCACAGATTTGGGCATCCTGGAACCGGATGAGAGCGGCGAACTAATCCTGACGGCGCTCCACCCCGGCGTGACGGTGGAGCAGGTCCAGGCCAATACCGGCTGGCCACTTCGGGTGGCAGCCAACCTGCGCACCACCGAGCCCCCCACCGACGAAGAACTGCGCATCCTGCGCGAGGAACTGGACCCCCAGGGAATTTACATCCGCTGATTGCAGCGGATATTATTGTGGAGGACGACCTGCACATGGCAACAACCCTCGTTCACGTGCTCATCACGGTGGCCTTTCCCGAGCCTCTGGTGACCATTTTGCGCGAAATCTCGCCACGCCTGCGCCTGACCGTGCACCCGGCACGCCACCCGGATGAGATCCCTCCCGAGTTGTGGGCCCAGGCAGAAGTCCTCTACACCGATTCGGTACTGCCCAAGCCCGAGCAGGCCCCCCGCCTGCGCTGGGTCCAGATCCACTACGCCGGCATTGATCACCTCCTGAACGCCCCTCTGCTGCAAAAGCCCGAGGTGCAGATCACCACATTGAGCGGAGCCGCCGCCTCTCAGGTGGCCGAGCACGCCCTGATGATGATGCTGGCGTTGGGGCATCACCTGCCGGAGGTGTTCAACCTGCAACATCGGGCCGAATGGCCCGGCGACCGTTGGGAACGCCTGGCACCACTGGAATTGCGCGAGAGCACGGTGGGCATCGTCGGTTATGGCAGCGTGGGGCGCGAAATCGCCCGCCTGCTGCGCCCATTTGGGGTGACTCTGCTGGCCACCAAGCGTGATGTGATGCACCCAGAGGACGAGGGCTACACCCGACCGGGCCTGGGCGACCCCACTGGCGATCTCTTTACCCGCCTCTACCCCATTCAGGCTCTTGCCTCCATGCTGCGCGGTTGCGACTTTGTGGTGATTTGCCTGCCGCTTACCCCGGCCACGCGCGGGATCATCAACGCCGAGGCTCTGGCAGCGATGAAACGCACCGCTTACCTGATTGATGTCAGCCGGGGTGGAGTGGTAGACAGCGCCGCCCTGCTCCAGGCACTGCAGGAACGCCGCATTGCGGGTGCCGCGCTGGATGTCTTCCCGGAAGAACCCTTGCCAGCAGAAAGCCCCTTTTGGAAACTGCCTAACGTGATCATCACCCCCCACATCGCCGGGGTCAGCCGTCACTACATGCAGCGAGCGGTGGAGTTGTTTGCCGAAAACCTGCGCCGCTACCTGAGCGGAGGTGTACTGCTCAACCGCTACCAGGGACAGCGGGGTTATTGAGGTGCCGCCTTGGTCGGAACAACCCAAACGATTAAGGTAATCTTCTTTGACCTGGGTCACACGCTGATCTACTTTGAGGGAGACCTGAACGAAGCACTGGCCGAGGGCGCCCATGCCATGCTGGAAAATCTCCGTGCCCGCGGCTACGCCCTGGATGCCACTGCCCTGGCGCCACTCTTTCTGCGAAGGCTACAAGAGTACTACTTCCGGCGCGATCAGACTCTGATCGAGACCCCTACCAGCACCCTGCTGCGCGAGTTTCTGCGCTCCTACGGCTACCCCGAACCCGCACCTGCGGATATAGCGGAAGCGCTGGCAGCCCTTTACGCCCCTACAGAGACACACTGGCAGCCCGAAGCCGATGCCCTGCCCACTCTGGATACCTTGCGGCGGCGCGGCTACCGCGTGGGGTTGATCTCCAATGCCGGTGATGCCGCGGATGTCCAACGCCTGGTAGATAAGGCCGGGTTACGGCCTTTTCTGGACCACATCTTCATCTCGGCGGAGATGGGCTGGCGCAAGCCCCACCCGGCCATCTTCACCCACGCCCTGCATCATTTTGGGGTCAAGGCCCCTCAGGCGGTCATGGTGGGGGACCTGCTCTGGGCAGATGTGTGGGGCGCACAGCGGGTCGGGATGCGGGGGATCTGGCTCACCCGCCATAGCGGCCCAACCGCCCCATCCAGCCTGCCCGAACCCGTCCAGCCCGATGCCGCGCTGGAGCGCCTGAGCAACCTGCCCGCACTGCTGGAAACCTGGCAAAACCGCCCGCCTACCTAAAGAGCACGCACCACAAGTTCGATCACATCCAGCGCCTGGGTTACCAGACGCATATCTGCCTGACTGCCCATGTGCCCCAGGCGAAAGACCTTGCCCGCCAGCGGCCCGTAGGACCCGCCCACCACCAGCCCATGCTGGCGAAAGCGCGCATCCAGATCCGGCCAGGTAATGCCCTCAGGGACATAAACGGCTGTGACCGTCGGTGAGGGGATGGCCTCCGGGCGCGGCAGTAAGCGTAAGCCCAGCGCTTGCAAACGTTGCCAGCAGTAAGCCGCCACCTGCTCATGACGCGCAAACACATTTGCCAGCCCCTCTTGCAGGAGCAGATCCGACGCCACTTTGAGGCTCGCCACGCCGTGCCAATTCGGGGTATAGGGAAACTCGAAGCGCGCCTGCGCATGACGGAAGGGCTTTAGTGCATCGTAGCCCACATAATCTACCTGTTCGATGATCTCCCAGGCTGCTTCGCTGACCGCCACAAACGCCATCATGGGCGGCGCCGAAAGCACCTTTTGCGAGCCACCCAGCGCCAAGTCAATTCCCCACGCATCTACCTCTACCGGCGTCCCCCCAATGCTGGAAACCGCATCCACGTAAAAGAGGGGCACCCCGTATTTTGCCTTCAGGCGTCCCACCTCAGCCAGGGGGTTGAGCGTGCCCGAAGGGGTCTCGCAATGCACGGCGGTGATCATCTTGGGCTTGAATTCGTGGATGGCCGCCTCGATCTCTTCCCAATTGTTCAGGGTGGCATCGTACGGCAGGCCGATGATTTTAACCTCGGCACCGATGGCCCTGGCCATTTCGGCAATGCCGTAGCCGAAGACACCGGTAGCCAGCGCCAGCACCCGCTCTCCCGGCCGCAACGTGCTCTTCAGCGCCCCCCACAGCGCCAGCATCCCCTCGCCAGTTTGGATGACAATACGGTTGCGGGTAGCGCACAGTTGTTGCAAGTTCGCCTCGGTCTGATTGTACAGGTCGAGGAACTCACGCTCCAGGTCCCCCGAACCGTAATCCACCTGTAGCGCGGCCAGAACCTCGGGCGGTACCCGTACCGGGCCCGGCACCATGGGGATGGGGTATGTTTCCATCGCAGCCTCCTCCAGGAACGATGATCCTCTTACGTGGGTTAATTATCCCACGCCCCCCGCAGGTTGAAAATAGTAGAGCGACGATGGCGAAAATTTCATCCTGTCTTAATTCCGGCGTTGCATAATTATGGACAAAGGTGGTCACCATGATCCAGTCTCCCCACCGCCGTCCACCGCGCCGCTATCCGCCTTTCTGGGAACGGGCCATTCCTATCATCCTCATTCTCATTGGCCTGGCAATCCTGGTGTTGATCGGCATCAGCCTGGCGGTGGTACTGGGCGGTCTTTAAAAAATTTCCAAGGAGGTTTTTCAATGAACTTCTTCACCACCGTTTTACCGTTTCTTTCCAGTGGGGTGAGTTTGATCTTTGCCGGGGCGGTGCTGCGCCGCTTCATCCGAAAGCGGGGCGCCCATCACCTGCTGTGGGGGATTGGAATGCTCTTTTACGCAATCGGCGGATTCTGCGAAGGGTATTACGGCGCTTTTGGCTGGAACCCCTTGATCTTTCGCCTGTGGTACCTGTTCGGAGCCATGCTGGTCGCAGCCTGGTTGGGGCAAGGCACGGCGTACCTGCTGATACGCAAACGCGGCGTAGCCCATGCCCTCATGGTCATCTTGGCACTGGGCTCGCTCTACGGGGCGTGGCGCGTCTTTGGGGCCGAACTCAACCCCACCTTGATGGCAGGCGGGAGCGCCTCCGCAGGCGAACTGAGCGGGCGCGCCATTGTCACTCCCGGCGTGCGCACACTGACACCCTTCTTTAACCTCTATGGAACCGTGCTGCTGGTCGGCGGCGCGGCCTACTCGGCCTGGCTATTTTGGCGCAAGCGGGTACTGCTGCACCGCACCATCGGCAACGTGTTGATTGCCCTCGGCGCTTTATCGCCAGCGTTCGGCGGCGCGTTCAGTCGCATGGGCATCCCGGGCGCCCTCTACATCAGCGAGTTCATCGGTGCAGTTCTCCTCTTCGCCGGCTTCTTACGCGCCACCACACCGCTCCCGCAGCCGGTTGAAGCACCCCGGGCTTCCCAAACGGTCACTTCCTGATCATGCGCCAAATGGCGCACTTGACGCTTCACCCGGATCTCACGATAATTAGGGGCATCTGGCCAGGAATAGGTGTTTCCCTGGCCCCCTACCTCATCTAAATCTTGCTGCACGGAGATAGCCATCCGATGACCTCGTGGAAAAATCTGCTTGGCCCCATGCGTGTCCCCTTTCTTTTATTGACCCCGGCGTGCGTGCTCCTGGGGGTGGGCACAGCCTACTGGCAAACCGGTCACCTGGCCGCCTGGTGGCACATAGGGCTGGTGCTGATCGCCGCCCTGGCGGCCCACATCAGCGTTAATGCCCTCAATGAATACGTGGACTTCAAAACCGGGCTGGACCTGCACACCCAGCGCACGCCCTTTAGCGGCGGGAGCGGCACTCTCCCGCAGCAACCCACCCTGGCGCCAGCGGCATTGTGGATTGGATTGATCAGTCTGCTTGTGCTGAGCCTGATTGGGGCCTACTTTGTGACCCTGCGTGGGTGGACCCTGGCCCTGATCGGCCTCCTGGGAATCCTGGTCATCGTGGCCTATACCCCGCTGATCACACGCCTGCCGGCCCTGTGCCTGATCGCGCCGGGGCTGGGCTTTGGCCCGCTAATGGTCATTGGAACGCATCTGGCCCTGGGCGGTGAACTTTCGGCCACGGTTGTGGTGGCTTCACTGGTGCCGTTCTTCCTAGTCAACAACCTGCTTCTGCTCAATCAGTTCCCCGATGTAGAAGCCGACCGCAGTGTGGGACGCCACCATTACCCGATCCTGTTGGGGCGCCAGCGCAGTGCCTATATCTACGCCCTGTTCCTGGGGCTGGCATATCTTTCCGTCGTGGCGGGGGTGGTTGGGGGCGTGCTCCCCGCCACCAGCCTGCTGGGTCTCTTGGCAGCCATCCTCCTGCCCCGTGTGATCCGCGGCGTGTTACGCCATGCCGAGGACTTGCCCCACCTGATGCCCTACCTGGGCCTGAACGTGATCCTCAACCTGATCACCCCGGTCCTGGTGGCAGTGGGACTGTTCTTGGCTGCGTAACCTCCCCCACCCACAAACCGGAGCATAAAGCCCCCGGGGTCTGACCCTCCCGGGGGCTTTTTACGGCATCCTGAAGCAGGCCGGGCTACCGCGTATTACGGCGTGCCTTCGCCGGGTGCAGCCGCGGGACTTCCCCCGGCAAAGACCCGCCCGGGGCGCCACGGCGTACCCAACAAGGGCAGCAGCCAGCGATCCAGGCCCCACCATCCCGCCGTCTTCCACGCCAGGATGAGGAAGATGGACAGCGTGAACAAGACCGGGTTGATGCTGGCAGTGCCGGCCATCATAAAGTTCCAGTTCATGAAGGCGCCGAAGAAAGCGGCAATCCCCACAAAAGCACCCAGGATCAAGGCAATGCCGACCAGGATCTCCCCGGCCACAATTAATTTGGCAAACCAGACATAATGCCCACCATCGAGCAGGGCCTGAATGAACGCCCGGTACCACTCAAAGGCAATGGGCGGACGGGCCGGAGGCTCCGGCACCGCGACGGCGTTCTGCCAGAAGCCCTTCAGCGCCAGGCCGGTTTGCACCCAGGCCGGGTTGCTGATTTTTCCCAGACCTGAGGTCAGCCAGGTGTAGCCCACATAAACGCGCACGATCAGCCACAACCAGGCCCAGGACGGACTGCCGAACAAATGCTGAATAAATGGAGGATCCGTGATCTCAACGACCCGTTCTTTTGCGGACATATTTCACCTCCTTTGGTGTAATTGCACCTTCATCATAACATCTATTTTGGAAACTTACATTAAAAAGCCCTGCGTTTGCAGGGCGAAGCTGCTCTCAGGTGCCGCTCAGCCTTCCATCGCCCCCAGGTGTCCCACCCCATCGTAAAACAGGCGGTAGAACATGGCCGCCATCTCCGCGGCGCCGTAAGGCATGCCGTTCTCCAACCACCAGGTCAGCAGGGCCAGCAGTGCGCCGGCGAAGTAGTTCGCCAGCACATCCGCCGGCAAGTAGGGCATTTGGTGCGGGCGATGGGCTTCCAGGTAGGCGAGCACCGCCTGGCAGATCATGGCGTGAATGCGCCGGGAGATGGCCGCCGTGCCCTCCCCGCGCAGAATCACGCGGTACAGCGTGGCACTGCCGGCAGCGTGCTCAAACACCAGCGCAATGGCACGCTGCAGCCAGCGCGCGGCAGCTTCCGAGCCCGCTTCCAGGCGTGGAGGCGCAAAGGCGCTCACTTGCGCCAGCAGTTCATCCACCGTCTGCTGGATGCTATCCAGCAGCAGAGCCTCTTTATCCCGATAGTGCAGGTAAAAGGTGGCGCGCCCCAGGTTCGCCCGCTCGGTGATATCTTCCACGCGCAGTGCCTCGTAGCCGCGCTCCAGGATCAGCGCCAGCAGTGCCTCACGCAGTTGCTGGCGGGTGCGCTGAATGCGTCGGTCGGCACGGCGGTCGCTTTCTTCCGCGGCCCGCAAGGCGTCCTCGGGGTTGGTAGGGGGAATCTGACGCATGGGCTAATTGACAAACCCGGCTGACGGCATATAATTATAGACACTGCGTCCAGAATTGGACACACCATCTATTTTATCACAGAACAGCAATCCTGCTTCTTGATCCGACGTCCGAGCCTATGCTGAACCCTTGCCTCTCCAACAGTGCTCCGGTCAGCCCCGCAACGTCCTCCCCCCTCATCTCCCTGCGCGGGGTCAAAAAGGCTTACCACACCCCGGCGGGGGATTTCTGGGCGCTGCACGGCATTGATCTGGAGGTCTATCCAGGGGAGTTTCTCGGCATCATCGGCAAGTCCGGTGCAGGAAAGACCACCCTGCTCAACATGATCAGCGGAATTGACGCGCTGACCGAAGGCGAGGTGCTGGTCAACGGCGTGCGGGTGCACGACCTGGATGAGGACCGCCTGGCCCTGTGGCGGGGGCGCACGCTGGGTGTGATCACCCAAAACTTCCTGCTCATGCCCACCCTCACCCTGCTGGAAAACGTTCTCCTGCCGATGGATTTCTGCGGCCTGTGGCAGGGGCGCAAATCGGTGGAGCGCGCTCGCGAGTTGCTGCGTCAAGTGGAACTTGAAGAGCACATTCACAAGTTGCCCTCGGCCATCTCCGGCGGTCAGCAGCAGCGGGTGGCCATCGCCCGTGCCCTGGCCAACGATCCCCCCATCCTGCTCGCCGATGAACCCACCGGCCGGCTGGATTCGGGGACAGCGGAGGGCATCTTGCACATCTTTGAACGCCTGGTCGCCGCGGGCAAGACCATCCTCATGGTCACGCACGACCTCAGCCTGGAACGGCGTTTCTCGCGTGTGGTGTGGATCGCCGATGGGCGCCTGGTTGCCGATCGCCAGGCAGCACTGGGGTAAGGAGGCAAAACCATGCCCCTGACTCAACCCACCATCGCCCTGAGCCAACCCGGTGCCGAGGAAGCCCTCATCCACCTGAAAGAGGTGTGGAAGGTCTTTAAGATGCCGGCAGGTACCTTTGAGGCGCTCAAAAACATCAACCTGAGCATCCGCGGCGGTGAATTTGTCAGCGTCACCGGCAAATCTGGCAGTGGTAAATCCACCCTGGTCAACATGATCACCGGAATTGATCGTCCCACCCGCGGCGAGGTGCGTGTCAATGGCACCCTGCTCAACACCCTGAGTGAGGGGGCGCTCTCCGTCTGGCGCGGGCACAACCTGGGCATTGTATTCCAATTCTTCCAGTTACTGCCGATGCTCTCGGTGCTGGAAAACGTCATGCTGCCGATGGACTTTTGCAACCGCTACGACCCGGCCGAACGGGAGGAGCGCGCCATGGCGCTCCTGCGCCGGGTGGGGCTGGAAAAAGTGGCCCACAAACTTCCGGCAGCGCTTTCGGGAGGCCAGCAGCAGTGTGCCGCCATCGCCCGCGCCCTGGCCAACGACCCGCCCATCCTGGTGGCCGACGAGCCCACCGGCAACCTGGACTCGCGCACGGCCGCCCAGGTGATGGAGATTTTCACCGACCTGGTGGCACACGGCAAGACCCTGGTCATGGTCACCCACGACCTCAGCCTGGCGCAACGGGCTCACCGCGTGCTGGTCATCTCCGATGGCGAATTGATCCATCCTGCGATTGTGGCCACCTGGCCGCACCTCAGCCACACGAAGATGCGCCTGCTCAACCGCCACCTGCAGACCCTGCGCCTGCCCCCCACGGCTCCCCTGCCAGCCTGCCGCTGGGCTATGGTGCTGGAAGGCAGTCTGCATCCCCGCCCAAGCCGCCGGCGCTTGCTGGCGCGCCCTGCGCCGCTTTCGGCTGGTACGTGGCGCGCCTTCTCACACGCTGAGGAAGCAACCACCTACACCGCCGGCACCAGTGGCGCCCTCGTGCTCCTGCTCGACGAGAAAGCCTGGGAGAGCCTGCGCCAGAGTGCCCCGGACCTCATCACCACGCTGCAAACCCGACACGGAGGCCATGCATGATGCGACCCCGATGGCGCAAAGTGCTCAGCGATCTCATCGGCAACCTGGGGCGCTCGCTCCTGGTGGTGCTCTCGATTGCCGTGGGGCTGTTCGCCATTGGCATCCTGATCACCAATCACCGCGTGATCGCCGAAGACATGGTCATCGGTTACCGCGCGGTCAACCCGGCCAACATCATGCTGGTGACCACCCCCTTCGACGATGATCTGGTGGAGCGAGTCAAAAGCGTAAAAGGCGTGCGCGATGCGTTGGGGGTGCACAAAATCAGCCTGCGCGTGCAGACTGTACACGGCGACTGGATTCCGATGGACTTCAACGCCATCCCGGATATGGACACCCAGGCCATCAACCGCGTGCATCTTCTGGAGGGCACCTGGCCGCCAGAAGATAAAGAGGTGGTGGTGGAACAATCCAAGTTGAGCGAAATTGGGGTCGGGCTGGGGGATTGGATCACCGTGGAATTGCCTTCTGGCAAGACGCGCCGCCTGCACATCGTGGGCATCGTTAAAGACCTGACCCTCGGTGCCGCAGCAGGCGGTGGGGGGTTCTTCCTGGCCGCGCCCCAGGGCTACATCACCCCCGCCACCCTGCCCTGGCTGGGTCAGAATGAGGCCTGGAACACCTTTTACGTGACAGTCGAGGAGGGAAATGATGAGGCCGCCATCCGCCAGGTCGCCCAGCGCGTGCGCCGTGAGGTGGAAGCCCAGGGAGTGCTCATCCTCAGTTCGGCCGTACGCACCTCTGAAAACCACCCCAACCGCATCTACGTGGACGCGGTAGTGGGGGTGCTCTTCGTCCTGGGCGCGCTGGTGGTTTTTCTGAGCGGCTTCCTGATCACCAACACCTTGAACGCCCTGCTGGCCCAGCAAATGGTGCAGATTGGGGTGATGAAGTTGATCGGCGCGCGGCGCTGGCAGGTCGCCGGCATCTACCAGGTGCTCATTCTGACCTACGGGGTGCTGGCCCTGCTCCTTGCCCTGCCGCTCTCGGCTCGCTTTTCCTACGTGCTCCTGGACTACCTGGCCAATCGCATCAACCTGCAGTTGCAGGGCTTCCGCGTCGTACCGCTGGCGATCCTCGTTCAGGTGGTGCTGGCGCTGGCCGTGCCCCAGGGGGCGGCCCTGCTGCCCATTCTGCACGGCGTGCGCGTGCGCATCCACGAGGTCATCAGCGGCATCCGCCCCAGCGAGGCCGTCCAAACCCCGCACCGGATCGAACGTCTGCAAAAGCGCTTCCGCCGCCTGCCCCGCCCGCTCCTCATCTCCCTGCGCAACACCTTCCGCCGCACCCAGCGCCTGATCCTGACCCTCATCACCCTGACGCTGGGCGGGGCCATTTTCATTGCCACCTTCAACACCCAGGCGGCGATTGAGCGGTACATCCAGCAACTCTCGCGCTACTTCCTGGCCGATGTGAACCTCACCTTTGAAGCCCCGCAGCGCATCCAGCGCGTGAAAAATGACCTGGCTCAGGTGCCCGGTGTGGGACATGTGGAGGGCTGGGCGTATACCCGCGCCGATCTGATGGGGGGGGACGACCAGGTTCTGGATACCGTTCAACTGATCGGGGTGCCCATTGAGACGACCCTGGTCACCCCCATCCTGCGCGAAGGACGCTGGCTGCAAGCCGGCGACCGCAACGTGCTGGTGGTCAACGAACGCTTCCGCGCCACCCTCCCCAATCTACATGTGGGAGATACCCTGCATCTGCGCATAAACGGCAGTGAGCGCGAATGGGTGGTGGTGGGCTTTCTCCAACTGGCCGGGCAAAACCTGGGACACCTGGCTTATGTGCCTTACGATGAATTAAGCCGGCAGTTGGGGCAATCAGGGCGGGGGTTGCTCTTCCGCGTGGCCGCCGACCGGGCCAACCTCACCCTCGCCGAGCAGGAAGACCTGGCCCTCCGTGTGGATGCCTACCTGAAAGGGCGCGGCTACCACATCAGCGAGGCGCGAGCAGGGCTTTCGGTATTGGAGAAGACCGCCAAGGGTCTGGATGTGCTGACGAACTTCCTGCTCATCCTCTCCGGCCTGGCGGCCATCGTCGGCAGCATTGGCCTGGCCGGCACAATGAGCCTGAATGTGATGGAGCGCACGCGCGAAATCGGCATCATGCGTGCCATTGGCGCTTCGGATGGCACCATCCGCTTACTGGTCATTGTTGAGGGCGTGCTCATTGGGCTGATGTCCTGGATTCTGGCTTCGCTGGCCGCCTTCCCCATCAGCCGCCTGCTCTCCAACGTGATCAGCCACGCCATTTTCAACGCACCGGCCCTTTTTGCCTACACCCCAACCGGCTTCCTGGCCTGGCTGGGCGTTGTGCTGGTGCTTTCGGTGATCGCCAGCCTGCTGCCGGCACGCACGGCCGTCCGTTTGACCATACGTGAGGTGCTGGCTTATGAATAAACCCCACTCTGGAGGGAGCAAAATGAGCGCAAAACGTTTTTGGGGCCTTCTTTCCCTGTTTATCCTTCTGCTCGGTAGCCTCAGCGGGTGCAACCTGGTGGGCCAACCGGCGCCCGCGCCAACCCCCACCGCACCTCCCGCTGCGTCAGCGCCGGATTGGATCATTGCCGAGGGACGCGTGGTACCGCGCGACTCAGCCTGGCTCATTTTCCGCGTCAGCGGTCGAGTGGACGCAGTGCTGGTGGAGGAAGGCCAGCGCGTCCAGGCAGGTGATGTGCTGGTGCGCCTGGGCGATCGCGAGCAGGCTGAAGCCGCGCTGGCGGCTGCCGAACTGGCACGCCTGCAGGCCCAGCAACACCTGGATGACCTCAAACGCACCGCCGACCTGGCCGCGGCCCAGGCCCGCCAGGCCCTCGCGCAGGCCGAACAGGCCCTGCTGGATGCCCAACAGGCGCTGGACAACCTGGATACCGATGCTTACCGCGACCAGATAGATCGCGCCTGGGAAGAGGTAACCCGAGCCCAGGATGAGGTGAAGGACGCCCAGGAAGAGGTGGATAAATCCAAGAACCTGGATCCCGACAACCCCACCCGCAAGCGTGCCGAGGATCGGCTGGAAAATGCCCAGGACCGCCTGAAAAAGGCCCAACGCGATTACGATCGTCTGAACAACCGCCTGGAGCAAGCGCGTGCGGCGGTGGCCGCCGCCGAAGCCGCATTAGCAGAGGCGCGTCACACCTACGAACAGCGCCAGGCGGGCCCCGACCCGGATGATCTGGCGCTGGCCGAGGCGCAACTGCGCCAGGCCGAGGCCCAGGTGGCCGCAGCACAGGCCAGCCTGGACAGCCTGGAGCTCAAAGCCCCCTTTGCCGGCACTGTAGTGGAGGTGCGGGTGGCGGCGGGCGAATCGGTGATGCCCAACCAGCCCGTGATCCTGCTGGCGGACCTGGACACCCTTTACGTGGAAACCACCGACCTGAGCGAGACGGACGTGGTCAACATCAAAGTCGGGCAGGAGGCGGAGATTGTGGCCGATGCCCTGCCCGAGGTGACGCTAAAGGGCACGGTGGAGCGCATCAGCGACCAGTTCGCCACTAAGGGCGGTGACATTGTCTACACCGTGCGCTTGCGTCTGGAGGCACCCGACCCGCGCCTGCGCTGGGGCATGACTGTGGAGGTGCGCTTCAAGCCCTAGCGCCCCTGCCGGTAAGGGTGGGGCCGGCGGATTAAGCGGCACCCCTTACCCATCGCAAGGCGAGCGCGCAGATTGATTCAATACAAATCATCTGCTCCCAGAATCAACGTACGCCTTCCTGTAAAACTGGGAAGGCGTGCGTCTCTCCCATTCCGAGAGAGGCTTTACCGCGATTCTCCTGGCGTGGGCCCGAACTTATGGCCTTAGGTCAACGCGCCTTGTAACGGTGCAGGGAGAACGCGCCTCGTATGGCTGACGTTAGTGAGGGCGCACAGCCGCGCCGCATCAGGCGGGCGTGTGGGTTGGACAGACATGGTCACCCTGGTCCCAACTTTTTAGCCAATCACGCTCACACATTAGCCGATTTCCCCTTCCGCATTCCACAACCCCTGCCACCTTTCTAGATTATATACCCTCACCGTTTGGAAGCAACCACTGACACACAACCCATTAAAGCCCTCCCCACCCACCTGACACGGAAGCGGTGTCATTTTAGCGCCACGCCTGAACCCGAGCAGTGAGGTCAGCAGCGAAACTGGCAAACAAGAGGAATCAAAAAAGCGTTCCCAAAAATCGGGAACGCTTTTGACTAAAATTTTTCGGTCACCTTGAAGTGGCTAACTACTTTGGCGTTTCCATTACCGGCCTGAACTTGTACCCGTAAAGGATCACCCCGCGCGCCTCATCCTCGGCACGGATCTTGCGCGTGACCATCTCCACGGGCATCCCGATCTCCACCGGCCGATCCCCCAGATCGGTCAACTGGGCAGTGACCACCGGGCCCTCTTCCAGTTTGACCAGCGCCACCGTGTAGGGCGCTGCCTGTTCAAACCCGGCCGGCGCTTCGGTCAGCGTGGTGAATGAAAACACCGTGCCCCGTCCGCTGAAGGTAAACTGAGTCTTGGCTTCGTTGCCACAATAGGGGCATACATCCCGGGGAGGGAAAATTTTCTCCTCGCAGTGCGGGCAAACCTCCCCCACCAGGGCATAACGCTGCTGTTTCAAGCGCCAATGTCGCGGAATTTCCATGCCTGCTTCTCCTTTCTATCCTTCACAATCAGCCTAACTTTAACCATGTGCACCTATCAATTCCTATCAAATTGGCGGCGGAAGACTCTCAAAACCTTGCATCAACCCGAATAGCGCTCCAGGACATGCGTGAAGGCGCTGGAAGCCGGCCCAGCCAGGTTTTGCACCAGCGCCCGCCGCGCGTTGGGAACCTGGTTAGCGCCCGCTTCGCCCCGCAATTGCAGCGCCGCTTCCACAATCTGATAGACGCCTGTCGCACCCAGCGGATTGCCGCGCGCCTTCGAACCGCCCATGGTCAAGATGGGCAGACGTCCACGCAGGCCAAGGGCATCGTGCTCGGCCAGCCGCCAGCCCTGCCCGCGTTCGGCAAAGCCCGCCGCTTCCAAGCTGAGCACGGCGTAGATCGAAAAGGCATCGTCCAGTTCAAAGAGATCCACCTCGCCCGGCCTGATCCCGGCCATTTCGCAGGCACGCTGCACCGAGTGGTAGGCCGCCTCAAACGCCAGCGGATCAGGGCGATCATGGAGCGCCAGGGTGTCAATGGCGCCGATGGAGCCGCGCACGGCAACCAGCGGGTGCGTTACGTCACGCGCCTGTTCCGGCGTGGTCAGCACCACCGCTGCTGCACCATCGGCATAGGGGGCCATATCGAACAGGCGCAGGGGGTCGGCAATCATCTCCGCCCGCTCATACGCCTCGCGGCTCACTGCCCGGCGGTACATGGCATAGGGGTTGGTTACTGCGTTGGCATGGGCCAGCATGGGAAACGCCGCAAATGCTTCGCGCGGGGGCCGATATTCGTAAAGATAACGCTGCATCACCAGCGCCGCCTGGGCAGCCAGGGTCAGCCCCTGCATGACCTCGTAATCGTAATCCATCGCCTGCGCCACAGCGCTCTCCTGCTCCGGGCCAAGGGCATCGGTGTACTTTTCGACCCCCACCACCAGCGCCACATCTACCAACCCCGAAGCCACAGCCAGATAACCCACATGAAACGCCGCTGCGCCCGAGGCATCGGCCGCCTCAACCGTCATCGCCTCGATCCCACCCAAACCGGCATTATCGGCGATCAGGCAGGCCAGGTTGGCCTGACGCGAAGAGTCAATGGCCAGAAAATTGCCCACATAGAGGGCCTGGGGCTGTAACCCGCCCGCATCCTGGCAAGCGGCCCGAATGGCACGGTAGGCCAGACTGCGCAACGAAATTTCCCAGTGCTCGCCCACCGGGGTCATTCCAATCCCTGCAATCACTACATCGCGCATGGCCATCCCCCTCAACTCGCCAGTTTCCCGCGGAAGCGCACATAGGTCCCGTAATCAATTTCAACCCGGCGGGCAATGTACGCCTGCGTGGTGGGTGCTAACTCCCGGCGCTGGGTGATGGCTTCGGTGACGCGGATGATGAAGGCATCCGACCCGGCACCCGAGCCGAATGAAGTCACCAGGATGCGATCGCCGGGCTGGGCAACATCCAGCGTTGCCGCCAGGCCGATCAATGCCGCCGCTGCGTAGGTATTGCCGATAATCGGAGAGAGCAGACCCGGCTTGATCTGCTCCGGGGTGAAGCCAAGCAAACCCGCCACGCGCTGGGGGAACTTGGTGTTGGGCTGGTGAAAAACGGCATAACGAAAATCCTGCGCCGTCGTACCGGTTGCTTTCATCAGGTGCTGAGCGGCTTCGGTAATGTGCTTGAAGTATGCTGGTTCGCCGGTAAAGCGCTGACCGTGCATGGGGAATTTCTGCTCCGGGCGGCGCCAAAAATCGGGAGTGTCGGTGACATAAGAGAACGAGGCTTCGATCACCGCCAACGCCTCCTCTGCCGGACCCACGATGTAGGCCGCCGCCCCCGAGGCCGCGGTGAATTCCAGTTCGTCGCCGGGGCGCCCTTGGGCCGTGTCGGCACCAATGGCCATGGCGTAACGCGCCATGCCCGACCCCACCAGACCCATGCTGGCCACCAACGCCTCCGTGCCGGCCTTGCAGGCAAATTCCCAGTCGGCGGCCTGGGTGTTGGGCACTGCGCCAATTGCCTCGGCGACCAGCGTCGAGGTTGGCTTGACGGCATACGGGTGCGATTCGGACCCCACCCACACCGCGCGAATCTCAGTCGGGTCAATTTGGGCGCGGGCCATCGCGTTGCGGGCCGCCTCGATAGACATGGTAATCACATCTTCATCCAGGCCTGGGACGGCTTTTTCTTTTACTGGTAAGCCGGCGGTCTTGCCGCCGGCCCATACGTGCG
>FWWL01002017.1_pt1 | contig 44695 bp, 31 predicted proteins | sample 2228331 | NCBI WGS metagenome assembly FWWL01 (sample SAMEA103939775, study PRJEB20133) | metagenome | reverse complement strand
CACCGCCAGCGCTACTGGCCATCACCACGATGCGTCGCGCGTCGCGGTCGAGAACGACGCCGAGATAGTACTCGCGATCGAACGCGACCGCCGGTGCGACGAGTACCTTGCGGACAGTACGACCGCGAATCTCCATCCCGAGGATGCGGGACGCCGCTGCTTCCGCTTCGGCGGGATCGTTCGCCAACCGGATCCCACCGGCTTTGCCACGCCCACCGGCGTGTACCTGGGCCTTGACCACGACCCGGCCACCGAGCTGCTCGGCAGCCTGGCGTGCCTCTTCCGGTGTCCGGGCCACGATCCCCCGGTTCACCGGAATGCCGTATCGACCGAAAATCTCCGCAGCTTGGTATTCGTGGAGATCCATCGCTCCACCCTTCGACTCGACAACCGAGCCGATCATACCACGCTGCCGAATCCAGCTCGTCGCCTGTTCAGCATGCCGGAATGCGAAACGACAACGGGGTCAGGTCGTCGTTGACCTGGCCCCGTTGCCTTGGAACCCCTGGCGGCGTCAGAAGGACACATCGTCCACGTCGGGAATCACATCGAGCACGACATTGCCCAGTTCACCGCTCGGCAAACGCTCGACACGTCGAATGAAGACCGTGATGATCGCTCCCTGCGACTCGGGATGGAAGCGGAACTCTCCAGTCGGACCGCGGAACCGGACAGCCCGCAGCGCCTCGAGGAACCGTGCGGTATCCTCGATCGCCCCGTCGACCGCGGCGAGCGCTTCCACAATCACCCTCCCGGTCACATAGCCCTGATAGACGAACTGATTGGCGACCACGCCGTAGCGCTCGCGCGTCCGACGCACGAGTTCCTGGTTCTCCGGCGAGTCGTAGAGAACCGCGTAGTGGGACGAACTGACGTAGCCGAGCGCCGCCTCACCCTGCTCTTGCAGGATACTTTCGTCGACCGTATCGCCGGAACCGAAGAGCGGTATCTGCTCTTTGATGCCGAATTCCGCATACTGCTGGACGAAACGCACAGCATCGACACCCGAGTAGAACGCGAACACCCCATCCGCCTCGTACTGGGCGATACGCTGGAGGTAGGGGCCATAGTCCGCTGTATCGACCGGCGCGTAGACCTCGCCGACGATCGTCCCACCGGCTGCCTCGAAGTGCTTTCCGAACGCCCCGACCTTGTCATGACCTGCCGAGTAGTCGAGGCCGGTCAACACGACCCGGCGGAAGCCCAACTTCTCGTAGGCATAGCGCCCGAATGGCGCCTCATGCTGCCCGTTCGCGAAGGAGACACGGAAGATGAGGGGGCTTCGCATCTTGGGGTCCCGAGTCAGGCCGGGCAATCCTGCGTTGCTCACGATCAAGGGCACACCGGACGACACGATGTAGTCGCGGAGTGCTCCCGCTTCGCTACTCAGCGTGACACCAGCGAGCACTTGCACGCGATCCCGTTCGACCAGTTGCCGGGCTTTGGCCAGCGCCTGGTCGGGATTACCCGCCGAATCCTCGACTTGCACGACGATCTGTCGCCCGGCGACCTCGGAATTGACCTCCTCGAGCGCCAGTTCCAGTCCACGCACCAGATTCTCACCGAGCGATGCGAACGGGCCCGACAATGCGACCAGCATACCGATGCGCACAGGCTCTTCCGCAGACGGCGTCCCGGCCATCGTCGCGGTGGCGTTCGCCGAATCGGTCGGACTTGCACTACCCGTTGCACCGCTGGACGGCGTCGTTCCTTCACCAGCACAGGCAGCCAGCAATCCCCCAGCGAGCGCGAGACCGTACCAGATCAGCCTCCGCCTGGACAGCGAACGACGCTGCATCCCCTCCTCCTCCCGTACGAGACGATTGCGCTCTTTCCGTTCACCATCTCGAACAACTGCGGATATGTTAATGACTAAAGTTGGACCTGTCAAGCGGCACGTCCCCTGTTCGCGCGCTGGGAGACGTGCTTCAGCGCCCCAGGCTGCTGGCACGACCCGCTTCGCGAACGTCCGTACTGGTCTCGAACGCAAGTGCACGCTCGACCGTCACCGAACAGCTGAGTTGCAGTGCGAGTGCTCGACCGTTTACACTGCGAGTGCACGACCACGGCGTCTGTACCAGCAACGGAGGTGACTCCGGGAAGGGAGAATAGCCATGCGACGAGGAACGCTCCGGAGCTTCTTGGGCGGGCTTGTGCTTGGAACGATCCTAGGAGCGTTGGCAACGTGGCTGAAGACCTCTCAGCAGCAGGCGATTCCGCCTGCCTTGCGTGAGCGTGCCACGACGCTTCTCCAGCAGGCACGCACCCAGGGCGAGCAGGCCGCGACAGCCCTGCGAACACAGCTGGCAACCGCCCGCCAGACGATCGAATCACGCATCGCTGGGGTACGGACGCCAGCTGAAGAAGGCCAGGCGAGTGCAACGAGTGACTCCGAAGTACTGGTAGAGGCTGAGAGCTGAGGCGATGCTGGCACGATTGCGCACTGCAGCGAAATTCTTCACCTGGGGACTCCTCCTCGGGCTCCTCTTCGCTCCCGCGAGCGGCCAGGAGTTGCGCCGGCGGCTGATTCGCTGGTGCACTGGTCGCTTGCAGGCGAGTCTCGAACGCGCCCGCGAACGCCTGACCGGAAGCCCATCCTAGCACTGCGCGAGGCATATCGAAGAGCGAGATTCCGGGAGTGACGATCTCGCTGGTCGCTCCCGGGCTCACTGCCTGCCCGCGCACACGTGACATTGCCAGGTTCGGCCTGGTACCCCGGCTCACCTGTGCCGCGGTCGTGTCGCTCTTGCGCCACCGACCACACGGGGCGGGCTTAGGAACGCAGTCGCGGCGCGCTGCACTGGGAGTGGATGTCGGTCGCGGTACCGAATGACTGCAGCCGCCCGGACCACCGTGCGATGCGGCAGGAACGTGAGGTGTCCCCCGCGGAGCACTGCCGGCACCAGGAGCAAGAGGGACACAACCGCTCCTGTGCAACTCGCAGAGGCACGTCGCACCACGCTCCGTTCCGCACCGCATGGCGTGTCGCTTGTTACACTCGATACAGCGCGCTGGCAATGGCGCCAGCGCTTCTGCGTTCCGGCGAGGATGCCGAGGGTGACCGATGGCTGAACTGATTCTCCGTGACCTCTGTCGCTGGGATCGACGCTTTACGGTCGTCTATCCGCCCGGAGCCAGCGAGGACGCGGTGCTCGACCGTCCGGTCTCGTGGGCGGTGAGTGTTCGTGCGGCCCCGCCGTTTCTGCCTCCGCTGCGCGGCGATGAACTCATCATCGTGAGTGGGCGGATTCTTCGCGAGATCCAGGCTGCTGGTCTCGCTGACGCGGAAGAACTGCTCGAAACGCTCGCCGAAGCGCCGGTAGCCGCGCTCGTGACGGAGCCCAACCTTTTCGAGGAGCCGGTCGGCTCGTTACCTTTCCTGTTGTTCCCCGGCCCGATCCCGCTCGACCTCGAGTCCACGCTCAACCGGTTGCTCACCGAGCAACGGCGAGCGCTCTACCGCCTTTCGACCGAACTGACACGCGACTTGTCGCGTGCCGCACTGACCGGAGGGATCGACGCCGTTCTCCAGGCTGCCGCCCTCGCCAGCGGCCGGAGTCTTGTGCTCCAGGACAGCGAGGGACGCGTCCTGGCGGCCGCGGGCGAAGCGGCAACGCCAGCTGCACCGACTGCGCTGGCTCACGCCCGGCCGCACCCGAATGTCCGGGCACTCAACGAGGGCGAGGATGACCGATTGCTCACCGCGATCAGTGTGGGCGGTCGGCTCGCGTATCTCTCGCTCATCGCTCGAGGAAGCACGACGACCGAACGCGATCGGCTGGTCCTCTCGCTCGTCGCCGGGCTCGGCGCGAGCTTGCTCGCACAGGAGGGACGGGCGACGCGCCCGGCACCGTTGAGCCAGCTGGTCGCTGACCTGCTGCTCGGCCGGTTGAGCGAGAGCGTTCTTCCGCACGCCGCACAACGCCTGGGCCTCGACCCGAACGCACCGGTCGTCGTCGCGCTGCTCGGTGGTCGCTCGGCCACAGATCGCGACGACGTGCTCCGGCGTGTACTGGAACCGAGTGCACACGATCGCACGACGCCCCTCGGCGAGGAGATCGCGCTCCTCCTCACGCCGCAAGAAGCCGAAAGAGTCGAGAGCCGGGCCAGAGGTCTCGCGGGAAGCCCCTTCGCTGCCGAGCGGGTGCAACTCGCACCGTTGATCACGCGCATGGATTCGCAGAGCGAGCCTGCGTGGTTCTTCGTCTTGTCACGCCCGGTCACCCGCCTGAAGTCTGCTTCCGAGGGCTTGCGCCAAGCTCGTTTTCTCAGCGGGCTCATCCGCACCGGTGCATTGCCGGGGCCAGTCGTGCGCTTCGATGCGTTGGCGGATACCGGCCCCTACGCGCTCTTGTACCTCCTGTGGGGCAACCCGGAGATCGAAGGGTTCCGTCGCCAGGTGCTCGGCCCCTTGCTCGACGAGGACGAGCGGGCGTGCGAACTCCTGCACACGCTGGCTGCATTCCTCGAGTACGGTAGCGCCTCGGAGGTCGCCGCACGCCTCGGTATCCACCGCAATACGGTCGCCTACCGGCTGGCACAAGTTTCCGAGCGAACCGGACGTAATCTGGCCGATGCGCGCGATCGTCTCCTCCTCGAACTCGCTCTCCTTCTCGGGATGCTCCCGCCATCGGAACCCAACGTGCCTCAGTGAGCGTGCCGCAGTGTCGCACGGATACCGAGTTCGGCCGCCGTTCGACTCAACACCACCCGCTCGAAGGAAACGACCGAGACATCAGCCAGCGAGAACCAGCGCCAGCCGAGCGGGATCGGCAGCCGGCCGACCGCGAAACGCCCGGCCCCCAGCGGGAGCGCGCCGTCGCTGGGTGTCGCGAAGGCATTCCGCGCTCCCTGCGTCTCCGGTCCGGGATTCCCGAGCGGTGCCGTCGGCTGTGGCCCGAGCAGCTCACCAGGAACCTCGCTCGCTTCACGCGTCGTCACCTGCGGCTCCCGCCGTGGCGCCGCCGGACCGAGAAGTACCGCGCGCACGGTCCCGACGTACACACCATCAGCCGTATAGACGTCCATTCCCACTCTGATGTCACGCGTATCGAACGTCACGACCCCCTCCCGCATCGTTCGAACGAGGACTGACGGGTGAAGGCACCGTGCGCCTCCTTCCGTAGTATAGAAGCAGGATTCTCGCTCGACGGGAAGGGACGGGTGAGGTGCAATCGCGAAGGCAGTGTCGAACCGTTGTACTCAAAGCTCTGACTGTCTGGGTCGTCCTCATCCCGCTGTTCGCAGTGCCATCCCTCGCCTCGGCGAGCGACGAAACGACGCTCGCGCTGACGCGCATCAACGAGTGGCGTGCGGCGCTCGGTATCTCGCCGCTCAGTCGTCACCCGGCACTGGATGCGGCCGCGCAGGCACATGCCGAGTACTACGCGTTGAACTACGGTGACCCGGCACTCGCCGGCATGGGTCTGCACCGCGAAGAGCCGGGAAAGCCGGGTTTCACCGGAGAGGACATGATCGACCGGGCACGCGCGCAAGGCTACACCGGCTCGGTGAACGAAAATATCGGCCTGAGCGGATCGCTGCTCGTGTCGCTCGACGCCTTCATGGCGACGATCAATCACCGGCTGCCGCTGATCGACCCGCGGTACCAGCATATCGGCTTCGGCACAGTCAACCGGAACGGTGTGCGAATCGAAGTGATCATGGTCGGTACGCTCGATCGGTGGTCCGAACAGGCCGATCCGGAGTGGGTCGTCTGGCCACCTGACGGCCTGACCGGAGCCGGAACCCACTTTTGGGGCGAGGCGCCCAACCCCTTTCCGGGCGCACAGTACCCGCTCGGGTATCCCGTGACCGCGAAGTATTTCGGCCCGGGCACAGTCGTGTTCACACGTGGCTCGCTGTTCCAGGGAACCCGGGAGATTCCCGTGCACTTCGCGACCGGCACCGGCTGGCTGAGCCGGCGAACCGCCTTGCTCGCTGCGACCGCGCCACTGCAAGCTGGTACCACCTATCGCTACGTCATCGAAGGGACAATCGATGGCACACCCTTCCAGATCACCGGTTCGTTCCGCACCGCGCAGTCAGGCGACGAGGAACCGGAGATCCAACCGCGGGCACCGACCACGCCGCTCCCACCCGGCTTGCGTCAAGCACCACCGGCCATCCAGACGCTGTGGACGACGATCGACGGTCCGGTTGCCGCTGGACAGTCCGATAGTTGGACGTTCGGCCCCGACGCCTGGGCGATGCGGTGGGAACCGTACGCCGATTCGCCCGGCGGGCGCCGGCAGGTCCTGTACCTCGATAAAGCGCGTCTCGAAGTCAACGATCCGGAGTCGGACACCGCCTCGGAGTGGTTCGTGACCAGCGGTCTTCTCGTCCGGGAGATGGTGCTGGGTCAGCTCCAGGTGGGCGACCACGCATTCATCGACCGCCCTCCGGCCGAGATCCCGCTCGCTGGTGATCCCGCACCGTGGAATCCGGATGCGCCGACGTACGCCGACCTGCGCTCCCACAGCGCGCTCGTCACTGGATCCGCAGAGCCCGACCGGAGCGGTCAGCCGATCCGCGAGGTGCTATCGCCCGATGGGACGATCCTCGTCGATCCGACGCGGGAACACCCAGGCGTCGTATATGCTGGATACGATCCGGTAACCGGCCACAACAGCGCTCGTCCGTTCGTGGAGTGGCTCACTACCCGTCCGTGGAATGCACTCTACGTGGTCGGCCGGCCGATTGCTGAGCCCTACTGGGTGCTCGTCCGCCTGCAGGGCCAGTCCCGCTGGGTACTCGTCCAGGCGTTCGAGCGGCGTGTGCTCACCTATACGCCGGATAATCCTACTGGCTGGCAGGTGGAGATGGGTAACGTCGGCCGCCATTATTACGAGTGGCGGTACGGGACCGCGCCACCGACCGTGCCGTGATGCGCTGTCGTTCGGCCCGGCTGCGTGCGCGCACTGCATCGAGTGCAGGAGAGGAGACAGCGATGCACGAACCAGACCGACAGGCAGTCCTGGAACAGGTCCGCCTCCAGCTCAGCGAGCGCCTCGCTCGCAGCGACGGAGGCCCGGAACTTCTCGAGGACATCTGCCGGATCCTGGAGCGTACGGTTCCCTGGTACGACTGGGTCGGGATCTACCTCGTCGAAGGCGACGAGCTGGTACTCGCTGCCTGGCAGGGGCCAGCCGCGACCGAACACGTCCGCATACCGATCGGCCAGGGGATCTGCGGTGCTGCTGCACGCGAGGGACAGACGATCATCGTGCCCGATGTCCGCGAGGACCCGCGCTACCTTCAGTGCTTCCTCTCGACACGCTCCGAGATCGTCGTCCCGATCATCCGCGATGGACGCGTACTGGGCGAGATCGATATCGATAGCGACCGCCTGGCAGCCTTCGGCGAGGACGATCGCGAGCTCCTGGAATGGGTCGCCGAGGCATTGGCGACGCGACTTCACCAGCTGGGCGCGAGCGCACCCTGACCGAAGATCGCGTCCCATGTCCAGGACGACACCGGACACAGCTGCCTGGCCGTGAGAGCCTGGAGGAGCTGCACCGGCACATCGCTCGTCACCGCCCGGACCCCGGCACGCACGAGCCGGGTAGCCTCGCGCGGATCGTTGACCGTCCAGCTCGTCACCAGCCATCCCTGCACCTGGAGCCAGCGCGCGAGCCACGGCGTGACTACCCGGTAGTGCAGCGCGACCAGCTGCGCGCGAGCCAGGCGGAGCGTGACGGCGAGCTGGAAGGCCATGAGGGAGCGCATCGGGAACGCGCTGCGTCCAACCACGCGACGTGGCACCCGCGTGAACGCATGGCCGTGCGAGAGGCCACGGTACGCGGTCGGCAGGAGCCGGGCCAATCGTCGCAAGCTCGCAGCATGCTGGCTCGTGATGTACACCCGCTCCGGATGCCCCCAACGCTCGACGACACGTGCCAGCTGCCGTTCGTAGCCGCTCCCTTTGAGGTCCAGGTTGACGAGTGCACGATGCCCGAACTCGTCGAGAAATTCCTCGAGTGTCAAAAGATCCGGCACGGCGACCCGCAGAGCGGTCAGACTCGCGTGCCGCACAACCAGCCGGCCACCGTCCGGTAGAGGGACGACACTGTCATGGAGCAAGACCAGTGCCCCGTCACCAGTCAGACGAACGTCGCATTCCAGCGCCGGCACCCCTGCCGCGATCGCTGCACGGAAGCCGTCTGCCGAGTTCTCCCCGCGGGCGGCACTGCCGCCACGGTGCGCGATGACGGTGAAGAGCGGTCGCGACAGCGTGTTCATCGTTCCTGCTGCCCGCTCCTTCCGCTCACGGCGCGCACCAGACCATACCAGCTCCCACCGAGGAGATAGCCACCTAGCACATCGGTCAGCCAGTGGTGCCCGAGGTAGATCCGCGACAAACCGACCGTTCCGACCAAAACGATCGCCGATGCGATGAGGGTCGCCCGCAACCAGAGCCAGCGGGCTCGTTCAGCGAGGGCGAGAAGCGCCGCCAGCCAAAACGCCGTGTAGGTCACGACATGGCCGCTCGGGTAACTCGCATCGCGTGGCTGCGCGACGGGAATACGCACCGCCGGGTGATTCGGACGCGGTCGCCGGACCAGTCGTTTCGTCACGAAACTCACCGTACTCGCCGTCCAGGTGAAAAAGAGCTGCGTGGCCGTCCGCCGATCCCCGCGCAGCCAGAACGCAGCGATGACAGCGGTCGGAACGAGCACGCTCTGCGGTGGGAAGCCGAGCCAGCTTACCCAGCGGAGAAAACGGCCGAGAGCTGGAGGCGTCTTTTCCTGGAGACGACGCGTGACCGCAAGCTCACAGGCCGGCGGGGGATGACGGCGCACCCAGAGTGCCAGTCCCACGTAGGCCACCAGCGCAGCGAGGGCTGCCACCACGCCCGGAAGGGAACGTCTGTGTCGCATCGGTTCCTCGCGAAGGAGTTTCACTCGGCGAAGTCGTCCAGATCCGGCGCTTCGTAGCGCCACAACCGATCGGGTCGCCGAAAGCCCAACTCGACCAATCGATCGACCACTGCGAGGACGACTTCGTCGGGAGTCGACGCGCCTGCTGTCACGCCCACGACGCGTTTCCCTTCCAGCCAGGCCGGATCGATCTCCTCGGGGCGTTCGATGTGATAGCTCGGCACACCGCACGCCCGACCGACCTCGGCCAGCCGAGCCGTGTTGGAACTCTTGCGACCACCGACCGCGAAGAGCACGTCGACTTCCTGCGCCAGGGCCCGCAGCGCTTCTTGCCGCTCCCAGGTCGGCTGGCAGATCGTGTTCACGATCCGAATCTCACCCCCGTGGCGCGCGACCCAGTTGGCGAGACCCAGCGCGAACGCGAGGAACTCGTCCGTCTGCTTCGTCGTCTGGCTCACGACGGCGACCTTGCGCGGTGGTGCGGTCACCCCGGGCATGCCGCGCGGGCCGTTCCAGGGAAGATCCTCGAGGTGCTTGGCGGCGACCGCACGGCTGGTGCCCGCCCAACCGAGAACACCGCGCACTTCCGGGTGGTTGGCGTCACCGTACACGACCAGGAAATACCCCTGGCGCACCAGTTTCTCGGCGAGTCGCTGCACCTTCGTCACCAGTGGGCAGGTCGTGTCGATCAGCTCGAGACCAGCCTCTTCTGCTTCGCGCGCCCGTTGTGGCCCCGCGCCGTGGGCCGTGATCGCCACCCGGCGGAACCCGCGCTCGCGCGCCTCCAGCACCGAGCCGACCGGCTCGATCCCCTGTGCCCGCAACCGTTCGACCACCTGCGGGTTGTGGATGACGTCACCGACTGTCGCCACTGGACCCTGCTGGGCTGCCTGCTGGATGATCTCGAGTGCACGCCGGACACCCCAGCAGTAGCCCATGACTTCGGCCAGGACGATTCGCTTCTCGGTCGCCGCAATCGTCATCGCTCGCCTCCTCGCGGCCGGCTCATCAGCCGAGCCCGAGTATACCGTTTTGTCTCACCCCGGTAACGCTGGTCGTCTCAGCGCACCGCGTTCCCGACCGGCTCCGGCAGGCTCCCGCTCGCCCACGCTTCGACCAGGCAGGCAAGCTCCCAGAGCGAGCGGACGGTGAGCGCTGGTGGGACGGCCCCGCGCCAGATTCGGCCAAAGCGATTGCACCACACGCTCACCAGTCCAGCACGTGCAGCGCCTTCGACGTCATTTATCGGGTGGTCACCGACGAAGAGCGCCTCGTCCGGTTGCACGCCCGCTCGGGCGAGCGCGGTATGGAAGATCGCGGCTTCTGGTTTGGCGACCCCAACCTCCTCGGAAATGACGACGAGCGGGAACAGCCGAGCGATACCGAGTCGTTCCAGCTTCGCCCGCTGGATCCCGCTCGGCCCATTGGTTACCAGGCCAGTCAACACACGCTGCTGGAGTGCCCGCACTGCCGGAACGCTATCTGGGAAGAGCTCGAGCCCGAAATACCGATCGCTCGCGTAGGCAGCGAGCGCCTGCTCGAGCAGCGCCTGCTCCGTCAGCCCAGCCTGTTCCAGCGCCGCCTGCACAGCTTCCCAGGTGTGACTGGGGTGGGCCAGCGCGAGTTCGATGACACGTTCCGTCGGCACACGCAGCGACGTGCGCGGAATCGCTGCGACCGCCCGCTCGACCCGCAACCGGAACGACCGCGCATGATCGCACAGCGTATCGTCCAGATCGAACAGGATAAGCCGAATCGGCATCATCATCTCCTCAGCGCCAAGCGTACGGAGCGTGACCGGTGGAAGCAACCATACCGCGTTCGACACGTCCCCGGTATCCTCTTTCAGCGGCTCGAGCAGCGTCGAGGGCGAGGAAGATGCGGCTCGGAGAACGCTGGCTGAGGCGACTGTCGGAACACTGGCTCCAGCGGGCACTCGTCCTGGCCCACCTGCTCGTCCTCCTCGGCCTCATCGTCGCCATGCCAGCGAGCGTCCTCATGCACCGCGTGGTAACGCGCGGTATCGAGACCGGTGAAACAGGCGAACCGATCCCGCTCACTGACGTCAATCCGCTCGGCGTCAACACCTTCCTCCAGGCTGAACCCGACCCGGAGAAGGTCGCGCGGATGCTGGACATGATCGCTGCCGCCGGATTCACCTACATCCGCCAGCCATTCTTCTGGTACGAGATCGAGCCCGAGCCCGGCGTCTACTGGGACGCCAAGTGGGGTGTCAGCACCTGGGAGAAATACGACCGGATCGTCCAGCTCGCGCGCGAGCGGGGGCTCGAGGTCATCGCCCGGCTCGACAAGCCCCCGCGCTGGGCACGCGAAGGTCAACCGCATCTCGACGACTGTCCCGACGGCCCGCCGACCCGGTACGAGGACTACGCGCGCTTCGTCGCCGCAGTCGTCGCGCGATACCGTGGGCAGATCAAGTACGTGCAGATCTGGAACGAACCCAACCTGCGCAACGAATGGGGGTGCCAGCCCATCGACCCGGCGGCCTTCACCCGGCTGCTAGCCCTCGCGTACCGTGCTGCCAAGGAAGCGAACCCGGACGTCCTCGTCCTCATGCCGGGACTGGCGCCGACGGATCAGACTGGACCCGAGAACCTGAGCGACCTCCTGTTCCTCGAAGCGATGTACCGGGCCGGTGCGGCTCCGTACTTCGATATCGCCAGTGCGATGGTCTATGGGTATGGCTATCCACCTGGTGACCGCCGGGTCGACTTCGCGCGCAACAACTTCTCACGGGTCATCCAGATCCGCGAGATCATGGAGCGCTACGGAGATAGCGAAAAGCCGTTGTGGGTCTCCGAATATAACTGGGTCGCGTTTCCGCCCGACTGGCGTGGGCAGCCCTCGGTTTGGGGACGACCCGTCTCGCTCGCGGACCAGGCGCGGTACCTGTACGAGGGATATCTCCGTGCCCAGCGTGAATGGCCCTGGATGGGCGTCATGTGCGTCTGGTATTTCCGCTGGTGGCTCCCACCGGACGACCCCGAAAACTGGGCCGATCCGACCCGCGGCTTTGCGATCGTCGAGTGGGACTTCACGCCACGTCCGGCTTATGAGCTGCTCGCCCACGCACGGCCGGTGCTGGATCGAGCCTGGACTGGCGTCTACCCGGCGACCAGCCGGTACTGGATCGCCGACGGCAACTGGAGCCGCCAGCAGACACCGGACGGCAGCGCACTCGTCCCGACGGCACCGCAGGCCGTGCTCCGTTTTCCCTTCGGTGGCCCACGCCTCGACCTTACGCTCCTGCCGGGGACCCGGCTCACCGTGCAGGTCGACGACGGCGAGCCACGACAGATCGTGGTCAACGGCAGTGCCCCCGTCCGCCTCACCGTCGCCGCGGGCTTGGCCGACGGTCCGCACACGCTCACCATCCGCGCCGAGGACACGCAGGGTGGTGTCCTGCGTGCCAACGTCGTGCGCCGGCCGTTCGTCCTCGACGTACTCCCGCTCGTCCTCGGCGCACTCGCCGTCGCTTTGGTCGCGAACGTCCTGTCGCTCCTCTGGACGCTGCGACACCCGATCACCGCGCGCACACGCCGGGCAACCGGCAGCGCGATCGCTGGCTCAACCGCGGCGCAGGGAAGCGAGGCACCGGGCGAGCGCATCCCGCCAGTCCGGTAGCTCGATGCCGAGAGCCGGTAGAGCCAGGCTCACCAGCGTCCCGTTGCGCGGTGGTCGAGCAGCACGCCGGTACTCGCTCGCCGGGATCGGCTCCACCGCGACTGGCAGCTGGAGCGTCTCCACGATCGCCTGCGCCCAGTCGTACCAAGAAGCGCTTCCCGCGTTGACGACGTGAAACGTCCCAGCAGCCGAACGTTCCACCAGTTGCCAGAGCGCGCGGGCGAGGTCGTCGACGAAGGTCGGATTCCCGTACTGGTCGGCGACCATGCGCAAGTGCGGCTGCTCAGCCGCGAGGCGCAGAACCGTCGTGAGGAAGTTCCGCCCCGTCGCGTCGTAGAGCATCGCCGTCCGCACGATGGCGTGACGTGGGCAGAGCGCCCGTACCGCCTCTTCACCGGCCAGCTTGCTCGCACCGTAGACGCTCAATGGATGCGGGTGGGCGAACTCGTGGTACGGCTCGTCCTGCTCACCGTCGAACACGTAGTTCGTCGAGATGTAGACCAGCGACGCCCCTGCCTCGAAGCAGGCCGACGCCACGTGCTGAGTTCCGAGTGCGTTGACGCGCCAAGCCCGCTCAGGATGCCGCTCGCAGCCATCGACGTCCGTCCAGGCTGCACAGTGAACGACGACATCCGGCTCGACACGGGCGAGCGCTGCCCGTACTGCCGCCGGGTCGGTCACATCGCACTGGCTGGCACCGAGGGCCACCACCTCGTAACCGGGTGGGGCCGTACGCACGAGAGCGCGCCCCAGTTGTCCGTGCCCGCCGGTGATCAAGACGCGCACGTTACTCCTCCCACGCTCGCTCCGTCGGACAGGCTACCATAGCGTGTGCGAATCGAGTCTGGTCAGCACGGAGGGGAAGCAGGAGGGAACGAGCGGATGCGGTTCGGAGCGCACATGTCGATCGCTGGCGGAGTCGACCGAGCGATCGACCGGGCAATCGAAATCGGTTGCGAGGCGGTCCAGCTCTTCACCAAGAGCAGCAACCAGTGGAAGGCGCGTCCCCTTTCACCGGAGGAAATCGAGCGGTTCAAAGAGAAGGCGGCACGCTTCAGCATTCCGGTCGTCGCGCACGACAGCTACCTCATCAACCTGGCGAGTCCCAATGACGCACTGTGGGAAAAATCGATCGCCGCCTTCCGCGAGGAACTGGAACGTTGTGAAGTACTCGGTATTCCGTATCTCGTCACGCACCCGGGCTCCTACGGAGAAGCGGGGCTCGAGTTCGGCATCCAGCGCGTGGCTGACGCGCTGAACCGCTTGCACGCTGACCTCCCCGGGTATCGTGTCATGACGCTCCTGGAAACGACGGCTGGGCAGGGAACCAGCCTCGGGTACCGGTTCGAACAGTTGGCAGCGATCGTGGAGCGCATCAAGGAGCCAGAGCGGGTCGGCTACTGTTTCGACACGTGCCATGTGTTCGCCGCCGGCTACGAACTGCGCACACCGGAAGGCTACGCGGCGACGATGGATGAGTTCGACCGCATTCTCGGACTCGACCGTCTCTTCGTCTTCCACCTCAACGATTCCAAGCGCGAACTGGGGTCACGGATCGACCGCCACGAGCATATCGGTCGAGGAAAGATCGGGCTGGACGGTTTCCGGTGGCTCGTCAACGATCCACGCTTTCGCGACCATCCGGGGCTGCTCGAAACCGAGAAGAGCCCGGATCTGCACGAGGACGTGGAAAACCTCCGCGTCCTGCGAAGTCTCGTCGAACAGTGAACGAACGGCCGAAAGCGACTCGACGTGAGCAAATGGTCCATGCCGAAGTGGTATGATAAAGCAGCGGCGGTAACCGTGAGTAGTGCGTTCCGACTTCCGGAGCCCTCTCCGGCCGTCGAGTCGGCACCTCCAGAGATACGGTGGGGCTCGTGCGAGATCAGATCGCACAGATCCTGAGCGACCTGGCACGCGAAGCCGAGGATGCGATTACAGCGCTCGAGCGCCAGCTGAGTGCGATCCGCGCGCGGGTCGATGCGCTAGCGAGCCAACTCGAGCAACAGCGCATCCGGCTTCAGCTCCACATCGAAGAGCGTCTGGTGGACGCCGCCGGATCGCTCGATCCCGAGGATCTCGCCGACTTGCGTGCAGCGGAGGACCGCTTGGCGGGAGCACTCGTTCAAGCACAGGCGTTCAGCCAACAGCTCGCGGGTTTCCTGCAGCTCCTCGCAGTCAGTCGCCAACAGCTGAGCCGGAGCAGGAAACTGCCCGATCTGGACGCCGCCAAGGATCTCCTCATGCGGCAGGCCATGGTGCGTGCGCAAGAAGAGGAGCGACGACGACTGGCCCGCGAGATCCACGACGGGCCCGCCCAGGTGCTGGCGAACGCCATCCTCACCGTGCAGTACCTGGCGCGGCTGATCGAGCGCGGGAACGTGGCGACCGAGACACTGCGGCAGGAACTCAGCCGGGTGGAAGAGTCGTTGCGCGAAGGTTTGAGCGAAACACGGCAGTTCATGTTCGCCTTGCAGCCGACCACCCTGCAGCAGCATGGGCTGCTCCGCACTGTCACACTTTATCTCGAGACGCTGCGGCGACACTTCCCGGCTGAACTCATCGTCGAGATGCCGGAGGCATTACCACCGCTCACACCGGAGCAGGAACTCGCCGCCTTCCGCGTGATCCAGGAAGCTCTGCACAATGTCCAGCGACACGCCCACGCGCGACATTGCTGGCTAAGGATTTCGGCGCACCCGTCCGAAATAGTTATCGACATCGCGGACGACGGCCAGGGCTTCCGGCCTGAGGCAGTCGTCCCGACGTCGAGCGGAGGCTTCGGCCTGCAGGGGATGCGCGAGCGTGCGGAGCTCGTCGGCGGCCATCTCGACATCCAGAGCGAGCCCGGGCAGGGCACGACGATCCGGCTCTGGATCCCCCTCGCGGTCAGCACAACGCAGGAGCCAAGCCTGCGGGTAGGAGAGTTCCAACCGAATGTGCATGGAGAACCGTAAGGAGCGGAGCGCATGAGCCCGATCAACATCCTCATCGTCGACGATCATCCGTTGTTCCGGAGCGGTATCCGCTGGAGCCTGGAACAGCACCCGCAGTTCGTCATTGTCGGGGAAGCCTCGGACGGGAGCGAGGCCTTGCGGCTCGCCGACGAGCTTTCGCCGGACGTGATTCTGGTCGATCTCAGCCTGCCGGGTATGAACGGCCTCGAAGTGGCCCGCGCGCTCAAGCGCCGGCAGCCGCAAGCTGGCGTGATCATCCTCACCATGCACCAGGACGACGAGCAGCTCTTCAACGCCATCCGCGCCGGTGCATCCGCCTACTGCACCAAGGACATTCAACCCGACCAGTTGATCGACATCATCACGCGGGTGGCACGCGGCGAGTACCTCATCAACGAAATGGTGCTCTCGCGACCCTTCGTCGCCTCGCGCGTTCTCGATCAGTTCCGCGAGCTGTCGCGTCTCGACCGGGGCTCGAGTGGCTTCTTCTCGCCGCTCACGCCACGCGAGATCGAGATCCTCGACTGCGTGGCACGTGGGTACAGCAACAAGGAAATCGCCCAGGCACTCAACATCAGCGACCAGACGGTCAAGAATCACATCACCTCGATCCTGCGCAAACTCGCGGTCAACGACCGGACGCAGGCGGTCATCTATGCGCTCCGCCATGGCTGGATCAAACTCGAGGACACGGAGGACAGCCTGCCCGGACCTGCACCGGGCTTCGGGCGCGAGCGCGGCCGGCGCTAACGCCGGCCGAAGTGCCGTTCCAGTTCTTCCGTACTGAGGTGCACCACGGTCGGCCGACCGTGGCCGCAGGCATTGGGCGCCTGGCACTGTTCGAGTTGCCGGATCAGCTCCCGCATCTCCGGCAGCGACAGTTCCTGCCCAGCGCGGATCGCCGAGTGGCACGCCGTGCTGATGGCGACCCGTTCGAGCGGCGTCGTGCCCCGACCACCAGTAGCGAGCTCATCGAGAACCGCGGTGAGAACACGCTCGATGTTGCGCTGCACAACAGCCGGCACTGCCCGCACCGCCACACTCGTCCCGCCGAACGGGTCCATCTCCCAGCCGAGCTCCCGGAGTTCGCGTGCGTAGCGCACGCTCGTCTCCAGTTGCTGCGGAGTGAGTTCCAGAACGAGTGGCTCCAGGAGGCGCTGCTGCTCGACCCCACGCGTCGCTAGCTGGTCGAGCAAGTGCTCGAGGAGGATCCGCTCGTGCGCAGCGTGCTGGTCGATGAGGTACATCCCGTCCGGCCCCTCGGCGATGATGTACGACTGCCGCACCTGACCGAGCACCCGCAGGATCGGCAAGCGCCCCTCTGCCGGTGGGGCGGACGAAGGCGCTTCCCCAGTTTCCGGAGCTGCTGGCGAAATCACTGGAGGCGGGGGCGGCACGCGTGAGGGATCAGCGACGAGGAGCCGTCGCTGGATCACCGGAGGTTCGAGCGGGCTGAAGGTGACCGCTGGCGGCGGCTGTGCCGGAAGATGGCTGAGGAGCGTGCGCCGCACCGCCTCATGCACCGCCGCTGCCACTGCCCGCTCGTCGGCGAAGCGCACCTCGCGTTTGGTCGGGTGGACGTTCACATCGACTCGATCCGGCGGCAGCGAGACGGCGACCACGCCGATCGGGTAGCGTCCTACCATCAGCAACGTGTGGTACGCCTGCTCGATCGCAGCCACCAGCGTCCGACTCTCGATCCAGCGGCCGTTGACCAGCAGGAAGAGCGACTGCCGGTTGGCCCGTGCGACTGCCGGTAGGCCGATCGCACCGTGGACTGCGACCTCGCCACTCTCGATCGGTTCCAGCGGCACGATGCTGGCAGCCGTCTCCGCTCCGTAGACACCGGCGAGGGCATCGACGAGCCGGCCGCTGCCTGGTGTCGCGAGGGCAGTCCGGCCATCGACGACGAACTCCACGCGGACTTCCGGCCGGGCCAGTGCCAACGCCGCCAGCACGCGCTGGACATATGCGGTTTCGGTCACATCTTGTCGCAAGAACCGCCGCCGGGCTGGAACCGTCGCGAAGAGGTCACGTACCGTCACGATCGTGCCGACCGACATCCCGACCGGCTCGACCCGGCCCGGTTTGCCGAAGCGGACGCGCAACCGCGCGCCGTGCCCCGAGGCTGGCGGACGACTGGCGATCTCGAAGTCGCTGACCGCGCTGATCGCTGCCAGCGCCTCGCCGCGGAACCCATAGGTCGTCAGGCGCGCCAGATCCGCGAAGTCGCGGAGCTTGGAGGTCGTGTGTCGTTCGACCGCTAGCGGCAGCTCCTCGGGGAGCATGCCGCACCCGTCGTCCTGCACACGAATCAGTTCGCGTCCACCAGCGGCGATCTCGACCCGGATTGCCCGTGCACCAGCGTCGAGGGCATTCTCGACGAGTTCCTTGACGACCGAAGCCGGACGCTCGACGACTTCTCCGGCCGCGATCCGTCGAACCGTTGCCTCGTCGAGTCGGACGATCGGCATCTCCGGCACCCCTCGCAGCGAGTATACGCCAGCCGTCCCAGCCACCATCCCATGTCCAACTGGCCCCGACCGACCGCTTGAGAAGCGGTCGACTCTCCGGTATGCTGCAGACGAGCAGTGGGGAGCGTGCGGAGAGGAACGGGATGGCCGGAACACCCTCTGTCACTGTCGAGTTCAGCCATGCAGTGACAGTCAAGATCCTCGTCCCGGCGCTCGAGCACCTCATTCAGCGTACTCACGAACTCGTCGACCGGATCGGCGAGGAGCCCCCTACGCGACCTGGGTGCGCGAAAACGGGTACCTGTTGCTCGATACGCTGCGCGACGGACTACTGGAAACACCCTGGGGGGACCAAACCGCTGCGCGTGACGCTCGATGCAGACGAACTGGGCCTGCTCGCTGCGGCACTCGGCGCCGTGCGACGGCACGCGGCGGGCACCGAGACCGATCCCGACCTGACGGCACTGGAGGAGGCACGACAGCGCCTCTGGCTGACCATCCCGCTCGATACCGAACTCGTCTGGTGGATTGCGTACGATGTGGCAACGAGCGAACTCCTGCCCATCTTGCGCGCGTGCACGGGCGGTTCGCCCAGCGAACGAGCACGCACAGCGGACCTGCTGCGAACGGTCGAAGCACACCTGCGCGAACCCCTCCATGGCGCTCTTCGCCTCCGGACGCGCCTGAGCGACCTCGCCTGGCTGGCGGAGCGCGTGCCCGACTCGGTCATGTACCGCAGGCTCCACGCTCTCCTCGACCAGCTCGTCGACCCGCTCGTGCGCCAGCGTCTGGCGCGCTCGTCGACGATCCGCACCGCCGGTGCGACGGCCTCCGGCACAGCGGGGTCGCCGGGAGGCCGTGCGGAGCAGACGGCTGGTAGCCAGACGACTGCCGGGCGCCCGGGCAGTGCGCTGGGCGAGCCGGCACCGATCGTCCATCGCCTGCTCGCGGCAGTCATCGACCTCTTCGCCGTCGGTGCCGGTGCGCAGCTCATCGCCGCGCTCGCGCCGATCCTCTTCACGGGGACCAGTCGAGGCATTGTCATTCTCGATCCGCAGCTGTACGACTTCGTCGTCGCTATCCTCGAGCTGATCGTTCCCGTGGGAGGCTGGTACCTGTACTGGGTCTATTCCGTCGGACGCTGGGGGCAGACGCTCGGCAAGCGCGGTCTCGATCCAGGTCGTCACGGCTGGAGGTGCGCCACCCGGACAGGCCAAGGCGCTGGGACGCGTCATCATCGGAGGACTTTTCGCCTGGCTTCTGTTGCTCCCGTGGTGGCCGGTGCCGTTCCGGCTAGACCGTCGGGGGCTGCACGACCTCGCCGTCAACGTCTGGGTCGTACGAAGTTCCAACGGGTGAGAAGCGGCATGACGCGCTCGGGTCCGATCGTTCAGCGGAGCTGAGCGAGAGCTGACTCGCTGTGCGAGCGCTGGTGTCCGTCGAGGCGACGCACTGGGACTGCCGAATTGCTTGCGGCTATCCCGTCATACTGGAGACCGCGGCAGGCGCATCCCTCTGCGTGAGCGGTCCCTCCCGGTGGTGCTAAGGCAAGTCGCTTGCAGCGCGCTGGCGTTCGTGAGCAGTTACGGATCGGGACAAACCTGGTGGCTGGAAACGGGGTCGGTCCCTCTCTGCTCCGGGAACGTCGGCCTCGGTACCGCCTTGGTGGGGCCGGCGGAGCGGAGCAGTTCTTCGCAAGAGGAACACGCCCTCGTGCCCCACGTCGACTGCGACCTGACCCGGCTGCCTGACCACCTGACCAGATGCGCATGCTCGGGCCGCCGTCAGACGCTGCGGACTTCCGGCCGACGCTGCTGGCCAGCTCCCTTCAGCGCTCGCCGCACGCGCTCGAGGATGTTCCCGTCTGCGTGGTCGCGCGGGCGACCGCGCGGCCGCTCGACCTGGCCGTGGTGGCAGTCGCTTCGCTTCCTTGCCCGACACCGCGATCCTGGTCGAGGATCTGGCGACACAGCGCCGGGTCAGAGAGCGTACTGAAAGCCCCTTACGAGCCAGGTAAACGCGATGCGAAAATGACCTCGAGCTGCTGCAGGCGTGCTCAGCCACGTTCATCAGCGGGCTCAGGGCTGCACGGCTCAGGCCCTCGCATGTCCGGGAAGCGGGACTCGATATGGTGGAGGAGTCAGCATGGTGCGGCTTCGAGCCCTTCTGCTCCTCGTCATCGTGCTTCCTGCCTGTGGTACCGGGCAGCTGGCCAACACGACAGCACCCGTGCCATCGCCGACTGCTTTGGGGAAGGTAACAGTCCCCCTGGCGACACCGCCGTCGCTGAGGCCGACCCCGACGGTTCCCATGTCAACCCCCACTCCGCTGCCGCCGTCGCCAATGGCAGCCGCCACTCCGACCGCGACGGCCCTTCCGGCGCCGCACTGGAGCCTGGTGCTGCAGCTCCTCCGTGACGGCGAGGTGATCGCTGAGGGGGCTACCATGCAAGAGCTTGCCGTCTATCAGGCCGAGATCGAACGCGAGCCGAACCGGTACGGCCTGCGGGTGCTCATCAGCGACGGCAGGCAGACAGCCGAACTATTCCTAAACGATCCACTGCCGTTTGCGCTGTTGCACTCCATTGGGATCGCGTACATCGCCGACCTCGACGGTGATGGGCAGTCGGAGGTGATCGTGTCTGACTTCACCGGTGGCGCCCACTGCTGCACTCACTACCACATTTTTGCGAGCGATGCGTCGGGAATTCGCCTACTGGACGCCCTGGACTTGGGCAGCGGAAGGCTGGAGCAGGTTGACGATCTAGACGGCGATGGGGTTCCGCAGCTGCTGGCCAGTGACGACCGCCTGGCACTGGTAGACGACCTCGCGATGGCTGAGACGCCGTTCTTGCCGCTGGTGCTCTGTCTCGCAGAGGACAACACCGTTCGCGATTGCACCACCCAGTTCTCCGGACTCATCGAGCAGTCTGCAGCACGCTACGAAGAGATGATGGCGAATCCGGAGAACGACGAGCTCCTTCGACGAGCAGCCGCCGTGGGCGTGTACGCGCACGACGCTCGGCTCGGACGTCCCCAGGAAGGGCTGTACCGGATCGTCACGCGCTGTCTCGACTGCGTGGGCTTTGTCGAGCAGTATCGGGCTGAGATCGACGAGCGGGTGCGGGCCGCGCGCCCATACCATCTGGAGCCGAGACGATGAAGGGAGCACCCGGCCGCTGATGCGCAGGCCCGGCTGGAGCGAGGAGCGTTTGTCGACGGCCGGCACCCGTTCCTCTCCCTCATCGGTGGCAGTCGAACCCACCGCCACAGTCCCCATGATATCGCTGCACCGACGTTGCGCGTCCCAAGAGCTCCTGCTGAAACGCGCAGGCTCGTCCGGGTCTCGTCCAGCTATTTCACCCACTGAGCGGTATGGTCGGAGCACGCGTGCAGGCCGATTGCCGCCGGAGCCATACCTCGACTCAGCATCATCAATGAACGGCTCGGCAGCGGGGTAGAAGGTGCTGTCTCGATCCGCACGCGAGTCGGCGAGTGCACGACGGCTTGTCGTGCTCAGCTGGAAGTCTGTCCGATCGTGTGAGGAGCGTGCTTAGCGTCTCCTCCGGTACCCTGTGAGTCGAGCACCGGAGGTCGGGTGGAAACGCCCCCGCTGCAGCTCATGCTGTCCTTGTGCCCCAAGCTTTCGAGCTCTCAGAGGTCCTGTCGAAACCCGCGTGCCAGGAGAGCCATGCACTCGCGATGTCGGTTTCAAGCCCTCATAGGTACTGTCGAAACGCGGCGAGAAAAGCGCACTTCACGCGGCTTCGTCGCAAGTTTCAAGCCCTCATAGGTACTGTCGAAACACCATGCACTCACTTCAATGATATCATCAGGTTCTCGTTTCAAGCCCTCATAGGTACTGTCGAAACCGTCTCGCGAGGTTGACGTCGAACGAGGGTTGACGTGTTTCAAGCCCTCATAGGTACTGTCGAAACTGCAGAACAGCGCGAACTCGTCGAGGTGATGAATATCGTTTCAAGCCCTCATAGGTACTGTCGAAACGAACTCATCGGGATCCTGGAGCGTGCGGAAGAGGGCGTTTCAAGCCCTCATAGGTACTGTCGAAACGTCTTGCGGCATTCGAACTTGCTTGGACAGTAAACTGTTTCAAGCCCTCATAGGTACTGTCGAAACAGGGTGACGAGGTCGATGCCTTCGTCCCTGGCATCGTTTCAAGCCCTCATAGGTACTGTCGAAACGGCAATCTGCTCCATGAGATGTTTCGTCTGTGCCTGTTTCAAGCCCTCATAGGTACTGTCGAAACGGCAATCTGCTCCATGAGATGTTTCGTCTGTGCCTGTTTCAAGCCCTCATAGGTACTGTCGAAACCGCGGAACGCGCGCTTCGGCGAGGCGCGCGTTCGGGTTTCAAGCCCTCATAGGTACTGTCGAAACTCGTACGTACGATACCATGCAGGGCGGGTGTTGTGTTTCAAGCCCTCATAGGTACTGTCGAAACAGATCGTCGGTCACGTGACGGTGACTGGTGAGAGCGGGTTTCAAGCCCTCATAGGTACTGTCGAAACGCGGCGTCCTGCGCCGCGGCCACTCCCGCCCATGACGAGGTTTCAAGCCCTCATAGGTACTGTCGAAACAGGACGAGAGTGTTGCCGCGTCGTCGCTCGGGAGCACGTTTCAAGCCCTCATAGGTACTGTCGAAACCGGGGAGTTGCTCGTGTACATCACGAGCAACCTGGGGTTTCAAGCCCTCATAGGTACTGTCGAAACCTCGCGCCTGGCTGGCGCGTGTGCAGCAGGCAGCAGGTTTCAAGCCCTCATAGGTACTGTCGAAACGACTCGGTCGTAGAGGCCTGAGGCCTTGAGGATGCTTGTTTCAAGCCCTCATAGGTACTGCCGAAACGCCTACCGCGCTCCGTCGACGTGAGCGTGACCTCTGTTTCAAGCCCTCATAGGTACTGTCGAAACAACGTTCCAGGTGCGGTGCTTGCACTCTGGATTTTGGTTTCAAGCCCTCATAGGTACTGTCGAAACCCCTGGCTTCGCAGCCATGCCAGTGCCCATTCATGGTTTCCAGCCCTCATAGGTACTGTCGAAACTCGACCCGGTCCGCACCACTGCGCCGATGTTCGTCGTTTGTTTCAAGCCCTCATAGGTACTGTCGAAACTCGCACGTGCAGGCCGTTTGCACGTGCCCTGACAGCGTTTCAAGCCCTCATAGGTACTGTCGAAACATGATACGACTAGCACGAGAAGGGGGGACTGCGAGTTTCAAGCCCTCATAGGTACTGTCGAAACCGCCCATGCGCGCACCGCGTCCGCGCATGGGCCGAAGTTTCAAGCCCTCATAGGTACTGTCGAAACTCGGAGGACAGGTAGGAAGGAGGGAACACCATGGCAGTTTCAAGCCCTCATAGGTACTGTCGAAACGCGCGTGTGGAGCGCCTGCCGGGGCGCACGCCGAAGCGTTTCAAGCCCTCATAGGTACTGTCGAAACGGATCTCCGGCAGATCCCCGTGCGCGTGACCTGGTAGTTTCAAGCCCTCATAGGTACTGTCGAAACCCGCGAGGCGCGGATGGTCGTTTGGAGCCGTGAGGGGTTTCAAGCCCTCATAGGTACTGTCGAAACCGGGATCGACCCATCCACCTGGTGTCGCATTCGGAAGTTTCAAGCCCTCATAGGTACTGTCGAAACGCGAGCGATATCACGTTCCCGTCGCCGACGTCGAGCGTTTCAAGCCCTCATAGGTACTGTCGAAACCTCGCTGGCGGCTTCTACCGCTTCTGGCAGGAGTAGTTTCAAGCCCTCATAGGTACTGTCGAAACTCACCTGTGACCAATTCAGCGTGACTCCATCAGAATCCGTTTCAAGCCCTCATAGGTACTGTCGAAACAAATATCGCGACCAGGAGGCATATGAGCGCGGCGAGCGTTTCAAGCCCTCATAGGTACTGTCGAAACAAATATCGCGACCAGGAGGCATATGAGCGCGGCGAGCGTTTCAAGCCCTCATAGGTACTGTCGAAACGCGTTCGCGTCGTGCGCCGCCACGTCTGCCGTGGCTGGTTTCAAGCCCTCATAGGTACTGTCGAAACTCCGCCAGCGGCTTGCGTCCTTCGTCTCCAGATCCCGTTTCAAGCCCTCATAGGTACTGTCGAAACCCGGACCGCTGGGGCCGGCGTTGGTGCGGGGGCTGGTTTCAAGCCCTCATAGGTACTGTCGAAACGGACTGCCGTGATCCAGGCGATCATGACGGTGAACGTTTCAAGCCCTCATAGGTACTGTCGAAACTCCCGGGAATCCCCATCACTGGGAAGACGTTGAGCTCGTTTCAAGCCCTCATAGGTACTGTCGAAACCCGGTACGCCCCGACCGACCAACTGATGAAGACGCTCTTGTTCGCGACCGTCGAACGCCGCATGGAGTTCGGCGAGTTCCTGGCGAACCTATTCGAGAAGTACGGTCTGGTGATCGGCGATCGCGAGGCCGAGCGCGTGCTCCCGGCCGACGAGTTCGATCGGAAGGCGTTCCAGGCGAACGCGCGGCGGCTGGAGCAGCGGCTGGGCAGCTTGGGACTGCTGCGCCGGCTCTCCGACGCGTGCGCGTACGTCGAGAACCCCTATGGAGGCGCGGGCGCATGACAACGACGGCGGCAGCGGGCGTATCTCGCGGAACGGACGGACCGGACGGGAGTCAGGCGCCGGCGGGGGCCGCCACTTCCCGCTTGACGCGCGACGAACTCATCGGCCGCGTGGCGGTGCTCCATCTCTGGGAGAGGCTCACCCGCCCCGACGACGGACTCGCCGCAGGAATCGGCCCGCCCAGCGGAAACGGACCCGTCGGCACGAGCGACGGAGCCGAGACGACCGGCGGCACGGCGCGCTTCATTGTCGACTGCCTCACCGGAGCACAGACGGCGGCGATCGCGCGGGCCGTCCTGGCCGACCCCGACCTGTCGGCCCAGTTCGACATCAAGCTGCCGGTCGGGCTCGTGGACGGCTTCGGGCTGCCGCCCGAGGTGCTGACCACCGAGCGGGCGACCTACTTCCGGAACGCACCCTGCCCGAAGCCCGCGCTCCTGCTCGCCAACACGGGCGACGACGAGGAGCAATCCCTCCGCGAGCTGACACCGATGGGTGCCCCCGACCTGCGGGCCGATACCGACCTGTGGGTCCAGGTGGCCGGCGCCGGTCTCGTCATTACCGATGACGAGCGGAGGTGGTGGGAGCGGGCGCTGCGCGGATTGGAGGACCTGCACCTCGCGTCGCTGGACCGCTTCGCCGATTACGTGCTGAGGACGCGCACGCTGATCGACGAGGAGGGCCTCACCGTGCCCGACGCCCTCGACCGCGCGCTGCCGGCGCTGGGTTGGCCCAAGAACGCGGGCGAGTTCAGCCGCATCGCGCCGCGGGCCCGGGGCCAGGCCGCGAAGTGGCGGGCCCAGTACGCCACCGTCTACGGCAAGCGTGCGTGCTTCCTGGCCAAGCAGACACCGTCCGGCGCCGTCCTGACCGAGGACGAGCTGCGCGCGGCCTTCGAGCGGGTCAAGGACGACATCCCCGAGGAATGCCACGAGGTCGTCCGCAACTTCATCGCCGCCCCGGGTGGCTGGACCGAAGCGTCGGCGCGGCTGGCGGAAAGCGACTGGGAGGACATCAAGCCGTTGTTCGACGGCCTCCGGCGCGAGCGTTTCAACCTCGGGAAGGCGACGCTCGAGTTCTACGGCGAGCGCGACCCCGAGTTGCTCACGGACGCCGAGCGGGAGTACCTCGAGCGTCTGAGCGTGCGGAGGACGACGGAGGCGGCGCTCGACGACGACCGCGACTTCTACGACGCGCACCGGGACGAGCTCCGCGAGGACCGCAAGCTCAAGTCGGCGTGGGACCGCTTCATCTTTGGCACGCCCAAGGAGACGCACGACTTCCTCGCCGGCCTGGTGGCGTGCCTGGAGGGCTTCAGTTGGGAGACGCCGAGCACGCGCCGGACGCTGACGATCACGTGCGAGCGACGCTTCCGGCGCGACTTCCGCGACCTGAACTTCGAAGCGGGTCTGTACTTCGCGCGGCGCTACGGCGGTCTGCCCGAGCTATTCGACCAAAACGTAGTCTGGAACGTCGGCGAGCTCTTCAACTTCCCCGAGCTGGTGGAGACCTGGAGGCGGCGGGGATCGCTGAATCACTCGGAGGCGCGGGCGGCCCTGCAGCTCAAGTTCATGGTCAGCCTCGAGTTCGAGACGGCTACGGGGGACGTAGACCGGTCCGCGGCGCAGTTCATCTGGCGGTTCAATCCGCAGTGGGTCGCGAGCGAGCTGGCGAACGACTGGGAGCGGCTGGCGGCGCAGCCGCTCGTGGTGTGCCGCGCCGACCGCGAGCCGACGAGCAGCAAGGGGGCGGCGCAGAGCGTCGACCTGTGGAACGTCCGCACGCTCATGGCGGCCTACGGCCAGGACCGCGGCTCGTTGGTCGGGATGTACCGCCCGGCCAACGATCTCGGCCGCCTCTGGCGGGACAACCTGCGGCAGGCACGCGAACGAGCGTTGATCACCCAGGCCACGAGTCGGCGATTGGCCGACCTCTTCGACGGGTTCGCGCAGAGCTACGGCGAGGCGATCCAGGGGTTCGTCGCCGATGGCCTGGCGTCGTCCCTCCTCGAGCGGCAGGTGCGCGCGTACGGCGAACTCCTCGATGCCCTCTGCCGCGAGGCCACGAGCGACCGGACGCGGCAGCTCTTGTTGCGTCCGCTCCTGCAGGTTGGCACCGTCGCCGTGCAGGGTGGCCGCCCCACGGCCATCGTGCCCCCGTGGCACCCGCTGCGCCTGGCAGCCATGGGCCGCAAGGCCCGCCGCGTCGCCGCGTTGGTGCGCTACCTCATCGAGACACCCCAGGTAGAGTTCGGCGACCCGCGTCTCTTCTTCCGGGAGCTGCGCGACGAACTGGCGCACCCGCACTACCCGGAGGTGGCGCTCGGCTGGGAGGGGGATCAACCGGAGCTCCTGGCGCTGACCGACACCGCGGGCGACTACACGCTCCACGAGTCGCCGTTCGCGGTCGACGCCGGCGCCGACGACACCAACGAGAATCCGGCCGAGGGGGCCGGCCGCGTTGCCGAGCTCGTCCGGCGGTACCTCGCGCTGCACCCGCACGAGCAGGCGAACCTGTCGGTGGTGCTCTACAACTGCGATTCGTCACGCCTGCCGCTGGTCGTCGTCGACAAGCTCGCGACGCTGCACCAAGACGAGGAAGACGTCCGCTGCCACGTGGTGCTGCGGCACCGGGACCCGAGGCAACTGGCGTGGCTGTACGAGCAGATCGTGGACGCCTCCGACGCCGACGGCGACGCGGTCGTCGCGAGCGAGACGACCCGCGACTTCATGGCCCGGCTGCGCATCGGCATCTCGGCCGACCAGGCGCCGGCGCCGGATCCGCGCGACGGCTGCCCCGACGACATCGTGTTCTCCCAGGACGTGATCGCGCGCCACGCACGGCTGGAGTGGTACCCCGAGGACGCACGCCCGGCCGATCCCGACACCCTCAACCCGGCCCAGTGGTCGCGGCGGCGCCCCGTTGCGGCGGGCGACATGAAGTCGGTGGTGTACCTCACCTGCCCCGTGCAGCGCGCGGAGGGCTGGTCCTACCTCACGGCGATCGCTTCCTTCTTCAGACCGGACTGGGACCCGACCGCGCAGCAGCGGCTGCTCCCGGCGCGCCAGCTCGACTTCCGCGACGCGACGACCGCGCGGATCTTCGAGGAGACGCACAACCTGGCGAATTGGGTGACCAACTACGACGAGCTGCTCGACCGGCGCCAGTTGGTCGAGCAGGGCGTCCGGATCATCCGCTACAAGCAGGTCAGCACCCAGGGACGCAACCTGATCATCTCCTCGCGCGCCCCCACCGGGCTGCTGAAGTCGATGGTGGTGAGCCGCCTGCGCGATCTGCACCTGGGCGTCTCGGACACCGAGCTGTTCGCGCTGGCGGAGCGCTTCATCAGCGACGCGAACGACGTCTCCGGCGACATCGTGCTGCGCGCGGCGCAGCGCGGCCGGAGCGCCAGCGAGCTGATGGGCGTCGTGCTTAGCCGGTATCTCGTCCGCCACGAACTCGGGCGCGACCAGCACGCGGGGTGGTACTTCCTCGACGACTACGCCGACTGGCTCGGGCAGCAGGAGGAGCACATCGCCGATCTGCTCGCCCTGAGTCCAAGGACGGCGCCCGACGGCTCGATGACGCTGCTGGCCGTCGTCACTGAGGCGAAGTACATCGACGCGGCGAACCTTGCGGCCAAGCGCAAGGAGTCCCAGAAGCAGCTGCGCGACACGCTGCGCCGCGTCTCCGGCGCGGTCATGGAGTGGCCGGCCCGCCTCGACCGCGATGTGTGGCTGGGGCGCCTGTCCGACCTCCTGGTCGACGGGATGATCTTCCCGGTCGGCGCGGCGCTGGACCTCCCGGCGTGGCGACGGGTGCTGCGGGAGGGCCGGTGCGCCATCGAGCTGCGCGGGTACTCGCACGTGTTCGTCTCCGGTCCGGTGGACGCCTCCGACTGTTCCGCACGCGCGCGGCTGCCCGAGGCGAACGACGCGCCGTTCGACGCCTACCAAGAGGTCTTCGGCCGCAACCACGTCCGGGAGCTCGTGCTCAGCTACCTGCGCGGCGAAGATCCCACGCGGATCCGCCGCGACCTAGAGGGCGACGAGTGGGACGGGGGCAGTGCGCCAGATGGGCCCGCGGAGCCAACGCCGGGTCCGAGCTATCCCGGATCTGGCGGCGCCGTCGCGGCCGGGGGCACACTACGCGACGGCGGTGATCGTCCGCAGCCCACGCCACCGTCGGCGCCCAGTGCCCAGCCCGCGGCAGACGGTGCGGCAGGCGCGGCCGTGCCCACCGCCGGCGCGAGCGAGGCGCACGAGGAGCCGCGACCGGATGCCGCGGCTCCGGCCGTTGAGGACGAGACGAAGTCCGACACGGGCAGCGCCGACGGGCAGGACGGGCGGTGGCCGTTCCCGGGCGTAGCGCGGTGGGTGGCGGCCGCCCCGCCTCGGACGGGCGAGAGCGACGAGGACCGTGCCTGGTTGCGCCAGGTCGAGCACACGGCTCGGACCGCGCTCCACCAGTTCCAGTTGCAGGCGAAGCTCCTGCGGAGCGTGCTGACGCCCAACGCTGCCCTGCTCAAGTTCCAGGGCAGCGCCAACCTGACCGTCGATCAGGTGCTGCGCCGCCGGTCGGAGTTCCTGACGACCTACGGCCTCAACTTGATCGGCGTGCAGCCGGAGCCCGGCGTCGTGTCCCTATCTATCGCCCGCCCGCGCCGTGAGGTCGTGTCGCTGCGGGCCCTGTGGCAGCAGTGGACTCCCGACTGGCGGGACGGGAACGAAACCGTGCTCATCGGCGTCCGCGAGGACGACGGCGAGTTGCTCGTGCTCTCGCCCGGCGACCTCCACGCCCCGCACTCGCTGATTGCGGGCTCGACGGGCAGCGGGAAGTCCGTGCTGATGCAGAACATCATTCTCAGCATCGCCGCCACCAACCGTCCGGACCAAGCTCGCATCACCCTGGTTGATCCGAAGCAGGGCGTGGATTACTTCGCGTTCGAGGAGCTGCCGCACCTGGACGGCGGGATCATCGACCGGCAAGAGGACGCGCTCGTCCGCATCCGAGCACTCGTCGACGAAATGGACGCGCGCTACGTCCGCATGCGCCGTGCGCGAGCCACCAACTTCCGGCACTACAACCAGCGCGCGATGCCGGACGATCGGCTGCCGACGCTCTGGCTGATCCACGACGAGTTCGCCGAATGGATGCTCACCGAAGAGTACAAGCAGGAGGTCGCTTCAGCTGTTCAGCGGCTCGGGGTCAAGGCGCGCGCGGCTGGCATCCACCTGGTCTTCGCCGCTCAGCGGCCGGAAGTGAACGTGATGCCAATGCAGCTCCGCGCTAATCTGGGCAACCGTCTCATCCTGCGCGTCGACTCCGAGGGGACGTCGGAGATCGCGCTCGGCGACAAGGGAGCCGAGCGCCTCCTGGGGAAAGGTCACTTACTGGCAAAGCTGGAGGGCACGCCGTCACTCGTCTACGCGCAGGTGCCCTTCGCGACGCCGGATGAAATCGACGAGTTGGTCCAGCTTATACGAGGCGGGGTGGAGTAGCGTCGGCGCAACTGGCGGTCGTGTCCGACTGCTTCTAGGTCGACTTACCGCTGTAAAGCGGCGACAGCCGCCACAGTGCTTCCCACGCCCGGACGGCCTCATGGGTGAAGACGAAGCCACGCTCCAGGAACATGTCGGCCTGGTCGCGCAGGCTCAGCTTGTAGCGGAGCCGCCACAGTACGACCACTAGGACGATGTCCGTCGAGTATTCGAGGAAGTTGAAGGCGTGCCGGAGCGCTCATTGAAGGTGCGCCGGCACGCGCCACACCGAAACGTGTGATACCCCAGCGTCGTCTGTGCAGGCGCGTGGTCCTGGGTGACGCACAGTGCGAGCAGGGTATGGAGCAGCCCCGGCTTGCTGGTCTGGTCGCAACCCCTGTTCAGAGGGACTTGCCCACTGCCAGGCCGAGTGCTGAATCCTGACACTTCCGTGCATAGTGCTGCCGTACGCTGAAGAGTTCTGGGGCTGCTACCGCCTTGACCGCACCCTGGTCGCCCGCCCCGAGCCGACGTTCCCTCTCACGGACACGCTGCGCATCCCGGAGGTAGGATTCAGCCGGGTCTGACCGGCCCCCCGTGTCACCTGAGTGGGATGACCGCGCGGTACTTGCCGCCCGCGACTGTTCCGAAAGCCACGCACTTGTCCCGCGACCGGTTCCCTATCCCGGAATGAGAACTTCAGTCGCTCCGCTTTCAATCAGGATGGCCAGGCCGATCCCCATCAGGACGAAAGGCATGAGCACACGTCCGTAGCGACGCAGGGGGCCAGCCGTGACTGGATTCTCCGCGAGCCAGTCGGCGATGAAGCACCAGACCCGGACCATGAACAGAAAAACCGCGATCATTATCAACATCCGTGTAACCCCACCGGCGGCAAACAGCGGGGTATAGACGGCCAGATTGTCGCTGCCATTGGCGATGGTCACGGCTGCGATGCTGGCGACCTGTGGATTCAACCAATTCAACAGCCTGGAGTGAAAGATGCCGGGTGGGGCAGGTTCGTTGGCGCCTTCCTCAACCTGCTGTTCACCGTGCTCGTCCGCTCGGCGCAGCAACAGCACCTCCCGAACGCCGAGGAGGATGGGGAGGATACCCAGCAAGCCGACATAGTGACGTGGGATCAGCAAACTGCCCAGATACCCGAGCACGCTGACGACCACGAGTACGGAGAAACCGAGATACTGACCAAGAATGATGTGTCGTTCGCGCTGCGGGTCGCTATTTGCTCGCGAGAAATACAGCATCAGCAGGAACAAATTGTCGAAGTTGGTGGCGGCAAACGCCGCGACTCCTGCGGCGACCGCCTCGACAATGGTATTCACGGCGTCACCGTCCTCCGCTCGTAGAACAGTTCGGCCGCCGCGGGTCCGGTCATGCAGATGATGTCGCGGAGCAAGAGCCGGGTCTCGACGAGATCCGAGCGGTAGCGTCGGCAGCGCTTCGAGATGAACTCGTCGGGGTCGTGGATCAGGGCCGACGAGCTGTCGAAGCTCATGTCGCGCGGAATGGGGGGCACGGATGGTACTCCATTCACCGCAGCGGGATGACTTTCCGGTACTTGCCCCCGGGAGACTGCTCGGGCAGTTCCTCGGCGCGCTCGAGCGTGACATGGTCGAGCTTGTGCTCGGTGAGCAAGCGCTTGATCTCGGAGTGGACTACCTCCCATACGCGGTCCGGGGCGGCGCCAGCCTCCGGACGCAGGCGAACGCGCAGGGTGGTCGGCGCGGTCTGCACGATCTGGAACAGCTCGACGCCCGGCGTACGATCGGCCAGAGTGCCGAAGGCCAGCGGCGCGATCGCGACCCGCTTCCCATCGCCCGTCGGGACCGTGAGCAGGTCGGCGGCGCGCCCCTGCACGCGGATCGCGGGCAGCGGATTCCCGCACGGGCAGGGGGTGGGGCGCTGCACGACGCTGTCGCCGAGGTCGTAGCGGAGGATCAGCTGCACCCGGTTGGCGAGGTTGCTGATGAGGACCGTGTGGGACTGCGTACCCGGCGGCACGGGCCGGTAGTCTGGGTCGACGGGCTCGAGCACGACCCAGTCGGCGTTGACGTGGAGCCAGCCGTGCCGGCACCTGTAGCTCAGGAAGGTGCACTCGGTGGCGGCGTAGCTGTCGCGGACCTTGGCGCGGAACACGCTTGCGATCCGGTCGTACTCGTCCGCCGGCAGCCCCTCGGCCGACAGTACCAGCAGGACCGGGTGGATGTGGAGACGTCCGGCCTCCTGCTCGTCGGCCAGCAGTGCGGCCAGGCTCGCGTACGGGGCAACGATGACCGGGCGGAACCGGTTGAGCTGGGAGACTATGTCCGGCAGCGGCATGTGCACCGAGAGCACCTGGAGCGCCTTGCGGCCCCAGCGGCTCATGCGCAGGCGCGCGGCGGCGACCGTCGAGGCGAAGTGGCCGCCCGTCGCCATGACCATGGACATGCGCCCGCTGCCGGCGAGGATCCTGACGACGTCGCCGACGCCGAGCCAGGCGCTCAGCATGCGCACGGCGAGGGCGTTGGTCACGGACAGGGTCCGGTCGTCCAGTAGGAAGATGCCGGGCGTCCCGGTGGTGCCCGAGGTGGTGGCCAGCGTGTACCTGCCGAGGAACCGCTCCCCAATCCGGGCGGGGTCTTCAGCGAACGCGCGCGCTTTCTCGATCGTCACCGCGCGGTCGGTGGCCCACTCATTGAAACGCGCCATGAGCCTCTTCTTGTCGGTCACGGGCAGCAGCGTAGGATCCTCGACCCGCTCCGGGAGGCCCTGGTACAGCTCGCCGTAGAAGGGCGAGTGAGCGCGCGCGAAGGCCACCAGCTCGGCGAGGCGGGCGCGCTGCCGCCGCACTATCGCGGCCGGACCTTGTTTTCTGGCGCTGCGCGCGTCGAGCAGCAGCCGTAGGATACTCTCGCTCACGACGGCACCTCCGGGATAGGTGGCTCTGCCGGGCTAGGGAGAGCCGGCATCGGTGTTCACTCACCGCTCGCAGCCTGGCAACTGGGTTGACGCTGCGAACGCTACGCATTATCATAGTACCAAGTGCTTATACGATCCACTTCGCGGAGGGACCTGCGATGGCTGTAGTCCAGGATCTGTCGCTCACCCTGAAGGCCAAGCTCTTCCGCGGCCTGGCGGACACCTCGCGCCTGGCGCTGCTCGAAGCGCTGCGCAGGGGCGAGAAGACCGTCTCCGAGCTCGTTGTGGCGACCGGGCTATCGCAGCCGAACGCCTCGAGGCACCTGGCCTGTCTCAAGGAGTGCGGCCTGGTGGCCAGCCGCCAGGAGGGACGGTTCGTGTACTACGCGCTCGCTCACCCGCGGGTCGAGGACGTGCTGCGCGACGCCGAGGGCATCCTCGCGGACGTTGCGGCGCGGGTGTACGCCTGCACCCGCTACGAGAGTTGAGGGGGACAACCGTGGCGACGACCACTGAGCGCAGCAAGCAGCTCGATCTCTACGTGGCCAATCTCGATTGCGAGCACGACGCCGGCGTCATCGAGCGCGGCCTGGACGGCGTGCCGGGGCTCCTCGAGGTGAGGATCTACCCGAAGGCGGCCAAGGTCGTCCTCACCTACGACCCGGAGCGCACCTCCGACGAGACGCTCAAGGAGCGGCTCCAGGCCCTCGGCTTCCCGCCGCAGCGGGGGCGGGCGCTGGCCGAGCCGCCGAAGCCCTGGCGCAACCCGAAGGTGCTGACCTCGGCCGCCTCGGGAGTCCTGCTGTTGGTCGGCTGGCTCGTCGGGCTGGCCGGCGTGCCGGAGCCCGTCTCGACCGGCCTCTACCTCGTCGCCATCGTCACCGGCGGCTACTTCTTCGGCCGCGAGGCGATCGAGGAACTGATCTTCGAGCGCGCGATCGGCATCGAGCTGCTGATGAGCACGGCGGCGGTGGTCGCGACGGCGATGGGCCAGGCCGCCGAGGGCGCGATGCTCGTCTTCCTGTACTCCATCTCGGAGGCCGCCGAGGGCTACACGGAGGACAAGACCCGCTCCGCCATCCGGGCGCTGATGGACTTAGCCCCGAAGATGGCGCTGGTGCGGCGGGACGGGCGCGAGGTGGAGATTCCGGTCGAGGAGCTCGCCGTCGGTGATGTCTTCATCGTCAAGCCGGGGCAGGCCATCCCCACCGACGGCGTGGTGCTCGTCGGCGAGTCCAGTGTCAATCAGGCGCCGGTGACCGGCGAGAGCGTCCCCGTGGAGAAGAAGCCGGGGGATATGGTCTTCGCGGGCACCATCAACGTGGGTGAGGGCGCCCTGGAGGTCCGCGCGACGAAGACCTTCGCCGACAACACCATCGCCCGCATCATCCAGATGGTCGAAGAGGCGCAGGAGCGCAAGGGCAAGAGCCAGCGCTTCATCGAACGTTTCGGCAGGCGCTACAGCCCGGCCGTGCTGCTCTTCGGCGTGCTGCTCGCCGTGGTGCCGCCGCTCGCCTTCGGCGCCCCGTGGGAGACCTGGATCACCCGCGCCACCGTCTTCATCGTGGCGGCGGCGCCCTGCGCGCTCGTCATCTCGATCCCGATCACCTTGGTGGCCACGCTGGGCACCGCCGCCCGCAACGGCGTGCTGATCAAGGGCGGCATGTACGTCGAGGAGTTGGCCAAGGTCAGGGTCGTGGCGTTGGACAAGACCGGCACGGTGACCCGCGGCGAGCCGGAGGTGACGGACGTGCTGCCGCTCCGGGACGGGCCGATCGGCCGCGCCATGTCGCCGCAGGAGCTGCTGGCCATCGCGGCCGGCGTCGAGCGCCGCAGCGAGCACCCGCTCGCGCGGGCGGTCGTCCGCCGCGCCGAGGACGAGGGCATCGCGCCACTCGAGGTCAGCGACTTCCGGGCCCTGCCCGGCGCGGGGGCAATGGCGCGGCTAGACGGAGCGACGGTGTACATCGGTAGCCCGGACCTGTTCCAATCACGGCTCGGCGTAGCGGTCGACGCGGTGCGGGAGGAGATCGAACGCTTGCAGGGCGAGGGGAAGACGGTGGTGCTGGTCGGCGACGAGCGGGGGCCCTGGGGGCTGATCGCCATCCGCGACACCATCCGCCCGAACGCCCGCCAGGCGATCGCGGCGCTGCACGAGCTGGGCGTGAAGGTGGTGATGCTGACCGGCGACAACGCCCGCACGGCCCACGCCATCGCCCGCGAGGTGGGGATCGACGAGGTGTACGCCGACCTCAAGCCGGAGGACAAGGTGGCCAAGGTGCGCGAGCTCGCGCAGCAGCACGGGCACGTGGCGATGGTGGGCGACGGGGTCAACGACGCGCCCGCGCTGGCCGAGGCGACCGTCGGCGTGGCCATGGGCGCGGCCGGCACCGACGTGGCGCTCGAGACGGCCGACGTGGTGCTCATGGCCGACGACTTGGAGAAGCTCGTCTACGCGCTCCGCCTGGCCCGACGCGCCCAGCGCGTGGTCAACCAGAACCTGGCCCTCTCGGCCGCGGTCATCGGCGCCCTGGTGGTAGGGGCGATCGCGGGCGTCTTCACCCTGCCGATCGCCGTGCTGGGGCACGAGATCAGCGAGTTTGTGGTGATCGGCAACGGCCTGCGCATGCTGCGCTCGTGAGTCGGCGAGACGAACGCTCTGGAGCACGTCATGCCCCGGACTGATGACCACACGAGCGCACCGGTCTCGAGACGGAGCGGCGGGAACGCGGCGGTCCGACTCCTCCTGGCGGCGCTGGCCGTGATGGGATTCGATGGGCTGACGAAGGCGTGGGCCGAGCGCGCGCTGGCTCTTGGCGAGCCGGTCCCCGTCGTCGGCGACGTGGTCCGCCTGACCCTGGGCTACAACACGGGCGTGGCATTCGGCCTGTTCGCACAGGGCGGGCCGTGGCTGCTGGTCGTCACCAGCGCCATCATCCTCGGTCTGGCTGCCTGGCTGGTGCATGGCCGTTTCAAGCCCTCATAGGTACTGTCGAAACCTACGGGCCGGCAGTCGCCGAGGCCCTCTACCAGGTTTCAAGCCCTCATAGGTACTGTCAGAACAGTTCTTAAACCTTGGGCGGATTACGGGAGAAGACGTGTTTCAAGCCCTCATAGGTACTGTCAGAACTTTTCTCGATGAGGTGTCGACCGCTCCGCCGGCGGTAGTTTCAAGCCCTCATAGGTACTGTCAGAACCGGTTCCCTGGCCCATTCGGCCCATCGCCCGCGTGCGTTTCAAGCCCTCATAGGTACTGTCAGAACGGACCCCGCGGCGACATAGTCCCCCCGGGCGAGGAGTTTCAAGCCCTCATAGGTACTGTCAGAACGGCTGCCGGCGGCTGGGAGCTCGCCCCGCCGCTGGCGTTTCAAGCCCTCATAGGTACTGTCGAAACCCGGGTCCATGGTGCAGCCGGGGCCATGGTGCGGCGTTTCAAGCCCTCATAGGTACTGTCGAAACATATCACATCCAGGCGTACTGCAATTGCGCCGACAAGGTTTCAAGCCCTCATAGGTACTGTCGAAACGGGGTTTTGGAGGGGATTTTGGAATGGGTTTTGGTGGTTTCAAGCCCTCATAGGTACTGTCGAAACGCGGGGTGACGTCTAGTCGCCCCACCCCTCCCCAGGTTTCAAGCCCTCATAGGTACTGTCGAAACCAACCGCCACCAGGCGAGGGTCCGCACGCTGACCTGGTTTCAAGCCCTCATAGGTACTGTCGAAACCGCGTTGGGCCCGGAGCGGGTCGTCCCCCACCAGCACGTTTCAAGCCCTCATAGGTACTGTCGAAACTCCGAGCCGTCCGCCACCCGGTAGGCCACGAGCATCGTTTCAAGCCCTCATAGGTACTGTCGAAACGCGCTGTTATGCCCAGGCCGGGCAGTCACCCGCGAGTTTCAAGCCCTCATAGGTACTGTCGAAACGATCCCCGTGCGCGTGACGTGGTACGGGGTCACCGCGTTTCAAGCCCTCATAGGTACTGTCGAAACCAACGCGGCCAACTTCTCGATCGCCGTCGGCGCGTGTTTCAAGCCCTCATAGGTACTGTCGAAACCACGTTTCTTCGCAGCCCGCTTGAGCCTTCTCTCTAGTTTCAAGCCCTCATAGGTACTGTCGAAACCTCGATGATCACGAGTTGGCCGGTTGGAAACGACAGTTTCAAGCCCTCATAGGTACTGTCGAAACTCGACGGGCAGGAGGAGCAATGTCTCGCGCGAAACGTTTCAAGCCCTCATAGGTACTGTCGAAACTGTGACAGTGAGTGAGACAGATGCGCTGTATGAGGAGTTTCAAGCCCTCATAGGTACTGTCGAAACTAGGCAGGGCCAACAGTGAGTGTATGGGTACCGTTGTTTCAAGCCCTCATAGGTACTGTCGAAACGCATGCAGCGCGAGCGCGAGTGCCATGACTGAGTGTTTCAAGCCCTCATAGGTACTGTCGAAACGCGGATCTGGTAGCTGTGCTGGCCTTGGACGACGTTGTTTCAAGCCCTCATAGGTACTGTCGAAACGCCATTCCGGATCACCGTGCCGTCGGTAGCGGAGGAGTTTCAAGCCCTCATAGGTACTGTCGAAACGGCGTCGCCTCGGTCCAGACGACCGTGCCGTCACTCAGTTTCAAGCCCTCATAGGTACTGTCGAAACCACCTCCGATGAAGAGCCACCCGTAGTCGAAGGGTTCGTTTCAAGCCCTCATAGGTACTGTCGAAACAGACGTACGCTGTCCGCTGGAACAGGAGCGACACGCGTTTCAAGCCCTCATAGGTACTGTCGAAACTGGATCCGGCTCGAGCCAGGAGCGAACCAGCTCAGGTTTCAAGCCCTCATAGGTACTGTCGAAACGTTCCGTCTCGCCGACCCACACCCGCACCTGAACGTGTTTCAAGCCCTCATAGGTACTGTCGAAACCGAGCGCGAGCGGCGCCGGCGCGAGCAGGAGGCGCAGGTTTCAAGCCCTCATAGGTACTGTCGAAACTGGTACCGCCTGTTCTGTGGCGTGTTCGTCTGCCAGTTTCAAGCCCTCATAGGTACTGTCGAAACGCGGGGAGGCGAATGAGGAGCCAGTTTTCCGCCTCGTTTCAAGCCCTCATAGGTACTGTCGAAACGACCCGCTCGAGCAGTTCGAGTTTCTCATCGAGCACGGTTTCAAGCCCTCATAGGTACTGTCGAAACAGTCCGGAGTCAGATGGGCCGGACTCGTGCTCATCGTTTCAAGCCCTCATAGGTACTGTCGAAACGGCGCTGCCCACACCCGCGGCGCGCACACCCCCGCGTTTCAAGCCCTCATAGGTACTGTCGAAACTGCCAGCGGCCTCACGGCACGCCCCCCGCGTCGCGTGTTTCAAGCCCTCATAGGTACTGTCGAAACCAGGTCATCGTGCCACCACTCCCAGAGCTGCTCGCGTGTTTCAAGCCCTCATAGGTACTGTCGAAACGCGGGCTATCCCCTGTTCCATGCCGGTGACGCCATGTTTCAAGCCCTCATAGGTACTGTCGAAACACGACCTGGATGTAACGCTTCCCGTCGATCTCGTAGGTTTCAAGCCCTCATAGGTACTGTCGAAACTACGCGTCTTTCCTATCCCAGTAGGTGACCACGTCGTTTCAAGCCCTCATAGGTACTGTCGAAACCACTGCTCGCGATGTCGCTCTCGCTGCGTGGGCAGCGTTTCAAGCCCTCATAGGTACTGTCGAAACCATTTCGACACGACATACGGGTAGGGCACGATGACGAGTTTCAAGCCCTCATAGGTACTGTCGAAACTGCTTCCTTGAGGCGTTGCCACTCCTCAGCAGTGAGGTTTCAAGCCCTCATAGGTACTGTCGAAACCGGTTGTTCGAGCGCGTCCGGGCATCGCCGTTCCTGGTTTCAAGCCCTCATAGGTACTGTCGAAACGGCAACTCGCACAACTGCTCGTTCTTGAAGAAACCGTTTCAAGCCCTCATAGGTACTGTCGAAACCTGCTGCCAAGCGTGAGGAGAAAGTCGAGAAACTCGGTTTCAAGCCCTCATAGGTACTGTCGAAACGGTTTTCGAGAGCTTCGGCTGTCGCTTTCGCTTCCGGTTTCAAGCCCTCATAGGTACTGTCGAAACGGAGTCGAGAGGAGCACGTTGCGACATGACAGAATGAGTTTCAAGCCCTCATAGGTACTGTCGAAACGCGAGGCGCTCCTGTGTACGCCTTCGTAGCGCCTCGGTTTCAAGCCCTCATAGGTACTGTCGAAACCGACGAAGCCGTGCCGGACAGTTCTTCCCCGACCAGGTTTCAAGCCCTCATAGGTACTGTCGAAACGGCTCGCAATCCCCGCGCCGCAGATATCCGTATCCGTTTCAAGCCCTCATAGGTACTGTCGAAACACGGCTAGTCAAGCGGCGGATGACCAACGACGAGAAGGTTTCAAGCCCTCATAGGTACTGTCGAAACACGAGATCGTCGCGCGGAAGCGCGTCGAGCGTGGGGGTTTCAAGCCCTCATAGGTACTGTCGAAACGAGGACGAAGTGTTCCACATCGCGCTTGCGGAGATGGTTTCAAGCCCTCATAGGTACTGTCGAAACGCGACGGCATCGGCGCTTATCGACGCGACCTCGGACGTTTCAAGCCCTCATAGGTACTGTCGAAACTCGAACGTTCTCGTCCCAATCCACGATCCATTCGAAGTTTCAAGCCCTCATAGGTACTGTCGAAACCAGGACCTCGAGCGGCAGGTCGCTGACCTGGAGCGGTTTCAAGCCCTCATAGGTACTGTCGAAACGTCTTGCGTGGGCGGAGCGGAGGAGGACCTCGATCAGTTTCAAGCCCTCATAGGTACTGTCGAAACGCTTCTGGGTCACCGAGCTCGAGCACGCGCACGAGGGTTTCAAGCCCTCATAGGTACTGTCGAAACCGGTGAAATGGCCGCGCGTCTACGAGGCGCTCCGAGTTTCAAGCCCTCATAGGTACTGTCGAAACACGGGCACGGGGCCGAAACCAGATGAGCACGAGTCGTTTCAAGCCCTCATAGGTACTGTCGAAACGCGTGCGCGCGGCTCTCAGTGCCGCCTCGTAGGAGGCGTTTCAAGCCCTCATAGGTACTGTCGAAACCGAGAACCAGGTTGCCGAGGTCACGGAAGGTGTAAGGTTTCAAGCCCTCATAGGTACTGTCGAAACGCGCCCCTTCTTGCGAAACTTGGGGAAACCGACCTTCGTTTCAAGCCCTCATAGGTACTGTCGAAACGGGTCTGACCCACTTCGCCACCCTGGTCGATGAGGAGTTTCAAGCCCTCATAGGTACTGTCGAAACCGTAGAGGACCAGGCCGAACGCGACCGCGATCACCGTTTCAAGCCCTCATAGGTACTGTCGAAACCCGCGTGGCCGCGCAGCGCGAGCAGTGAACCCGCGAGCGTTTCAAGCCCTCATAGGTACTGTCGAAACCAGCACCCGCAACACCGTTCCGTCCAGCCAGTCCCGGTTTCAAGCCCTCATAGGTACTGTCGAAACCCGGTCGGGCGCCCGCTCCCCCCGCCGGATTTCGTGGTTTCAAGCCCTCATAGGTACTGTCGAAACCGGTGAAGAGCGCGTGGTGGAGCTTCGGCGACTCGAGTTTCAAGCCCTCATAGGTACTGTCGAAACCAGTCGAGAGTCGCTTCCCGTGCGCCGCGTTACGCGTTTCAAGCCCTCATAGGTACTGTCGAAACCGACGACGCGGCACCTGCACCGGCCGCTCCAACCCCGTTTCAAGCCCTCATAGGTACTGTCGAAACTCCTCAGCCGCCAGCAACGCAACTCGCTGCGTCGTGTTTCAAGCCCTCATAGGTACTGTCGAAACGAGATCGGCCAAGAGACGCGCTGCTTCGAGTTCCGGGTTTCAAGCCCTCATAGGTACTGTCGAAACGCTCTGGTGTCTCTGGCATGCTGGTGATGCCTGATTCGTTTCAAGCCCTCATAGGTACTGTCGAAACAGCATGTCCACGGGCTTGCCCGTCGCGTTCCACTCTGTTTCAAGCCCTCATAGGTACTGTCGAAACCAGTGTCATCTCAGTCCTCCTTTCGCAGCAGCCCAGGTTTCAAGCCCTCATAGGTACTGTCGAAACCCGAGCCGGTGGACGCCGTAGAGCGGGAGATCCGCGTTTCAAGCCCTCATAGGTACTGTCGAAACTCATAAGACTCCAACCAGCGATAGAATGCCGACCGTTGTTTCAAGCCCTCATAGGTACTGTCGAAACTTCATGATCGTAATCTCACCGTCAACCCCATCAAATGTTTCAAGCCCTCATAGGTACTGTCGAAACGCGAGCGCGTACCCGCCGACCTGGAGCGCGTGTTCGTTTCAAGCCCTCATAGGTACTGTCGAAACGTGGCGGACGCGCTCCTCGCGCTCGGCCTGCCTGCCGTGTTTCAAGCCCTCATAGGTACTGTCGAAACGTCGTCGAGCGGCTGGAAGCGGCCGCGTGGACCGGTGTTTCAAGCCCTCATAGGTACTGTCGAAACGTTCGCACCCCGCGTGTGGCGGAGCGCGATCCAGGAGTTTCAAGCCCTCATAGGTACTGTCGAAACGTTCGCACCCCGCGTGTGGCGGAGCGCGATCCAGGAGTTTCAAGCCCTCATAGGTACTGTCGAAACCGCGTCGTGGTAGCTCTCCCAAGCTCGCAAGAGCCAGTTTCAAGCCCTCATAGGTACTGTCGAAACTCGGTCCGGACGTGTTGAACGTGCTCGGGATCACGTGTTTCAAGCCCTCATAGGTACTGTCGAAACGCGGAGCCAGGCCATGTTGATAGCCGCCCATAGCTCGTTTCAAGCCCTCATAGGTACTGTCGAAACAGGCGTGGCAACTGCTGGTAGAGCGCAGCCCAGGTGGTTTCAAGCCCTCATAGGTACTGTCGAAACGAGCACGACGATGACGCGTGACGAGATCACCGTCGTTTCAAGCCCTCATAGGTACTGTCGAAACGGGCGGATCGAAGAGGACATCGTCAACCAGCTCGTCGCGTTTCAAGCCCTCATAGGTACTGTCGAAACACGGCACTCGCGCGTACCCAGTCCCACGCACCGTCGGTTTCAAGCCCTCATAGGTACTGTCGAAACGCCAGCTCGCACCCGATCGCACGCCACAGCTTCACCGTTTCAAGCCCTCATAGGTACTGTCGAAACCGGCACCGAAGACGAGGATGTCGAGGCTCTCGTTCTGTTTCAAGCCCTCATAGGTACTGTCGAAACCTGTGCCCGAGGGCGGGATTGTCACCGAGTGTGTCTGTTTCAAGCCCTCATAGGTACTGTCGAAACGCTGCCGCATGTGGACCCCGGCTGCCGCGTGGGCGAAGTTTCAAGCCCTCATAGGTACTGTCGAAACGATCCGCTCGAGCTTGGCGAGGAGCGGCCCCAGCAGTTTCAAGCCCTCATAGGTACTGTCGAAACTTGGTCGGCGCAGTTACAAAACGCCTGGATGTCGTAGTTTCAAGCCCTCATAGGTACTGTCGAAACCGCACGAGGAGTGGACGTGGCTCCTCGACCTCGATCGTTTCAAGCCCTCATAGGTACTGTCGAAACCCACGCCACCACGTACGGCACGTCCCCGTCATCTACGTTTCAAGCCCTCATAGGTACTGTCGAAACCGCCGAGCACAACCGGCTATGCGCGGAACTGCGGGGTTTCAAGCCCTCATAGGTACTGTCGAAACGGTTTTCGTGCTCAGCCTGGTGGGCACTGTAGACGAAGTTTCAAGCCCTCATAGGTACTGTCGAAACGAGCGCAGCCAAGTAGCGTATCCGTTCCTCGCCGACGTTTCAAGCCCTCATAGGTACTGTCGAAACTGCCGGACCCGGGCTGGCCGCTCCGGGTCGAGCGCGTTTCAAGCCCTCATAGGTACTGTCGAAACGCACGAGCCAGCCGAGCGCCCGTGCTGCCTCCACGAGTTTCAAGCCCTCATAGGTACTGTCGAAACCGTCGCCCTGGATCGCCGTCGCCCACTTGCCGCGCGTTTCAAGCCCTCATAGGTACTGTCGAAACGGCGACCGAGGTGCACCATATCGTCCCGCTCTCGCGGTTTCAAGCCCTCATAGGTACTGTCGAAACGCGGTCGATGCTGACCGGTCGTCGGACCCGCGTCCAGAGTTTCAAGCCCTCATAGGTACTGTCGAAACGCGTTCCGCAAGCACGTGCGTGACGCTATCCCGCCGCGTTTCAAGCCCTCATAGGTACTGTCGAAACTCCCTCCCGATCCCGCTGCGACGCGACTCTCTGCTCGTTTCAAGCCCTCATAGGTACTGTCGAAACGAACAGGACGCGCGGCGGCCGGACGAGCACGAGGTCGTTTCAAGCCCTCATAGGTACTGTCGAAACGTGCGGCCGGGCTGGCTTGCCCAGCCCGGCCTGCGAGTTTCAAGCCCTCATAGGTACTGTCGAAACTCACCGAGGTCGTGCTCGAGGCGCCAGCCGACGATCGTTTCAAGCCCTCATAGGTACTGTCGAAACGCGTTCGCGGTTGCGCTCGCTGGTGCCGAGGAAATGTTTCAAGCCCTCATAGGTACTGTCGAAACTACTCGTGATCCAAGCTGGGGGATGACGTGGAGCGTGGTTTCAAGCCCTCATAGGTACTGTCGAAACCCGTCCCCGCCACAACGCAGCAGAAGCCAAAGACGGTTTCAAGCCCTCATAGGTACTGTCGAAACACGTCAACATCTCGCGTGACCGGTTCTGGGTGGGGAGTTTCAAGCCCTCATAGGTACTGTCGAAACTTCTGGTTGCCCTTGAGGCCTCGCGGTTCGTAGTTAGTTTCAAGCCCTCATAGGTACTGTCGAAACCGAGCTGGTATTGCTAGTGTGGCTCGGCGTTCTGCTGTTTCAAGCCCTCATAGGTACTGTCGAAACCCACACCATCAACACCAGCTCGAGCACGGACTCCAGTTTCAAGCCCTCATAGGTACTGTCGAAACCCACACCATCAACACCAGCTCGAGCACGGACTCCAGTTTCAAGCCCTCATAGGTACTGTCGAAACCAGGGGCGCGCGTGGCCGAGCCCGCGCTCGTGGGACTGTTTCAAGCCCTCATAGGTACTGTCGAAACCCACACCGCCTCGAGGTGGCACCGGCGGCGATGGCGGTTTCAAGCCCTCATAGGTACTGTCGAAACCCCCGCGCGTGGCGACCTCCTCCTCGCCGCGCTCGGGTTTCAAGCCCTCATAGGTACTGTCGAAACGAGCACCCAGGTCCGCGTGGACAGGTGGACCGCCATCGTTTCAAGCCCTCATAGGTACTGTCGAAACGAGCACCCAGGTCCGCGTGGACAGGTGGACCGCCATCGTTTCAAGCCCTCATAGGTACTGTCGAAACGGAACTCGACCTCCTCACCGGCACCGGCCGCCCACGGTTTCAAGCCCTCATAGGTACTGTCGAAACGTGACCGCCTCGCCGCCGGGCGGCTCCTCGCCGCCGTTTCAAGCCCTCATAGGTACTGTCGAAACGCGGGCCCGTTCCGGCCCGTGCTCGAGGTCCACGCGTTTCAAGCCCTCATAGGTACTGTCGAAACCGCTCACTCGCGTTCGCATAGACGCGATCGAACTCGGTTTCAAGCCCTCATAGGTACTGTCGAAACCGCGATCGCAGAGGGGGTTGACCTCACGCCCGAACAGTTTCAAGCCCTCATAGGTACTGTCGAAACGTGTGCTGCGGGGGAGCCATGGCGGAGATCTCGAACGTTTCAAGCCCTCATAGGTACTGTCGAAACTCGCGTACTGTCCGAGCCAGCTCACCATGTCACCGACGTT